>Ga0224486_100227_pt1 | contig 23393 bp, 30 predicted proteins | sample TexhydDE_CT_test_FD_172013 | JGI IMG/M metagenome (GOLD analysis project Ga0224486, IMG submission 172013) | Fracking water microbial communities from deep shales in Oklahoma, United States - hydraulically fractured wells DE_CT_test ... | reverse complement strand
AGGCTGCTACGCTCAACCTGCTAGAGCAGGGAAAATTTTACCGGAAGGATTCCAATTCAAATTCTTCAAAGTTACAGTGCAGGCGTAGCCGATACGCCTGAATTTCAAAAAAAATAAAGGAGGAATTTAAATGAATAAAAGAATATATGTAGTCAACATAACTGATTATAAAGATCAGGATTTAACTAAATGGAATCAAGATTTTTGGTATGTCACTTTTACACTATCAGTCTGCAAAAAGGGGACACGTATTCCCCGAGAAACTTTTATAGAAAAAGACGTAGTTCTATACGTCCCAATAGGAAAAAGCATAAGAGAGGCAATCCTCTCTTATGCACAACAAAGGACTGCAGAACACTTCAATCTGCAGCCCGATGAACCTATTACTCTTGAGTACTAAAATTATAGGCGTAGCCGATACGCCTATTTAAAAAAATAAAGGAGGAATAAAAAAATGTTCCTTTTAAAAGAATTTCTTGTCAAAAAAATAAAAATCGTAGTAGGGGACATTCCCTACTATGCTGGGATAGACTTGCATATTCATCCTTCCCAGAAATGGGAGGGAAACATAGGAGTAGCCGTCCTCTACAGGCCGTACAGATGCGTTTTAGAGCCTGTAGAGGTATGTGGGCTTTATCTCGGAGATGAAGCCTCTGAGGAAGAAATTACTAAGCTTAAAAAAGCAGTTACTACGCTTGCGAATAGTTTTCAGATTCCGTTCTCGTTCATAGACGAGGACGAAGAAGGAGGGAAGCGTCGCCAATTTGACGGCGCCCTTCCACATTGTACGTATGTTATTTCCCCTTTTAAAAAGGGGATAGACGGCTGGGAATAAGAAAGGAGGAGGAAACTTGAGAATCAAAAAAAACGATACATATATACAAGTAAAGTTACCATCTCAACTAAAGAAGAAAGCCGAACAAAAGCTTGCCGAGATGGGATATTCCATGTCGGAGTTTATTAGGGAGAAATTAAGAGAGATTATAGATGAGAACAAAAAGGGCTAACAAGCCCTTTTATTTTTACCCCCATGATAACGTTTGTATTTGTCCTACAATGAGAGAAAATTGAACGGGCATAGAAATATACATCCGCCTCATGAAGACATAAAAAAAAAGAGGCCCCGCATTTCCTATTCGGATTTGCAGGGCATTGCACCACCTACGACACATTCGTGTTTTCAGTGGTTCATATATAATTATACCACATTTGCGCATAAAAAAACAGGCCCCGAAGGGCCGTACAAGGAAGAGGATTACTGCTGTTTTGCTCTTGCTATGTCTACAGTTCTCAAGCTTTTATCTTGTCTCTTTCTTTATAAAAACTGAATAACCTTTGCTCTTTAATTCTGCTGCTAACCTCTCTGCATTTTCCTTGTTTTTGAATGCTCCCAATTGCACTAACCATAAAACATTGCTTTGTGCTACCGTTGTTGGTGTGTTTGCCTTTTGCGGTAAGTTAAGGGCCTTCGCTATTCCCTTCGCATGTGCGTCGGCTAATCCGTCTAAAAAGCTATCGTTCTTTAGCAACTCAGATTCTTCCGGACTAGTTAAAAATAAATTCTCTGTCAAAACTGCTGACATCTTAGTCAGTCTTAATACGGCAAAATTGGCCTTCTTTTTCCCTCTGTCAACTATCCCATAATTTTTGAGATAGTTTATAATTTCTTCACGGATTACGTCTCTTATTTTTGCTGTCTTTGAGTCATCTGTTAGGCTGCTGTGTATATAGTCTTCATATCCTTTTGCTGCGAGATTTTCTGCTGCATTTATGTGAATTGAGTGAAAATAATCGGCATTCGCATCGTTTGCTATTTTGGCTCTGTCTTCTAAACTGATGTAAGTATCACTACTGCGAGCCAAAATTATCTCTACTCCCTCGTAATTTTTAAGCAATTTATCTTTTATGCGAAATGCCAAATCAAGGGTTACTTCTTTTTCAATTACACCATTCCCACTTGCGCCGGGGTCTTTGCCTCCATGTCCCGGGTCAATGCACACTATCATTGTTTCACATCTCCCTTCCCTTTTAATATCGCTACAGCCTTCTGTATCGCATCAGGCACAGGCAGTCCAATACGGCCGGTATTTTCTATGATGCTCAAAAGCTCATTCGCAAGGTAGAAAAATATAGTTGCATCTCTAAAGATGTGAGCATCGCCTAGTGCCCTGTCTACAAGGTTAGCAACCGCCACAATCACAAATATGCCCACTTTTTTAGCAATGCCCTTCCAACCTATACTACTATTCAGTTTTCCCTCTATGCCAGCAGCAATAACACCGGTAATATAATCAATAGCCACAAATGCCAACAATATTTCTAGCAACGCGCTCCACCCCCCAAAAAGATAGGAGGCAAGAGCGCCTCCAACACTACAGATTGTCTTGGATATATTTTCGTACTTCATTTTTATCCTCCCTATCTTCGAGCCCTCTCCAAGAGCTCGTCTATTTTCGCTTCTTGTTCTGCTGCACCTGCGACGTGCTGTAGGTGGACTTCCGCAAAAGCTCTAGCCTGTCCCGGCCTGTCGTTTGTGCATAAATAGAATCTTCAGGAGTAGTCCAATCCCCGCTCCAAAATGTGCCTAGCGGGACGTATTCCAGTTTTGTTGCATTATCTGCCTCGTATAAATACGCATACACAATATCATGCGTTGTTACAATTTCTTCTGACCGTCCGGGTTGGACGTAAATTTTGTTATCTGTTCCGCTAAAATAGCTGTTATATGTTCTTGATATGCCAATTCAATTTCGCTCGGCGGATTCCTAACGCTTTTGGATAGTGTTGCAGTACATCACCGTCATCAGCTTTCCAGACGGCGACTCCAGCAAATCCTTGGGTGAGTGCGATGTCATATGCTCTTGAAATTGTTAAAGGGCTTCCGAAGTAGCTTTCGTAATTGCTTGCTTGCCAGTGCGCTTCTCCGTCTTTCTCTTCAATTGCAGCACCGTGCAGAATTGCATTTAGCAACGCTTCGTGAAAGTCTACATATTCGACGTCTTTGTCCGTCCAGAGATGGCCAAATGCGTTCGCTTCAACTAGTACCCTAGCCCGGAAACGAGGCGGAATAGTTTTCTTGACGTACTCGTAAACTGCATTGAAGAAGTCCGTAGGAGCATGTGGCGCTGGAGGGCCAAACTCTCCACTCTCAGTGTAAGTCATAATCTTCAGTAGATGGACGTATTTTACGAGTGTCGCATAGTCACACCACCCAGTCCAATTAGGATCATCATAATTTGTTCCAGTTATTGCCGGGCAGTTTATCATTATCAACTTCTTTTTTGGAATTAGTCTCTCAGCGAGAAGCTGTACAAACCGGTTCGCAGCTTCACGGAGGTCTGGAGGTACCCACTCGAGGTTCACATTAGCCCCATCCCACTCTTCGGTCATTACAATCTTGTCAATTTTGTCTATAAACACATCAGGGTTTTCAAGAACATGACGTGCAATTTCCGGATTAGGCTCATCGATTGTATCATCATAGTTTGAGAAAATTATCAACTGCTTCTTGCCTTGTTGTCGCAGAATCTCTCGATCGGATGTGTTAATCGGTCCTTTAACAATAGAGTTTGGAATTCGAAAAAAGTACGCGTCAAAACATACCAGATCAACCTTACTGAGTCTCACGGTAGCGTTGTAATATTGATCGTACTCTACTGCAACTTGCCATATAACATCATTTTGAAATGTTTGTTTCCATGTAATTCCAATATAAGCATCCAGATTGTTCAGGATTGTATCGAGCGGCACGTCTCCGTAGATCAATAGTCGAGGCAGAGTATACTGATCTACTCGCAGCGTCGGCTCTAATAACCCGTCTCTGAATCTTGTTGGTGTGATCGTCCATCCAGCTTGGATGCCGAAGTCGTTTAAGATGCGCTGAAGTGCCGGATTTATGAGTTGCGGATTTGGCGGAATATACGTCCCTCCTGTTCCTATCTCGTAATACGCTCCAAATGGATACGCCATCGTCAAAACCGGCGGTGGAGAAGCTTCTTCTGAGACTGCCCATAATTCAATGAATGCCTTTCCAGGACCGTCATAAGGAGACTCGATCAGCCACTGCCAGTCACTATTGTGGTCCACATAGACTCCGTCTGGATAGACAGCCGTTCCTTCAGGTTCAGTCACTACGAACCAGTCTTCGTGATTATACTCAGATGGATCAGGGAGAATCCAGCCGTAAATCGGGTTTCCTTGCAAATCATAGCCTACTACGTCCCACTTCGGTTCCGGTGGACGCTGTTGATCGAGGTAGAGCTGTAGTACTCCCTGTCCGAACGGACTCTGATTGAGAGTCCGGAAGCGTAAGTAGTAGTCAACTCCCTCGTAGAGTGTAATCGGGGTAATGTTGATAGTCTGCCAATGCCACAAGTGCCAGTTCGGTGTAAAGGTTGCTATTACTGTAGGGTTAGTATACTCTCCAACTCCAGTGCGTTGTCCAATGGAGACTTCAACAACAGCGGCGTACCGTTCACCAAGTTGACCAGCGTACTTAATCTTCAAAGCTTCAATGGTCACTGTACGCGATACTCTCACACGTACGTACGTATCTACGAGACTTCCATCACTGTATGTTCCTGCTATAGCAAGTGTATAAAGATCCGTTTTAAGCGGATTGAAGAGTCTCTCAACGGACCACTCACCGAGATATTTCTTAAGAGAGTCGTAGAAGGCTTCAAAGTCTTGTCGTACATACTGCTCGTATTCCGCATCCGTTGCTACTCGACCACTGCCACTCGTTAGAATGATTGCTGGTCGTGCGGGCCAAACTACATTGGGTGGGTAGTCTCTGTTAGTGCATGTCGTTATCAATTCGTAGTTTCCAGAGACATCGGGAATTACATAAATCTGAAAAGCACCATTACCGACGTTCAATGTCTCCCATGTAATTTCAACCGTCTCACCCGAGATGATGTCTACTGGAGTGTCAAGAGGAATACGCAAAAACTCTCGTTCCTGCCACTGTAAGCGTGTTTCGTAAGCCCGCGGAGAGATAATTCCATCTTTGACGATCGTGCCGTTTATTGTTATACGAACATGTGCGTCATAACCACTCGAAGATGGATAATGAAGAGACGCCCAAACGATAATTTCGTTTACTGTCACAGACTTTTTCGCTTTGAAACGCAACGTTGAGCGAATCGTTTCTTGCGTGTTCGGATCAGTTCCAAAGATTGGGAAACCCCATGCATAGTCATCGACGAATGTAAGATCCCAATACCATCGAGAGTCATCGGCAGAAATATATACAAAATCACCGTCTGGAATCCAACTCGGACCTTCAAGGATTGGTGCTCCATCTATACCACTCTCTCCCATCCGCAATGTTAGGTGGTGTAGATTGTACGTGTGATTAACTAGCTCACACAGACCTGTTTGCAGATAGTATTTTAACGTCTCCCAGGACATAAAGCCGCTCTCTGGGTCAAGTTTCCGCAAGCGGCGCGCAATGACGGCGATACCAAACGGAATGTGATGTTCGACGAGCCAATCTAGCGCTGGAGTGATTGAGTCTAGTGCGTCGTCAAAGATGATGCATGCTATGCAACTTAGGTTACCCAGTTGCTGAGCTGCTTCACTCGGTTTCTTGAATGTATAGCCTAGCTCTTGCAAATGTTGAACTTGGGCTTGGAAATCCTCTAATCTCGATCGGAACGTAAGTGGCTGCTCAGCAAAACCGTGATAGCAGAGAACGACGTTATACAATATCGCCAACGCGATCACCAACCTTCTATCATCTTCCGATTACCAAGATTGCGAAATGCTTACCAATATACGTTTCAGGAAAAGATAGATTAAGCTTCGTATACATGTATGCGTTTTGTTCCTCAGACCATTCTACTATAAATTCCGGAGTAAACTGAGTTACATCTCCATAAACACTGACAAGAACCGAAGGCTCTAAAGCGAAAGAAGTCGGAAACACAATCGTAACGACCTGACTATCTATCGAGTGTGTTCTATAGTATACAGTTTCCGGAACGTCTGTTTCGGCAACCTGTGTTTGAAGCTGTATATTCGGCTGTAGTGAGACCTCATCGACATAGATGGGCCTGTCTAGTGCTCCAGTAGAGATCTCTACGACAATCGATGCGAACTCCTTCTTCTCCACTTTCTGGATCGCCTCAAAGTAGTAAAACTGGATTTCAGCCCCGTTGACAATGCCAGTAACGATGTCATTCAAAGTTACAACAAACGGAACAACAGTCTTCGAGCAGGTTCCGTCTGTGTAGTAAATTTCTAGTACTAAGCTGCTTGGAAGCTGGCAAGGTGGTGCAATTTCAGGCGCACCCATATATGCTGATAACTTGAAGACATCTACATTGCGTGCTAAGTGAAGAGTCTGTCGAAGACTCGAATTCGCATTTAGCTCAAAGCATCGTGAGGAGACTCCTCCTGTTACACTCTCTACGAGTCCACTTGCTTCCCAACCAGACAGGCCCATCTCAGCTGAACCGTTAATCAGAACGTTCTCATCGAAAGAATACGTAACCTCCAACATAAGATTTGCGCCTCTCTCTTATGCAGGAATCCCACATAACTGAACCTTTACGGCACCCGTCGTCGGTGCGGTGTCGAATCTAACTTGTACTTCAATTTGAGTTAACGGCTCAGCGAGTATGGGAATTTCCGTCGCTGTCACCAGAGTACTCGTGTTAGCAGCAATCGTAGTACTGTATATTGGACCTAAAAGATCTGTTAGGCTGTAGACTAAAAGCTTTAATGTCATCGGTTGATCGCAGCCATTGATTACTCGAAAGTACTTTCTACCGGAAATCGGACGAACATCAATTAATCCAGAGTTGTAGTTACCTGTATCTCGGATCGCAAGTTCATTGTGAGTTACAATCTCTACAGGCTGACGCGGTGCGAGCTTCAACCCATTCGATGTCGGATCGAGTAGCGTGTTGAGTACGGTCTCTACTCTACTGAGGCGCGTACGAAGGTTCTTCAGTAGCGCAATTACTGAGCCGTTGCCGTCGGCTGCTTCTGCGTCAGTAGTCGCACCGAGTGCGACATCATGTCCGTCCTTCTTTCGAATAAACATTGCACCGCTACTGCCAGTTAGAGGTTCAAACGCTGTTCCATCTTCAGTTCGATACTGTGGAATTGGAAGACCAAGATCGTCACGTAGTAAAGATGCCATTTTCATCTCCTCCTTCTTTATTTATTTTATGTTGAAGTCTTAAGACTAGCCTCAACAACTAAGTTAGGAGTTACGAACAAGCACTGCTTCGGAACAGTTATTGCCCTCAAAGTTGTCTCTACCTCCATTGCTCCGTCATACTTGATGTGTTGTCTCAACACGACTGCATCGAAGACGCCAGCTCGCTGCGTTACGAGTCGAACGCCATCCAGGAGTTCAATCGCTGGATTGCCGCGCGTCTTGACAGTAACTAAAGATTTTCCATCGGATAGTAGGTTATTCAGTAACGTCTCATAACCTTTTGCGAAGTCCGGATCCTGAATAAGTTCATTCTTAATCGTCAACGATGCACATTCTTCATCTACATTACTTATGCTGTGTTTTGACAGTATTATTGGTCGACCGTAGACAGTGATGTCCGCGGTTGTTGTCTGGCTACTGTTGTTTGTAATATCGAGGTCAAGTCCTTGTACACCTAACTGGACTAATTGAACATTGAGAGCTTGAGAACCACTTACTACAACTGAGTTAAGACATCCTAAAGGTTGGTTAAACTCGATTCTACGAGTATGATTGATCCCCGGAAGGAGTCGCTGTGTCAGCTTCAGCAGCTCAGTACTTTCTCCAAGAGACACATCGAAGCAGTAGACCTGCGAAGACTCGAATGTACTTGTCAAACCCCGTGGAATTTGTGCATCAAAAATCTGTTCACTAGTCCACTCTTCTACAATAGTCGGAGCTCGGAATGCGTTTGTTACACGAATTTTGCCGAGCCTATCGACAAATACATTGCTGAGACTCGCAGTAGAGAGAAATTGTAGAGCTTCTTTCACTTTCCTTCCCTGAATCCATCCGATTCGAATCGAAAAATCGATCTCTTGATCAATCACGTAGTCATTACTAGAGAGTCCTAGCGCGGTAAACAGCTCCGTGAAAAGCTCGATGATTGAAGTATTCATGCGTGGCATGAGATATGGAGTATCGCGGTTCAAAAGTTCATAAAGCCTATCATAGCAGGTTAGGCGGATGCTCAAATCTTCTTGGAGCTCATAATCATAGACCCAAAAAACTCCGAGGGGCACATATTCTTCATTTACCCCAAGATACGGCACAATCTTCAACCCTTTTCTGATAGCAAACGGGCTATTAGGATTGTCAGGAGAAAAGGCATGGTCATCATTTATCAGCGTAACGACTAACTCATTTGATGAAACTACTCCGATTGGAACAGTGCTGTCTGCACTTACCTCTTCCATAAGCTCAATAGATTGTAACTTGTTGTTATCGAAAGATACTGGGATCTCGGTATAATAAATATCAAGTCGTCCGCATACCTGTCGTGCATCTGCACGTATTGCTTCGAGAAAATCCTGCGTCACTGGATACATAGCCATCACCTACACTTCTTCAAGCGTAATTGTTATATTGCTGACATAATTCGTATTGTGAACGAATAACTGTCGTGGCATTTCAGATATATAGCACTGTATTGTTTTTGTTTGCCCTGCTTCATCATATATAAAATTAACGGGCTTACCTGCTTCGTAATATGTTTGGAATAAATTAAAACTCGCAGCGGTAAGCCCATCGTATCTAAACTGAATTTTCTTCTTTATTGCTATTATGTCTTTTACCATTTTCCCGCTTGCTGTCGCCTACTACTCGCAGGGAATGTATCGGCCTTGCGAAGTGCGTCACTGTCAAGCTAGGATATGGCTGCACGAATGTTCCGTCTGCCTGTGCCAACTGCGACCCCCACCAACCCATTTGGTGCGTTTCGGCTTCCTCGGGGTCTGGTGCAAGTGCAAAGCTGCCGTCCAGCACCCAGCTACCGTCCAAGGATGCTATCTTTGCGAAAGGCTCGGATACGGTGTCGGCGGTTTGGGCTGGGTATGAGACATTCGCTTGTTCGGAGGCTTGGACTTTAATAGATTGGTCAAGGAAGGGGTCTGTGTAGTCGATTTGGACTTTAGCGTGTATTCTTCTTTCTGTTGATTTTACTTTGTCCAAAAAGTCCTGCGTTACAGGGTACAATTCTATCACCTCTCAATGAACGCCATCTTGACGTTCTCCCAATACCTCACTCCATTCCGAGTATGCCACAACCCCAGCTGCCTATCACCTAAATAGCACGTTATCGTTTGAGTTCCTCCAGCGAAAGGAAATTGCACAGAAAAAAACGGACGACGCAATTTCACTGCATATAGAATCTGTGCTAATTCGTCGTCCGTTATCATGTGCCACTCCACGTCAATTCTCTTTTTTGTTGTGATTATATCCATTACCATTAAACCACTTGCTGTTCGCTTTGCTTTTGAAATATCAAATTCTCCTACTTCTAACTTAGACGGATTAGGCAGTAATATTCCCTCAACCCTTAGCACATTATATCACCGTCCCTGATATAATCGGCATGCCTACACGCTGTCCTTCTCGTACTAATGCTGGTAAAATGACTCTTGCTATCTTTGTTCCGTCAAGCTGTATAACAATTTCCCTTTCTCCCTGCTCAGGCTGTACAAAGCGCATAGCGTCAATAATAGCTGCATAGACTGCTCTGGCAATTGCATCCGCCTCCTGTTCAGCTCTCGGTAACGGCTTTACTACTTCAGGCCCACGTTCACCAATTACAGCTAATGTTGGCGCAGTTACAATACCACCTTTTGCTAACATCGGTATCTCAGGAATCTTAGGCACGCCTACTGTCCAGCCGCCTACCTGCCCAATAAGTGGCAAATTCATGCTGGGTACTTTAAACTCTATCTTGTTCCAGAAACGGATAAAACGGTTGATGATGCTAATTATATCGTTCAACACCCCTCGAATTATGTCCTTTACGCTTTCCCATTTTTGTTTTGCTATATCTCTTATCCCGCTCCAAATTGAAGTTAGTTTTTCACTTATGTTATTCCATTTTTCTGCAAGCCAAGTACTCACAGTATTCCAGATTTCAATCGTTTTTGTTTTTACAAAATCCCAGTTCAGTGCCACAACTGTTGCCACAAGTGCAATGGTTGCTATTACCCAAGCCACAGGGCCAAGAGCAATAAACCACGAAGCAGCCATAACAACAGCGTTAGCTGTGGAAGTTGTTGCCATCCAAATCCATTTTCCTACAATTATCGCAGCAGATGCAGCTGTGGTCGCAGCTGCTGCTATTGCTGGCCCTTGCTGTATTATCCACGCCAGTACTACTTTACCGGCATTAATGAGAGCTTGTACCCCGAGCCATGCCCACTTAGCAACTAAAATTACAAACTGTGCTATTTGAATTGCTACTGACTTAGCGGCTTCCCAGCCCTGCATACCCCATGCCAATACTACTTTACCGGCATTTACAAGCGCTTGAACGCCTAACCATGCCCATTTAATACCAACAAGGATTAGTTGACCGATTACTACCGCTCCGTGAATAAGAGCCGCACCAGCTTTCATACCCCAAGCTATAACATGCTTTCCTGCGGCTATCATTGCTTCAATTCCGCTTTTGATTAATGCCGGAATTAAGAATGCTGTAATAAGTCCCGCTATTGTTTGTACTATCGGCCCAATTGTCGGCCAATTATCTTTAATCCACTGTACAGCCCGGTTTACCGGCTCCATTGCCTGCTTTAATCTTTCCCAAGCACTTGAAGCTGTTTCGGCCACCTTGCTTATTTGCTCACCCATCTGAGCGACAGCAGCATTGATTGGATTAATAGAAGGAACAATATCGGGTACATCTAACTCTAACTGAGATACATCCAATCCCGATGCAGAACTTGCTATTTTTTCCTCTATGGTGTGGACTTCATCGAACGATTGTAAATTCTTTGCTGCACTTTCACCAGCCTTTTTTATTGAATCGCCAAATTGTTCTTGAGACTCTGCGGCGGCTTGTGCAGTCTTAGCAACATTCTCCGTAGATTTTGCTATTGCTTTAGTCTGCTGAACTCCAGTAAATCCGCTTTTTGCAGCCGTCCAAGCGGAAGCTGCAGATTGACGCAGACTTGCCGCAAAATTATGCACTGCCCGTGCCGCTCTACTTAAAGCCGGAATTATCCAAGATAATGCTGTTAATATTGCACCAACACCACTGACGACAAGACTTGCTGCAAAAAGTACAACAGCACTAATGCTCATCCATACAGCTTTTGCTATATCTCCCAAGCGTCCCCATGCCTTTGCAACGACATAGGCAACTAAAGCAACTGCAGCCCCTATCAATGCCCATTTCCATAAAACCGCGATACTTAGCCCCATGGATACTAATAATTTTTTAGTCATTGCAACGGCGGCTAATGTAATTGCTGGAACTAAAGCTCCTGTAATTGCGCCAGCAATAGTAACAATTATTGGAATTAACCAAACTGGGAAAGCTTCACGTAAAGCATTCACGAACCCTTTTTCTATTACGATAGCTGCAAATCTACTAAGTGCACTTGTTAATCTATCTATTCGCCTACCCAAGTCAGTTAACCGGATTATGTCCTCACCCATCCCACGCAGGATAATTTCGATGTTGTCACGTAAGGTAGAAAGGCGCCCTAATAAAGTTTTTGACTGCACATCCATAGCACCAGCAAATCTGCGATTAATTCCCGCCAAAATAGCAGCAATACCTTGCGACGCAGTAATAGCCCGTTTTTCTACTAATTTCATTGCTTCAGGAATACTAACTCCAATAGATTCTGCTAACATTTCCCATGCAGGGATTCCAAGCTCAGTCAACTGGCGCATTTCTTCTCCTGCGAGTTTACCCTTTGCTCGCATTTGACCTAAAGCTAGTACGGCACGTTTGATTCCTTCTTGCCCTCCACCTAATGCTGCTACTGCGTCGCCAACTGCTGTAAGTGTTGGTAAAACTTCTTCAGCTGCAAACCCGTATGCTAATAATTGTCTTGCAGCTTGAGTAACGCCTGTAAACCGGAAAGGTGTCCTTGCGGAAAATTCTACTAATTCATGCAAAAAAGCATTTGCCTTTTGAACATCCCCTAAAAGCGTTGTAAATGCTATTCTTGTCTGCTCAAAGTTTGCAGCAAGTTTAATCCCTACCAATCCCAATCCAGTAGTAATTGCTATACCAGCGGCACCAAATTTTACTACTAGTCGTAACAAAGCTAATGAAGCAGATGTGGCTTTTCGGATTGTTTCGGGTAGTAATTTTGCATCTCTTTGAATGCTGCGAACAAATTTATCCCATCTGCGTTCAGCTTGTGACAGCCCTCCTACAAAACGTCCTGTTGAAGCTGTTAATGCTACATGAAAAGTTCCTACTGTCGCCATAGCAAAACACCTACTTTTCTGGTAAAATAAGATTAGAGACATCAAAAGGAGGTGAAAAAGTGAAGAAATACTTTGTTTTAATGTTAACTGTATTGTTCCTTTTCTTTGTAGTGAGTTGTGGAAACAACAACACTGAAAAAACAAAAATTGATGCACAAACTGCCTATAGTAAGCTTAAAACCGGAATGAGTTATGAAGAAGTCGCAGAAATTCTTTCTGGTTTTAAGATAGTTTCCGACAGTACTGCAGAATCTGAAATAATGCCAGGACAAAAAGTAGTTCACCGCATGATTATGTGGCAAGCCGGGAAAACATTTATTCAAATTACATTTGAAAACGGAAAGCTATGGCAAAAGCAAATAATAGAAAACTGACTTTCACGTTATCCCCGAATTCGGGGATATTTTTTTAGACATGTGTAGAAATTAAACAGAATGAGGGGCTATTGCCCCCTTACGTTTCCTTGACTTCCTCCTAAAACTGTTTCCCACATTTTTAATACTCGCTCCATTTCTTCTACGCTTTGCTCTTCCGTTGTATCAGCACCACGCTTCGGCATAAAGTCCTGTGGCTCATAGGGCTTACGCTGTTTTTTCGGGTCTCTATTGACATTTGCAATTGTAGCCGCAATCATACCAGCCCGCCAATCTTCTATTTCACAACCCCATGGTTCAAGTTGGTAAAAAGCCATCCACTCGGAGAGCTCCCTTGACGACATTCGTTGAAGGAGCTCTCCGACCGTCATCCCTAGAGCTAAAGCTAAGCGAAAAATAAAGCGCCTGGTCGGATTTTGCTTCAGTTTCCCAACATCTCCTCCACATCTTCAGGTGTAAGCCCGCTTAGCTTTTGTGCCACAGAAAAAATTTTGTCTAAAGCTTGAGCAGATTTCTTTCCGAGTGCTTCCACATCTGCATCCGTGAATATGCGGTTTCCATTTTCATCTACAACACAAAGTGCCACTAGTTTAGCACGTATGTTCTGTAGATTCATTTGTGTACTTTTGCCTTTTCGTTCTATAATTGACTGTTCAAATTTATCTCGTTCGGCAGCAGTAAGCCCACGAACTCTTACCCAAGCACCCCACTGCTCGATATAAACATCTTCAGTTGGCAAATCATTTATTTGCAAAATTTCTTCACGACTTAAAAACTTCTTTTTTGCAGTATCCATAATCTCACCTCATCAGATTAAGCAGTAATTTGCCCAAATGTGTAATTTCCAGCAAGTAATAGGGTTGCTTTAACTTGAATTACATCGCTTGCAGTAATTTCTTGTGGTTGATATGCAGTAACATAAGCTTCAAATGTCCATCCATAACCACTAGGTAGTTTAATTTGGTATTCCCTTTTGTTTCCGCTTCTAAAATCTTCTTCTAAAGCAAGATGTCCCGTATTGGTTGGGTCAAAATTAAGTGTAATTTCAACCTCGCCAGCGTCAATCAATCCTATAAGCTTCTTCTTTACATCACCTTCAGGATTAAGCTCTTCAACGTCTACACTATCTCTTTCAGGCTGTGGCGGCTGAATAGACGCCACTTGTGCAATTTCCTTAAACACGGCAGTTCCTGTTGTAGGGCCTGGTTCGCCCTTCCGGTAAAATTTTGTCCTCAAACCAGTGCTTTCAGCCATTCCAATCAACCTCCTAAATTATTTGTGTTTTACTAAAACATCAAGATGATAATGCGTCAGCCCCACATCATCCTGATAAGTAGGGTTGTAGGTAATGGTCTCTATATCTAACACCTCTAAAACGCCTGCCATCATGCCTTTATAGCCTTCCAGTTTCGCTCTGACGGTAAAGATGATTGTTTCCGCCTTGCGTAAGGTATCAGCCATTGCGGTTATCTGTATTCTCGTTTCACTCCACGCCCTACCCTGCAAATCACGTTCATCAGTACTTGAGATGGTGTTCAGTACGATTAACGGGAAGATAGGATTCTGCGGCACCGTTTGGTGATAAATGCGAGTGCCGACCAGGTTCTGTATGTCCGGGTCGGCACTCAAATAAGCATATATTGCCATTCGTGGAGTTATCATTATAACCCTAACCTCCGCTTGAATTCTTCAATCATATGCTCCTGTGCCTTTTTCTTAGTAGCGTCAAATGCAGGCCTCAACCAAGGCTTAGGAGGAGCATATCCTACTACTTGTTTTTCTGCCTTCCGTCGCCCACGTACGATTTTGTGGCCCATCTCTACCAAGCGACCATACCAGCCTTTTTTACCAGGACCAATTTTGACTTTTACTCTCGTGCCGAGCACTTCTTTTTCGTCAAGCTCTTTATGAATATCACTTGCCAGCGTTCCAGTTCTCCTCGGTGCTCTGGCCTCAGCTTCGCTGCGGATTATTTCCGCTGCTTCTAGTGCCACTTCCCGCAAATGCTCGCCAGCAACCTCTTTTTGCATCATGTTCAGGCGCTGTTTTATTTCCTCGGCACCTTTGATGTTCATAGTTACTTTCATGCTCACATTAGTTCCACCTCTTCAATCTTTATTGCCGAAACCACTAACTGTATTCTCATGGTTAGATTCTATATCTGCTATCATGCCGGTTTTACCTCACGGCACATTAATTCCAACCAGCGGCGTTTCCCGTCTGGGTCAAGTGCAGACTGAATAATCATTTCACGCCCTTCATAACGTACTACCATGCCCGGTTCTACGTCATTGCGATATCGGATTGTGATACGGTGGTCGGATTGTTCAGCGGTAAGCCGTGCTTGAAAATATAGATTCCCACGCAGCCCTTCTATTTGTGCCCAGACTTTGCATACTTCCTGCCACTGGTTTTCTATCGGGTCGCCCCACTGGTCGGTGCCGGAAACATAGCGCCCTATTTCCACTAAATGCCGCAGTCTCATAACGTTTCACCTGCTCGATAGTCTTCAGCCAGAGCCAAGTGAGATTTAAGCATGATATAAGACTGAAGCAGCCGGTCAGCAGCTTTGTCGTCGTAATCAAAGTGTGCCTGACAGTAAGTTATAATTGCCCTCTTGATGAGCGGGTCTGTTATATCTTCTGCTTTGGCCGGCGAAATTCCGGAAAGTTTTAGGTCAGCAATCGCCGCATCAATAAGACTCTGAATCTCTACATCTAAATCGTTAGAGGTTATTCGCAAGGCTAGTTTCACTTCATCTAACATCATTCATCACTCACTTTCTACACCTTGCGCCGCTTGCTGGTTTTGTTTAATTTAGTTGGAACTGCCTCCTCACGCTCATCTTGTTTATCTCCCTCAATTTGTAACGGAATTTTTTCAAGATAGCCAAGCTCTTGTAGTTCTTTTATCCTATTTAAATCGTCACTCTCATAGTAATATCCTGCATTGTATGGTATTTTAGTATGTTTATCGATAAACGCTTTAACTACCAAAAGCCTCATAGTCAATCACCCCAAAATTAAAGCTGGAGGGAATTCCCCCCAGCTGTAGTAATCATTAAACAGTAGCTGATTTTTTAATTCTCAGGAATCCGTTCTTAGCCACCACATTACCACCCACAAATATGGATGCCCTATGCGCTACAACACCCTGGCGGAATTTGTAATCCGTGGACCTCAATATTTCAATATCACTAAATATTACTAGCATGTAATTAGCCAAAGGCCCGTAAGCCATGCAGTAATCGCCTGCAACAGTGGCCGGATCGGAAATGGCCTTGCACGCAGAGTTGATGATGAACGGAATGCCGTCAATGGTACCGCTGTTTCCATCAGCATTGAATTTAATTTCATGTAATTTTCTGCCATCGGTGGTGCGGAGCTGCGCAAAAGCTTTTAAGTCTTTCTTGTTTAAAATCAGCACCGCCTGTTCCTCTACTGCCTCGTCGCCACCAAAGCTGTAAATTATCTCGTCCAAGGTATTATTGTCTATAGCTGCAATGGGCAGGTCAGTTGCTGGATCGATGGCCGTTGCGTTGGCGCTGAAAATACCCACAATAGCATTAGACGTTCCAGCGCCTACCAGTATCTGCTTTGTAATGCGTTTACGCAGTGCTTCACGAACGCCTTTGCGCACCTCAGCATCATAATCTGCCGCAGGCAACTTCAAAACCTCCTCGGTGTCCTCTGCATAAGCCGTAACCTTTGCTTTGTTTATTGTTGCGTACCCAAACTGTGTCTTCGCTACTGCATAATCGGCCTCCTCAAGTGTATAATCGCCCTCACCGTATCCAACAAGGTAAGGCTGCTGGAAAGATTCGCCGCCTTTCAACTCCTTTATATTTACTCTGTCGATTAAACTGGACACTTCACGGAAAGTAGGCTTAATGTCAGTAGCATAATGCTTTGGCAGAATAAGCTGCGTAGAGCTTATTGTTACGGTACGGCCTTCCTTTAGAGCCTGACCTCGTTTTTCGGCTTCTTCTCTCTCTGCGTCTTTGGGGGCTGCTGTTTCAGGAGCAGCACCTAAACTCCTAGGATTATAATTCTGCCCAGGCTGCCCTGCCAACTTTGAAATTACTTCAATGCGCGCCCTCAACTTCTTTTCTTCAGCTTCTAGCTCCCTCAACTCTTTTTCCAGAGCATCAAGATCTACATCATCGTCAGTTTCCAACATTGCACGGATTTCAACCCTCCGTGCCTCAATTTCGTTTAAACGCTCCTCTAATTTCAGAGCAAGTCTGTTCTCCATACAATTCTACCTCCCCATTTTATTTTTGATTTTCGTTATATCCCACTCTCCAGTGGTGCCTGCTTGCCGTCCGGCACAGCAAGCCAAGTATCAAACCCTATTCTTCCTCTCCAGGAAGCAAGGGCTAAACAAACGTCATCAAATACAGCTTTCTGCGCTTTTTGGCTTTTTCTTTTTCTATCCACTTATATATCTGATTTACTGCCTCGTGCTCAAGCAAATAGCTACGTGCAGCTATATACGTATCTTCATAGGCCGGTATGTCCACTGCAGATACATCCCAAATACGCTTAAAACGATATATTTTTCGTGTTCTTGTTTCGGAGTCATAACTATCCTCTGCCACGGTAAACGCAAAGCTCATTTTATCAACATCGCCACGCTTTATCAGTGCATATAAATCTCTTCCCGCAGTTGTGTTGGCAAGTTTGGCCCTTATCAGCAACCCCTTATCGTCTGGTATCAATTCCAGGGTTTTATTGCGTGTTCTGGCCATAACCATAATGTGATCACTATGATTGTACTTAAAAGGCACATCCCGCAAATCTGCACCATCCAAAGCGCCTGACATAATAACTTCATAATACTTCTGCCCATCGATTTCCGCTATAACCGTGGGTGAATTGTAAACTATAGCCCTGCCTTCGACAATCATTTCTTCATCATTGTCTTGTATCTGTGTGATCCTTATTTCTGCCCTTCTTGTTTCTCTTTCAGGTATAATCAATTTTTTAAGCTCGGCAGGCTCCATGTCTGCATCCCACAAATGCGTTGCAACGTGTTTCCAGGTAGGTTGTCTATCTTTGTCGGGGATATCAACCCCTCCACGGCTGCCGTTCAAGGCAGCTATAACTGCAATACATCCACGCACATTCGCAGGGCCAGGATTGCCATCATTGTCCACTTCGTGATGCGGCAATTTATACGCCGACTTGGTTGTGGGATCTGCCTCGTCTTCTGGTGCTTCCCAAGCAAACATTTTTCTGTAATAACTTCTAGGTTCCCCGCTACGCAGCTTTGCCACATTGCCGGGTCCGTCCCACGGCTTATCTACCCAATCTGTGTGATGCACAGGCACAGCAGGCATTTTATTCTTCCTCCTTTCCTACCTGATAAAGGTCCTGTTTGTCAGCATTAACATAATTCAAGCTCACTAACCGCCTATCACCATTGGGAATAGGCGCTAGGTTAAGAATTTCTCTGGCTTCATTAATCGTCAAAATCCCAAATTGCATAAGCTCTTTTATAAGTTGAGTTTTTGTCCGTACGCTTGCATACTGCAAGCGATTGCTCTCAAAAATAATCCGGTTACCGTGGCCGATTTCTTTTGGCGTAAAAATTTTTCTGGTAAACTCCAAGCTCATTTGCACTGCAATAGGCTCCAAGATGCTTTCATAAAAAGCAGTCCACTGGTCTTCGTTGTAATTTCCAGTTACAATTGCATCATTAACGCCAAAGTAGTGATAAACCTTGTCTTTAAGTACTTTTAATTGCTCGGCATCAACCAGTTGTGGTTTACTTTCGACTGGAATATATTCCGCTTTGGCGTCAAGAGCTGCCACACCACCAGACTTCTGAATATCCATATATTCGGCTACAAATTTATCTCGATTTTTCTTTATGTCCTCATCTTTTAGGACCCCTTGATATTTTATAATCCCACGTAAATACGTGGAGGTTTTTACCCCTTCTGCAAGTCCCTGTTCCACAGTTGTAAGAATGTTTAGGCCGGTGTTGATAGGATCATTACTCTCTCCCCACACTTCACTTTTGTAATAATGTTTGCGCAGATGAATGACTTCGCTATAAGGAAACTCAAATTTTTCTCCAAGCAACCACACACGTACATAAAGAGTACCTGTCCTGTCTTCAAGAATTTCTGCCTGCGAACAGTTGATTGGCAAAAGCTGCTGGACTTCCCCTGAATCACCCCAAACAATCAACGCAAAAGCATTGTTATCCAGTTCCCGCATAGTTACAAGACGATAGTAAAAATCAAAAGCCGACATGTACGGGTTGGGCTCCAAAGCAAGAAGCCTTTCCAAATTGCTTCTCATCCAAAAAATCCCGGCATCTGACACACGCACATGTTTGGGATTCAGCTTTGCAGCGTTCCTGGCTATAGTATCCACTGCAGCACGCACCACGTCATTTTCGTATGGTATTCCACCCCATTGGATAAAAATCGGTTCATAATCATCCACGGGCTGCATATATGTGTACTGTTTCTTTTTGAATAAATTCGCTATAGTGCCTAATAAACTCATGGAGCCTGCCTCCTCAACAATTCAAGTTACGGTAGTCTTCATAAACCTGCAACAGAACAGTGTAAGCAATGATGAGGGCTACCGCCGGGTCAATACGACGCCGTTTATTTCTACCCTTCACCGGTCTAATATTCTCGTTCTTATCTACTTCTACTTCCAGATTTGTCAAGGCCCACTTCAATACAGGATTGTTGTTATAGTTTATTCGCTTACTCCCCAGATCGGCCTTCAAAAGTTTCATGGGAGCGCTCAATGTCTTCGCTCCCATAATCACTGGTATTAGCGTTTTGTTACGCTCAAAGCCTGCCCGCATTTCCATATCTTCAACCCATGCGGGTGAGTTCCAGCTATCATAGCCAACCCAATAAGGATAGATGCCGTATTTATCCTTCATCATCAAGAACCAATCAGTCACATCTCTGTAGTCAACCCTGTTGCCACGGCTGGGTGTTATTAATCCGCGCTGAACCCAAATATCGTATGGCACCTTATCTTCTTTAGTGCGCTCCTCTACAGCGTCAGCCGGCATAAAACTTTGCACAATAGCATATATCTTTTCGCTCCCAGGCTTCATCACCAGAAGTGCTGCAGCCGTCAAGTCGGTGGTAGCACTCAAGTCCACACCACCTACAGCATAGCATCCTCGAATCTCTTCCATATCGAACGTTTCTTCATTGTTCGCCTCAGCAAAGGTTAACCATGCACTGGATAGAGTTTCGCGAACATTAAAATCTTTGGTAAGGACTGTTGGCAAGAAATTAGGATCGTTTTTGGCACGCTCTACATTTGCTGCCAGTTCCTCGTAATTCTTAATCGTCCCAAGCCCTGGGTTGGCCTTCTCCCATGCCCGAAAATCCGTCCACTCGCTTCTATCATCAAGCTCATAAATAAACGCCAAAAACCTTTCATCATCTATCACGCCATCAAGGGCCTTACAGGCATAGTTGTATATATCATCAAAAATACATTCACGAACAAAGCCAGCAGTTGTAATCATAAACAGAATGGGCTGTTCTCTTGCCGCCATCGACTGCTTCATGACATCGTATAAGTTCCGGTCCTTAATAGCGTGTAGCTCATCCATGATTACACAGTGAGAGTTAAGCCCATCCAAGCTGTTACTTTCCGATGCCAACGGCTCATACTTGCCAAATGTAACAGGAAAGTATAAATCCGTCTTGCGCTTCTTTAAATGTTTTCTGAGTGCCGGGCTTTGGCTTACCATGTTGCAAGCTTCAGCGAACACGATCCTTGCCTGATCTTTTTTTGTGGCTACCGAATAACATTCTGCCCCACCTTCACCATCACCTACGAGCATGTATAACCCCAAAGCACTCATGAGCGTTGATTTACCATTCTTCCGCCCCAACAAGATAAATACTTCCCTGCACCGCCTCAATCCTGTTTCTTTATGCACAAAGCCATACACGGCTTGAATAAGCGCCTTCTGAAAGAGCTCCAGCTTGACCGGCTTGCCTGCCCACTTGCCCTTGGAGTGCTTACAGAATTTCTCTATGAACTCGATGGGCTGATTGGCCTTCTCTAAATCAAAAACCCACGGTTCACGTGGGTTCTCTATTTCATCGACAAGTTTTTTGTATTGTTGTTTTAATCTTTTACATGCCGCTATCTCGCCTCTTTCTATCTTCTCCCAGTATTCCAGTATATAGTTCTGCATTATCTTCCCGCCCTTTTAACAAAAGCCATCAACTCATCTTCTACTGGCTTTGCCTCCTCTTTTGGCAACATACTAAGCAACTGTTTAATAATAGCAGCATAGCTCTTAACCATCTCGTTATAAATCTTTGACGCTGGATGTTCACGTAATAAACGCTGTTTGCCCTGCACAAACAATTCGACAGGTCCTTCCTCGTTTATGCGCTCCTGTAGTTCCTGCAATGTCGCATATAAAAACGCAGCTTGTTGTTTGAGCCCTTCTATCAATTGTTGGTCTGCCTTTGGAATATTCTTGAAGTATCTATTCAGTTTCTGTAATTCTTTCTTGTATAATTTTTCCTTTTCTTCTTTAAGCATTTTTACCACCTTTAAAAAATTTTTGCGCAACTTTGGCCAGTTTTGCGACGTTTTGGCCGATTTTGGCCGCTGCTGGTCAGCCCCCCTCGTGTAAAAGCCCATTCCGAGGTTTTCGAAGGGCCGCGCCGCCGGTCTCCAAGCCCCTCCTCTATTTAGAAGGTGGGGGGGATTGAATTAAGTTCCCTTCATCATCAAACGCTAAGCCTTCTGCAACAGGCATTTTTGTACTATGCTCTTTGTTATGGCAATCCTGACATAACAGTTCAAGATTATCAAAGCTAAGTGTTATATTCGGGTCGTTTATATTTTCTGGCGTTAAATATATCTTATGGTGAACTATTTCTCCCGGTTTCCCACACCTCTCACATATTCCATGCTGATAAATAAAATAAGCCTGGCGAACTTCCTGCCAAGCTTTTGATTTATAAAAACGCTCTGCCCATGGCTTCACGCTATCACCTACATGTCTTATTTTTCTAATAGCTTTTCTATATTTCTGTTTAATCTGCTTAATTGTCTTATTATCATCCAATTTTGCTCTACCAATGCGGACAAATACGTTACTTTTGCTTGTTCTTCTGCTTTTGCAAAACTTAGTGCCATACCTGCTTTGAACCATTTATTCCCTGCTAAATCTTGCGATATCCTTCGTAACACCACTAAGTCTTTTTCATCTAAATCTTCTAATTGGTATTTCTCCATAAATTTTTGCATTTCTTCTTGTCGTTTTTCTTCTTTATTGTCTTTACCGCCAAATAGTGCCATAATTATACCCCCATTTCAAAAATATTTTTATAAATATATTCTACACCAACATAAATTTTCTTACAAGCATAACAAAAGCCCGGCGGGGTGACCGGGCTGAAGTTTATTAAACGCAATTAATCACTATAGTCATGATAACATATTTCTGTCAAATTTCAATATGAGGCTAATTGTTAAAAAATTGTTAAGGAAAATTATTCCACAACATTAATAAGATGTTTTTGTACGGCAATCAATAAAACTAAGTCAATTATATCATTATCCCATTTTCTAAACGTGTCTATATCTATCTTAAGTTCATTTATCGCTTCATTTGTTCTCACATTCTGAAAATACTTTAATATAAGCAGATTATATTTTCCACGATGTTCTTTTTTTAAAATTTCTATAACGGTATCTATAGTTTCAACCCATTTATAATTTTTACTTTGAAGTATTTTTTCCTTCGATAATACAGCTCTCGCAGTAGGGTCTGAGTAATGCCCCTGTGTAGTAGATATTTTGGCAAATACTGCTTGCGTATATTCTAAATCTTTTAGCTGTTCCTCTATTTCTTTTTTTAAAACAGGGTAGTTATATAGTTTTTCTCTCACAATTTTATAAGTGCACTTCAAATATTTAATCAAATTCATCACTCCACTAATTTATTTGCCTTAACCTGTCTAAGGTTTCTTTACTCACCAGCTCCGCAATCGGTACATGCAGCCTGGCTTCCTTCTCATATATTTTCATTGCCCGTCTAACATAGAAGTTGAATAATGCCATGTCACCGCTCATATATCTCACAATTGCCCTTGAGCAATATTGCAACACCTCAGGGCTCATCACGATACCTCCTCTATTTCAATTTCCATTTTCTCTTTTCCTTTGTCATCCACATAATATATGCCTGTCCCTTCTCCATACCGAACTATCTGCTTATCGTTAGGAATAACTCCCGCATACTGGAGTCCGTCCTCTACTGCTTTTATGTAGTTGCTTAAATCTCCATGCTTTTTACCAAAAACATATATTTTAACTGTTAGTGAGAGCAAACCTTCCAAAACTGGTATTTGAGCTGCCTTGGCGTACCAAGCAATAGTTTGTTGATATGCCAGGCTTTTTTGAGCTCGTACCGATACCCATTTATTTTTTTGTGTCATCCTTGCTGCTGGCACTGGTCGGCCGGGTACCACAATTTTATACATCATTTCACCGCCTTTAATTCTTATTTGTTTCTCTCCTAATATCACTTGACACTTTCAGCCTCCAGTTAGCCTTTTTGATTCCAAAATCAGGCCTCGA
>Ga0224486_100226_pt1 | contig 23418 bp, 19 predicted proteins | sample TexhydDE_CT_test_FD_172013 | JGI IMG/M metagenome (GOLD analysis project Ga0224486, IMG submission 172013) | Fracking water microbial communities from deep shales in Oklahoma, United States - hydraulically fractured wells DE_CT_test ... | reverse complement strand
CTTTTGAGTCACTTGTCTTATCTGAGACACACTTCCCGGTATTGTCTCACTTTCCTCAGTGTATATCGTCTGTATAGAATCAATAATAACAAAATCCGGCTTATTCTCATCAATTTTTCTCTCTATCTCTTCTATATTTGTTTCGCACAAAAGATATATTCGCTGTTTCTCTTTCAAAATTCTATCTGCCCTCAATTTAATCTGTTGAACTGATTCCTCTCCTGACACATAAAGTACCTTCCTGCTATCAGAAATATTACCTGCTACTTGTAATAGCAAAGTAGACTTCCCAATTCCTGGGTCACCACCTATTAAAACAAGAGAACCTTTTACAATTCCGCCGCCTAAAACCCTGTCAAACTCTTCAATCCCTGTCCTTATTCTTTCCTCTTCTGAAAAAGTTACATCTTCAAGAAGGTATATTTGTGATCTATCTTTAGTTTTCCTAAAATTTTTTGAACTCTCTATAGCTTCTTCCTCAAAAGAATTCCAGCTGTCACAATTAGGACATCTTCCCATCCATTTACTACTTTCAAAGCCACACTCTCTACACACAAACTTTGTAGTTGATTTGGCCATACCTCCACCATCTTTCACAAAATTCTCTTTTAATTATATCACACTTTTAAACCTCTCCTATAAAAAAGACTTAGCCCGAGGCTAAGCCTTTTTTATAGCGTCCTTTTTCACAAACTCTATTTTTCCGTCTTTTGCAGTTACAATAAGTTCATCTCCTGGCTTCACTTCTCCTTGCAACATAAGTTCAGACAGTTGATTCTCTACAATTCTTTGTATAACTCTTCTTAAAGGCCTTGCACCGTAGTTGGGGTCATATCCCTGTTTGATAATTTCCTCTTTGGCTTCAGGAGTAAAGTCCAGTTTAATGTCGTTCTCTTTTAGTCTGTCATTCAATTCTTTAATCATTATATCAGCAATCTTTTCAATATCTTCTTTTGAGAGTTGATGAAATACAATTATCTCATCCACCCTATTTAAGAATTCAGGTCTAAAGGTCTTTCTCAACTCTGCCATCAATGTTTCTTTTATTTTGTCATAAGAGGCTTTGTCTTCTTTTTCTTGAGGCATAAATCCTAAAGTAGATTGCTTTTTCAAAAGTTCTGCTCCCACGTTTGATGTCATGATTATAACGGTATTTTTAAAGTCTACAGTTCTACCTTTTGAATCTGTGAGTCGTCCATCTTCTAATATTTGAAGGAGAATGTTAAACACGTCAGGATGCGCTTTTTCAATTTCATCCAGCAAGATTACTGAATAGGGTTTTCTTCTTACTTTTTCTGTTAATTGTCCTCCTTCTTCAAATCCTACATATCCTGGAGGTGAACCAATAAGTTTAGAAACGGTGTGTCTTTCCATGTATTCTGACATATCAAGCCTAATCATAGCATTTTCGTCACCAAAAAGAGCTTCTGCCAAAGCCTTTGTAAGTTCTGTTTTACCAACACCAGTAGGCCCCAAGAAGATAAATGAACCTATTGGCCTTTTTGGATCTTTTAAGCCTACTCTTGCCCTTCTTATAGCTCTTGCCACTGCTTCTACTGCTTCATCTTGTCCTATAACTCTTTCATGCAATACCTCCTCTAAGTGGAGCAATCTCTCTGATTCCTCTTCAGCTAACTTTTTAACAGGTATTCCTGTCCACAGAGATACGACTTGTGCGATTTCTTCAGGTCCTACACTTTTTTCATTAGAAAGAGAATTTTGTTGCCATTTAGCTTTTAATTTTTCTAATTCTTCTCTCAATTTTTGTTCTTCATCTCTTATTTTTGCAGCTTTTTCGTATTCTTGAGTTCTTATCGCTTCTTCCTTCTCTTTTATAAGGTCATTGATTTTATCTTCCAGTTCTTTTATTTCTGGAGGAGCTGTCACTGTCTTTAGTCTTACGCGAGAAGCTGCTTCATCTATTAAGTCTATAGCTTTATCAGGTAAAAATCTATCTGCAATATATCTGTGAGAAAGTCTAGCTGCTGCTTCTAAAGCTTCGTCAGTAATTTTAACCCTATGATGGGCTTCATACTTATCTCTCAAGCCCTTTAATATCTCAATAGTCTCCTCCACAGTTGGTTCATCTACAATTATTGGTTGGAATCGTCTCTCTAATGCAGGGTCTCTTTCTACATATTTTCTGTACTCATCCAAAGTAGTAGCTCCAACTACTTGAATTTCGCCTCTTGCAAGTGCCGGTTTTAGAATATTTGATGCATCTATTGCACCCTCTGCTGCACCTGCTCCTATCAAAGTGTGCATCTCATCTATAAATAGTATCACATTTCCTGCCTTTATAACCTCATTTAATACTGTTTTTAACCTATCTTCAAATTCGCCTCTGTACTTTGTACCTGCTACCATAGAAGCCATGTCTAAAGTTACAACTCTTTTATCTTTCAAAATTTCAGGAATTTCTCCTTCTACAATCTTTTGCGCAAGACCTTCTACAATAGCAGTTTTACCGACACCCGGTTCACCTATTAGGACAGGGTTATTCTTTGTCCTTCTGCTTAAGATTTGTATAACTCTTTCAATCTCTTTTTCTCTTCCTATTACAGGGTCAAGTTTGCCGTCTCTTGCAAGCTCAGTTAAATCTCTTCCAAATTGATTTAAAGTAGGTGTATTGGTATTTTTAACTTTTGCAGCCTTTGCAGGTCCTCCTGCAGGCTCTTCATTAAGCATTTTTACAATCTCCTCTCTCACCCTATTGAAATCTATACCTTGTTCCATTAAAATTCTTACAGCAACTCCTTCGCCTTCTCTTAAAAGTCCTAACAAAATATGCTCTGTCCCTACATAGCTGGTATTAAATCTCCTTGCCTCACTAAGACTTAGCTCTAGTACTCTTTTTGCCCGAGGGGTATAACCTACGACGTCTCCTGGAATATTTCCCATTCCAATCAAAGACAATACCTTCTCTCTTGTAGTTTCATAAGTTACTCCCAGTTTTTTTAAAACTCTTGCTGCAATTCCTTCATCTTCTTTTAACAATCCTAATAAAATGTGTTCTGTCCCTACATAGTTATGATAAAAAGACCTCGCTTCCTCCTGTGCCAAATAAAGAGCTTTTTGAGCTCTTTCTGTAAATCTTCCAAACATTGCCATATCAAACACCTCCTACAAATTATCTTTTTTGTTTATTTGACTTACTACATATTCTGCCCTTTTAACATCTCTCTCATAGGGGTCTAATTGAATGCCATAAATTTTTTGTAAATTAGCTGGTTGTATATGTGTAGTGAGAACATCAATTTTATTTATATCCACATCTAATATTCCTAAAATTGCTCCTAATCTCACGTCAGACATTAAAGTCATGTATTCCTTTGTAGACATCACTTTTGCATGAGATAAAATTCCAAAAGCCCTTCCTACTCTATCTTCTATTTGAATTCTTTGTTTTTTGTATAAATCCTCTCTAGCTTTTCTTTCGCTAGAGATAATTTGTCTTGCTACTCCTTCAATATTTTCAATTATTTCTCTTTCGCTTTGGCCAAGAGTGACTTGATTAGAAATTTGATAAATATCTCCTAAAGCTTGAGTACCTTCACCGTATATCCCTCTCACTGCCATACCTATTTTAGAAACAGAGTTTAAAATATTGCTTATTTGCCCAGTGATAGTAAGAGCTGGAAGATGAACCATGACTGAGGCTCGTATCCCTGTTCCTACGTTAGTAGGACAAGAAGTCAAATAACCTATCTTTTCATCATAGGCATAGTCGATAGTTTCTTCAATCAAATCGTCAATTTTATCGGCAGTATCCCAGCTTTCATTAAGCCTTAATCCTTCTAATATACATTGTATTCTAAGATGATCCTCTTCATTGACCATTATACTTACTGTATTGTCATCTTTTATAAGAGCATAACCACTCTTTGTATTCTGTGAAAGGTCAGGGCTTATAAGGTGCTTTTCTACAAGTGATTGCCTGTCAATAGGAGTCAATTTCTTCATATCATATTCTACAAATTGAGTAGATAAAATAGTATTACTACCTAATATAGCCTTTCTAACCAAATCTATAACCTTTCGTCCCTGCTCTTCTGTCATAATAGTAGGGAAAGGAATATCTTTTATATTCCGAGCAAGTCTAATTCTACTGGACAATACCGCATCTTTATCGTACTGTAGCATTTCGGTCACCTACTTTCCTAATTCTTTCTCCAATTCTCTGATTTTATCCCTTAATTCTGCTGCTTTTTCATAAGCTTCTTCTTTAATAGCTTTTTCCAATTGATATTTCAACTCCTCAATTTCTCTTTTTACTCTCATTTTACCGCCAGCTTTTTTAGGAATTTTCCCTCTGTGTTCTGTACTGCCGTGTATTCTCCTCATAAGAGGATTTAATTCTTCAGCAAAAGCATCATAGCAGAAACTACAACCTAATCTTCCAATTTTTTTGAAATCTTCGTAAGTCATACCACAGTGACTGCATTTCAAAGTTTTTTTTGTAAAGTCATCTACTCCAGGCAAAAAGTCCATTAACCCTGACAATAAATTTTGAACTGAAAAAGGTGTAAAAGTTGAAAAAACTTCTGTATTTAAAATTCCCTCTTCTGCTGCGCACTGGTCACACAAATGCATTTCAGTTTTTACTCCGTTTACTATTTTAGTGTAATGAACTGTAGCAGGCCTTATTTTGCATTTATCACACATCATAAAAATTACCTCCTTTACTTGTTGCGAGCAATTTCCATAAGCATTGCCTTAAGTAGTAATGCTCGCAACATATTCTTATCTTCCTGAGAAAAAGAAAGAATTTTATCATTAACTACAGCTTTCATCAAAGCTGCTTCCCTTGAAGTTATAATATTGTGGTCTAAAAGAGCATCAATGTAGTATCTAGCTTTACTCTCAGAAATATTATCCCCTATACTTTCTATTATTTTATTTATCCAATTGTTTGATATAGAAGTTTTATAAATTTTTATATAACCTCCGCCACCTCTTTTACTTTCTATGATGTATCCTCTGTCAATAGTAAAACGCGTCTCTAACACATAGTTTATTTGAGATGGGGCACAATTAAAAACATTTGCTAATTCATTTCTTTGAATTTCTATATAATGTTTACCAGCTTCTTCCATTAGTTCTTTTATAAAATTTTCAATCAAATCACTAAGCCTTGCCATTTCCATCACCACGTCTCTTACTTTTACTTTGACTTTCTTTGACCTTCGAATATATTTTTACATTTTTTTATCCTCTCGTCAATAGCTTTTTCACACTAAAGCAAGTGATTTATTCTAATATTTTCATCAAATAATAAAAATATCTCTTATATTCTAAAATTTTCACCATTTTTCACTCATTTTCATAGATTTCTTCCCCTTCATCTGCCAGTTCCTGATGGTCTTGTTGATTTATAAGAGATGAAAAATTGCTCTTTCCCTTTAAATTTTTTCTATCTGTATTTTCGTAAGTTTCTTCTTCAAAAAAATTTCCTCTTACAGATTTATATAGCTTTCCCTTGAAAAATTTTTGACGTTTATTCACATCCTTCCACCTCTTGCTTACTTTATTATTTATTAAAACTTTTTTCAAACTCTTTTAAATCTAAGTTGACTCTCGCTACCCCTGTCTCTATTGCCGCTTTCGCAACTGCTATTGCTACATTTTTAAGAACTCTTTTATCAAAGGGCTTTGGAATTACATACTTCGGATCAAGTTCGCTTTCTGAAACAGTTTGGGCAATAGAATAAGCAGCACTAATTTTCATCTCCTCGTTAATTGTAGTAGCCCTAACTTCTAATGCCCCTCTAAATATACCTGGAAAAGCCAACACGTTGTTTATTTGGTTTGGAAAATCAGATCTACCAGTACCTACTACATAAGCTCCTGCCTCTTTTGCTTCATTAGGATATATTTCAGGCACTGGATTGGCTAACGCGAAAACTATTGGTTTTTTGGCCATTGTTTTTATCATTTCTTTATTTAATACATTAGGTGCTGATACCCCAATAAACACATCAGCTCCTTTTAAAGCATCTTTCAAAGTCCCTTTTAATTTTCCTTTATTTGATATTTTTGCAATTTCTTTTTTAGAGAAGTCTTTGTCTTCTCTTCCTTCATATATGATACCACTTCTATCGCAAACTATTACATCTTTTATACCCGCTTTTATTAAAAATTTAGTAATTGCAATTCCTGCCGCTCCAGCACCATTTACAACGGCAGTAACTTCTTTTAATTCTTTTTCTACAATTTTTAAAGCATTTATTAAAGCAGCCAAAGTTACAACTGCCGTTCCATGCTGATCATCATGAAAAACGGGTATATCCAAAATTTCGTCCAACTTTTTTTCTACTTCAAAACAACGAGGTGCAGAAATATCTTCAAGATTTATACCACCGAATGCAGGTGAAATGTTCACCACAGTTTTTATAATTTCTTCAACATCTTGAGTAGCAAGACATATAGGTACTGCATCAACGCCTCCAAATTCTTTAAATAAAACTGCTTTTCCTTCCATAACAGGAAGAGCTGCTTCCGGTCCTATATTCCCTAATCCTAAAACAGCAGAACCATCTGTGACAACTGCAATCATGTGGCTTTTAGTAGTATATTCATATACTAAATCGCTATTTTTATGTATCTCTTTGCAAGGTTCCGCAACACCTGGGGTATAGGCTAAAGCTAAATCTTTGTCATTTTTCACTTCTACTTTGCTTACAATTTCAAGTTTGCCTCTATTTTCTTTGTGAAGTTTTAAAGTTTCTTCTCTTATATTCATTTCATAAAGTCCTCCTCTAATACCCGTGTTTTCTTATATTATAACTTAAATATTTTTTAGAAAAAAGTTATTAACTGCAATAAAAATAAAGCCTGCAAAGACAGGCTTTCAGCTTGTTGACAAAGTAAAAATTTTTTAAAATAGGATATTTTGCATCGTCACTCCGATGTTCCAAAGCGACAAAACTAAGCTTGACCTTCGGGTTCCGGCAGGGTCCCGGGCACATTCGACCTCCTGTCTCAGGTGCCCGCCTCCGCCATCCTTGGCTTCGGCCCTGCCTCCGCCCTCGGTCTCGCTAAGTTTTGTTAACGCTTTGTCACAAGTCGTGCCTTATGCAAAATATCCTATTTCCGAAAGTTTGTATACAGTCTAAAAGCCTGCAAAGACAGGCTTTATTTTTCCTTTTCTTTTATTTTCTTTCTTTCTTCTATTATCTTTTGTGCAACATTAGGTGGAGCTTCTTCATATCTTGCAAAAGTCATTTTGAAGTCTCCTCTTGCTTGTGTCAAAGACCTTAAATCTGTCGCATATCTATTCATTTCAGCCAAAGGCACTTCTGCTGTGATTACTTCTAAATTGTCTTTTGACTCCATGCCTAAAATTCTTCCTCTTCTCTTATTCAAATCCCCAATGATATCTCCCATGTATTCTTCAGGTACCACCACTTCTACTCTCATAATAGGTTCTAAAAGAACTGGATTTGCTTGTTCCATTCCCTTTTTAAAAGCAAGAGATGCAGCAATTTTGAAAGCCATTTCAGAAGAATCAACAGGATGGTAGGAACCATCTACCAAAGTAGCTTTAATGTTTACAACAGGATAACGAGCAAGCACACCTTCTTTCATACTTTCTCTCAAGCCTTTTTCTACTGCTGGAATATATTGTTTGGGAACAGCTCCACCAAAGATTTTATCTTCAAACTCAAATTCACTGTTGGGATTAGGCTCAAATTCAATCCACACATGACCATATTGCCCATGTCCACCTGTCTGTTTTTTATGCTTTCCTTCTACTTTGACTTTGCCTTTTATCGTCTCTCTATAGGGTACAATTGGGTCTGTCAAGGTACATTCTACTCCAAACTTGTTCATCAACTTTTTAGAAATTACTTCTATATGCTGCTCTCCCATTCCGTAAACTATCATCTGACCCGTCTCTAAATTTTTTTCAACTTTAAAAGTCGGATCTTCCTCTTGCAACCTTTGGAGCCCATTGCTAATTTTCTCCTCATCCCCTTTGGATTTAGGTTCAATAGCAAGTGAAAGTGTAGGCTGTGGGAAATCGATAGGTGCTAATGTCACAAGTTTAGAAGGGTCACATAAAGTATCTCCTGTCATGGTATATTGAAGCTTTGCAACTGCTCCTATATCTCCTGCTACTAACTTAGATACAGGCATCTGCTTTTTACCTCTTAAAATGTAAAGCTGGCTTATTTTCTCTTGCATCTGCTTATTTGAGTTAAGCAGCATAGAATCAGAAGTCAAAGCACCTGATACAACCTTAAAAATAGAGAGTCTTCCTACATAAGGATCTGCTATAGTTTTAAATACAAATGCAGCTACTGGACCATTTTCACTAACTTTTTCTCTTTCTATATCCAGAGGCGATGGCAAAAATTCCACAATGGCATCTAATAATTTATCTGCTCCAATATTTTTAAGGCTTGAACCGCATAAAACAGGCATTAACTCTCCAATTCTTATGCTGTTTTTGATCCCTTCTTTCATTTCTTCTTGTGTAAATTCTTCTCCGCCAAAGTACTTTTCCATTAAAGTTTCATCGTTTTCAGCAATGTTCTCAATCAATTCCTCTTTGGCCGATAAAACTTTATCCATCAAATCTGCCGGTACTTCTGTCTCCTTTACCCCTTTTTCATCGTAAACGTATGCTTTTTGAGTAAGAACGTCTACATAGCCTTTAAAACTTTGTTCGCTTCCAATAGGAAATGTCAGAGGAATAACCTTATTACTAAATTTCTCCCTCAATTGATTTAACGTTTTAAAATAATCTGCATTTTCTCTATCCATTTTGTTAATAAAAAATATAATAGGCAACTTATTCTTTTGAGCCAAACTAAACACTTTTTCAGTTCCCACTTCTACACCAGAAGCAGCACACACAGGTATTATAACACTGTCTACAACTCGCAAGCCACTTACAACTTCTCCAAAGAAATCAAAATACCCTGGCATATCTAATATATTAATTTTATACTCTCTCCATTCCACTGGAATTACTGATGTGGAAATAGATATCTGCCTGGCAATTTCCTCCGTGTCATAGTCAGATACAGTAGTGCCATTTTCTACGCGCCCCATTCTATCAATAACTTTTGTGTTGAAAAGGAATGCCTCAGTTAATGTAGTTTTACCGGCTCCACCGTGGGAAACTAATCCTACATTTCTTATTTGATTAGTTTTGTAATCCTTCATACATATCCCCCTATCTTATCGCAAATAATCTTTAATATTATTATTCTATACATTTTGAAATTTTCCTTTATTTTTTTGATATTTTTTTAATAAAAAATCTCTGGCAAAAGCCAGAGATTTACTCAATGTCTTTAATTATGTCCTCCATCATTTTTTGTATCTTTTCTGCCTCAGCAATATTTAGCACCTTTTCCGCTATTTCTTTTGCTCTTTCATATTCCACATTTCTGATGATATTTTTAACTGTAGGTATAGAAGTTGCACTCATAGAAAATTCGTCTAAGCCAAGTCCTAACAATATAACTGTAGCTAAAGGGTCACCTGCCATTTCACCGCACATGGCTGCAAATTTTCCTTCTTTGTGAGCCGCATCAATCACAAACTTTATAAGCCTTAAAATAGCTGGATTAAATGGCTGATAATAATCTTTTACGTGTTCATTCATTCTGTCAACAGCAAGGGTATACTGCGTCAGGTCATTAGTTCCTATGCTAAAGAAGTCCACTTCTTTAGCTAATATATCTGCAGTCACTGCAGCTGAAGGTATTTCCACCATTATACCTACCTTTATGTTTTTGTCATACTTTATGCCTTCTTTATCAAGCTCAGCTTTTACTTCATTTAAAACGATATTTGCTTTTCTTACATCTTCTATAGAAGATATCATAGGATACATTATGTGAATATTTCCATAAGCACTTGCTCTTAAAATTGCTCGTAATTGGGTCTTAAATATGTCTGTCTTATCCAAGCAAAGCCTTATAGCCCTATATCCCAAAAAAGGATTCATCTCTTTAGGCATATCAAGATAAGGAAGCTCTTTATCTCCGCCTATATCTAAGGTTCTTATAGTAACAGGCCGGCCTTCCATTTTTTCTGCAACTTCTTTGTAGGCTTCAAATTGCTCTTCTTCTGTAGGAAGAGTAGTTCTATCCATGTATAAGAATTCAGTTCTAAAAAGTCCAACCCCTTCTGCTCCATTGGCCAGCGCACTTTTTACATCTTTTGGAGTTCCTATATTTGCCGCTAACATGACTTTTTTGCCATCGGGAGTTATTGCAGGCAAATCTTTTAATTTCTTTAATTTCTCCACCTTTTTATCATAATTCTCTTTTTTAGCCTTATATTCGTTTATTGTATTTTCGTCAGGATTTACAATGACAACCCCTTCCAACCCATCTACTATTATGGTATCTCCATTATTAACTTGAGAGGTAACATTACCCAATCCTACTACAGCAGGAATTTCTAAGGAACGTGCCATTATAGCTGTATGAGAAGTTCTTCCGCCTACATCTGTAGCAAATCCTAAAACCATTTCTTTTTTCATGGTAGCTGTATCTGAAGGGGTTAAGTCTTTGGCTATAACTACCACTTGTTCATCAAGTTCAGAAAGATTCACGCTTTTTACTCCTAAAAGATTATTTATTATACGGCTTCCTACATCCCTTAAATCTACAGCTCTTTCTTTTAAATATTCATCATTTAAACTTTCCATTACAGAAGCATTTTGTTCAATTACTTTATTTACCGCATTATCGGCAGTTATAAGTTCAGTCTTTATCATGTTTTCTACCCCTTCAATAAGTTCGGGGTCACTTGCTAGCATTAAATGTGCCTCAAAAATTTCTGCCTTATCCTTCCCAAATTCTTTCAATGCATCTTCTTTAATTTTTTGTATTTGCTCCTTCGTCACTTCTAAAGCTTTCTTAAACCTTTCAATTTCGTACTCTACTTTTGATTCATCTATGTTTTTCATGTTGATTTCTGCTTTTTCTTTAGTATATAAGAAAACCTTCCCAATCGCTATCCCTGGGGATGCCGCAACTCCTTTTAGCATTTGTTAACCCTCCTTAAAATTAGTCCTAACGTCTATTATAACATAGTTTTCGTCCCAGTGTGAAACTTTTGCACAATAATAAAATAAAAAAATAAAGCAAATTTGACAAATCATTTTTTAGATAGCCGCAAAAGCAAAATCAGGAAAGGCAATCCCTTTCCTGACTCAGCAACCAGTTCTTTATTTATTAACCAATTTTAATGCTTCTTCAATAACAGCTTTAGCGTTTTTTATAGCTTTTTGAGCTTCAACTTTATAGATGGGCTTATCTTTAAATCGAGATTCTTCTTTAACTGCTACATCTGCTGCGAAAATAACAAGATCTGCTTCATCAACTTCCTTCTGAGTTATTTTATTCTCTATGCCAATTGAACCTTGCGTTTCAACTTTAATTTTGTGCCCAAGTTTTTTTGCTGCATTCTCTAATGCTTCAGCCGCCATATAGGTATGAGCAATACCTGTAGGACAAGCTGTAACTGCAACTATTTTCATATTCCATCCCTCTTTCTATAAAATTTTGTAAATTATTTACATAATCTTGAAACTATTTTTAGTTTTACTCAGCAACTTCACTCTCATCTTCAACTTCTTCAATAACAGGTTTTTTTAATGCATTTACCATTAATGCAGTAACCGCAATACCTATTAGTACAGCTACTATAAACATGATTTTATTATCTACAACCGGCAACACAATAGGTCCACCATGTGGTGCATGGTCTCCAACCTTCCCTATTGCTGCTACCGCAGCACCTATAGATGAGCCTACCATTATAGATGGTATTACTCTTAATGGATCGGCTGCAGCAAAAGGTATAGCACCCTCTGTAATACCAATCATACCCATCGCAAGTGCAGCATATCCTGCTTCCTTTTCTGCTTTAGTGTACTTGTTGGGTGCTAACAATGTAGCAACACCCATCCCAAGCGGGGGAATGCATATTGCTACTGCTACTGGTCCCATAATTGTATATACGCCTTCTCCTATCATTGCTGCAGCAAATAAGAATGCAACTTTGTTTACAGGCCCTCCCATATCGAAAGCTATCATCGCACCCATTATCATTGCTAAAATCACAGCATTTCCTGTACTCATGGATTTTAACCAATTTGTCATAGCTGTCATTGCACTGCTTATAGGATTACCGAGTACATATATCATAAGAAAACCTACAATAAGTGCTGATAACAATGGGATTACAAAAATTGGCATTATAGGTCTTAAATTCTTAGGAACTCTCCAACTCTTTATCCACCTTGCAACATATCCTGCGATAAAACCTGCAATAATTCCACCTAAAAAACCTGCCTTCAACTGGTTTGCAAGTACTCCACCAACAAGTCCAGGAGCAAGTCCAGGTCTATCAGCTATTCCAAAAGCTATAAATCCTGCAAGAACTGGCACCATCATTGAAAAAGAAGCTGTACCAATATCCATCATACTTTTTAACACTGGATTTGTAACAACTGCACCTTTACCAGCCTGCACACCACTTAATGCAATTGAAAAAGCTATTAAAACACCACCTATGACAACTATAGGTATCATGTAAGATACGCCTGTCATTAAATATTCTCTAATCCTTTTTAATTCTTCCTTCATCGTATTTTTATCCTCCTTATCGATTTTATTTTTATTTATTTTTAACTTACTCGGATATCACTTAAAGCATTTAAAATTTCCTCGACAGTTACTGCTTTTTTTAGCATTTCAATAAAACTATCATTCATTAATTTTCGTGATAACTGTGACAATATCTTAAGATGAACATTATCCACATTTTCTTCAGGCACCCCTAAGAGAAAAATTAAATTGACAGGTTTGCCATCTAATGAATCCCATTCTATTCCATCAGTTGTTTTACCAAATACTATCATCGCCTCCTTTACAGCTTTTGATTTTCCATGTGGTATCGCGATTCCATTCCCCACCCCCGTTGTATATGCTTTTTCTCTATCAAACACACTTCTCGCATACTCCTCTACAGAAGTTATTTTCCCTTCTTTTTGCGCCAATTCCGCCAATTTTATAATTGCCTCTTCTTTGTTTTTTGCCTCAAGATTTAGTGTAACAAGATTTTTATTTATCAGCATCGTAAATTACCTCCAATAACTTTATAATTTCTTCTCTGTTTTTTGCTTTTTTTATATTTTCTACAAATTCCGGTGATTCAAGTTTATTATATAATTTTCTAAATATATACCTGGATTTTGCTATATCACTTTGAGTTAAAGATATCATAAATAACATATCTACCTTTTCTTCATCCCAAGCTATAGGATTTTTTAGTCTTACCACTGTAAAAACTGATTTATTAACATGTTCTGGTAAACCATGTGGAATTGCAATACCATTTCCTATAGCAGTAGAAGCTATTTTTTCTCTGGTTATAACATCTTGAATATATTCCTCCTTTACATATCCTTTTTTATGCAACTCCATACATACCTTATTTAATAAATCTTCTTTTTTTAGGTAAATACCGTCAACATCAAGTAACTGCGTATCGATTAAATTAGATCTTTTATTTAGAGCCTGTATAAATTCATCAAGCCGCTTTATATCATTTTGAGTTAATAAAGGACTTATATTTATAAAAGGTTTATTTATCTCAATAGGTACAGTAGAGATAACTATATCTATGTCATTTAAGATGCTCTCATGTAGCGAAACAGAAGAAACTATGTCTTTTATTTCTATCTGTTTAAAAGATTTCTCAAGCCTTGCCGCAAGAAGTTGTGCTGTTCCAATGCCAGTTGTACAAACAACCAGGGCTTTAAGTGGTTTTTTAGCTCGTTCAACTGCAGCACCTAAATGTAGTGCAATATAACCTATTTCCTCTTCTGCAACTTTTTTACCTAAATACTTCTCAAACACAACACTTGTCATCCATGCAACCCCATATATTTCAGGATAATTCTCTTTAATATCGTTTAATAGTGGATTTCTTAGTGTTAAACCATACTTAAGCCTATTTATAGTTGGTCTTAAATGTAGTATCAAACCATTTAACAATTGCTTATCATTGCTTAAATCAAGAGATAATGCCCTTTCAGCAATATTTATAATTTCTTTTGACATAATAACCGCTAGCTCAATACTTTCTTCATCTTCCAACTCTAAATTCACATCTTCAATTTTATTTTGCTGCATTTTAGTACCAATGATATGCAATACAATATATCCTATTTCTGATTCAGAAAGAACTACATTGAATTTCTCTTCAATCTCTTTCGCCATCTGTTGAGCTATCACATATTCATCTTTTTGCTTTAGATTATTTAAGACCGCCTTTGATAATTTAACATCTTTTTTATGCTTTAGTCTTTCGATAGAAATAGCTACATGTATAACCAAACTTATAAAAGCTTCATCCGAAAATCTAAATTTGAGTTTTGATTCAGCATTACTAACTATTTTTTCAAGTTGCTTGTAATCAATATCAAAAAGTTCCCTTAATTGCATTAATGTTCTATAATCTATCCTACCAGTGTAATCATTATATAAAAATTCTTTTAATTCTTTTTGTTCTTTAGTTAAAACAATTAAGCTTGCCACTGCATTTCGCCAATTCTCTTCATCGCCTACCACTTCAATGCCATAGTTAGGTTTTTTTAGAAGTTTTAGATTGAATTTGTTAAGCCATTTTTCAACACTTTGTAAGTCTTTGTGTATTGTAATCCTACTTACATAAAGTTCCTCAGCTAGTTCTTTTATAGTGACACTTCCTTTACTCATAAACAATCGCTTTAAAATGTAGTTTTTTCTTGCTTCAGGCGAAAAAGGTTCTTCAAAGTCTAAACTCTTTTTAATCTCATCAACAAGCTCAAGCTTTTTATTTCTAGGCCCCTCTAGTACAATACCTACTCTTGGTTTTTTGATAATTTTTACGCCTTTTTGTTGTACAAATTCTTCAGCTTTTTTTAAATCATTCCTTATTGTTTTATTCGATACTTTCAGTGTATTTGCGATATAATCAACCGTAAGTGGCTGTTCGCTATTTAAAAGCATATTTATAATCTCAAGTATCCTATCCATAATTAATCACCCTTTTACCACATTTAATGTGGTAACTATATTAACAAATTTATTTCAGCTTTCGATTAATATTATACCTAAAAAACGTTTATTTTCAAGGAATTTAAGTGTAACTTTTTATGCCTTATTAATGTGGTAAAACTTTATTAATTATTCAAATCAAGAGATAAAACAAAAAAGACCAGGAAAATATTCTCCCAGTCTTTTCTTTAAGCCTTTTTCACACTTCATATATGGCAATTTTGTTTCTTCCTTTACTTTTGCCACCTGCATATAAAGCTCTATCTGCATGGCTTATAAGTTTTTCTGCAGAATCAGCCTTTTCCGGATAATCTGCTACTCCACCCGTTATGGTTACATATATATCTCCTTTATCTGTCCTAATTGGCCTTGATAATACTTCATTTCTTATCCTCTCTGCAATCATATAGGCTTGTTCTGCAGTAAGTTTCGGCAAAATCACTGCAAATTCTTCTCCACCAAATCGCGCTACAATATCATCACTTCTCACATTGTTTTTTATCCGTTTTGCCACTTCCTTAAGTACTTCATCTCCAACTAAATGGCCATAAGTATCATTTATCAGTTTAAAATTATCCAAATCAAACATTATAAGGCTCACAGGCTCACTAGTCTCATCTGCCCTCATAATATTTTCCATTAATGCATCATTAAAATATCTTCTATTATAAGTCTTTGTTAAAGGATCAGTAATAGATTTTTTGGTGACTTCATAATATCGTTTAGCATTGGTTATCGCAACAGAAGCTTGATCTACGATTATCTCTATGATTTTAACAGAATCCTCATCAAACACATTTGTCTCTACATGCAACACCATAAGACATCCAATGACAGATCCCGAAGACCTTAAAGGAGATACTACTACACTGCCATAGTTATGTAAAAATTGTTCTTTTAAAAATCTTTTATCCTGCTTTAAATCTTTAATTACTATTGTTTTGTTAGAAGATATGCACTTTCCTATTATTCCTTCATCTTTAAAATAATTCTTTTTAAAGCTTGTAAAGCTCTCTTCTCCTTCTCGATTACCTATCGATTTTACTAAAGCAGCTACCCCATTAGAATCTGTCAAATATATTGCTGCTGCAGATACTGAAACAACTTGAGAAATAACTTCTATAATAGTATCTAATATTTGCTCCAACTCTAACTTCGAATTTATCATTTTAACCATCTCATATATAGCGTTAAGCCTTTTATTTGCCTTAATCAAATCTCTAATCATCCTAAAAGCATATGCTATGAATATAAGTGGAGTTAAAGATAACACAAAAAACAGAAGGCTATGTTTAAAATAAATATATGCAAGAAGTAATGAAACAGGAATCATAACTATATAAGTACCTAACTCTAATAATACACTCTCATTCCAATACTCTTTAAACAAAATCTTCCCCTGTACTTTTAAAGCATAGTACAGTATAAAATTATTCAAAAGGAAACTTATTATGACGTAACTTAAAATATATTTAACTTGCGAAAAAGAAACTATGCCAATTTTTCCACCTATGAATTCATAAAACCATCCTGCCACTAAATATGCAATAGAAAACATTCCTCCATTTAAAAGCCCATTTTTTATCTTTTTTCTTACTACAATAGTATCAAACATAACAGAGGATACCATGAGAGTAGCCGCTCCAACCGTGCCAAAAATCAAAAAAGTAGTTATTCCTATTGTAGGGCTTAAAGATAATTTTATATCTGTATACATTATGCCAAGATTATCCAAAATTATTGCGAAAGCTAATAAAATCAAAAAGACTCTCCAATCAATTCCAATACCACAGCAGTAAAGTGCCCACACAAATAATATACTTCCTATTGTAATTAAGGTTATATTAAAAACCAGTTCCCTGTACTTCCCCATACTAATCCCCTCGTTTTTCCGAATCATATTAGTATTCTACATTTATTTCAAAAATCCTTCTTGGGCTGATAAGGTTTATAAAATTGATCACATTTATTTATCAGAGCCAATTGTACCACAAATCCCCATCATAATATGTCGAATCTTGTACTTCCTTTTAAATATTTATAAAAAACCTTCTGTAGCAATTGCTACAGAAGGTTTTTTATAAATATCAACCGCATTTAGAATAGCCACAGTTTTTACACACCACACAACCACCTTCATGCTCTATTGGGCTGCCACACTCAGGGCAAAACTTTTCTTCGTCTAATAAGTCAGCTTCACTCAATGCAACTTCTTCTTTAGGGTCATCTTCATCGCCATTATGATTATTTTCATATATAGGTACATCGATAGGTGCAAATTGCTGCTCCTCTTCCACCCGGATTTTCATCACTTTCTCAATAACCTTGCCAATAGCATCAGGGCAAGATAACACTTTTATTTCTTTGTTTGTAGCCATTTGCCTTAAAGTAGAATGACATCTTATACCTTTTAATTGCTCTACAATTGTCTTAGCATCAATGCCTGAGCGCAACGCTATAGATATAAGCCTACTTGTAGCTTCTGACTGTGAAGGGCATCCACCTGCTCTTCCAAGATTTGTAAATACCTCACATATGCCTTGGTCATCACAATTAACTGTTATATAAAGATTTCCACAACCTATTCTCACTTTTTCAGTTATTCCTCTTGTCACAGGAGGTCTTGGCCTTGGTCTTAAAGGTTCATTTTTAGTTTGCTCTTCTTTAGGTTTTGTTTCTTCTTTTTTCTCTTTTATGCCCAAATTCAATACTTGCGATTCACGACTTCCATCTCTGTATATAGTAACCCCTTTGCAACCAAGTTCATAGGCAAGAAGATAAGTTCTTCTAACATCCTCTACTGTAGCTTCATTTCTAAAGTTCACCGTTTTAGAAACTGCATTGTCAACATGTTTTTGAAAAGCTGCTTGCATTTTAACATGCCACTCAGGGTCAATATCATGAGCTATCACAAAGATTCTTTTAACATCTTCTGGTATACCCTTTATGTCTTTTAGACTTCCCCTTCGAGCAATTTCTCGCATCAGTTCTTCTGAATAAAATCCTCTTTCAATGGCAACCTCTTTAAATACAGGGTTTACTTCCACCAGTTCTGTATTATCCATAACATTTCGCGTCATAGCTATTGCAAACACCGGTTCTATGCCACTAGAAGTACCTGCAATGATAGATATGGTGCCAGTCGGGGCAATAGTAGTAGTTGTAGCGTTTCGAATTTTTATACCCATTTTTTTGTAAATACTCTTATCATAGAAACCAAAGGTACCTCTTTGTTCCGCTAATTTAATCGATGCTTCTTTGGAAGTTTCATCAATAAACTCCATCAATTCTTCGCCTAACTCTACAGCCTCTTCAGAATCATAGGGAATGCCTAATCTCAAAAGCATGTTAGCAAATCCCATTACGCCAAGACCTATTTTTCTTGTCCCTTTTGTCATTTCTTCAATTTGTGGAAGAGGATATTTATTGGCATCTATTACATTATCCAAAAAATGTACTGCATCATAGACCGTTTCTCTAAGTTTGTCATAATCTATTACGTATCTACCTTCTACCTTTTTTAACATATTTTCAAGATTAATTGAACCTAAGTTACAAGATTCATATGGTAAAAGTGGCTGTTCACCGCAGGGATTGGTAGACTCAATCTCTCCAACTTCGGGGGTAGGATTTTTCTCATTTATTCTGTCTAAAAATACAATACCCGGTTCCCCATTTCTCCAAGCCATTTCTACAATCAGGTCAAAGACTTCTCTTGCTCTTAATCTATTTACAACCTTACCCGTATGAGGATCTATTAGATCGTATTCCCTATCTTCCTCAACAGCCTTCATAAATTCTTCTGTAATAGCCACGCTTATATTAAAATTTGTTATTTCATTGTTATCTTTTTTACACTGTATAAACTCCAATATATCAGGGTGGTCAACACGCAGAATGCCCATGTTTGCTCCTCTACGAGTACCACCTTGCTTTACCGCTTCTGTCGCTGCATTAAAAACTTTCATAAAACTAACGGGTCCTGATGCAACGCCTCCAGTCGTTCTGACTGTAGCTCCCTTGGGGCGTAAGCGGGAAAAGCTAAATCCCGTGCCCCCACCACTTTTGTGAATAATTGCCGCGTACTTTACCGCGTCAAAAATTTCCTCCATAGAATCTCCCACAGGAAGAACAAAGCAAGCTGAAAGCTGACCTAATGGTCTACCGGCATTCATTAAGGTAGGAGAATTAGGTAAAAAATCCAGAGCTACCATCATATCATAAAATCTTTTCTTTACTGCTTCTACATCAGCATTTTTGTCATAGATTAAATCCACTTCAGCGATAGTCTTTGCAACCCTTTCAAACATTTCCTCAACTGTCTCAATAGGCTTGCCATTTTCATCTTTAGCCAAATACCTTCTCTCCAGAACCTTCCTCGCATTCTCAGTAATTTTCACAGGAAATTCCTCCTCTTATGTAAAACCACAATATTTTGTATGTTACTTATTAAATTATACATTTTATTGTGGATTCTGCAACCTCCAAAACTATCCGATTAACTTTATTATCTCCGTTTACTATTAATTTTCGTTTAAAAGCTTAATAAATTAAACGAATTTAAAAAACCCGGCACAATTACCGGGACAAAATATTAACAATTTCCTCAATTATGTTTTTATCATATTTCCCTTTAAGATAATCTCTTTTCCACTCTCCTTCTCCACTTTTTGCAAGTTCTTTTACTATTTCAGGCCTTTCAATCCAATACCCGATTTCTTTAAAATCTTTATCCATAAATACAAAAGTGGGTATTTTAGCTTTACCATCTATATAATAAGGTTTCATGTGCTCTTCGTTACCTTCTCTTTTTAAAATTCTCAGTTTAAAATTTTTATTATAACTTGCGATTTTTGCACCTATAGGCACATTAACTTGAGAATCAGGACACCAACTCTCAGCAAATGCCAAAATATTTATCTCATCTTTAAATTTTATTTTCTCTATCAAGTCTTCATCTAAGACTGTCTTTTCATATCTCTCTTTTATTCTTTTAGCAATATATTCCTCCGATTCTTTTACAAATTCCTCAAAAGTTATTCCTTTTTCAAACAATTCTCTCAAAGTTAATTCACCTCTTTCAATTTACTGCCTTTTAAATAACGATCCTAAAACAGTTTTTGCTCCCGAGACAGTAATCCCTAAGAAGCTACTATTTCTTGTGAGAATTTCATCTAAAGCATCTACAACTTTGTCAATTTGTTCTTTTGTCACAATTAAAGGTGGCTCTAATCTTATTACATTTGGGTTATTCAAAGTGTAAGCCGTTATAATTCTGTGTTTATTTTGAAGCTCTCCAGCAATTAAAGAGCCGAGATATTCACTTGAAAACTTTGAGATAGCTCCTCCAGAAATCTTGTCAAGAAGTCCACCTTCTGGTTGATTAAACTCTACTCCTATTAAAAGCCCCTTTCCTCTAACATCTTTTATAAGTTTTGGATGTTTTTCTTTTAATTCTTTCAGTCGACCTAAAAAGTATCCACCTTTTTCTTTTGCAGCATCAGGAAGCTTTTTCTCTATAATAGCTTGTATTGAAGCAATCGCAGCTGCACAAGCATAGGTATTACCGCCAAAAGTAGAAGTATGTAAAAGAGCTTTTTCCATAGTCCCATAAGCTTTTTGCCATATCTCCTCTGTGGTTATATAGGCACCGATAGGCATAACTCCTCCACCTAAAGACTTCGCAAGGCACATTATGTCAGGAACCACTCCTTCGTGCTCACATGCAAACATTTTTCCTGTTCTTCCAAACCCAGTTTGCACCTCATCTAAAATCAAATAAGCATCATACTTAGTACAGAGCTCTCTTACCTTTTTCAAATATCCCTCAGGAGGAACGATAACTCCGCCTTCCCCTTGGATAGGCTCTACTATAAAAGCAGCAACATCTCTACCTTTCAAAGCTTCCTCCAAAGCTTTTTCATCTCCAAATGGAATAGGAACTGTCTCCGGCACAAGTGGTTTAAAATACTTTTGATATTTTTCTCGTCCCGTCACTGAAAGGGCACCCATGGATTTGCCGTGAAAAGAGTTTTGGCAGTAAACTATTTTTTGTTTCCCTGAAGCAATTTTAGCAAGTTTTAAAGCTCCTTCTACTGCTTCAGCTCCGCTGTTACAGAAAAAGCTCCTTTTAAGATTCCCTGGTGTCACTTTTGCAAGATTATGAGCAAGAACTCCTGGCAAATTTCCAATAGCCGCTTGCAATATATTAGGCATATATTTTACTTTTTCTACAGCTTCAATGACTTCATCAGGGTTATGCCCCAAATTTAAAGCACCATATCCTCCTAAAAAATCATAATACTCATTTCCTTCATTGTCCCATACTGAAACTCCCTTAGCTCTTACAAAAAGTTTATCAAACTGAAGCATTGAAAGCATAGAGACAAACACTGAATTTATGTATTCTTTGTAATTTTCTCTGACTTGATTTTTGTTCAAAGTAAGTGCCTCTTCTAAAGTGATATATTCTGGAATGTCGTCTTTCACTTTCCCCTTTGTTCCTTCATACATTTTTCATCTCTCCTTTATCTTTAATGTCTGTGGTGGTGATGATGGTGATTATGGTCATGTCCACAATGGTTGCAACTATTTTCAGCATATTTAATACTTTCTAATTCTCTTCTTACTCTCTCTTTTATTTCTTTCACGTATTCTTGCCTCAGCCTTTTCTGCTCTTCTTTTTCCTCTTCTGTTAAACCTTCTGTTTGTGATTTGTGATAAAGGAAATTTATTCTATCTATCATTTCTCTCGTTATCATTGCTTCACCTCGTCGAATAAATTTTGACAAATATATTATATTCCTTTTTCCTAAAAAACAAAAGAATTTTTATAAAGTAATGGATATGACCATCACTTTTATGATATTATAACAATATAGTGGCAAATATTTAAGGAGGTTTTTGTAATGCCTTTAATTTGGATACTTTTTCTAATATTATTGTTTCCCTTTTTAATATTTGTATTTTTCATACAAGCAGCTACTTTTTCTTTTGCAAAATTAGGGTTATCTCCTCAAATGGCAGTTTTTGTTTTTAGTTTATCTTTAATAGGAAGTGTAATCAATATTCCTATATCTCGAAAAAAATTTATAATCCATGAAGAAGAACAGCAGTTTTTTCCATTCCTTTTTTACTATCCTCCACGAGTGCAAGAACAAATAATTGCTGTAAATATAGGAGGAGCCGTCATTCCTGTCATTCTCAGTTTGTACCTTTTACCGAGAGCACCATTACTCCCAACTATAATAGCTACTATAATAGTTACAATTGTAGCCAAAGCACTAGCTAAACCTGTGCCAGGAGTAGGTATTTCCCTTCCTGCCTTTATACCACCTCTTGTAGCAGCTGCTGCTGCGATCCTCTTATCTCCTAGTGATGCAGCTCCTGTAGCATACATCTCAGGAGTTTTAGGCACATTAATTGGAGCAGACCTTTTAAATTTGCCTCATTTTAAAGACCTAAACTCTCATGCTATAAGTATAGGAGGCGCAGGTATATTCGATGGAATTTTTTTAGTAGGTGTAGTAGCCGCTTTATTAGCTTAAAACTAATGTAGCACCCTATACTGTAAGGGTGCTATAAAATTTACTTTAAATACTTATTAAACCACTCCGTTATTTCTCTAAGCCTTCTTATTCTGTGTTTAGGTTTGCCACTTCTTGAAAGCTCATGATTTTCACCGTGGAAAAGTACCAGTTTTGATTCCACGCCAAAATATTTAAGAGCGCTAAACATTTGCAGGGCTTCTGCCATCCAACATCTATAGTCTTCATCTGAATGCAAAAACAAAGTAGGAGTTTTTACTCTATCAGCGTATTTTAAAGGCGAATGTTCCCAATACTTTTCAAAATTATCCCAAGGTGTTCCTCCTATTTGGTCAGGGACAAAATAATAACCTATATCTGTAGTCCCAAATTCTGTTGTCCAATTAGATATACTTCTTTGAGAAACGGCTGCTTTGAATCTATCTGTATGACCTATAATCCAATTTGTCATAAATCCTCCATAAGAGCCCCCTGTCACTCCTACTCTTGAAGGGTCGATGTCTTTATAATTTTCCAATACATAATCTGTGAATTTCATTATGTCCTCATAATCTATTGTGCCGTACTTACCTCTTATATCAGCAAACTCGTTGCCCCTTCCATCGCTTCCTTTGGGATTGCAGAAAAATACAAAGTATCCTTCTGCCGCCCAGTACTGCATTTCGTGAAAATAAATTTCGCCATATACAGTTTTTGGTCCTCCATGGATATCCAATATAGCAGGATATTTTTTTGCCTTCTTCATAGTCTATAGGCTTTATAACCCAACCATCTATGAAATGTCCGGGCCTTGTCTC
>Ga0224486_100225_pt1 | contig 23457 bp, 29 predicted proteins | sample TexhydDE_CT_test_FD_172013 | JGI IMG/M metagenome (GOLD analysis project Ga0224486, IMG submission 172013) | Fracking water microbial communities from deep shales in Oklahoma, United States - hydraulically fractured wells DE_CT_test ... | reverse complement strand
CTCGAAGCATCAGAATAAAAACGACCTGCCTTCACCAGCCGCTAAAAAAATTATACTAGATTTTATGAGTATTTTCATCCTCTGCTGGTGATGCTTATTGCATCATGAATGTCTAACCAGAGGAATTCTACACAAAAATTTGGACTTGACCTTTCCACGCCAATTCTTAATTTTTCCTTAAATAATGTAAAAATCAATCTTGCAGTTGAAACTGCTAAGGTTATTGATGAAACTTATATTAAAATCAAAGGTAAGTGGAACTATCTTTTTGCGGTTTGTGATTGCTTAAAATGAAATGGAATCTGTCAGCATCTTTGTAAAACGGTATTTTAATGCTGCTGTAAGATTTGTTCAAGTTGTTCAATGGTGGGTATACCCTCAAAGACTTTCTTACCATCCAGTATCCAGGCAATTTTACCACCTTTTATATTGTATTTAAGTAGATAAAGAAAAAAGAAAAAATTCCTCGAATCTACAACCTCAACCTCAATTTCTGGGTGGTTTTTGTAAAGATATTTCAATACTACTGATAAATTTACAGGGTCATCCGACGATGGGTGGACACTAAAGTCTTTTATTTCTCTCAGATCTACGTTTACACATCCTGTAGTATTGCTAAAAAATTCACCAAAGACCAAGAGGCGCCGTTTAGCGCCTCTTTTTTTAATATCATTCATATTACTTTATGCCTTCTCCTCCTCTGTTTTTTTCTTAATTAACGCTAGGTAAGCTTCCACAACCAGCCACACAGCCAACACAATAAGTATTATAGAAACAATTCCCAATGGAAGTGTAGGACCGCTAAGATTAGCCTTGACTAGCAATATCAATGCGGCCAAAGTCGTCACAATCATAAACACCATGGGCAAACCAGTAAACCAAGCTGGTTTCTTCAATCCCTTCATTATAAAGGCTGTTATGCCTAATAATGCTAGACCTGCAGTTAATTGATTAGCTGAACCAAATACCGGCCAAATGAGCTTCCAAACTGGAGTTTCACCGGTTTTCATAAATACTAATACCAAAGCTGCCAAAACCGTAATGAGTGTTGCAGTATATTTATCAAGTTTACCTGAGGATAACTCTTGAAGCTGATACCTGCCCAAACGCGTTGCAGTATCCAGTGTGGTAAGGATAAATGTATTAATGGCAAACATTCCAAAGGATATACCAACTTTTTCTGGCAAGCCAAATAAACTCCAAAACTTAGCAAAACCAACGCCGTAAGTGTACTGTGGATTAGGCGGCAAACCTTCGGCAGGAGACAAAATTTTACCAGCCATTATTACAGTAATCAAAGCTATAACAGCAACTACCCCTTCTAATAACATACCTCCATAACCAATAAGCTTGGCATCTTTTTCATTTTTCAGCTGTTTTGCCGTTGTTCCACTGCCCACCAAAGAGTGGAATCCACTAATGGCGCCACATGCAATGGTGATAAACAGGATGGGCCATAGGTAATTGCTGCCACCTGCATACCAACCTTTAAAAGCCTCTAAGTTTACAGGATACCTGCTACCACCAAATAAGATACCTATCGTTGCGATAAACACACTCAAATACAAAAACCAGGAAGAAAGATAATCTCTGGGTTGGAGTAATAGCCAAACAGGAAGCACAGAAGCAACCGAAATATAGACAATTAATATCCAACGCCATGTATTAACATCCAGTTTAAACACAGATTGCACCCAAGGTGAATAGTTACCCCAGAAAATTGCGCCTATCACAATTGGAAGCATAATAACAGTGACCCAGCCCAAGGATAAATTGTACTTATACACCAGCAAGCCGAAAATGACAGCCATTACTATATACAGAACTGCACTGAAAGCAACAGCAGGGTCCCCAGCAAAAGAAGTAACTGCCAGTTCCAAAAAAGCTGCCACCACCAGCACTAATGCAAACCAAGCAAATGCATTGAATAATACTTTGGCCCGTTTACCTATGTAGCGGTTTACCAGTTCTCCCACGCTAAGACCTTTGTGCCGTATGGAACCTACAATAGCCCCCATGTCATGAACACCGCCAAAAAAGATAGAACCAATCACAATCCATAAATAAGCAGGAAGCCAACCAAACATGGAAGCAGCTGTAATAGGTCCGACTATGGGTCCTGCACCTGCAATACTGGAAAAATGGTGACCTAAAAGAATCATTGGATGAGTTGGTACGTAATCAATGCCATCGTACAATTCGTAAGCGGGAGTTTTGTTGTTGTTATCCAAGTTGTACAGGTTTTCTTGCCATCTCCCATACAGCCAATAAGCTAGGACAAACAATAATACCGCCACTATAAATAACGTCAAAATCATTCCAAACCCTCCTCACTATATATTTCTAAAGCCCTTAGGGCTTTAGTGCTTGTTTAACCTCACTCCTCATATCATCAAATAACTTTTCCTTGCCTTCCAAAAAACCAATGTATGCCCATCCCTTTAATCCAAACCAAAAGGACTTCCTACTCATTTTCCCTTGACCGGGCAACAAAAATCTCTGCACCATTACGTCGGGAATAGGCTTAATTAGTGGCAAAAGTTCCTCCGGCGTTAAATCTACTACAATGAAATCCAATAACTTGTAATCGGCAATTTTCCCTAGTATTCCACTCTTTTCCATGATAAAAACTCTTCTGTATAAACGGTGTCCCCTAAACTCATGGGGTTCATAATAAAACTCTCTCAGTTTATTTTCATCTAAAATCAATTTGTATTGCATTTCGTCCTCCTCTCACTTCCTTTCTTGCTTGCTATAGTTCTATTATAGTAGTTTTAACGTATACATGATTTATCTAACAAAAAATCATTTTCCCATTTTTCACATACTACCACGATTTTCTTGGTAAATTCTTCTATTACAATTATATATTCTGTGTCATTTTTCAAATTAATTCAGCCTAAAACATATAAAATTTTTCAGATTAAATAATCTTGTGATAAAATTAATGCTAAAGGAAGATGAAGAAGTAGTTTACCAGGCACAAAATGAAATCAGTTTATGAGAGGAGTAACTTTCGCTACTCTGAATTTCTATTATATCTCAATTAACCTAAATTGTCAATAACCTGTTTTGGCGGTATGCTCTTGGAAAGTGAAAAATTTTTTAAAAAAACTGTTTTAATTTGATAAGTAAATGTTTCCTCGGTCTTATAAAAGACTATTGTAATTTGAAAATGTTCGAAGTTTTAGCACAAAAATAGATTAATTCTATTTTCATTAATGGTTGTGTTTTATTAAGCATGGAGGCTTACTCCTGAAGAAGCCTTGGAAATTGTAAAAAAAAGCAAAGAGGAAAACTGAAAATATTCTTGGGATACGCTCCTGGCGTTGGAAAAACTTATGCTATGTTAAACGAAGGAAATAGGCGTCTCAAAAGGGGACAGGATGTCGTAATAGGCTATGTAGAAACCCATGGAAGAAAGGACACAGAAGCTCAAATAGGAAATTTAGAAATAATACCTCGGAAAAAAATTGAATATCACGGTATGATATTGGAAGAAATGGACGTAGATGCTATAATAGCACGAAAACCCGAAGTAGTTCTAATTGACGAGCTAGCCCATACCAACGCTCCTGGTTCAAAACACAAAAAGAGGTATGAGGATGTCCAAGAAATTCTGGAACACGGAATAAACGTGCTCACTACCCTAAATATACAGCATATAGAAAGCTTAAACGATATAATTCAGCAGATCACAGGAATAGCAGTAAGAGAAACAGTACCTGACAGCATAATAGATAACGCAGATGAAATTGTAGCAGTAGATTTAACTCCAGATGCTCTGATAAACAGACTAAAAAGAGGGGATGTATACCCCTTAAGTAAACTGGATGAATGTCTTTCTAATTTTTTCAGAAAAGGCAATTTAAGTGCTTTAAGAGAATTAATGTTAAGACTCACCGCTGAAGAAGTAGACCTGGAGTTAGAAGAATACATGAAAGAGCACGGAATAGAGGATACATGGGAAACAAATGAGAAAATAATGGTATGCATAACGCCAAATCCTCTATCTAAAAAACTCATACGAAGAGGTGCAAGAAGGGCGAGAAGATTTAAGTGTGACTGGGTTGTCGTATACGTGGACTGCACTCATTTTTTGGCACCAAAACTTACTGAAAAAGACAAAGAAGTTTTAGAAAGTCATTTTATGCTCGCAAAGCAATTAGGTGCAGAAGTTTATACCTTAAGAGGAAAGAGCGTCTCCGATGAACTTTTGAAGTTTGCTAAAAAAATGCACATAACCCAAATAATAATCGGACACTCTCAGAGGTCATGGCTTCAGACCTTGTTTAGAGGCTCTACTGTAATAAAATTGATTAAAAAAGCTAAAAATATCGAGATACACGTAATTCCTTACACAAAATAAAAGCTCAAGGGGTAATGAAAAATGCAGAACAAATTTGGATTTTCCCTTTCAATTTTTCTGTTCACATTAATTCTCACCATGACAATGGTTCTATTTTTCCATAAACCACCTTATATTCCTCTTTTTATAAGCTATATGTTTACATTTTTTGCTTTATTAAAATACTTCTCCGCCAAGGAACTACTAAACATGTCCCTAAAAGGTGTAAAAAGAGGGATAAACGTGATGATAATACTGCTTCTTATAGGAGCACTAGTCGCACTCTGGAAGCAAAATGGAACACTTCCAGCCCTTATATACTACTTTTCCCGCTTTTTAAAGCCACATGGATTCCTTTTGACCTCTTTTGTCATCACCTCAACAATATCCATGATTCTGGGAACCGCTGTGGGAACAGCCAGCACCATTGGAATAGTAATAATTGGACTTGCTCATGCCTTTGGATACCCTCTCCCTGTAGTGGCTGGTGCTGTAATTTCGGGTTCTTTCATAGGAGACAGAACATCCCCTTTGGCAGGAAATGTAGCTCTTCTTTCCGATATGGGAGAAATACAGCAGTACAATGTATTAAAATCCCTGTTTAAAACGGCAATTCCTGTATTTACAATTACAGCTTTTTTGTACTACCTCTTTGACTATCATTTAAATTTTTCTGCCAAATATGACATTAGCAATCTCTTCACAATAATAGTACAGAGCTATCGATTAAGTGCAATATTATTCATCGCACCGCTCACAATAATAATATTGGCCCTTTTTAGAATCCCCACAAAGACAAACCTTGCAATTGCTGTATCAATTTCCTTCTTAAGTTCAATAATTTTGGGGTACTCTCCTCTTGACTCATTAAAAGTAATTCTTACAGGAAATACCTTTTATTCTCCTGAATTTAAGTCCATTTTTAGCGGTGGCGGAATGGTTTCAATCCTCCCAATGATAGGAGTAGTAACCTTCGCTACTGCTTTGGCAGGAATATTAGAAGATACAGGAATAATAAAAAGCGTATTTCAAAGCATAGATAAAATTAAAAATTTCAAACTTGCCTATTTAGTCACTATGCTTTTAAGTACTCTCATGGCAGTAATAACCTGCAACCAAGCTTTATCCGTAATTTTGCCCTCGCGAATAATGATAAACGTATATGAAAGATTAGAAATTGCAAGAGAAGAAATGGTAAGAGCCATAGCAGATTCTGGAATGATACTGGCAGGAATAATACCCTGGAATTTGGCAGCCATGCTACCTGCTGCAGTATTAGGAGTAAAAGTAACTGAATATTTGCCCTATGCATACCTAAACCTTTTATTTCCCCTCTTATCAATAGCTTTTGTTTTTGCAAAAGACGCAAATGAGTTGATAAAATTTTATCAAAAATTTGTTGAAAAGGGCAGAAATTTATTGCAAAATTAAATATGTGAAGTTTAAAAACAGGGGGGAATAAAAGGCTATGGTAGATGTAATAGAACTAGCTGCTCATTTAATGGCTTTATCAGCTCGAACAGCTCCTAAAGCCACAGGAAAAGATTTTATCAAAACAAAAGTTGTAACAGGAGACGATTTGATTCGACTTGCAGAAGACATGATAAAATACGGTGAAGAGACAGGTAAAAGAAATTTTGACAGGGACGGAAATAACGTAGCAAAATCCGGCGCTGTCCTGCTCATATCTTTAAGCAACGCACAAAAGGTAGGTTTAAACTGTGGAGCCTGCGGATACGATTTTTGCAACGACATGCCAGATTTTAGAAAAGGCGCGGAATTTGACGGTCCCATATGCGCCTGGAGGTTAATCGACCTTGGAATAGCAATAGGTTCTGCTGTAAAAACTGCAAGCATTTTAAATGTGGACAACAGAATCATGTACAGAATTGGGGTGAGCGCCAAAAGGCTTAAAATGATTGAAGGCGAAATTGTAGTGGGAATACCTCTTTCTGCTACAGGCAAAAACATATATTTCGACAGATAAAAATTCCCCTCTCGAAAAGGGGAATTTTTTCTCACATATTTTTGAACCCTTCACCCAACACCTCATGGGCAGTAGAGAGTATTACAAAAGCAGAGGGGTCAATGCTTTTTACCAAATTTCTCAGTGTAGTAACCTCTCTCCGGGTAACTACACAAAGCAGCACATTTTTCTCTTGCTTGGAATATCCTCCTCTCCCTTTAAGCTCTGTAACACCTCTTTCCATCTCCTCAAGTATAGACTTTGTGATTTCCTCATACTTGTCAGAAATTATTATGGCTATTCTTTCGTCCCCACTGCCTTCCTGGATTAGGTCAATTACTTTGATAGTGATAAACTCTGTAGCAAGAGCATACAAAGCTAGCTCAGGGCTAAAAACTATCCCTGCCATGGTAATTATTATAAAGTCTATGATGAGTAAGATTCTTCCTACGCTCAAAAAATGAATGTACTTGTGTAAAGTCATTGCCGCCATGTCAGTGCCACCAGTAGTAGCGCCATATTTTATGACAATGCCAAGTCCAACCCCCATTATTATTCCGCCGTAAACTGCTGCCAGCATTGTATCATGGGTCAAAGGCTTCAAAAAAGCGAGAGCATCTATAGAAACCCCCAGCAAAATCGTAGAATAAAGGGTTTTCGCTCCAAACCCTGTCCCTAAAACTTTTGTAGCAATTAAAAAAAGGGGAATATTAATAGCCAAGGTCACAGCTCCTATGGGCCATCCAAACAAGTGCTGCAATACTACTGCAAGGCCACTAACTCCTCCAGGTGCAATCTTATTAGGCGCCAGAAATAAATCTAAAGAAAGGGCCACAAGAATTGTACCTACTGTCACCCAGAAAAAATCTATTATTACTTTTTTTGCAGTAATCTTCCTCATATTTTCCTGGTTACCCAAACTGTACAAAAATCTACAGTTTAGACAGCTGGGGTATTTATAGTCCGCCCTTCAGACTTTCCCAGCCCCAGCAGGCGGTTTTTGGGAAAGCCATAGCCCCTGCCCCAAGAAGCAGGAACTTGCGCCCTTAAGGGTCTCTCCACTTACCCTGAATTAGTAATTCTTTCAGGGTAGAGAAGTCTCTTTTTACCTTCTCAGGAGAGAGTGGTGTTACCACCGCTACCTTGAGAACTTGCCAGAAATCATTGGCACTAAAACTTGTTCCATACAGAGGTCTTAGCACCTTTCCTGACTCACTCTCAAGGCTTTGTAAAAATTTTATTGCTCTGTTTATCTCTTTTAAGTGCCTTTTCTTCAAATACTTGTTTTTGACAGTATTTTTTACATGCTTTTTTAATTCTTCTAATTCTTCTACAGTCAATGTGTTGAGAAAGTTTATATAGTTATTCGGTATTTTTTCTTCTTTGCCCAACCCTCTTCTTGCTATTACATAGGCTGCTGATATATCTTTTGTTATCATGTACTGCGGAGAATATTTTAACATGCCTATTATTGATGTGTAAGAAGGGTCTACTTCTATTACTTCTATCCCTTCTCTTTTTGCCAGAGTTTTTATTTTTGAAAGAAGGGATTTATAGCTAAAGCTGTGCCTTATCCTTCTTGATTTCCTCCCTGAAAAGTCTCCTCTTTTGCCTTTTTCTTTTATGTCTAATTCTTCAATCACTATTGCCTTTCTTTTCTCTTTTGCTATTTTTACTATCTCATGAGCATACTGCCATCTGAAGTATTCTCTTTTGTCTTTACTGCCACTTGATAGTTCTGGCATTGGTATATTCCCATAGCTTATTAAATTACCTTTTTCATCTACTTCTGCCCATGATATGTTGTCTGGATATGCATTTACATCTATTCCTATGACTCCTTTGTCAGTTGTTATTTTTATTTTCGGATATTCTTCTTCTATAGCAAAATAGGCGTATATATTGCCATTTTTAAGTTTTAATTCTACAGAGTAGGGTATATTTGATTCCGCAATTTTCTGAAGGAGTTCTTCTCTGTTTTTATTCTTTTTCCATCCCGCTTCTATTTTTGCATATACATATTTTCTTTCTCCCACGTTTATCCTTAAGAAAGTGCCATTTTCTTTTACTTTTATCCTTGTGTTGAGATTTCCTTTTTTGCTCTTATCCCCTCTTGAATATAGATTTCCTTTTCTTTTTTCTTGCCACTTTGTTTTTAATTTTTGATATTCCTTCCCATTTATATGGCGATTTTGAAGTTTTTTAAATAAGTCTCTTCCTCCAAAAATGACTTTCTTTGGATTATTCCCTAATTCCTTGGAGGATTCTAATACGCTTCCTGCTTTCATTATTGCGTCATCTACATATCTTGAGTTTAACTCAAAAGGTTCCTGAAGGTCTCTTTTTAGCGTTTTTCTGTCATGGCCTTCTAGAAGCCTTTTATATGCATATCTCATGCAGGAAGACCATCTTCTCATTAAGTCTAATACTGTTTGCTTGTCCTTTTGATTTAGAAAAATGAGTTTAGCCTGTATCACTATCATGTTTTTTATCGCCCCTTTGTCCGTAAATTCTTGCTGCGAAAGATGTTACTATTGCTATTAAGATATTTAAAGTATTTAAAGCCAAATCTCACTAGCCTATCAGGATATTCTATTACAACTTTTTCAACTTCTCCTCTTTTTATCTTGTTCAAAAACTTTAATAACCCCCTTCTATTTTCATTTACTCCACTTGCTATTTCGGATATAACTTCATACTGCCATCCTTTTGAATTGGCATATTCTTCTAGCCTTCTAATCTGATTCTTAAGATATTCTTCCTGTTTATTTGTAGATACTCTTGCATACAAAACTACTTTTGGTTTTGGTTTTTCTTCTAGTATACCTAATAACTTCATTATATCCTCTTTCTTGTACCTTCTTCTCCCTTTTGGTGTTCTTACTGGAGTTATTAATCCTTCTTTTTCCCAATTTATTAATCTAATTCTACTTATATCGTATAACTCTTTAACTTTTTTTATAGTTAGTAACTTTTATTATCATCTAATTAAAATTGTTTTACTATTAATTTCAACTGTTTTGAACCTCCTTTGCTTAAAAATCTCCTTTTAATCTAGCTAAAAGCACTTTAAAAGCAAATTTGGGAAGTGCTGACATCCTTTTATAGCGCCAGGGCTCTTGTATCAGACGGTATAGCCACTCAAGTCCAAGCTTTCTATAAATTTCTGGTGCTCTTTTTGCTTTGCCTGCAATAACATCAAAGCTTCCTCCAACCCCCATGGCTATCTTCACTTTAAGCTTCTCCTTATTTTTATATATCCACTTCTCCTGCTTAGGAGCTCCTAATGCCACAAAAAGCACCTGTGCAGCCCTTTTATTTATGTCTTCAATGATGTTTTTTTCTTCTTTTTCATTAAAATAACCGTGATGAAATCCAACTATTTTAAGAGAAGGGTAAAGATTTTTTAAATTACTTTGTGCTTTTTCAACAACTTCCGGTTTTGCTCCTAAAAGATATACCGAAACATCTTTATGAGATGCCCATTTTACAAATTCCATCATCAGGTCAAACCCAGCAACCCTCTCTTTTAAAGGCTTATTGAAGACCTTTGAAGCAAACACTACCCCACTGCCATCTGGCACATTAAGGTCAGTCTCATTCAAGATTTTTTTATACTCTTCGTCCTTCTGAGCCATCATTATGATCTCTGCATTAGGAGTTGCCACTATGTGAATCCTATCCTCTTTAAGATAACCTTTTAAAATTTCAACTGCTTCGATCATTGTAACCCTATGTATTGGTACTCCAAATATATACAACTTATCCATATTATTACACCTTCACTTAAACAGTATTTCAAAATTCATTTCTGCTTTTTTCTTTAATTCCTCCAGATAATCAGCCATCTTTTTCACGTAATCTTCTCTGTTTTTCAAAATGTCCCCCACTCTTTCTAAAATAGACTCTGCTGTAAATGAATTTACATCCCCTACGCTCTTTTCTCCTATAGAATGAAGAAAACCGTCTATTTTTGGGTCATAAGATATTCCTACAAAAGGAACTAGCGATATAAAAGCGAAAATCAGAGAATGAAGCCTTATGCCGATTAAAAACTCGCTCCTTTTTATAATAGCCAGAATCTCTTCTACATCATACTTTTCTGTCAAAATATCAGAAGGCATTTTCATGTAAGTGGCAATCCTGTCGCTTTCTTCTATATCTTCATGATAAAAAGGCAAAAAAACGATTCTGTATCCGTATTCCTCCGATATAAAATCTGCCGCCCTCGCCAGTTCTACTCTTGAAAGCTCGAAATTCCCCCATTCCCTTGGGCATATCAAAAGGTATTCTTGAGAAAGAAGGTCTATTCCCTCTTTTTCAAGAATTTTTTCAAACACCCTGTCGTCAACTTCTTCAAGAGGAAAATTTATCGCAAAATCAGCTGCAATTTCAACTTCCCTTTTAATCCCTAATTCCTTCAGCAAAAACTCATAAGAGAGCTGATCTCTCACTGTTATCCCATCTACTTTATTCAAAACAATACTAGCAAGCCATCTATCAAATTTTTTCTCTACAGGACCTATTCCCTGCCCTACTACATACACTTTCTTCCTTAAAAGTTTGCCCAATATCATTATCCCAAGATAATACCACAGACTTCTGCTACTAGTTTTATCTTGGATAAGACTTCCACCACCGCTTAACACTACGTCTGCTCTTTTTATTGCCCGAAAAATCTCTTTAAGAGAATTTCTGTTCGCAGCTTTGACTTTGTACTTCCTGCTGGTTTCGATAGGTTTATTAGACAGAACTGTTATATCCTCTACCCCTCTTTGCTTTAACCCATACACAATGCATTTCAAAACTGCTTCGTCACCTATGTTGTCAAACCCGTAATACCCTGATATAACAGCTTTCATATCAATACTCCTTTTTTGTATTTTTTAAAATCTTGCTTAACAGCCAGATGCCAATCAATCCAATTAAAGCCCCCAGAACCCATGCAAACAAAGTCCTCTTTATAGCGATGATAAGCACACTTTCCACATGACTGAAGGTATTGGTTATGGACAAAATACCAATAGAGCCCAAAAGTCCTGCTACAAAAGCCCAGCCATTGAATTTTTTCAAAGCAGTGTAAAGGCCAATTAAAAGCGCAGGGTCTCCGATTAAAAATTCTTTTGTGCGAGGCCTAGCAATTAGAGTATGTTCAAGAAAGTCTCTGAATTTAAGCTCAAGTTCAGTAGGTTTTATTATTGGCTCATTGCCAGTTCTAGATATGTAGAGAATTCCTGCTACCGCAGCTATCACAAAAGCCATCACATGCCATACTTTCAAGTCCAAATCTAAAAACTCCTTAATTTTGCTCCAGAAAGCCTTAAAATTGTGAGTCTCATACACTCTCCATATGTAGTAAAAAACATAGAATATAAGCGGTAGTATAAATGAAAATTTCACACCTCTAAAATAGTCAATTTTTAACATGTACTTGCTGTCTGCCATTATAGCTCCTATGGACAAAGCTCCAGCAAAGGATATCGCAAGGGAAATAAAAAATATCTTTAAAGCATGCCAAACAAAATTATTTTCTCCTTTCCCTTTTAAAAACTCATCCAACCTGTTTACATAATAAGCTATCCCTAAAGAGGGAAATACTATAGAATAAGCCAAAGCAACTGTTTTTACACCCAAATCGTTGAATCTGCTCATCAAAATCCCTGAAACGCCAATTACACCTATTATCCCTAAGATCGCTAATACCCTTCTACTCACACCAAATAATTCTAGAATTAAAAGCCCAGCTGCAACAACTCCCAAGCTGATAAGAACTTCCATGAATTTCCCTTGATGCACTTCAGGAAGTGGCTTGGCAATGCCAACTTTCAAACCTGCTCTTTTTATGTAGTCAGTAGCATCCTTAATCATCGCTATATTCTCTTTAATATTGTATTGATGGCTTTTAGAATCATCTATCTTAGCTCTCACATATATAATTCTCACATTCCTCTCTATGATACCTCTAAACCATTTACTTACAATTTCTTCCCAATCGTATTTTTGAGTCTCCTTTTCTGAAAGGCCGTATACCTTTATACCCCTATAACCGGTAAATTTTGCAAATTTACTCATACCTTCCTGCAGCTTTTTGCCCATGGGAACATCAATAATCCCCACATTTATCCCGTTTTCCTTGAACAGTGAAGCTGCATACGAAATTTTCTCTGGATTTCCAAGCACATCTGTCCCGTTGAAAATAACCGTTCTAACTCCGTATTTTTTTAAAATACTTACATATTCTGTTATATCCCTATCCTTTATTCCCGTGAAATTTTCAACGCGAGGTATTAAGTCAAAACCAAGGGATTTTATGTAAAAAAGCTCATTTTCATCAAATCCCAAACCCTTTGTCACAAATACCTCTTTAGGCTTGTTTATTATAAAAGCAAAATCATTCCCTTTTGAAAGGATTATTAAGTCTTTCGGTGACACTCTTTTAGTTAAAGCTTCTTTTAAAAACTTAAAAGTATTTGCATTTTTTGTACTCACTACAATGTAATTGCTATACTTTTCTATATCTTTAGTTGAAAGTCCCTTGAGGTAGTCCTCTAAAGCCAAATTTCCCAGATTGCCAGAAAGAAGATATAGATTTTCAACATCTTTTAAGAGGCTTACAGATATTTTCCCTGCCTGCTGGAGGCTCTCCAGAGTCACTTCATTCACAGCGACTCCATCCATACCTGCTTCCTTCATTTTAGTCAATATAGACTTTAAATCTTCTCCCGTAAAAGAAGCAAAATCTTTAAGGCTTTTCAAATCCCCCACAAATTCTACGGTATCGTATTCATTTTCAGCCTTCATTCTTCCAAAATCTACTATTAAAGATACAATTAAAGAAAAAATTATTGTGAAAATAAGCATCCTTTTAAGATTCAAGTTTCCACTCCCCTTTTCTCTTAACGGAAAGGATAAATACATGACCATTCATATTATATCACAACAACAAAAAAAGAGGAACTTGAATGGAGCAAGTTCCCCTAAAAATCAATCAATCCCAAGCTTATTTGTAAAGCCTCATTGACCTTTTCCATCATTTCCTGATCAAGATGTCCTATTTTCTCCCTCAAACGCTTTTTATCAATAGTCCTTATCTGTTCCAAAAGAATCACAGAATCTTTCTGAAGGCCATATTCAGCCCCATTTATCTCTACATGGGTGGGCAGCTTTGCTTTATTGATCTGTGATGTTATTGCCGCTACGATCACAGTGGGACTATACTTATTCCCTATATCATTTTGAATTATAAGTACAGGCCGAATTCCACCCTGTTCAGAGCCTATCACAGGGCTTAAATCGGCATAAAATAAGTCTCCTCTTTTCACTACCATAATCAATCACACTTTTTCAGTTTCATTTCATAACCTGCAAAACATTCATTTTCTGCGGTTAGGCCCATTTCCGCAAGTTCAGAATTTATAGCTGCCATCTCCATATAACCCTTTTTCATGCTTTCTCGTATCTGCGCTTTTTTCCTCTCACGTATATACAATTTCATCGCTTCCCTTATAAACTCACTGCGATTTCTGTTTTCCATAGCGGCAAGAACATCAACTTCTTCCAGCAGGCTTTGAGGCAAACTGACGAGAATCCGCTTTGTTTCGCCCACTTTCAGGACCTCCTTACGCACCTATATAATTCATTATATACCACCATATATATGATGTCAACGATTTGTAAATTTTATACTATAAAAGTTAAATTTTTAAATAATTTTTTACATCGAAAACTTCTCCTCTGTAAATATATATTCTAGGTACCCTTCTAGATATTCCACAATATACTTCGTGAGGAATAGTGCGAAGTTTTTTAGCTATATCATCTGCCGTTATCCTCTTTCCTTCCTGCTCTCCAAATATGACCACCTCGTCTCCTACCTCTACTCCCTCTACTTCTGTCACATCTATCATGGTCTGGTCCATGCATACTCTACCTACTATCGGCACATATTTACCTCTAACCAGCACTTCATGGTTATTTGAAAGAAGTCTGTTGAGTCCATCCGCATATCCTATCGGTAGAGTAGCTATTTTGCTAGGCCTTTTAGTTATAAAAGTTCTTCCATAGCTTATAGAAGTATTTTCCGGCACTTCTTTTATGTAGACTATTTTGGTCTTAAAGTTCATGGCAGGTCTTAAGTCTAAAATTTTATTAACATCATCAGAAGGGTAACTGCCGTAAAGAGTTATTCCGGGCCTTACCATGTCAAGATATGCATAATTTAAATCAGTTATAGCTCCGCTGTTAGCAATATGCTTCAAAGTGATATTTACTCCTCTTTTTTCTAAACGCTTTAGCATATCCGCAAATCTTTCAAACTGTTCCCTCGCATAGTCCTTATCTTTTTCGTCGGAAGTAGCAAAATGACTAAATATGCCTTCCAATTCAATCCCTTCAAGCTTTGACATCTCTTCAATTTCTCTTTCTGCTAAATCAAAATCAGTATACCCTATCCGTCCCATCCCTGTATCAATTTTTACATGAATTTTTGCTTTTTTTCCTTTCCTACTGGCTATTTCCCCTAACTCCTTTACATACTTTAAATCAAAGGCGGTAAAAGTCACATCTTTCTCCACAGCCTCTCCTGCCTGGCTTAAAGGGGTATAACCCAAAATTAGGACAGGGGCAGTAATCCCGTAGCTTCTCAATTCCAATGCCTCTTCTACTGTAGCAACAGCAAGATAATCAACACCATTTTCTACTAATGCTTTCGCAACGTGATACGCCCCATGGCCATACGCATTGGCCTTTACAACCCCCATCACTTTAACCCTATCTCCAACCACCCTCTTTATTTCCCTAAAATTATGGACTATACTGTCCAAATTTACCTCTACCCTTGTGGGCCTTATCTCATCAAACATCAAAAATCCCCCTCTTGTTCATCTCATCGACTCTTTAATCGTTCCTTCAGAAAACAGGTCATCCTGAAGCTTAAGATTATACTGAAAATCCTTATAGGTAATTTTAGCAAAAAGCTCATTGTTTATATCAAAAATACGCAGCTCCACAGGTATTAAATCTTTTTTTGAAAAAATCATCTCCTCTTTGTACATAACGACATTTCTTTCTGGTATAGGAACTGTAACTAAGTAAGAGTTGTCTAAAACCTTTTTCTCTATCTCCCCTCCCGCTTCAAAATAATTTTTTGCAAAAGACGAAATCATTGAAAAAAGAGGAATTTCTTTTTCATTTTCTGCTACAAAAATCTGGTCCACTTTTCTAAAATATACGTAGCTTCTTTTGCCATCGTACACCACAATCTTGTCCGGCTGTTCTTCTTTTTCAAAAACTTCTAGCCGAAATTTCCCTTTGCTGTAAAATTGAAATACAGTAAAACTGGTATCAAATTTGTTGTAATATAACTCTACTGTAGCCTCTGCAGTATAGCTCTCCATTTTTGAAAGTTTACTCTTTATGCTCTCAAAAGGGTCTCTTATCTTCTTTTCTTCTCTTGAACAGGAGGCAAGTAAAAATAACATAAGCAAAATTAGCACAAATGCCCTTTTTTTCAATACCTATCACCCTTTTAAACCTTCACTTAACGCCTCAGGAATACTCTCTAGTATATCCACTGCTGTCATCCCATATTCGCCTTTTGACTTTTTCGCTACATCCCCTGCTTTCCCATGATAAAATACCCCATAAACTGCTGCTTTTTCCTCTTCAAAGCCCTGCCCCAAAAGAGAAACAATCATGCCTGTCAGCACATCTCCACTTCCTCCTGTTGCCATTCCAGCATTTCCAGTGCTATTTATATATATGCTCCCATCCCGAGTAGCTATTACAGTTCTAGCACCCTTTAGCACGAGTGTAACCTCATATCTCCTCACAAAAGACCTTGCCACTTCAAATATGTTGTTTTTTATATCTTCAACTTTAAGACCAGTAAGTCTTGCCATCTCTCCGTAATGAGGTGTCAGGATCACTCTCTTGCCTTTTACCACCTCCAATCGCCCTACCAGCGCATTTAAAGCATCAGCATCCAGCACCAATGGCTTTTCCGTATTTCTTATAACATCTTCTATAAGCTTAGAAACCTCTCCCTCATGAGTCAATCCTGGGCCAATAGCTACAGCATCGCTCTGTTCTATAAGTTCAAGTATCTGAGATAAAGACTTATAAGAAATAACTCCTCCCTCTTCATTAAGACCATAAATTATAGCTTCATATAGGGCACTTTGAATAACAGGTTGGATGCTTAAAGGCACAGCTAATCGCACAAGGCCACTGCCTGTCTTAACAGCGCTTTTAGCTGCCATAAAAGCTGCCCCGGTCATACTTCTCGACCCAGCAACTATAAGGACTTTTCCGTAATCTCCCTTGTGCGTATCCGGGTTTCTGCTCTTTAGAGCCACATCCTGGTGAACAACATAGTGATATGAAGGTCTCACCTCTGCAGCAAGACGGGAAGGAATCCCTATATCGGCAATTTTTACCTCTCCAGCATATTTAATTCCAGGATATATTAAAAGGCCAGGCTTTAAAAAGTGCATGGTGATAGTAATACGAGCCTTTACAGCAGCTCCCTCTACTCTCCCAGTATCGGCATTAAGCCCTGAAGGGATATCTACTGCTACCACAAACTTCTCTGACTGGTTTATAAGCTCTATTACTTCTTTTGCAAGCCCAGTGACTTCTCCTCTTAACCCTGTACCATAGATAGCATCCACAACTAAATCAGAATCTTTGAGGGTCTTTTCTAAAAACTTCAAATGCTCTTTTTGCGTCACTTCAGCTACATAGATTCCCAGATTCCGTATAGCTTCAAGGTTAACTCTCGCATCTCCGGAAATTGAACCAATGCTTCCTATCACAAATACTTTTACGTCTATCCCCCAATTATAAAGATTCCTAGCTACTACATAGCCATCTCCACCATTATTCCCCCTCCCTGCGATCACAACTGCACTGCTTAATCCATTTTCCTCCATCACCCGTTTCACTTCACAGGCCACTTCTTTTCCGGCATTTTCCATCAAGCATATAGAAGGAATCCCTATCTTTTCTATAGCTATCCTCTCAACTTCCCTCATCTGTTGCGATGTTAACACTATCACCTTTCTTCACCTCCTACTGCAATAGCAACGCTCACCGCATAATCAGAGGTATGAGAAATGGACAATTTTATCTCTTTTATCCCTTTTTCTGCTGCTATAGCCTTAGCCTTTCCTTTTAGGACGACTTCGGGCTTACCGTACTCATTGTGTATTATCTCTATGTCCTGCCAACTAAATCCTCTTATCCCCGTCCCCAAAACTTTTGAAACGCTCTCTTTTGCTGAAAAAAATCCTGCTAAGTGGGGCCATGGGTTTTTCTTTTTCCTTAAAAACTCCCTTTCCTTTTCCGTAAAAATTTTTTCAAGAAAATGCGGCCTTTTCTCCAATATTTTTTTTATCCTTTCTACTTCCATTATGTCTGTTCCAACAAAAATTTCCATCTCATTCCTCCAACAGTAAATCTCCAATAATATTATTCTCCTTTATTTCGCAAATTCCTTCAAAAAAAAAGAAGGCGTAACACCTTCTTTTAAATCGCCACCTTGTGCAATTTTACCTGTATGTCGTAATCTCTAATCAAGTCCTCCCACATATCGTCCAAAATCTCCGGCAGGTGAATTGGAGAAACCTGCATCTCTTTAAACAACTGAGCCAGCTTGTCCACTTTTTCAAAGTAAGGACTTACATTGGCTACTTTTTCCTCTACCACTTCCACCCTTTTTCCCCCTTCAAAAACCTCCTCTAGAACTTCAATGCCGTAAGACGGCAATTTCACTTGTTCTTTTCCGTTAAAAACCTCTACTTCAGACACAATCACTGAATAACGTGTAAAAATAGTCCTGCCCTCAGCCTCCCTTGTCGATATGTACCCGGTTACTTTCTTGTAATACATTTTACTACTCCCTCCACCTTATTTTTTAGGATTAATTCTTAACTCATAATCCATATTATTATATTCTATTTTTTTCTAAAAAATCCTTTATTTTTTCGAAAATTTTTTATCGACAGAATATATCTCTTTTTTACGCCAATAGCCAATTGTCAGACTGTATTTTGCTTTTATACCTCTTTTTATAAAGTCGAATATTGGAAAAAATTTTATTTACATCCAAATATGTAATCAAAAATGTCGAAAAAATTTTTTAGAGTTTTAATATCTTTTTTATCTTTTCTTTGTACTTCTTGCCTGACCTTGCTCCTCTTAAGATCATGCTAAGATACGGCTCACTCGTCCCTATAAGCTGTGAAAGTTCCTTTTGCGTCATGTTAAGCTCTGCTAATCTATCATTTACTAGCTTTCCAAACTCGGTAAGCTTTCTCTTTTTCACCTTTTCACCCCCTTGAAAGAACAGTGTAAAAGTCAAAATATTTGTGATAAAATTAATTATGATTAAGAATTAACACTACATTAAATATATATCTGAATTGCGAAATTGTCAATACTAATATCGTAATTCAGATAAAAAGGAGGATTTGGGATGAATTCTGTAGGAGAAAGAATACGATACGCCCGAAAGAAAAACAACTTGACAATACCTGCTCTTAGCAAATTGACAGGATTATCCCCAGGAAATTTAAGCGACCTTGAAAACAATAAGTCAATGCCTTCCTCAAACGCTTTAATCAAACTAAAAAACGCATTAAACGTCTCTATTGACTGGCTCTTGACTGGTGAAATGCCTTCAGAAGTAAAGGAAGAAGAAGAGAAATATTCTGTAGACAAAAGTGAAGATCTTCTCCTAAAAGCTATAAAAGAACTCCCCGAAGAAAGGAAAAGGGACATAGAAGGATACGTAAAGGTGTGCCTTAACACAACTGACCTAGAAAAATACTTTGAAGAAAAAAATTAGATTAATTATTAATCATTTCTTTTCAAAAAAAGTGGCATTTTGTGTCCTTTATCACTCTGAGCTACTTACACAAAATGCCACTTATATTTTACACTTTTATGGTATCCATTTCTATATCTTCTATATACGCATCCGTGCTCTGCTCAATATAATCTATTACCTCCTGCACTATCTTATTAGTCAGCAAAGCATCACTTCCGCATACAGAAAAACCTATTACAATTGACTTATGGGCGTCTTGATTTTCCACTTCTGAAATAGACACATTGTAGTGACTTTTTACTTTTCCTATGATGCTCTTTGTAATCATCCTTTTTTCCTTTAAAGAATGAATCCAATTTGCTCTTAAGTAAAGCTTGCAATAGGACACAACCATTACTACCATCCCCTTAAGTAGGTATACAGCAATGCCGGTACTTCCCTTAAAAAACCATAAACCTCATCTCCAACATACTCTTTTACAAAAACTCCTGAAAAACTCGCATCTATTCCAACCCTCTTTGCTATTACGCTCGCTCTCTTTAAATGGAATTTATTTGAAACGATTATTGCAGTTTTTAATGAATTTTTCTCCATAATTTCCTTGGAAAAAAGTAAATTTTCATATGTAGAAAAAGATTTATCGTCAAGCAAAATATTCTCGGAAGCAACTCCCTTCTCAAGAAAATACCTCTTTCCAGCTTCCGCCTCTGAAATGCTCTCTCCTGGTCCTTTTCCTCCAGAAATTATTATATAACGGCCATACCCTTCTTTATGTAGCTTTAAAGCCTCTTCAAGTCTCTCCTTAAAAAATGGACTCGGCGTATCCCCGTACACTGCACACCCCAAAACTATTATCACATCAGACTTTTTCGGTTTTTCTGTAAACCCAAAGGAAATTATCTGGTATGCCAATATTCCAATAATGCTAGCCAATGCAAAAATTAAAACAACAACCAATTTTAGAAATCGACTCATTTAAAATACCTCCAAGACTTTGCACAACAATGAAAATCTAATACAATTATACACTATAAAAATTAATTTCCAAGGATTTATTTTTGATAGAATAAATCCGTGAACTTTTTTCTTTTTTTAGCGTTTAATTTAAGGAAAGGTGGGCAGGTGATGGAAGAGAAAGAATTGATATATAAAGCCAAAAATGGCAATAAACACGCTCTAAATGAACTCCTTTCACAAAACTATAATACTTTACTGGGATATTGCATTAAAATGACAGGCAATCCTACACTTGCCCAAGATATTGCACAGGATACAATGCTTAAAGCTATTTTAAATATTAAAAAATTTGCCCCTGAAGCTAAATTCTCTACATGGCTTTTAAAAATTGCCACTAATACATTTAAAGATTATTTAAGAAAACATAAAAATGTTGAACTTGTTGAAGAAATGTCTACAAATAACACGGAAAACATAGAAGAAACCGCTATTACAAACCTTCAATATAAGGAACTAATGAACATTTTAATGAAACTTCCTTATGAGAAAAGAGCAACTTTTATTTTAAAACACTATTATGGTTACAAATACGAAGAAATTGCACAAATACTAGATTGTCCTGTAGGAACGGTGCGTTCACGTTTACACAATGCTATAAAAGAGATAATGAAGGAAATGGAAAGAAGGGATTTGCTGTGAAAAAAAAGTGTAAAGAAATACAAAACAAAATAATCGATATGCACTACGGTGAAATTGACGAAAATATAGAAATTATTTCACATATTGAAAATTGCAATGATTGCAATAGATTCAAAGAAAAATTAGAGCTGGCATTAGATTATATGAAAATTTTAGATACACAAGTTGACACCTCAGTCTTAGAAATAGACATTACAAAAATTATAGAAAAAGCTTATCAAATAGAAAATAAAAGAAAAGAAAAATTCGAACTCCTTATTTTCATTGCCGCATCAATAGTCTTTTTAATATCATCAGTCTTGTTTATAACAAACTTGGATATACGGATATACTTTTATCTACAAATATTCCTGTACCTTAATTTGCCATTAATCTTAATACCTTTTTACAAATTAAAAACTCCAAGGAGATGATAAAATGTCAATATCTAAAAACACATTAATTTTTCTAATAATTGTAATACCCTTATTATTTCTTCAAGCTTTATGGATTTTTATAGATGCAAAAAAACGTGGTGAAAAATACTACTGGGCATGGGGGCTTTTCGGACTTCTAAATATACCTTCCTCTTTAATCATATACCTTTTTGTAACGAGGTATGGACATTTCAAATGCCCTAATTGTGGAAAAACAGTAAAAAATGATTACAAATTCTGCCCTTATTGCGGTGCTTCTTTAAAGAAAACATGCCTGAAATGTGGAACCGAAATAAAAGAGGATTGGACATACTGTCCCGAATGCTCAACAAAATTAAAATAATTTGAGGAGGGCAAAATCATGTTAAATAAATTAAGCAATCCTGAATTAATAAAACTCATTCTTCCTTTATTTATAATCCAATTGGGACTTACGGTATTTTCAATTTACAGACTTTCAAAAGACAAAGTTAAATATCTCCCAAAATGGGCGTGGCTTTTAATTATAATCTTTGGAGAGATACTAGGTTGCATTATATTTTTAACTATAGGCAGGGAGAGAGAATAGCATGATAAAAGTTTTTAATCTAACAAAAAAATATGGAAATTATGAAGTTTTGAAGGGAATAAGTTTTGAAATTGAAAAAGGAACCATATACGGCTTATTAGGGCGTAATGGCGCTGGCAAAACTACCACAATGAATATTTTAACAGGACTCATTGATTATAATAGGGGCGAGATATACATCAATGGCAAAATGTTAGACAAAAATAAAAGAAAACCACTTGAAGAAATAGGTTATTTGCCTGAAAGCCCTACTTTTTATACCTATATGACTGGAAGCGAATATCTTCTCTTTATAAGTAAAATAAGAGGTATTCCTTACAAAAAAGCTAAAAAAGAAATAGATAAACTCCTTGATCTAGTTAAGTTAAAAGAAGCCGCTAATAAAAAAATACAAACTTATTCAAGAGGAATGAAACAAAAATTAGGACTTGCAGTAGCTCTTTTAGATAATCCTGAAATAATTTTTTTAGACGAACCAACATCCGCTTTAGATCCAGAAAGCAGATATGATATATTTAATCAAATTTTGGAAATGAAGAAAAATGGAAAGACGATTTTATTATCCACTCATATACTGAGCGATGCAGAAAGAGTCTGCGATTATATCGGTATACTCGATAAAGGTAAAATTATTTTTTCAGGAAAAATCAAAGAATTAAAACAAAAATATGCTCTACCCATATACGATATTGTCTTCGAAAATTTGCCTCATAACATCAAAGAAAAATTTAATAATGTAAAATGGATTGCTGACATTAAAATAAAAAATGATACTGTAAGTATTTACATAAATGACATTGAATTAGCAAAAAAGAATATCCTCAGTGAACTATCAAAGCTTGATATACCTGTTATTTCACTACAGCAAAGAGAAAATACACTTGAAGATATATTTATAAGGCTGGTGAAGCAAAATGAATACATTTAAAGCGTATTTAAAAAAAGAAATGCTAGAATCGTGGAGACAGTACAAGTATCTACTACTTTTTATTGGAATTATTCTCTTTGCCATACTCGACCCCATACTCCTTAAATTGCTTCCAGAAATACTTAAAAGTAAAATAAACGGTGACTTGGCTTCTCTAATACAAATCGACATGAAATCTGCTGTACAAAATTACATAAAAGACTTAAACCAAATATCATTGTTAATAGTGCTTTTAACACTCATGGGAACTGTAAGTGATGAAATGTCTTCACAAAAATTGGTATTGCCTTATTCTAAAGGGGCCAACCTATCATCTGTTATAATAGCAAAGACATTTCATTACACAATTACAATATCAATTTTTATAGTAACCGGTTTTATCATAAACTATTACTATGCAACTACACTATTTAGTAAAAACATCATAGCTTTTAAAAAAGTATTAGTATCAGCTGCTTTAATTTCAATTTATTACATTTTTGTGATAATATTGCTCATATTTCTAAGCAGCATTTTTAAAAAAGGCGTATTAGCCGCATTACTGGTATTAATGCTTCACATAATATCAGCGCTATTAGTAAATATTGACAAAATAGCCAAGTTCATTCCTTACAACCTCATCTCACTTGCAAATTCTTTTACTACAGAAAATATATTAACCACAATTTTTTCTGTGTTGCTATATTGTATAATCCTTTCTTTACTGACAATTAAAAATTATAAAAACAACACTTTTGCTTAAAGAT
>Ga0224486_100223_pt1 | contig 23623 bp, 22 predicted proteins | sample TexhydDE_CT_test_FD_172013 | JGI IMG/M metagenome (GOLD analysis project Ga0224486, IMG submission 172013) | Fracking water microbial communities from deep shales in Oklahoma, United States - hydraulically fractured wells DE_CT_test ... | reverse complement strand
CAACTACGTGGCAACTGTGGTTGCTCTTTCTATGGGCGAATCAAATGCATCCATGGGACGAATTGTTGCTTGTCCAACTGCGGGTTCATGCGGTGTTGTCCCAGGTGTTGCTTATGCGCTTTGGGAGGTTGAAAAAGCAAATTTTGATGATTTGCTTAAAGCATTCATAGTTGCCTCGGGCATAGGGAATGTTGTTGCAAAGAGGGCAACGCTTTCAGGTGCTGCCGGTGGGTGTCAAGCAGAAATTGGAACGGCAACAGCGATGGCATCTGGGTTGTTGACTTACTATTATTCGAAAGATCCTATCAGAGTTGGGCATGCAGCTGCTTTAGCTTTGAAAGCACTTATGGGACTTGTATGTGACCCTGTCGGTGGGTTTGTTGAAGTACCATGTGTGAAAAGGAATGGCAATGCTGTAAATGTGGCGATTGCTACAGCGGAAATGGCATTAGCTGGTATTGAGAGTGTCATTCCGTTCGATGAAGTTGTCGAAGCAATGTACGAAGTTGGGAAATCGCTACCCGAATCGCTGAGAGAAACAGGTCTCGGTGGTATTGCTGCTACAAAAACTGCCAAGGAAGTTGTTGAAAAGATACGAGAAAATTGGAAAGGGACGGAATAAAGAAAAATAGAAAAATTCGTTAAATGATTTTTGAAATGCTTTGAATTTATTCCTAAACGTTTGTCTTTCTTAGGTATGGTTATTTTAGGAAGAATTGAGAAAAGTCGTGGTTAGGGGTAGAATAAAAATATAGAGCTTTTCAATGCATTTTGGATGTTTTTCAAAGGGGGTTTGAGTATGGCAGAAGTGATTAGAGCTCCAAGGGGAACAAAGTTAACGTGTAAGTCATGGCAGACAGAGGCTGCAATGCGTATGCTTATGAATAACCTCGACCCTGAAGTAGCAAGGGACCCGGCAAATTTGATAGTGTACGGTGGTAAAGGAAAAGCAGCTAGAAATTGGGAATGTTTCTACAAGATAGTCGAAGTGCTTAAGGAACTCGAAAATGATGAAACACTTATTGTTCAAAGCGGAAAACCTGTTGCCGTTTGGAAAACGCATGAATGGGCTCCGCGTGTACTCATTGCAAATTCCAACCTTGTTCCAAAGTGGGCAACCTGGGAGTACTTCAATGAACTTGAAGCACGCGGACTAATCATGTATGGTCAGATGACCGCAGGAAGCTGGATTTATATTGGCACACAGGGTATACTCCAAGGGACTTACGAGACGTTCTATGCGGTTGCTAAAAAATACTTTGGTGGAACACTTAGAGGAAGGCTTGTGTTGACAGCTGGGCTTGGTGAGATGGGTGGAGCTCAGCCACTTGCTGTAACAATGAACGATGGTGTGGTAATCGCTGTTGAAGTGGATAAACGAATGATAGACAGAAGGCTTCAAACGGGGTACCTTGATACGTGGACAGATAGTCTCGACGAAGCGTTGAAAATGGCAAAAGAAGCCATGAAGGAAGGTAGACCTCTGTCGATAGGTCTACTTGCCAATGCGGCTGACGTACATCCTGAACTTGTGAGAAGAGGAATCATTCCCGATGTTGTCACAGACCAGACAGCTGCACATGATCCACTCAACGGATACGTTCCGGCAGGTATTTCTTTTGAAGAAGCACTTAAGTTGAGAAAAGAAAATCCACAAAAATACTTGGAGATGGTATATGGTAGTGTTGTTAAACATGTGAACGCTATTTTGGAAATGCAAAAACAAGGTGCAAAGGTCTTTGAGTATGGAAACAATATCAGAAGGCTCGCTTTTGACCACGGCGTTAAGGATGCGTTCAATATTCCAGGATACGTACCTGAATACATCAGAGACCTTTTCAGTGAAGGTAAAGGACCGTTCAGATGGGTTGCACTCTCTGGAAATCCTGAAGATATATACAAAACAGACCAGAAGGTTTTAGAACTTTTCGGAGAAGACGAACATTTAAGGAAATGGATAGAAATGGCTCAGAAGAAAGTAAAATGGCAAGGGCTTCCGGCACGAATTTGTTGGCTTGGTATGGGTCAAAGAGCTGAGATGGGACTTGCAATGAATGATATGGTGAGAAAAGGTGAACTCGAAGCTCCTATCGTTATTGGTAGAGACCATCATGATACAGGTTCTGTTGCAAGTCCGTATAGAGAAACCGAAGCGATGAAAGATGGTAGCGATGCAATTGCCGACTGGCCCATTTTGAACGCTATGCTCAACGTGGCAAGCGGTGCTACGTGGGTATCGTTCCACCACGGTGGCGGTGTTGGTATTGGTTATTCACTCCATGCTGGCGTTGTTATCGTTGCAGATGGAACTGAATTGGCAAGGCAGAAGCTCGAAAGGGTGCTTACAAACGATGTAGGTATGGGAGTCGTAAGACACGCTGATGCAGGATACGAGATTGCAATCAGAACGGCGAAGAAACACGGCATCAGGATGCCGATGTTGAAAGATGAAGAAGGGAAGTAATTTTAGTTGATTTTGGGAAGGAAGGTCGAGAAATAGCGATGTATGTAGGACCTGAGAGGTTTAAGAAATTAGAAAAAATAGATTTTGATACTTCTGAACTTATTGGGTTTTTAGAGAGTAAGAAAGAAAGGCTTGATGTTTACCACCGCCATGTGGCGGTGGTAAGTTGTCATCTTAACCATACTGAACATTTTTCAACTTTCCCGTTTTATATGAACTTCATAGTCACGCCTTCCGATGAAAAAGTCGTCGGTATTTCGATTTCCTCGCCGATGTCACTCACACCTGCGATTTACAAAATGAATGAACTTGCGAAAAAAGATGAATTCATCAAGCTTTGCGGCGAGATTATAAACAATCCGAATGAGCAATGGATTTGTCAGTGTGGTATAATGAAATTGCCGTTAAAGACCAGGTTCGTAGCGATTGCTGGAAATGATGGATTTCTAAACAAGGAGATGTTCAGTGAAAAGGTTTTTGGCACAGAATCATTTTCTTTTGCCAAGCGTGTGAATGAGAAAGTTTTGGAATTTTTGGAAAAATACAAAGATGGACAGTATAAAATATGTAGAACGATAATAAACGATGAAGGGTTGAATCTCTTTGTGGTTGATAAGAAGGTAACTGATGAGTTCCGTCCATTGTATTCAGAGGTTATTTCGTTGCTAAGAAAGAAATACAGCCTTGCACCAGCTAAATATTATCCGATATCGGAACGCGTCATTGGTTCGTTTACGCTTGAGTTTGAAACGATTTTTTCCAATGCGCCGTTTGAAAGAGTTGATAGGCTACTGGAAGATTATGAGAAAATAAAATCTGATATCGCAAAGTATTTTTAAGCTTGCGATATGAATGGAGTTGAGTAGATGAGAGTAAAACGAATGTTCTACCTAATTTTGGGTTTGTTGTTTATTTCAAATATATTGTTAGCAGTTGATTTTCCAAAGCCCACACCATACAAATACATCAACGATTACGTTGGTGTGGTTGAACCAGAATACGTTCAAAAGATAATTTCGGTGGGAAAAGAACTCGAAGATAAAACCACAGCGCAGGTAACGGCGGTAATTATTGACTCACTACAGGGTATAACAATTGAAGAATATGCGGTTGAGCTTTTCAGAAGATGGGGAATAGGACAGAAAGGGAAAGATAATGGTGTTTTGTTGCTCGTTGCGATAAACGACAGACAAATGCGTATAGAGGTAGGTTACGGACTTGAAGGCGCCATCCCGGATGGGAAGGCTGGACGGATTAGGGATGAGTATATCATTCCATATTTCAAGGAAGGTGATTACTCAAAAGGTATTTACTACGGATATTTGGCTCTTGCGAAAGAAGTTGCCAAGGAATACAATGTGGAACTTACGTTTGATGTAGATGCCGAGTTACCTAAGAGTTCTTCTGTGGATGTTGATACGATAGTGATAATAATATTTATTGTGACTTTTATCATGTTAGCTTTGTCGAGGCGAGGGGTATGGTATATTGGTCCACGTGGTCCAATGGGACCTGGTAATTTTGGTGGATTTGGCGGATTCAGAGGCTCTGGAAGAAGTTCTGGTGGAGGATTTGGTGGTTTTGGTGGGGGCAGAAGTGGTGGCGGTGGTGCTAGCGGGAAGTGGTGAGAGAATAGCGAGGTGTTTGCGGTAAATGAAAAGTATTTACAAAGTCGAAAAAATAAACATACTCATATTGGAAGGCCTTGCAATATTCTTTGTTATGCTTGTTCATGCTGGAACTCCAAACTACATTTATGCATTTTTCAGCTACGGACTAGGTTCGCTTGTGTTTGCAAGGGGATACCAGTGGAAAGAACGAAATTTAAAGGATATCATCTATTCGAGAATTATACTTCTTCAAACCTATTATATCGCCGGGTTCATTAATACACTCATATTTTTACTTATTGCACCGAGCAATGTAATGAAATATCCAAAACATGTTTACCTGACGAATTTTCTTATAGGTAGGATGGACAAACTAGATCAAGTGGCTGTAAATGCCATACCTGTGTGGTTTTTTTTGATGCTTTTTCTCGCAGAGATTTTATTCAATATTGTTGAAAAGAGTAGATTTTTCTTGTTTGGTTCAATTTTAGGCTCTTTCGCATTTAGGATTTTCGTGCACGAACCGCTGCCTTTTAAAATTGACGCTGCGATTGTTTCATTACCTTTTTTCTGGATTGGTCGAGAATGGAAAAACAGAAATCTTAGCGTTTCCTTTGTGGATTTTATGCTTGCAGTTGTTGGCTTGATTCTGATAAGTCAGGTCAATGGGCACATTTCATGGAACAACCAATGGTTTGGAAAAAATGGAATAATTTCGTTCCTTGGAGAAGTTCTGGCGATAGTTGTCTTTGTGTTCCTTTCTGATTTGGTGAAAAAGATAAATATTGATAGGTTCTTTTTGAGATTATCCATGAACGCGCTTTTTGTGATTTCTTATCATATGTTACTCGGTAGTTTAATTTATGTTGGGATGAGTTTGTTTGGATTGGTCATTTCTGATGTGATGGCGTTTTTGAATAAATATTGGTATATTTATTTTGCACTCGACCTAATTTTGGTATATTTGGCAATTACTTACCTTCCTTCAAAGGTAAAGGCATTGATGGTTGGTGATTTTAGGAGGCTGATAAGAAAGCGATGAGTTTGGAGAAACCTCTTGTTTCGGTTGTTATCCCGGCATATAATGTTGAAACATTCATCCCGAAGACATTGGAGAGTGTGTTGAAGCAGACGTACGAAAATTTAGAAATAATAGTAGTGAACGATGGGTCAGTGGATAAAACAGGTGATACTGTAGAAAACATATTGGCAAATCAAAACAGATTTCCATATAAAGTTATACACAAAAGAAATGAAGGCGTAAGTGTTGCAAGGAATATAGGGATTGAAAATGCCAAAGGGAAGTATATAAAATTCTTAGATGGGGATGATTGGCTTCTTCCAGACGCTGTTGAGGTATTGGTTGAAGCGTGTGAAAAAAATAATTGCGAGATAGCATTTGGTGGGCAGGATGTGGCAACACCAAACGGGAAAGTTTTGTACAGGTATGATGAAACGTATGTGTATGAAGAAGGTTTAAAAGATGTAAGGAAGGTTAATAAAGATTTTCTCAAAGGGATAACTTACATATCTCTAAATTCTTCCATATTTCTTAAAAATGTTATCGATACAAACCAACTAAGGTTTACAAAAGGAGCATTATTTGCAGAGGATAATGAATTTATCTCGAAATTTTTACATTTTTCAAGGCACGCTTATATTTTGAATAGATGTATTGCTGTTCTCGTATTTAGACAAAATTCTACTACTAAAAAAGCTACATTAGCTAGTTTCCACAACGTGGCTTCGATGAAAAGATTAAGGAGATTTTTCGAAAGACATAACGAACAGGAACTTGTTAAAATTTTGGACGAGTTTGTTATACCAAGTGCTTATGCGTGGACTATTGGCAATCTAGCTTTCAATGGATACCCATTTTTAGAGTGGGTAAGAATTGGCAGGAATAAGAATATTCGCAACCAGATTCTCAAAGCAAAATGCGAACAGAATCCAACAAAGATGGGCAAGCAACTAAGTTTTGTAAAAGTAGCTTATTCTCTTTTTCCAGAACTAAGCTACGTACTACTTAGACTTGCGGGGATTGTTTTTAGGTTCAAATCAAAAAATAAATAATTGTTTGAATGAAAGTAGGTGGTTTTTCTTGGCCGGAAAAAGATATTTGATAGCAACTGCATGCAATAAAAAATACGAAGATTTTGTTTTGAACCATTGGTTTAGGTCATTGAAAGACAATGTTGATTTATCGGAGACAGATGTACTAATTATGGACTATGGATTATCGAAAGATATAGTTCAAAAACTTTCCGAACAAGGGGCTATTGTAAGGAGAGCAAACCGAGAAGGTGGACTAATTAACAATACAAGATTTTTAGAACTGGCAGACTTTTTAAAGGAAAATTCTTTTTATGAGCAAGTTATCCTGTGTGATTCAGGTGACATAATTTTTCAGGACGATTTTTCGCATTTATTCAAAGAAAATACAACACAAATAAGGGCAGTTACGGAAGATTTCTCGCCGAATATGGACATGATCATCAACGAAGCAAAAGTAGAAAATGCTGACGAGATACGAAAAAAGCTATGGAAAAAGCAACTGATAAATGCGGGGTTTGTGGTATACCCACGTGATGTTTACATTGACTTTGTAGAAAGAACCTTCTCGAGAATTAAGGATATTTACGCTTGGGGCGTTGATATGATACTTTTGAATTATTATGCTTATGAAAACGGTTTTTTTAAGCTTCCGGTCATATACAATTTTATTCCAACAACAGCAAGAGTCAGGTATAAGATAGAAAATGGGATATTCTACATAATAAAAAATGGTGAAAAGATAAAAGTTTACGTTGTACATAACGCAGGTGCGTACAAAGCTTTCAGGCCTGTCTTAAAATTCGGCTACGGCAAAGACTTCAATATCCCACGACCGTTTACGATATTTACGCTAAGGATGTTCTATATATCGCTTTATGGTTTAAGACATTTAATCTCGATATTTTTCAAAAGATAGGGGTCGACAAAAACTAAATCTCCAAAATTTTTCTGAGCAGTTCTTCTAGATTCTTTCCAGTTGCTAAGATTTCCGCTAAGCTAACAATATTTTTCTTCCATGTTTTGTATTCATCTTCTGTAACCTGAGAAAGTTTTTCATCTAATTCTATCAAATTTGACACACCAAAACCTATATTGTATTGCTTAACAAGTTCGTAAATTGCTGATTCTTTCCATACTATCAAGGGTAACCCACTCACGATGTAAAGTGAGGCTTTATGCGGAGAGTTATACCTCAAATACTCTCCAGTGGTGCCGGCGATAGTCTCTATTTCTTCTCCATCCCAGACTAATCCGAAGTGTCCTTCGAGTTTGTATGGTAGTTCATCGGGATGGAATGCACCCTTTAGTTCAAGCTTACCTTTTCTGATTTCACCGTTGTAACCTTTGCCGTATAGATAAAGAATGTAATCTTTAAAAGATGATTTATGAAGCATTCTTTCTATAAACTTTGATTTTGCAAGGTTACCAGCAAAGGCGATTATGTATTTGCCATTTGCTTTGTCTGGTATTGATAAAAGTTTTTCTTTATGTATGGATTCCAGGAGATAATCAAAAAAGCCCAATATGAAAGTTTCTCCGGAAAACTTCAGTTCGTTTTTAAGGTATTCTGACATTTTTTTGGAATGAACTATTGCATGAGTGAAATTTTTAAAGACGAAGCGTTCTCTTAGTACGTCCACTTTTCTCGCAAATCTGATACTTTCAACATCATGGATTATAACAACTCTTTTGCCACTATTAAAAGTTGCTTTCAAAAATGGGGAGATGAAAAAATCGAGACCCGTTCCATTCTGAAATACTACAGTTGATTTTCTGATATCTGTGTTAACCAAAGAGCGAAAAAGTAATGACAAGAGTTTGTGAGGCATAAAAATTTTTTCTGTCTCTTCTGTTTTGCCTTTGAAAATATCTATTCGTTGAACTCCCATTCTTATTAAGATTCTTTCTACATCCATTTTTGCTTTGAATCCTGCGTTAAATTTGCTTCCCCAATGAAAGTAAGGAACATAGTACCTCAAAAAAAATCACTCCTTAAGCCACTTCAAAATTTTTTCCATACTAACCTCAATAACCTGATCCATGTTGTAATATTTATATTCCGCAAGCCTTCCTACAAATATGTATTCCCCACTTTCTTCTAACTTCTTTACTTCTTCCATGTATTTTTCCCTTTTCTCCATATTGTCTTCCGTCATCACTATGTAATACGGTTCCCCACTCGCAAGTGGATATTCAAAACATACCGTTGTTTTCTCACTTTTCTCATTCAAAAAGTGCTTGTACTCTGTTATCCTCGTCCAATCGTAATCGTTCGGGTAATTGACAACTGCCACCGGTTGGTAATATTGTTTGTCGTATGTTTTCAACTCCAACCTCAACGAACGATATTCTAGTTTGCCGTACACATAATCAAAAAACCTATCGAGCTCTCCCGTGTATACTGTTAGCTCCGATTTGAATAAATCCCTTACCTCGAAGTAATCTACACCTGTAAGTATCGCTATATTTTCATGATTTAGCATATTCTCTACCATCTTTGTGTATCCTTGCTTTGGTATGCCTTGGTATTTGTCAGAAAAGTACCTATCATCCCTATTTGTCCTTATCGGTATTCTCTTTGCTACCTCTGGTGATAACTCTTCTGGGTCTCTTTCCCATTGTTTTATCGTGTAGTTTTTGAAAAACATTTCGTATAACCTTTCACCAACTTGTGAAACAACCACATCTCTGAAGTTCTTTGGTGGGTTATTGAACTTCGACTTTTTCACTTCTTTTTCCAAGAACTCTTCCACTTCGTATGTGGCTATATTAACCCCAAACACTTCGCAGAGTGTGTCTCTGTTGATTGGAAATGGGATGAGTTTGCCTTCAACATAGCTCAGGACTTTGTGCTGGTAGTAGTGGAATTCGGTAAAACGGTTAACAAAATCCCAAACATCTTTGTTATTGGTGTGGAAGATATGCGGACCATAGGTATGGATGGTAATACCATTTTCATTTTTGTAATCATGGCAATGTCCTGCAATGTGTTTGTGTTTTTCAATAACAAGGACTTTCTTTCCTGATTCTGCCAATATCCTTGCTGCTGTTGCTCCTGCTAGTCCTGCACCAACTATAACTGCTTCAAACATTATTTTCCACCTCTCTATATCTCATCCTTTATTGACTTGGTCCATTGACAACCCCAATCCTTATGGTAAAATATATCTTGCCTTGCTTGTTCAAGGCGTGTTGGGAGGTCGTCTAATGGCAGGACTGCGGACTCTGGATCCGCCAGTGGAGGTTCGAATCCTCCCCTCCCAGCCAAATTTAATACCCATAAGAAGCTCCCACATGGGAGCTTTTAATTTTTTACGCTAGTTCTGTTAACAGGTCTTTGATACCAGTGACAACGAAGTTCTTTTCGAACTCAAGTTGTTCGCCCGTTTCCATGTTCTTGACTAATACGATGTCCCTTTCAAGTTCGTTCTCACCAATGATTATACAAAGCTTTGCACCTGTTCTTGCAGCGTTTTTGAGTTGCGCACTAAGACCTCTTTCCATGATTTCAAGGTTCACTGCTATACCTTCCCTGCGCAGCTGCTGTGCAAGTTTCATCGCTTCTATTCTGACTGCCTCTCCTCCAAAGTGTGCAATATAGACTTCATTTATCTTTATATCATCAACATTCACATTTTCAGCTTTTAATGCAAGTATCAGTCTTTCCATACCAGCAGCGAATCCTAATGCCGGCACGTCTTTACCACCAATTTCTTTTATTAAGTTGTCGTATCTTCCGCCACCGGCAATTGCGCTCATCGCGCCAAGTTTGTGGTGGTGCACTTCGAACACAGTTCGGTTATAGTAATCAAGCCCTCTTACGAGTCTTGGATCTTCTATGTATTTTATTTCAAGGGCGTCGAGTAATTTTTTTAGTTCTTCATAATGTTTTCGTGCGTTTTCCCCTATGTAGTCAATAAGTTTTGGAGCTTGTTTTGCGTATTCGACGTCTACTTTACAGTCGAGCAATCTCAATGGATTACGTTCGTATCTTACTTTACAATCATCGCAAAGATGCTCCAGGTGCTGAGCATAATACTCTTTGAGCGCTTGTTTGTAATTTGCGCGGTCCTCTGTGTCTCCAAGGGTGTTTATATGTATCTCAAAATCCACAAGACCTATATCTCTTAAAAATCTATCAACAAAGGTTATTAATTCCGCGTCAGCGAGCGCAGATGGACTTCCAAATATTTCTGCACCAAATTGATGAAATTGTCTTTGCCTTCCAGATTGCGGACGTTCGTACCGAAACATTGGACCTATGTAAAAATATTTTTGAGGGAAGCCTTGGGTAATCAAGCCATTTTCAACAAATGCGCGCACAACTGGAGCGGTTCCTTCTGGTCTTAGGGTGATGCTCCTACCACCTTTGTCTTCAAATGTGTACATTTCTTTTTGAACGATATCTGTATCTTGACCAACGCTTCTGACAAACAATTTTGTCTCCTCAAATATCGGGGTACGAATCTCCATAAATCCATACACCGAAGCAATTTTTCTGGCTTTTTCTTCTATCCAATACCAATACTTCATCTCCTGACCGTATAAATCTTCCGTTCCTTTTATTTTTTGGTACACTTCCTTTCCACCTCCGAGATTCTGGTTTTTATCTCGTTTTTTGCTTCCTCGTCAACTACTTTCCATTCTGGTCTGATGGATAACTGGAGTGCTGTTTGATAGATGTTCAATGCATCGCAAAATTGTCCTTTCTTTTCGAAAAGTTTGCCATACATTAAGTACGTGTAGATGTGGTCCGGATTGTTTTCTAAAGCCTTTTTCAAATATTGTTCAGCGAGTGTGAGGTTTGGAAAAAGCGGGACTTCCAAATTTCGAACGCCTGCTAAAAAGAAAGGTTCCCATTCTTTGGGTCCGTATTCCATGGCTTGGTTAAGATGGTAGTCTATTTTTCCAACAAGCGTTATAGCAAGAAGATTATTTTTTTGAACCCTATGGGAGAGTACAACCGCCATCGCATAGTGAAATTTCCAGAATTCCGGATGCTTTTTGAGCATTTCATCGGTTAATCTGTAAGCTTTTTCAGAATAACTATAATCCACACCTGCCCAACTGTAAAGCTCGCTAAGAGCGATTATATAATCAGCTTTTTCAATCAACGTCAACTTTTCAAAATCTAAAGAGCCAAGGAACTGTACAAGTTCCTTGGCTTGTCGATTGCCTATCATGTACTGGATTTTGTAGGATATTTCACTCATTTGTTCGGTACTGGAAAATGCAAAGCTAAGAGCTCCTAAGAGAACAAATAAAATCGTAGTTTCAAACAATTTGGTTATTTTCATCACCAGCTTACTCATCTATTCCGAGAGCCCATTTTCTTACTGCGTAAGCAACTCCTGCTTCGTTATTGGATTTTGTGATGTATCTTGCATATTGCTTAACCTCGCTATGTCCGTTTTCCATAACTACCGGATAACCCACCATCTTAAGAAGCCCTATGTCGTTGAAGCTGTCTCCTAAGTACATCGTTTCTTCTGGAGCAACGTTAAAGTATTCAAACAGATACTTTATCGAGAGTTCTTTTGAAGCATTTGGTCCGAAGACTTCATAAAAAGTTTCTTCGTTTATCGTGTTATTTTTTACAATGCTTGTTGCATTTCTCACTTCACCAAGAGATTCATTTAAAGCGAGCATTATCCGTTCCTCGTTTCCAACAAGTGCTACTTCGGCAACAGTGAGTTTGTTTTTTAAGTATTTTAACACATCATCGACAATATTCAATCTCCAGCGATTTTGATTCAGATAAAGTGAAAAATTACCGCTGTATGGCTGGTCTATGTACATATCTTTTTCTTCGAGGAAGTCTCTATAGAGTATGTAGAAAATTTTATACTTTCTTGCCGTCTCAATGACCCTTTCGGCAATTTCTGTTTTAAGCTCGGACTTGTATATGACTTTATCTTCCATCCACTGGTAAATAAATGCACCGTTTTGGAAGATGACAGGGACATCGAGTCCTAGTTTTTCGACGTATGGTTTGGCTGAGTAGAAATTTCTGCCTGTTGCAACACTTACGTGTATACCTTTGTCCATTGCTGCTTTTAGTGCCTCGATATTTTCTCTCGGTATATGTTTTTCATCGTTTAAAAGTGTACCATCTAAGTCTGTAACTATGAGCTTTACCATCTCTCTAACCTCCGGACCTTTGTGTTATCTTGAGACAATAACTTTACTGAGGTCGCCCACGATTATCTGAACACCTTTTGGTTTGCCATCGTTCTCTGAGATTTCTACCTTCTTACCTATGACGGAGGAATCTATCCTGAACGAAAGGTTTGAAATCTTAACTTCGTCCATAACGATGGAATTTTCGATTTCGCAGTTTTCAATCATTACCCCGTTACCTATCGATGTGTAAGGACCAATGTATGCGTTTGAAATAGTGCAGTTGTCCCCAATAATTACAGGTCCTCTTATGACACTGTTGACTACTTCTGAATTCTTTCCAACACTTACCCTACCTTGTATAACTGATGAGGCTTCAACGGTGCCCTCAATTTTGAATTCTTCGATAATTTCATCCAAAATCTTGTGGTTTGCCTCTATAAGGTCTTCAGGTTTACCGGTGTCCTTCCACCAACCATATATAATGTGTCCTTCAACAGTTCCTTTATGTTGAATAAGCCAGTCTATCGCATCTGTGATTTCGAGTTCTCCGCGCCAAGAAGGTTTGATGTTGGCTATGCCTTCGAAAATATCCTTTCTGAATAGATAAAGTCCAATAATTGCGAGGTTTGAAGGTGGTTCTTTGGGTTTCTCGATAGTTTTGATAATTTTATTTCCTTCCATTACCGCTATACCAAAGCGTGATGGTTCTTGGACTGGAGAGAGCATAATCAATGCGCTTAACTCCTTCTTTTCTTCAAATTCTTTTACAAAGGGTCTTATATCGTCCATGATGAGGTTGTCACCAAGGTACATCATGAAGTCTTCGTCGCCAAGAAAATCTTTTGCCATGAGAACGGCATGTGCCAAACCTTTTGGTTCTTCTTGGAGGATGTAAGTCAGGTTGACGCCGTATTGTGAACCATCACCAAGTGCAGCTATGAAATCTTGTCTGTTTTCTGGACTGACAATGATTCCTATCTCCTTAATCCCCGCGCTTTTGATTTTCTCGATAGTGTAGAGTATAACAGGTTTGTTTGCAACAGGAATAAGGTGTTTTGCCGTTGTGTAGGTAAGAGGTCTTAAACGTGTTCCTTTCCCTGCGCAAAGGATAATAGCCTTCACATTTCTCACCCCTCATCAATGATTTCAATTGAATTCATTGTGTTATTTTAAGAAGCAAAACTATTATATAACAATGGCGTTGGATTTCAAATAGAATTAACCTAAAAACAAACGTCTTTTTAAAGAGCATATCGAAGAATTTTTAAGAAAAAATGAGAAGCTCTCAGGATAGTTTAAGATAAATCGTTTTTTGTATGTTCCACTTGGATGCTGTAATTTGTTTCCTTAAAGTAGGCATGTTAGTATTAATATGCAAAGAAAGCAATTAGGAGGGATTAGGATGACCAGTTCTCAAGTTCTGAAATTGATTGAACAAGAGGGTATCAATTTCATAGACCTTAAGGTTGTTGACCTTTGGGGTAGATGGAGACATGTGACACTTGCAAGAACAAACTTTTCTGAAAAGACTTTTGTTGAAGGTGTAGGATTTGATGCATCAAATCTTGGTTATGCCGAAGTCTTCAGCAGTGATATGGTTATTATACCAGACCCCGAGACCGCATTTATCGAAGAATACGACGGTGAAAAGGTTCTTTCAATGATTTGTGATGTTTACGAAGTTGAAAATATGACACCGTGCTCACATGACCCGAGAACTATTTTGAAGAAAACTCTTGAGTTAATAAAAGATATCGCGGATGAAGTTTATCTGGGACCTGAGTATGAATTTCACATCTTTGAAGACGTGAGATACGATGTGAAGTCTAACAGAGTCATGTTCGAAATCGATAGCTCAGAGGGTTTTTGGAAATCTAGTGAGACAGGGGAATATTTCATTGGTAGGAAAAAAGGTTACCACAGAATCCCTCCATTTGATAGGTTGATGGAAGTCAGAAATGCGATTGTTAAAAAGTTGCTTGAATACGGAGTGCCTGTTAAGTACCACCATCACGAAGTTGGAACTTGTCAAGTAGAGATTGAATTAACATTTGTAGATGCTTTGAAAGCGGCAGATTACACGATGCTTGTCAAACACGTTGCAAGAATGGTTGCAAAGCAATATGGATACTTAGTAACATTCATGCCTAAGCCTATGTTTGATGAGGCTGGTAATGGTATGCATGTGCATCAATTCTTGAAAAAGGATGGAAAAAATATTTTCAATAGTGATAAGCTTTACAATCTTTCTCAAGAAGCGCTTTGGTACATTGGTGGTATGTTGAAAAACGCGCCAGCACTCATGGCTTTTACAAACCCATCAACGAACTCATACCGTAGATTGGTTCCAGGATTTGAAGCGCCAACAAACGCTGTCTTTGCACTTGCAAATAGGACATCAGCCATTAGAATCCCTGCTTATGTTAAAGACCCAGAAAAGCGAAGGATTGAGTTCCGAACGATAGATGCGACGTGTAACCCATACCTTGGTTTTGCAGCGATGATACTTGCTGGTGTCGATGGTATTAGGAAGAAGATAGACCCAACTTCTGAAGGTTTTGGACCATTTGAAGGAGATGTTTATGAAAAAGAGCTTAAACCTCTTCCAAAATCGCTCGAAGAAAGCTGTATAGCATTGAAAAATAATCACGAATTTTTAACAACATTCCCGAAAGATTTGATTGAACATTGGATAAAAGCGAAATTATTCGAAGAAAGGCAAGTCAGCTCTGTGCCTCATCCAAAAGAATATGACTTGTATTTTGATGTGTAATCTGGTAGTCTATAATAGGAGTTAAAAGATTCAGAGTTACAGAGAAGCTTCCTCATACCAGTACCCCCACCCCCTTGGACTTATAAGTGCCAAGGGGGTTAATTTTAAGATATTACTTGACAAAACTCAATATTGATATATAATCAGTAACGACAAATATGGAGTCAGGTAGTTGAGGAAGGGAATGTGATAAATGAGAAGAAAATGCGCATGTCAACATCATGGTGAAGGACATCATGGACCTCATATATGTGAGCAGTTAGGTTTTTCTGTTGGTGACTATCTTACGGCGGTTATATTGAAAGAGCTCTCAAAGAAACCCATGCATGGTTACGAATTATACGATAAAATATCGCAAGCGGAATATTATCCATTCAAACATGACCAAAGTGTTATATACAGTTTGTTAAGAAAGCTAAATGCTCATGGGTTGGTGAGTTATTCACTCCAGGAAGGAAACGGTGGGTTGAGGAAAGTCTACGAAATAACAGAAGAAGGTCTCAAATACTTGGAGCAGTTGGTGGAATACATATCGAAGTTAAAGCAAGCGTTTGATTTGTTTTTGAATGCCTGAAAGATGGAAAAGAATCAAACTTGAAGGAGGTGTTGGGTGTGAAAATTGCGATTCCCACTGACGATGGAAAAACGGTGGCAAGTCACTTTGGTAGGGCTGAGTATTTTATGATAGTTGAACTCCAAGATGGAAAAGAAATAGCCAGAAGACTTTCAGAAAATCTTCATGCAAGAGGACATGGTCATCATGGTCATCATGGTTATCACGAGCATTATGAAGAACACGAGAATCACGAAGGATATGGTCATGGTTGGCATCATGGTAATCACGGCTTTGGTGAAGGTCATCACCACGGGCATGAAGACGTATTTGCCTCGACAGGAGAGATTCAAGCAGTTATTGCTGTTAGGATAGGACCACATATGTTTGAGGATTTGAAAGAGAGAGGTATAGAAATTTACTTGGTTCAACCAGGAACAGATATTGATGAAGCAATTTCAAAACTTGCTTCGGGAGAACTGAGAAGAATTGAACCAAAAAAGTAAAAGGTGAGAGAATTTTCCAAACAAACCGACGCTTTAAAGGCGTCGGTTTTATTGTTTATTATCAGTCACTGTTATGTTAAAATTAATGTTGAGTAATGAAAAATTTATTCATTCCAAGAGGTGAACAACTTTGCGAGTTTTCCTATTTTTGCAAGTGATTGCACTCATTATCTTCGTATATACAATGTATTTCTTACCTTCAAATTTGTATTTTATCTCTATCGTATCTGTGTTTGTCATAGTGAACACGGTTGGTTTGACTTATTATGTTTTCCGAACTTGGTGGAAGGAAATTCGTAATTCTGGGCAATTAACTAAGGTTTTTTACTTCACGTTATTGGTTACTGCAATTGTCGCTGTGCTCTTTTTATTTTCGAACATATTCAGAATGTGGGTTTACAGGTATACAGAAGATTCGCTTGTGAATTTTTCAAACTCGTTACTTGCTATTTCTACCTTTCTTTTAGTTTCGTTTGGTGTGTCTTATCTAACTTTGAAAAGAGAACTTGAAAAGCAGATTCAGGAATATGAAAAGCTAAGAACTGTCCAGCAAAGACTGAGCATCCAGGTTGTGAGATACAAAACAAACCCACATTTTCTTTTCAATTCGTTGAGCACGGCAATTTCGATGTTGGACTTACGAGTGGAAAGAGAGAAGATTAGAGAGTATTTGTCAAACCTCGCAGAGCTCTTCAGGGTTGTGTTGAATGCACCTGAAGTCTGGACATTGAAGGATGAACTGGAACTTGCCAAGCGCTATCTTGAGATACAAAAAGTTAGAGTGGAAGGTCTTGAGTATGAAATTACTATGGGTCCAGCATGTGAGACAGTGAGAATTCCTTCTTTGGTTTTGCAACCAATAGTAGAAAATTCTATAGTTCATGGAATAGCGAAATCGAAAAACGGCGGGAAGATAAAATTAGAATGTACGAAAGTTAATGGGACTGTTACAATAAAGGTTAGTGATAACGGGAAAGGTGGAGAGAAGATAATTCCAGGAATGGGCTTAAAACTTGTTCAAGAATTGATGAATGCATTTTCACGAAAAGTGGAACTACATTTTGAATCTTCTCCGGAAAGTGGAACGATTGTTACTCTTTCCTGGGAAGATATTGGGTAACTTAGGAAAAGTTCTTCAAGGGGGGAGTTCATGACCTGCGTTATTGTTGAAGATGAAAAACTTTTGGCAATGGTTTTGGAAAAAATGGTAAAAGAAGAAGGATTAGAAGTGCTTGGTATTGCCAAGGATGCAGAAGAAGCGATAAGAATGATAGATGAGAAAAAACCTGAGATAGTTTTTCTTGATATAAACCTTGGGGAACACGACGGATTCTACGTGCTCCAACATATCAATCACAAACCTTACGTGATATTCACAACCGCCTATTCTGAGTATGCGGTAAAGGCTTTTGAAGAAAATGCAGTGGATTATCTTTTAAAACCAATAAAAAAGGAAAGGTTGCACGAAGCTATTGAGAAGGTTAGAAAGTTGAGCACTTTTGAAAGAGCGAATCTATACGATAACATTCAAAGAGTAAAGGACTTAGCGCAAAGATTAAAAGCTGACAAGTTCATTGTGGAAATCGGTGATGAAATAGTTTTTCTAAATGTTGACGAGATAATCTTTCTAACATCGGAAAAAGGCGAGACGGTTGTTGTTACAAAGAACGAAAAGATGAAGACAAAAATCCCACTTAAAGATTGTGAGATTAAGTTGCCTTACGAAAGGTTCCTAAGAGTGCACAAGTCGTATATCGTTAATGTTGAGAAGATAAGAAAGATTATCCGAAATTATTTTGGTTCGTTAGCTCTTGAACTCTCTAATGGAGATATTATTCCTGTAGGAAGAAATTACAAAGATTCTATAAAAAGACTGCTCGAATAATCGAGCAGTTTTCTGATCAATTTTATCGGTCCTATATTTCCGGCAAAAGCTTTGTCAATCCTTTCATCTTTCCATTATCCATAACACTACCGGATAATATGAATACATTTCTCTTCTCATCTCTTGATATCGAAAAGAGCATACCGTATTCCGTGTCAATTGTTTTCTCAACGACGTTGATAGCATCTGAGGCCTTATTGTATTCAAAAACACCGTACCAAGGAACTTTTTTCTCATAATCGTATTTGTAACCTGCGAAGTAAACCACATCATTCAGTTCTTGAACTTGGCTTTGCGAATTACAAACCACAGAATGGATTCTGACATTTTCTCCAAACGTTTTTATGTACTCCACCTCGCCGTTTAGAGACAATTTTGCAACGAAAGCTTTCTCAGTTCCAAACTTTTCGGAATTTGGCTCGTTAGAGAATTCATAAACATAACCTCCGACAAAAACGCTGTCGGCTGTGATACACAAATCCATGGGCCAAAGGGTTTGAGAGTTTGTAAGAACTGTTTGCCAAAGTAGGTTTCCGTTTGTATCGTAGCTAACAATATATCCATCGTAGCGGGTTCCATTTGTAAATGAGTTGCTTGACCCTGCAACGATTATTTGTTTGTTTTTCTCATCATAACCAATGGCGTAAGCCCTATCCCAGCGCACTCCTCCAAAACTTCTGTCCCAAATGATTTTACCTTCATTTGAAAGCGCAACAATCCAATAATCGTGCTCTCCAAAATTTTGAGTTACATCTTTACCCTTTGCGTAGTTGTCACCAGCAAACACAAACTTATCTTCAACTTTGCTTATTTTGTAAGCTCTATCCCAGTCAGGTCCTCCGAAGGATTTTTGCCAAACCACGTTTCCTTTTTTATCAAGTCTGACAACATACGCATCGTATCTTCCTGAAACATCCAAACTTTTTGAAGAAGTTGTTCCAAGAACCAAGAAACCATCGTCTAAAGGGATAACGTCGTATCCGAAATCATCACCATCTGCACCCAAAAGCTTAGTCCAAATAATTTCACCGGTTTCGTCTATTTTGACAAGCAATATCTGATATTTCTCATCTTCATCAGTTATTGTTGAACCAACTGCAACAAAACCATCCTCAACGCTGATAACTTTTGATATTCTTGATTCCAAACCGGTATCAATTATTATGTCTTTATTATTTATAACATCTTCCTTGCCAGAAGCACTTTTTGCCAGGGGTAGAAATAAGTAACCACGTGTGAAAATGAGTCCGAAACTAAGAACTAATATTCCAAGAGTTATAAAGAGTAAAATCGCAGAAACTAAAATTTTTGACTTTGAGTGTTTCCTCGTCTTCTGAGATTCTGAGACTGAAAATAGGGTTGAAGAGGTTGCTTTTTTTAAGTTTCTAATGAATTGTAATTTGCGCCGTTTGTTGAATTTTCTATTTTTCTGAAAATTCCTTAGTTTGTCCCTATCAAGTCTCAAATTTCTAAGCCCCTTTCCTTTGCTATTTCTTCGAGTAACTTTCTTTCTTTAGATGAGACTTTTTTCGGTATTAACACTTTCACTTCTACTATGAGGTTTCCACGTTTGCCTGTTCTTGAGTTTGGGATACCTTTTCCTTTAACGATAATACGTTCATTCGGTTGTGTACCTGATGGTATCTCTACTGGAATACGTTCACCGTTTGGCAGATTTACATATACAGTCCCACCGAGTATGGCAGTGACATAGTCAACAGGAACACTTATTATTATATCATCGCCTTCACGTTTGTAATCACTAGTTTTTCTAACCCGAACATGGACATATAGGTCACCGTAATCTCCACCATTCATTCCAGCGTTACCTTTCCTTGGAATTCTAATCACAGCTCCATCTTCTACACCAGCTGGTATGTTTACAACAGTGCTTGTTCTTTTTCTTATTCTACCTGTGCCTCTACAAACATGACAAGTTTCTCCGGGCACTGTTCCACTACCACCGCAAACATCACAGGTGTATTGATTTATGAACACGCCAAACGGTGTTCTTCGTTCTTCACGAACAACACCTGTTCCGTGACATTTTGAACATGTTACCCATTTACTACCTGGTTCTACTCCTTCGCCCTTACAATTTTCACAGACTTCATATCTGTCGTATTCGACGGTGACATCTCTGCCTGTGAATACGTCGGCTTCCGAGATGGTTACCTCAAGATTTATATCCTCTCCTCTTTTTGCGTATCTTCTTCCGGTAGCTGTCCTTTGTGTTTGCGATGTGCTCGTTCTGTGACCTCCGAAGAATATGTTGAATATGTCATCGTTCAGAAAATCTCTGAAGATGTCGCTTATATCATCAAATCCAAATCCACCAGTTCTTCCTGACGGTTCGTATACGTAACCACCCTCACCAACATATCCAAACTTATCATACATCGCACGTTTTTGAGGGTCACTTAAAACCTCGTACGCCTCTTGAATTTCTTTGAATTTCTGCTCTGCTTCTTTTTTCTTCTCACCAGTATGCCTATCAGGATGCCATTCTTTTACAAGCCTTTTATACGCTGCCTTTATTTCATCCTCAGAAGCATTTCTTGGCACACCGAGAATTTCATAGTAATCTTTTCTCGCGGGCATAGCGAACCACCTCTATTTTCTATTTTGATTCTCATCCGTTTTGCTGGTCGTTAGCTGCGTTATCTTTGGTATTTTCTTCCTTTTTCCTTGGTTTTATAGCAACGCGCACCTTGGTTGGTTTTACAACCTGCCCATTGAATGTGTAACCATCTTCAATGACTTCAAGTATAGTGTATTCTTCAACATCATCGCGTTCCTCTTTTTCAAATGCTTCATGATTGAACGGATCAAACTTTCCAGAGGCATCAATAATCCTTAATCCTTCGTTTTCAAGAGTCTTTAAAAGTTTTTCATAGATTTTTTCTACTCCGAGTTTGAATTTTTCTAAATCCTTGTCTGATTCGTAATATTTGAAAGCCCTCTTAAAATCGTCCAAAATAGGTATAAGTGCTTTCACTATACGGAGTGCTGTTGATTTCGTTGCCTCTCTAATTTGCCTATCAACGTCCAGTTTGTAATTTTCAAATGCTGCTTTGATTATACGTGCAGCATTTTGTATTTCCTTCAGCTGATTTTCTAACTCTGCTATCTTTTCTTTCAGTTGTTTGTTTTCTTCTGATAGTTCGTTTTGGTTCACTTGGCTTATTTCCTCCCTCTGATTTATTTTATTTGAATTTTCCGAGTTGTTTTGAATTTGCTGTTGTGCTTCATTTATTCTCTTTTCTTCACACATGTTCCCTACCTCCTTTTTTAGTTTGAGTTTTTAAACATTCCTTGATACAACGGTAAAATACTCGCTCAGCCTGTTGAGCATAAACTCGAAGCTATCCATGATTAGGTCGTATCGACCGTATTTGTCGAAGATAACAGCAACGCGTCCAGCGGGATTATCTTCTGAGTAAAATTGTCCAAGGATTACGGAGAAATCTTCGAGGAACTTTAATCCGTGCTCTTTACCGATGTATATGTCGTTATCAAGTTCAAATAGTTCTTTGTAGAACACGTCGGATGAGACGTACACAAGGATATTTTGTAATTTTTTCATATTGATTCTATCATTGGCAAGAAGGTTTGGCAGTCCTTCCGTTATGTAATCTTCGTAGCTTTCAACAGACAACCTTTCTGTGATTTCTAAAAATCCTCGACTAATTGTTCCCAAGTCACCTAAATCACCCTCTTTTATGTTTTTTAGATTATTGAAACTATTGATTCGTGCAAGGATGTCTCTCAATTTGGATCTGAACTCGTTCAACGTTAATCCAGTCATCACTTTGTTAAGCATTTGCTCAATTTTTTCAATATCCTCAAGTTCAGTGTGTTGAATTGGAATGGATGAGCTAAGACCAAGAGATGTGATTATGCTTGCAATTGAGAAATTCTTACTCACAGGTGTTAGAACTATGCGTTTGATTCTTAGCGTTAGTGGGTTTGGCTTTTCAATAATAACCATGCCCTTTGTTGAGGAGCTTAACAACTTTGCTGCACCTGTGAGCACCTTTTCCATATCACCGATTGGAAATCTTGCCGCGACCTCAACTTGAGAGCTCTTTGACTTTATCTCTTCCCTGATTTTCTTTAGTTCGTTTACATAAAATCTTAGTCCCTTATCTGTTGGAACGCGACCAGCAGAAGTGTGTGGTTGGAATATATATCCCGTGCGCATTAAACGATTCATATCGTTTCTAATCGTTGCACCGGATCTCTCAATTGCAGCACTTTCCAAAACCCTTTTTGAGCTTACAGGGGTCCTCGTGTTGATGTATTCTTGCACAATGCAGTAAAGAACTTTCTTTTGTCTTTCGGTGATATCGTTTCCTAACACGGTTATCACCTCTCCGTTTTTCTATCTGTTTTAGCCTAATTTTTGTTATCAGAAATGTTAGCAATCTACACTTTAGTCTGCTAATATATTACCATAAGTGTGAGGATTTGTCAATTTTTGGAGTGTTTTCAGTATCTGAGATATCAGACACAAAGCAAAGAAAAATATTGATGAAAATTTCCTTTTTGGTAAAATAGTAACAGAAAAAATTGTGCGGAATACGAACATTTGTAGATGATTCTACTTTGCCTGAGGTGATAAATGTGAACTGGAAGGTTTATATTTCTGGATTTGCAGTTTCAACGATATTTGGGTTATCATTCCTTTTTACTAAAAACAGTATAGAACATATAAACGTTTACACGTTTTTAGCCTTTAGGTTTGGTGTGGCAACCAGTGTGATGCTATTACTTTGGCTTTTTGGAATCGTAAAATTAACAAAGAAACCATTTTGGAAATTATGGAAAGTAGCGCTATTTCAACCGATTGCTTACTTTGTGTTCGAGACTAATGGACTCAGGTTTACGACGTCCTCTGAGGCTGGGATGTTGATTGCATTAATTCCAATCGTTATAACGATTTTGAGTCCAGCATTGCTGAAAGAAAGAATCAGATGGTACCAAATTCTCTTCGCATTTCTTAGCTTTTTTGGAGTGTTTCTTATCGTCAAAGGTGGGGGATTAGAACAAGGAGCGCTACTTGGAAAGCTGTTGGTTTTGGGTGCGGTTTTCTCCGCAGCACTATACAATATTTTTTCGAGAAAATTGTCCTTAGAATTCACTCCGGTTGAAATAACGTTTTTTATGATGCTTACAGGATTTCTCTTTTTCTTTTTCCTAAGTATTGCAACAGGGCATTTCGCGTTTACATTCCACCCTGCCGTTGTTGTTGGAGCGTTATATCTTGGCATACTTTCTTCGACGGTTGCGTTTTTCCTTATGAATTTTATGCTCAGCAAAGTTTCACCAACGGTTTCTTCTCTTTTCTCAAACCTAACGACGGTAATATCTGTAATAGCAGGCAGTTTCATACGGCATGAAAGGATTGTTGCAATACAAATATTAGGGATGATTTTGATACTTGTTTCGCTAATTCTTAATTCTTATCTGAAAAGCAAAGAAGTTGAACAGAGTAGATAACAAAAAAGCCCTCGGATTTCCCGAGGGCTTCAGACTGTTGACAAAGTATAACTTGTTCAAGTATAATCTCTTCAAAAGAGGATCCTTTCCAAACAGGATCCTCTTTTTTTTACACAAATAGTAGGAGGAATATACATGCTGACCATCAACAA
>Ga0224486_100217_pt1 | contig 23911 bp, 27 predicted proteins | sample TexhydDE_CT_test_FD_172013 | JGI IMG/M metagenome (GOLD analysis project Ga0224486, IMG submission 172013) | Fracking water microbial communities from deep shales in Oklahoma, United States - hydraulically fractured wells DE_CT_test ... | reverse complement strand
ATTACCGGTGGGTAATCTTCTACCGCTGCTACTACTTCCACTTTACTCTTCTTAAAAAGTCCTATAATCCCTCTTTCTTTAATTTTGTTTTGATGAAGTATTACAGCGTTACTTCCCATTTCCGCTTTTATCATTCTTAAAGCTTCTTGATAATCGTTAGCAATATATTTTTTAACTTTCATTTAATCTCACCGTCCCCACCGATACAACTTCAATATTTGGTAAAAGTTCGTTATATGACAAAACAGCAATATCAGGAGAAACTTGTTCTACTAACTTTCGAAGATAAAATCGAGTAACAGGCGCTGTCAGAATTACAGGTTGTCCACCCTTTAAAGTTACCTTTTTTGCTAATTCATGGATACTCTTTAAAATCCTTTGTGCCGAAGAAGGTTCCAATGCTAAATAAGAACCATGTTCTGTCTGAGTTATACTAGAGGATATTAACTGTTCAACACTCGGATCTAACGTTATAACTTCAATCTTACCATATGGAGCATATTTATTGGAAATAGTACGAGCTAAAGCCTGTCTTACATACTCTGTTAAAACATCTGTATCTCGTATAATAGGGGCATAATCAGCTAAAGTCTCTAATATTGTAACTAAATCTCTTATAGATAGCCCCTCTCTTAAAAGGTTAGAAAGCACTTTTTCTATTTCACCTATTGTTAAAAGCTTAGGAACTAATTCTTCTATTAAGGCAGGATTTGTAGTTTTTACATTGTCAATTAAACTCTGTACTTCTTGCCTTCCTAAAAGTTCATGGGCATGCTGTTTTATGACGTGAGTAAGGTGAGTAGCGATGACAGAAGGAACATCTACTACTGTATATCCCCTTGCTTCTGCTTTTGACCTTTCGTTTTCATCTACCCAAATTGCAGGCAATCTAAAAGCTGGTTCTCTTTCTCGAATCCCAGAAATATCTTCATCTATTTCTCCTGCCGTCATAGCCATATATCTATCAACGTATACCTTACCTCTGGCAATTTCATTTCCTCTAATTTTTATAATATATTCATTAGGCTTTAATTGAATATTATCTCTTAAACGAATCATTGGGACCACGATACCCAAATCAAGAGCAATTTGTCTTCTTATCATGACAATCCTATCTAACAATTCTCCACTTGCAAGAGGAATCAATTCATAACCAAATTCCAGTTCAATAGGGTCCACTTGCAATAATTCATATACTTTTTTAGGATCCCTTATATTCTCTAACTCTTTTATATTTTCTTCTTGTTCTTCTTCTTTTATTGTTACTTTTTGAGTTCCTGCAAATCCAAGATATGCAAACAACGAACCTATTAAGATAAGAGGAAGTTTAGGTAAAGAAGGCACCAATACCAGTGCAAAGAGTAACCCAGCTGCCACTTTCAAAATATGAGGCTGATTGAAAAGTTGTTTTATTACATCCCCTCCTAAATTCGACTCAGAAGCTGAACGAGTGACAATCATTCCAGTAGCAGTTGATATTAAAAGTGCTGGTATTTGACTTACCAAACCATCGCCTACTGTTAAAACAATATAAGTATTTAAAGCTCTATTTATATCCATTCCCTTCATCACCATTCCAATAATGAGACCTGCCACAATGTTTATGATGATAATAATTATAGAAGCAATTGCATCGCCCTTGACAAATTTACTAGCACCATCCATTGCTCCATAAAATTTTGCCTCTTGCTGTATTTCTTTTCTCCTCTCCCGCGCTTCTTTTTCTGTTATGAGGCCTGCATTTAAATCAGCATCTATTGCCATTTGCTTTCCCGGCATTGCATCCAAGGTAAATCTTGCTGACACTTCAGATACTCTCTCTGCTCCTCTGGTTATGACGATAAATTGTACAATTGCAATTATCAAGAAAATAATAAATCCGACAATTGGATTTCCACCTATTACAAAACTTCCGAAGGCCTGTATTACGTTACCTGCGTAGGTATTGCTTAAAATAAGTCTTGTACTCGAAATGTTAAGAGCCAGTCTCAGAAGAGTAGTTATTAATAATATAGAAGGAAATATAGAAAAATCCAAAGCATCTTTTACATACATGGTAGTTAAAAGTATTATTATAGACAAAGTTATGTTAGATATTAATAAAAAGTCCATGATAACAGGTGGTACAGGAATCATTATGAGTAAGACTATTCCTACTACAAAAAGAGCCACAGTAAGCTCAGAGGCTTTCAAATTATCCCTCCTATTCTCCCTTGAGGCTATAGACATAAGCCAAAACTTCAGCTACAGCTTGATAAAGCTCTGATGGAATCATGTCTCCTATTTCAGTAGACCTATACAGTGCCTGAGCCAATGGCTTATTCTCTACTATAGGGATATTTAATTTCTTAGCTTCTTCTTTCATTCTGAGGGCAATCATGTCCTGCCCTTTAGCTATCACTACAGGTGCGTCATTGACATTACTATCGTACATAAGAGCAACAGCAAGATGAGTTGGGTTTGTTATTACGACATCCGCCTTTTTTAAGTCTTGCATCATTCTTCTCATAGAAACTTGTCGCTGTTTTCTTCTTATCTCTGCTTTTATCTGTGGGTTCCCTTCTGTTTCTTTAAACTCTTCCTTTATGTCCTCTTTACTCATTTTAAGACTTGTTTCATATTCTCTCCACTGGAAAAAATAATCTAACGCTCCAAGAACAATAAGTACAATTCCTATTCTAATAGTAATTCCCAAAAGTATATTTAAAGCGTATTTTAATATATCTTGAACTGACATATCAAGAAGCATTGGTATACCTTTATATTGAGAAGCTAAAAAAGAGTACATTATATAGAAAAGAACTGCCACTTTAGCAATAGATTTAACCAATTCTACTAATGCTCTTTTTGAAAAAATTCTCTTAAAGCCCTCCACAGGGTTTAATCTTTCAAATTTAAAGGCAAGGGGCTCAGCTGTAAATACAAAACCCACTTGAAGATAAGTTGACGCAAGAGAAACGACAAAAATTAATAAAATTATAGGCATAGCTATTGATATTGCTTGTTGCAAAACGTATGTAAACAGATTTCGTATACCTACTACATTAAAAACATCGTCATTAGCTCCAGAATAGGTATAAAGCAAATATTTTGTTAAAGCCATCATTTTTTCTAAAGAAGGCATTGTAAGTATATTTACTGCCAAAAAACCTGCTACAATTACTAAAGCAGAAGTTATTTCCCTGCTTTGGAAGACTTGCCCTTTTTTTCTTGCATCTTGTCGCCTTTTAGGAGTAGCTGGTTCAGTTTTTTCTTGGGCAAATAACTGCAAATTTATTTTACTCAAAACTATCACCTTGTCATAAATTTCATCAATCTAAAAATGTCAGCATTCATTCTGTTAAACAGAAAATCTATAATTGTCAGGTACACTGGCAACATAATAAGCAAAGTAAAGATTCCAACAAAAATCTTCGCTGGCATTCCTATCATAAAGACGTTAAGCTGAGGTATAGTACGGGAGATTATTCCCAAAGTTAAATCTGTCAAAAGAGTTGTTAAAATTATAGGAACACTTATCCTAAAACCCAATAAAAACATATCAGATACCATTTTTGTTAAGACCTGAGACATACCAGAAAAATCAAAAGCAACTTTGCCAATAGCAATTATATCAACACTTTTAGCCAACATTGTAAATAAGGTATAATGGCCATTCATAAGCATGAAGATAAGGATTGTCAAAATATATATAAAATTTCCCATTAAAGGAACTTGGGTTTCACTGTGAATATCTAAAATGTTTACTAGTCCAAAACCCAATTGATAATCAATTAGCTGACCTGCTAAATATATAGCACTGAAGGATATCATAGATGCCAGCCCTATTACCAGTCCCACAATGAACTCAGAGATTACAACGATAAAGTAATCTAAAACATTATTTATTTGCAAATCCACTGGTCCCATGGTATCAAAAACAATTACTGCAGCAAAAAAACCTAAACCTATTTTAAAAATAGTAGGAACATTTTTTGTACCAAAAAAAGGTGTAAGTATAAAAATGCCAAGCATTCTGACGAAAAGTAATATAAAAACTTGAACATTTTGAAGTAAATACTGAATTATATCCATTTTACATCACTTTATAAAATTATTAATATTTAAAAACAACCTTTGAGTGTAGTTGACCAGAGTAGTAAGCATCCAAGGTCCAAATAAAATTAGACTTATAAGTATAGCGACAATTTTAGGAACAAAAGATAAAGTTTGTTCCTGAATTTGTGTGGTAGCTTGAAAAATGCTAATTAAAAGTCCTACCCCTAATGCTACTGCTAACAAAGGAGAAGCAACTTTTAAGGCAACAGTTAAAGCTTCTCTTCCAATATCTATAACCACTCCTGTATTCAACTTTTTTGCCTCCTATCTAAAGCCTAAAATCAAAGATTTTACAACAAGATTCCAGCCATCCACCAAAATAAAAAGTAACACTTTAAAAGGAAGAGATATCAAAACAGGTGGCAACATAAACATACCCATTGACATTAAAACACTGGCAACTATTATATCAATTATTAAAAAGGGAATGTATATTATAAAACCTATTTCAAAAGCAGTCTTTAGTTCACTTATAATAAAAGCAGGAATGACTACCCTCATAGGTAAATCTTCCACATTACTCACATTAATTTTAGCTAAACTTACGAAAAGATTTAAATCATTTTGCCTTGTTTGCTTCAACATGAAACTTTTCAATGGTTTGATAGCATTTTGATATGCTTCTTCTTGAGTTATCTTCCCTTCTGTATAAGGTTTTATGGCATTATTGTTGATATCTTGCCCAATTGGTGCCATTATGAATAAAGTGAGAAACAAAGCCAAACCAATTAGTACTTGATTAGGAGGCATTTGCTGTAGCCCCAATGCATTTCTTAAAAAAGATAATACAATCACTATCCGAGTAAAAGAAGTCATCATTATTAAAATAGATGGAGCTAATGTCAAAACTGTTAATAGAAGAACTATTTGTAAACTTGTTGCCATATTTGAAGGAGCTGTCACTGATGAAACCAAATCTCCTAAATTCATTTTTGCTCACCATCTTTTTTAGACAAATATCTGTTTTTTAGCCGTTTTAATCGTTCTATTGAAATATTCAAATTTGTCACAAAATCTTTATCATTAGTTGGAACTTTCATATCTTCTTTATTTATTTCTGTAAGATAAGTTATATTGTTATTACTCACACCTATTAGAAAAAATTTGTCTCCGACCTTCACTATATATAAACCTTTATCTCTACCCAAAATGATGTAATCTATCACCTGTAAATTAGTAGATCGAGTATATCTTAAAGTGCTTTGTCCTATAAATCGAGTTATGTAGAAAGCCACTCCAATTACTAAAAGAAAGGCAATTAAATACCATATCAATTGAAAAACATACTCTGCGCCATTAGACACTTTAAGCGCCTCACTTCAACAATTTTTTGATAGCTTCCACTACTCTATCAGGTTGGAAAGGCTTTACGATAAAATCTTTTGCTCCTGCTTGAATTGCCTCGATAACCATAGCTTGTTGCCCCATAGCAGAGCACATTATTATTTTTGCATTAGGATCCTTTGCACGAATTGCTTTTACTGCTTGTATTCCATCCATTTCCGGCATAGTAATATCCATAATAACCAAATCTGGATTTTCTTGAAAATATTTTTCTACTGCTATAGCACCATTTTCGGCTTCTACTACACTCCCCAAATTGTTTTTTGAAATAATATCTTTAATCATCATCCTCATAAAAGCAGCATCATCAACTATCATTATTTTGCTCACAAATGATTCCTCCTCATCTTTATTCTATATTGCTAATTCTTTTGCTTTGGTGTACAATATCTATAATTCTAACCCCAAAATTCTCATCAATTACTACTACTTCCCCTTTAGCTATGTATTTTCCATTTGCTAAAATATCTACTGGCTCACCTGCCAATTTATCTAATTCAATAATAGAACCTTCACTTAATTCTAAAATATCTTTTATAAGTTTTTTAGTCCTGCCTAATTCGACAGTAATCGTAAGAGGTACATCTAAGATCAACTCTAAATTTTCTTTCTCTTCCTTGCCTTCAATTGAAGGTTCTTCATCAAAACTTTGAAAAACTACAGGACTTGCGTTAACTTTTTGTTTCTTTTTGGTAGTTTTCTCCTCTTTTAAGATATTATTATCTTTTAAGATATTATTATCTGTCTCGACACTTTTTTCATCACTTTCTATTATAGCACTGGCATTCTCTTCTTGGGAAGTCGCCTGTGGTGATTTTTCTTCATTTTTCGACAAAACGCTTTGCACTAGTTCTTTAGCAAAGTCAAAAGGTAAAAGCTGCATAATTTCACTATCAATTATTTCTCCTACCTCCATTTTAAAGGCGATTTTTACTACATCGCCTTCCGGAAATGAAATATCTGTTGGTAAAGAGACAGTAAAATCAACAATAAAAGCTTTAGGCGGTGAAATATTTATAGTCATATTGAGAAGGGTAGAAAGGGAAGTAGCAGCAGAACCTATCATTTGGTTCATGGCTTCTGATATTGCACTTAGATGTAGATCAGTAATATCTCCTTCTTCTACTTCTCCTTCTCCCCCCATCATTAAATCTGTCATTTTAAGTACATCTTCTTTTTTTAAAATAAGAAGATTACGACCTTTTAGTCCTTCCGTATACTCTACTTCAACCCCAATGTAAGGAATATTAAATTCTTTTTTTAACTCTTCCCAAGATAGAACCGACACTTTTGGAGTAGTAATAGTAACTTTATTTCTCAATAACGTATATAAAGTAGTAGCTGAAGTTCCAAAACTTATATTTCCAATTTCTCCTAGTATATCTTTTTCCTCTTCTGTTAACTCACTTCCACTATGAAACTGATTTTCTTTAGATTCTTCAGTTAAGCCTTTCAATAATGCATTTATTTCTTCCTGCGATAAAAAGTCATTCACTTTCTTCATCTCCTTTGTAAATAACTTCTGTTATTTTTACACTGTATTTGTTATTTCTAATTCCAGGTATACCTCTAAATTTGACATTTTTATCAATGATTATATCTACAGGATCTTTAAAGTTTTTATCTAACAGGATTATATCTCCTATTTCAAAATTTAAAAATTCTTTCACCGTAATAGTTGTAGAACCAAGTTGAGCAGTAAGAGGTATATAAGTTTTGCTTATTTTACTTTTTATAAGCTCAGGACTTACTCTCCCTTCTTTTTTCAGACTTGAAAACCAAAATTTTGTCGTTAACTTGGGTACAATAGGTTCTAAAGTCAAATGAGGCATGCAAAAATTCATCATTCCTTCTGTCTCATTAATCTTTAGTGATAAAGTACATAAAGCTACTGTCTCATTAGGAGATATTATTTGAGCAAACTGCGAGTTAGTTTCCACTCTCACTAATGAAGGATTAATGTCTACTATGCTGCTCCATGGTTCTTTGAAAAGTGGAAGCATTTGCTTTACAATCTTAGTCAAAAGGCTGATCTCAATCTCAGTATAATCTCTAGCTACAAGCTCACCTTTTCCTATTCCTCCTAAAATTCTATCAAGTATTGCATAAGTAGTATTATTATTAAATTCTAAGAGAAAAGGACCTTCTAAAGGAGCTGCATCAATAATGGCAATAAAAACTGGATTATTTAATGAATTACTAAACTCATAATAAGTCAGCTGGTCAACAGAGATCACTGTAACATTTACTACTGTTCTCAAATATCCTGACAAAAAGGATGTCAAAGACCTTGTCAAATTCTCAAAAATCATTTGAAGAGTTCGAAGTTGTTCCTTAGAAAACTTATTAGGCCTTCTAAAATCATAATTTCTTATCTTTTTGCTTTTAGCTTTTTCTTCTTTTTCGATTTTTTGGATATCTGCCTCACCAGAACTAAATGCTTTTAATAATTCGTCTATTTCGCTTTGCGATAATATTTCAGCCAACAGCCCCCCTCCTCCCTATTGAACAATAAATTCATCAAAATAAACATTTATAATTTTTTCCTCGCCTATTATTTTATTTATTCCATTTTTTATATCATTTTTTAACTTTTCCTGTCCCTCTGGTCCTTCTACCTCTTGGGCTGTTTTGCCTCTTAAAATTTGGATTATCAAATCTCTAATTTCGGAATTTCGTTCTTCTAAAGTCTTCAAAATATTTTTATCCGCAACTTGTAACTGTACGGTTGCTTTAACAAATTTTTCCTCTCCTTTTAAATTTGTTATAAACTCTCCGCCTGGAGAATAATTATAATAAGTGATTTCTTGATGAGCTTTAGCGTTAAAATACCAAAACGCTACACCAAAAGACAAAACTACTGCCACGATAACTATTAAAATTGTTTTGTAATTCATTATAACACCTCTTTATCTTTTACTATTGTGAAAATTCTTTTCTTGTAGTCAATAACTTTTTTTATAATTTCCTCAGGCGTTTCTTTTACTACTATTTTTTTGCCTGTAGTAAGGCTTATAACAGTGTCAGGAGTTTTTTCAATAAATTCAATTAAATCTGCATTCACCACAAATTCTTCATTATTAAGGCGCGTAACATAAATCATAATGTCCCTCCATCAAGTCTACTGGGCAAAAGCCCAGTAGACTTAAGTTTATCTCTTCATATTAACAAGGTCTTGCAACATCTCGTCAGAGGCAGTTATAATTTTAGCATTCGCCTGAAAACCTCTCTGAGTAACAATCATATCAGCAAATTCATTGGCCAAATCCACATTAGACATCTCTAAGGTTCCAGGATTTATAGAACCCCTTGTACCTGTACCAGCTGCTCCTATCATTGGTTCCCCTGAGTTTACTGTATTAATAAACATGGTATTGCCTACTTTTTCTAAGCCCATTGGGTTTTGAAAATCAGCAATAGCAATCTGCCCGATTATTTGCTTACGGCCATTAGAATATATCCCTGAGACAACTCCGTATTTGTCTATATTAATACTCTCTAAAGAACCCGCTTCATTTCCATTTTTACTGAGCTCTCTTAAATCTGTCTCGCTAGAAAACATAGTAAGCTGTGAAAGATCCAATTGAACAGGACCAATAGTTGCATTTGTTTCATTGGTATTCATATTAAAAGTAAGTGTACCCGTCGCAGTTGTATTAGGTGCAATCTTTCCATCAGCACCAAAAGTAAGTGTACCTGAACCATCTACAGAGGAAATAGCAGGATCAGAAGAAGACACACTCCAATCCCATGTACTAGCATCAGTTCTTGTAAAAGTAAGTGTAGCTATGTGGCTTCCTCCTTGTGAATCATACACTAATATGTTATAACTTATGGAGCCATTAATTTCTGTAGAAGCGTTTAGATTTCCTCCTATTTCTAATTGTGTGGTTGCTGCAGGCGCTATACTTGACCAGTTTTTAATGCTTATTGGCACTAAATTTCCTGTATCAGTGTTTACTGTTTTACCGTCAGTTGACATCCAACCTAAAACTTTATATCCATCAGGCATTACTAAATCTCCTTGAGAGTCAAAACTGAAGTTTCCTGCCCTTGTGTACAAATTTGCTCCTCCATTGGAAACTATGAAAAATCCGTTCCCATCAATTGAAAGGTCTGTAGGATTATCCGTCCTTTGGGCGCCACCTCTTGTAAACAATGTGTCAATAGAAGCTATGGCTACTCCGAGGCCAATCTGTTGAGGATTTGTTCCGCCGCCATTTCCTTGCGGTGCAGAAGCACCTTTGATTGTCTGGCTAAATATCTCTTTAAAAGTCATTCTGCTGGCCTTATATCCCACAGTGTTGACATTCGCAATGTTATTACCTATTACATCCATCTTTGCTTGATGAGCTTTCAATCCTGAAACCGCAGAATACATTGACCTTAACATATTTTCTCCTCCTTTTTATTTTCGGTGCTGCTCGCTTTATCAGTCAGTCAAAAGCGATAAGCCCCCTGTTAAGGTCCGGCTTAAATTATCACAGCACCGTCTATATTTGTAAAAACACTATTTTTTAACATTTCTCCATCCATAGCTGTTATAACTGTTTTAGACTTTAAATTTACTACAAAGGCTTTGTTATCCATTATGATTAAAGAATCATTTACTCCTTTTTGAGTAGCTTTGTTTACTGCCTCCAACAGCTTTTGATATTCTTCCTGCGTAATTTTAACATTTCTCATTTCCATCCTCATGAGTGAATGCTTTGAAAATTTTAATTCATCAATTTTTTCATTTAAAACTTCTTTGAATGCTGTAGAAGTCCCATTGTTACTTGTTGCTCTCTGGGCTAAGTAATTGACATTCAGGTTTTGAGGAATTTTCACTATTTCAGACATTTTATCACCTCATTCTGAAACAGCTGTAACAGCATCCAAAGGTACATCTATGCCGTTTACTTCTAAAAAGTATTCTTCATTTTGCTTATAAACAGCATCTACTTTTCCTTCAACAGCTTTAGATTCTCCATTATTGTCGGTAACAGTAGCATATATATTTTTACCTAACAAATTTATAGCTCTTACTGCACTAAAACTAGTGTTTAAGTTTTGCATTTGTTCTAAAGTTGAAAATTGAGCCAGCTGTGCAATAAATTCTTTGTCATCCATTGGGTTTAAAGGGTTTTGATTTTTTAGCTGGGCAACTAAAAGTTTCAAAAAATCGTCTTTTCCTAATTGTTTTTTTGAAGTAATTTCACTGTTATTGTAGACATTCGAAAAACTGTAATTGGTATTTACCTCCACAAAATTCCCTCCTTTCTATGCCCGAACATCAATATGATCATGTGAGATATTGTAAATTTGTTGTAAAGGTTCTGTCTCCTCTGCTTCAGCAAAATCATAGTGTAAATACCCACTATATACTACTCTATGGAGATTCTGTTGTTGTGAATTGCCATTGTAACTTTGCTGTTGGCCATTGTATTGAGAAGTAAACTGTAGGTTTTTATCTACTGTCACATTAAAACTATTTATTTTAATTCCCTTTAAATCTAATTGAGTGTTTAAAATTCCTATATTAGATTCAATTTGATGCTTCAATTTTTCGCTATCAGTTATGATAGTAGCGCTAATATTTCCTTCTGCCGACTTGAGATTTATCTGAAGTTTTCCTAAAAATTCCGGTTTCAATTGTATACTTATAGTGGAAGATGTGTGGTTTTTTGAAATATTCATACTTTTCACTATTTGGTCAAAAATTTGTGATTCTGGAGCGTCATTTAATTTCGAACTTTGGTAGTTAACCAGTTGGTTTTTGAAGGTTTTCCCATTATTTTCTAAAAAGGTGAAATCATTTGGTTGTAACTGCTTATTTTCTCCAGCATTCTTTTCCTCTTTCACTACCAAAATTTTGGTACTCAAGCCAGATTGTGAATCATTGGTTTCTAGTATGTTTTCTTTGTTCTCTTCAGAGATATGCTGATTATTCAAAGGTAAATTTCTATTTTTTGAAGTTACTAGAGTTAAATTATCCATCGTATCTTTTTTAATGATCTGTTGTGAAAATACAAATGACTCTGTTTCTTGAGTGTTTAAATTTTTTACATCCACATTTTCATCCTTATATAGGTCTAAAACTTCTTTAAAGTTACTGCTTCTAATTGCTGTAGCTATTTTATCTGGTTGCACTTTAATGCCCAGTTTTTCTTCTAACAACTGGCTTATTTTTTGCGATAGTTTATCAACATCCAAAACACCATTATTTAAAAAATCTTGCATCAGTTTTTGTACTTCTTTTTGCAATTCCGCATAAAAATCTTGTTTTTCAATTAACTGTTTGCCATCATCCTTTTGAATTGCTACATTTAACCCATTTATTAATTGCTGCAACAAATTGAAAACATCTACTAATGATAAATCCTCTGTTTGAAAGGATTTTAAATTTTTTTCTTCTTTCAGTGATCGTGTTGTTGAAAAAAGACCATTTAACTCAGCATTGCCATCAGATGCCACTTTGTTCATAGAATATTCTTTATTTCTATTAATTGCCTCCTGTTGCTGTAACATTTTTGAAAATTTATTTACCTTATTATCTTTTTGAAAAGATACAACTGTTTTGCTTCTGTCAACCCTTGGCTGCTGTATCTTAAATGGTAATAAATCAGTATCCGGTACTACTCCTATCACTCTTTTCACCTCCTTTCTAAGGCATCATTGTAGCATTTTTCAATAATATATTTGTTATTTTTGCTGCCTTATCAGCATTTAGTGATTCCAATATCTTTGAAGCACTATCTTTGTTCATATAACCTAATATATTTATTACGTCCTCGTCTGACATATTATTGAGTATTTGAGCTGCATTTTGCGGATCCATGTTTTGATAATAACTAGCTATGTCTTTTAAGCTAGTCTGCTTATTTTCTAACTGTTGCTTGAGTAATTCCCTTTCTTTTTGAACTTTTTCTAATTCGGCTTTTAATTTATTGATTTGGTCTTCTTTTTCTTTCAATTCAGTTTCGTACTCAGTAATCTTTTCATTTTTTGCCTTTAATTCTTCTGTTAATTTATTTATCTGTGAATCTTTATCTTCTTGTAGTGCCGGAAAAATTAAACTACCTAAAACCGGAACATCAGCTAATTGTTTTCTTAAAAAAGTTTGGCTTTGGAATAGGTTGAAGTAAATAACCAAGACTGTTCCACCTACAAGTATCAAAAAAATTATTAGAATCGCGAGCCAAATTTTTAATTTTCTATTTGTTTGTATATCTTTATTTTGCATATATATCCTCCTAATAGGATTTAGCTATTCTAAAACTTATTTGTTCATCTACAAATTTATTTTGTTCTACAGCTATCAAGTATTGATATTCTGAAAACTTTTTTTCCTTAAGATTTTCTAACGCCTTTTTTTCTTTAGTGACTTTTAAAAGATTTTCTTTTATAAAATCAGCATCTTTCTCTAGTTTTTTTATTAAAAGTTTTTTGTCTTCAATCATCTGGTTAATTTTTTTTACATACACACCTGATTCAACAATTTTGTGTATAGTAGTTCCTTCTTCCATTTCCCCTTTTGTTTTTTCTAAAATTTCATTTAAATGATTAGTTAATTTGCGCAATTCTTCTTTTTGAACGTTTATCTCTGCCATGACCTTTGCTAATTTCTCTTTTTCTATTTTTTCTGATTGTTCCTTTAAATTTAATATTGGTTGCAAAGTAAATTCAAATTTTTTCATGTTTTATCACCTTTTAATAGATTCATATAGCAGTTGTTTTGTAGTTTCAAAGTCATAGGATTCGTCTATTCTCTGCCTTAAGAAATTGTTCATTTTGTCGTTTAACTCAATGGCCTCGTCAATTTTAGGATTGCTGCCAAAATTATATGCCCCTATGTTTATTAAATCTTCCGCTTCTGTGTAAGATGCCAAAATATCTTTAAATCTCGCTATTAATTCTTTGTGTTCTTCTGTAATTATGTCATTCATCACCCTGCTAACACTTGCTAATACATCAATAGCAGGATAGTGATTCTTATTGGCAAGTTTTCGAGACAAAACTATGTGTCCATCAAGTATACCCCTTACTGCATCAGCAATTGGTTCATTTAAGTCGTCTCCATCCACCAATACTGTATAAAGGGCTGTAATAGAACCTTTTTTAGAGCATCCAGAGCGTTCCAAAAGCTTAGGCAAAACTGAAAAAACAGAAGGAGTATAACCTCGTGAAACAGGAGCTTCACCTATAGACAATCCTACTTCTCTTTGAGCCATGGCAAAGCGAGTTACTGAATCCATCATCAAAAGGACATCTAATCCTTGATCTCTAAAATATTCAGCTATAGCAGTGGCAGTCATAGCACCTTTTACTCGTATAAGTGCTGGAGTATCAGAGGTAGCTACTACAACTACAGATTTTTTTAAACCTTCTTCTCCTAGATCTTTTTCCAAAAATTCATTTACCTCTCTTCCTCTTTCGCCTATAAGAGCTATCACATTTAAATCAGCTTTGGCGTTTCTTGCCATCATGCCTAGCAATGTACTTTTCCCTACACCGCTCCCTGCAAAGATACCAATTCTCTGCCCTTTACCGCAGGTAAGAAGTCCATCTATCGCTTTTATCCCAAGAGGCATAACCTCTCTAATTCTCTTCCTTTCTAAAGGGCCAGGTGGTACATTATTGATAGGAATAGATTTTTCAAATTTAACTGGTCCTTTACTATCTATAGGATTGCCCAAACCATCTAATATCCTCCCAAGAAGCTCCTTCCCTACGCTAACCCTTAGGGTTTGACCTGTAGCTATAACTTTGCTGCCTGCTCCTATTCCCTCCATATTTCCTAAAGGCATGAGATACACTTTTTCTTCTTTAAAACCTACAACTTCTGCCAAAATTGTATTTCCGTTAATAGTCTTGATATTACATATCTCTCCTATATTGGAAAGAGGCCCTGTACTTTCGATTGTCAATCCTATTACTTGAGAAACTTTTCCATAGTATTGAATTAATCTTTTTTCTTGAAGAGCTCTTTTATATTTAGTGAAAATAATCTCACTCATTTAGCACACCTACAAATAAGTTTTTTAAAGCTCTAAGTTGTGTACTAATGCCAGAGTTTATCACTCCAGAATTTGTTTCAATTACACAATCTCCTTTTTTTAATGATAAATCTTTTAAAATATTTACATCATCCAAAAACTCTATGTCTTTAAGAATTTTGTCTTTGTTTTTAATACAGTGTTCATAATCCTCTTCACTAACCCTTACAGTAACTTTGTCAAAGGCATTGTAATTTTCCATTCCTTTTTTGATGAGATTTAATATTATATCTTTGTCCTCTTCCACATATTTACCTATAATTTTTTCTACTGCCTCCAAAATTACACTTACCATATCACTTTCTGCATTTTTATACATTCGTTGTTTTTCTTTGATAATCTCTTCTTTAATAGCCTTTGCCTCTTGTATTATCGCTTTGGCATCTTCTTCTCCTTTTTTATATCCTTCTTGATATCCTACAGTATAACCATCTTGATAGCCCTTTTCTTTATATTCTTCTTCAATTTTTTTAGCTTTCTTTTCTACTTCTATTAAGATTTTTTCTACATCTTCTCTAGTTTTCCTAAGTATCTCTTGCTGAACTTGTCTTGCTCTTTCTATTATTTGTTTTGCTAAATTATCACTTTCTTTTTTTATATCCTTTGTTTGTCCACTCAGTTCAATTGCATTTTCTGTTTTTTGTTCTTTTTCACTGTTTTTAACAATCCTTAAAACTATGGGAGAGGAGATGTTGATTTGTTGATGTTTATATACTCTATACAATAATTTCATCCCCTCCTCTTGATATCACAATTTCTCCTGCTTCTTCTAATTGTCTTATAACATTTACAATTCTTTGCTGTGCTTCTTCTACATCTTTTAATCTTACAGGCCCCATATATTGTATGTCTTCTCTTATCATATCAGCGAGTCTCTTAGACATATTGCTGAAAATAACCCTTTGAACTTCTTCATTAGAACCTTTAAGTGCAAGAGCAATATCGTGATTGTCTACTTCTCTCAATACTCTCTGTATAGACCTAGAATCCAATGTGACAATATCTTCAAATATAAACATCCTCTTCTTTATTTCTTCTACTAACTCAATGTTTATAGACTCAAGAGTATCCAAGATATTTTTCTCTGTACTTCTATCTACAGAATTTAGTATATCTACAATTGTCTGAATACCACCTGAAGAAGTATAATCTTGTGTGACTAAGGAAGACAATTTTCTCTCTAAAATTCTCTCAACTTCTTTTACTACTTCAGGAGAAGTGCTCTCCATTGTTGCTATTCGCATAGCTACTTCTGCCTGTAAGTTTTCAGGCAGTGATGATAAAATTGCTCCTGCTTGTTGAGGCTTTAAATAAGACAAAATCATTGCAATAGTCTGAGGATGTTCGTTTTGTATAAAATTTAAAACTTGAGAGGGATCCGCTCTTCTTATAAAGTCAAAAGGCCTTACTTTTAAAGAAGAAGTCAATTTATTGATAACTTCAAAAGCTTCTTGAGTACCTAAAGCTTTTTCTAAAACTGCTTTTGCATATTCTATTCCACCTTCTATTATGTACTCTTGCGCTACGCACATGTTATAAAATTCATCTATAACTTTTTGCTTCTCTTCAGGAGTAAGATTTCTTATACTGGCTATTTCCAAAGTTAATTGTTCAATTTCATCTTCCCTTAAATGTTTATATATTTGAGCTGAAAGCTCGGGCCCTAACGCAATGAGAAGCATTGCGCTTTTTTCCCTACCTGTAAGTGCACCTCTCGCCACAATACCACCACCTACTCTTCATTAAGCCATGTCCTAATTACCTGCACAACAAGTTCTGGCTTTTCTTTTATAAGTCTTTCTATCTGTTTTTTCTTTTCGTCTTTCTCAGAGAAATCTATTTCTTCGATAGGTTCTATAGGTTCTACAGTAGCTAAGACCTCCTGTTCAGCTGTAGTTAAAGAGGTTTCTTTTTTCTTCCTTCTCATCATAATAAGGAATAGTCCGCCTCCTAACACTAAAGCCGCTAATATAGCCCATACATACACTGGTACTCCCTTTGAAACTTTTGCCTGCTGCTGCATTGTCTTTAACAGGTCTTGGTTAAATTGTATTCCTTGAACCGATACTTTTACAAGAGAATCCCCTCCTGCAGCTTTTGTAACCAAGTCAGCAATTTGCTGTTTCATAGAATTATTAAGATTTTGATTTACAACAACCGCAACAGAAATACTTTCAATTTTCCCTTGAGCTTGAACAAGACTTGTCTTAATTTGATTTATTTCATAATTTATAGTAGTTTCTGTTCTACTGTAATCAGAAGTACCATTACCAGTCGTTGAAGCTACAGGAGGATTATTTGACGCAGTACCTGCTGGACTTCCACCTTGTGTACCTGTCGCTTTTTCTTTGAGTTCTTGTATACTCCTTACAATTCCTTTATTATCATTTCCTTGAACAGGCAAATACTCTATAGTATCTTGCGTCTTTTTATCAAAATTTAAAGTCACATTAGCTCTAACAACTACATTTCCAGGACCAAAAACCTGTTCTAAAAGAGTTTGAATGCTGTTTTGCAAATCTTCTTGCACTTTTTTTTGAAGAGTAAACTGAGTATTAGCATTTTCTGCAGTAGAATCGCTTTCCGCTGTCAGTATTTTCCCATTATTATCAATTACAGTGACATTTTCAGGTTTTAAACCTTCAACGCTTTTAGATACAAAATCTATAATTCCTTTAACTTGAGAAGAAGATAAAGTTACGCCTGGTTTTAAAGTCAACATTACAGCTGCTGTAGCTTGATTAGTAGTATTAGAAAGTACAAAGGCATTTTGGTCAGGTACCGCGATGTTGACAATAGCATCTTGCACTCCATCTATAGTTTTTAAAGAATTTTGTATTTCATTTTGAAGAAAATACAAATACTTTTGTCTTCTCTCTTGGTCTGTTGTTGCAAGAGAGTTATTCATAGCGTCTTGAAAGCTAAATCCCCCTTGTGGGATTCCTTCTGTCGCAAGTTTCATTCTCACTTCATCTTTGTATTGCACAGGAACTAAAATTGTCGTCCCATCGTTCGATATTTTATATGGAATCTTGAATTCGGTTTTTAATTTTTCAACTACCGCTCCCGCATCTTTTATACTTAGATCTGAATATAAAACTACATAATTAGGCCTATTAACTAGGTAAACTAATAAAGAAATGCCTATAAAAAGTAAAATAGCAATAATTCCTAACTGTATCTTTTGTTTTTTATCAAACTTATTCCAAAAGTCTGTCAGTTGCTCTCTAAAGTTGGCAATGAACTCTGGCATTAATTCACCTCATTTCAATTAAAGACATTACAATGGCATTCTCATTATTTCCTGATAGGCCTCCAACACTTTATTTTTTATTTGAATTGTAAGCTGCAGTGCAATATCAGCCTTCGCAGCATCTATCATCACTTGATTTATATCGTCAATTTCACCAGTTACAAGTTTTTGGTCATTTTTCATTGCCGTTAACTGTAAATCATTTACCTTATTAAGAGCTTCTTTTAAAAAGTCACTAAAAGTATTTATTTTACTGCTATTCTGTGTTGCTTCTAAAGTGCTATCCAAAGTTATTGGATTAACCGGTGTTATTTGATTAACCATTTATATCTACCCCCTACCGATTTCTAAAGACTTTTGAAACATAGCTTTTGAAGCATTAAAGGCTGTTACATTGGCTTCATAAGCACGAGTAGCAGAAATCATATCCACCATTTCAGAAACAATGTTTACATTTGGATACTCCACATATCCATTTTGGTCAGCATCAGGATGTCCAGGGTCATAAACTTCTCTAAGAGGAGTTTGGTCATCCTCAGATATTTGGACAACTTCTACACCTTTGCCACTGTATTTACCTTTAACTTTATCTAGAATGCTTTCGAAACTGTCAGGTTGTATTTCTTTTAAAACCACTAATTTTCTCCTATAAGGCCCTCCTTGAACTGTTCTTGTAGTATTTACATTAGCTATATTTTGAGATATTACATCCATCCTAACTCGTTCTGCAGTTAGACCTGAAGCGCTTATGTCCATCGTTCTAAATAAGTTCATTTAAATTACCTCCCATCTTTTACAGCAGTCATGATAGAATTAAGCTCTCCACTTACCCTTTGCACAAGGGCATAGTAATACAACTGATTCTTAGCTAAATTTGCCATTTCGGCATCTATGTCTACATTATTTCCATCTAACCTCATGGAAGTATTATTTACTTGAACAATTTCTGGTTGTATGGAATCAATAGCAGGTGGGCCAATAGGAATATGCTTAGGGTTTGTAACATAACCTCTTAACTTTGTACCATTTATAGCATCTTTTAAAATATCCTCAAATTTGACTTCAGACCTTTTGAAATTAGGAGTATCCACATTAGCGATGTTATTGGCAATCACATTGTTTCTTACAGTGGCTGCGTACAATCCCTTTTGTAATAAATCTATATTTTCAATTCCTAAATCCAGCATTTTCTCGCCTCCTCTTATTCGACCACACTATACTTAATTCGACAAACAAACCAAAAATCCTGCTAAAATAAGCCAAAAAATAAATATTTAACTTTGTTTTAATACTGCCTTTTTTGTAAAATAATATCAATTTTTATCGAATAATATTATATCATGCCGTAATAGTTTACACCATAAGAAAAAAGTCCTATTTTCATAAGACTCTTTTACATAAAATTAAGTCTCCTGCTTTCATGCTAAAGTACAACCCCATGCATAAAAGCGGAGACTTATATTTTTCAATAAGGGTTTAAATTTTTATCTTTTCATTTTCTCTAACTCTTCTAATAATTTATCGTTTAGTACCCTTATATGGGTACCTTTCATTCCTAAAGACCTTGACTCAATTATGCCAGCACTTTCAAACTTTCTAAGTGCATTTACAATTACAGACCTTGTAATACCTACTTTATCTGCTATTTTACTTGCAACTAATAATCCCTCTTTTCCATTTAGCTCTTCAAAAATATTTTTTATAGCTTCTAATTCGGAGTAAGAAAGTGTTCCTAGTGCCATTTGAACAACTGCTCTTTTTCTCGCTTCATCCTCTATTTCTTCATTTTTTGACCTTAAAATTTCAAGACCAACTACTGTAGCACCGTATTCCGCTAATATCAAGTCATCATCAGTAAATTCTTTTACCCCTCTTGATAAGACTAAAGTTCCTAATCTGTCCCCACCGCCATTGACAGGTACTATAGTCAAAATTAAATCTGATAAAATTTTATCCTCTTTAAAAAGATTACCTTTATCATTAGCCAGCGTCTCCGTCACTCGCAAAAGTTTGTCATTATATTCTTCAGGTATTATTTTACTTTGAGCAAAAATGTCATTTCCATAATCCTTTAATATACTGTAACCTAATACTTTACCCTTTCTACTCAAAATATATACGTTGGCCTCAATGACATCTTTTAGGATACTAGCCATTTCGTTAAAATCAACTGGTTGAATTCCTGTTTTTTGTAAAATCCGATTTACTTTTCTAGTTTTTTCTAATAGTGTGCTCATATTTTTAATCCTCCTATGTTTTTTTATTATCATAAAATGTATTTATTAACTTCGTATTTATTGAGACTATCCTTTAATTGCTCTTTTACATACTCTTCAGTTATCACTATTTGCTGTCCTTTCAGGTCTGGCGCATTAAAAGATAATTCTTCAAACAACTTCTCCATGACAGTGTGCAATCTTCTTGCGCCAATGTCCTCCGATTGTTGATTTATAAGATATGCTACTTCTGCAATAGCCTCAATTGCTTCATCGGTATATTTCACTTCTATTCCTTCTGTTCTTAAAAGCTCTTGATACTGTTTGGTAAGGGCATTTTTAGGCTCTTTCAAAATTCTTATAAAGTCCTCTTTTGTGAGGGGTTTTAAATTAACTCTTACAGGAAACCTTCCCTGTAGCTCAGGGATTAAATCAGACACTTTTGCAATGTTAAAAGCGCCAGCTGCTATAAACAGTATATGGTCTGTCTTAACAGGGCCGTATTTTGTCATTACTGTGCAACCTTCAATTATAGGAAGAATATCCCTTTGAACTCCTTCTCTTGATACATCTGGTCCTGCTGTATAACCGCTACTGGCAATTTTGTCAATTTCATCTATAAAAATTATTCCATCGTTTTCTGCTCTTTTAATAGCTTCTTCAATTACTTCGTCCATATCTATAAGGTTTTGGGCCTCTTCAGACTCTAGAATTCTCTTTGCTTCATAAACAGGAACTTTTTTAATTTTTTTCTTTTTAGGTAAAATGTCAGCAAATATATCTTGCAAATTTATATTCATCTCTTCGGAGCCTAAATTAGTATACATCTCCAGCATTGGCGTAGATGTATCTGTTACTTCTATTTCCACTACATAATTATCTAGCTCGCCATTTCTTAACTTTCGCCTTATTTCTTCTCTTTTATATTGCATACCATCTTCTTCTGTCTCTTCATTTTTCTCGGCTGCAGGATAATTAAACAACATTTCAAAAGGATTTTTAGCCTGTTTTTTTCTTTTTCCGACTATGTAATCAATTAGTCTATCTTCTGCAATTTTTTTCGCTTTTTCAGTAACTTTTTTTAATTTTTCCTCTTTTACCATTCTTACAGCAGCCTCTACAAGGTCTCTAACCATGGAATCCACATCTCGTCCTACGTATCCTACCTCAGTAAACTTAGTAGCCTCCACTTTAACAAAAGGAGCTTCTACTAATTTCGCAATTCTTCGAGCAATCTCTGTCTTTCCTACTCCAGTAGGGCCTACCATAATTATATTTTTGGGGGTCACTTCTTCTTTAAAATCGTCAGATAAAAGATTTCTCCTATATCTATTTCTTAAAGCCACTGCTACTGACTTTTTAGCTTCCTTTTGTCCTACAATATACTTATCTAATTCCTCTACAATCTCCTTGGGAGTATAATTCTTCACTTAAAGCACCCCCTATAAAGTCTCAACTGTTATGTTGTTATTAGTGTAAACGCAAATCTTTGAAGCTATCTCTAAAGCTTTTTTTGCTATATCTTCTGTATCTAAATCAGTATTATACCGTAGCGCTAAGGCTGCAGCCATAGCATAATTTCCTCCAGATCCTATCCCGATCACATCCTCATCTGGTTCAATAACTTCCCCAGTGCCAGAAATTAGTAAGGTATCCTTTTTATCTACCGCAATCAAAAGAGCCTCTAACTTTCTTAAAATCTTGTCTTTTCTCCATTCCTGTGCCAGCTCTACTGCAGCCCGCTTTAAATTCCCACCATATTGTTCCAGTTTTTCTTCAAATTTTTGCGAAAGAGTCAAAGCATCAGCTACCGAACCAGCAAATCCCACTATTACTTCTCCATTGTATAATCTTCTAATTTTTTTCGCGCCATGTTTTAAGATTGTATTTTCTCCAAAGGTAATCTGCCCATCACCAGCCACTGACACTTTATCGCCTTTTCTCACAGCAATTATGGTAGTACCCTTAAACATGTTTACACCCCTTTAGATAGTTTAATATTAACACATTTTTCACAATGCTTCAAGAATTAATTCAAAATTTTTGTTAAATTCATTTAACTTCTTTTTGATAATCACATTCTGGATTAGAGCATTTTAGTATATGACCATTTTTTGTATTTTTTTCTACTAACAAGCTACCACAAACAGGACATTTTTCCTCAACAGGTTTGTCCCACAATATAAAATCGCAATCAGGTGCATTTTCGCAAGCGTAATAAGTTCGGCCTTTTTTGCTCTTTTTCTTTACAATTTCTCCACCACATTTAGGGCATTTAACACCAACCTTTTCGTATAAAGGTTTTGTATTTTTGCATTCAGGAAAACCAGAACAAGCAAGAAATTTTCCATACCTGCCTTTCTTTACAACCATATTTCTTCCACAAAGTTCACATTTAATGTCAGTTACTTCTACTTCTTCCTTTACCTCTATCTCTTCCATTTGTTCTTCTGCAATCTTCAAAGTTTTGTAAAAGTCTTTATAAAACTCTTGCACCACTTCATACCATTTCACTTGACCTTCTTCAATCTTATCTAGCTGCTCTTCCATCTCAGCAGTAAATTTTACATCTACAATTTTTGAAAAGAACTCCTTTAATGCGTCTGTTACAATAAAACCTAATTCTGTAGGTTTTAAATTCTTTTTATCTTTTACCACATATCCTCTTTCCAACAAAGTAGAGATAGTAGGAGCATAAGTGCTGGGACGACCTATTCCTTTTTCCTCCAATTCTTTAATCAAAGAAGCTTCTGTATATCGAGGCGGAGGCTGGGTAAAATGTTGCATTGGCTTTAATTCCTCTAAAAACAATTTGGTCCCTTCTTGAAGTACAGGTACAGTTTTTTCTTCCTCTTCTTGCATATCTGTTCCTTCTACATACACTGTCATAAAACCTAAAAATTTAATGCTAGACCCTGAGGCTTTAAAAACATATCCATTATTTACTATGTCCATAGAAACAGTATCGTAAATTGCAGGTGCCATTTGACTTGCTATGAATCTACTCCAAACTAATTTGTACAATTTATATTGGTCTGGCGTTAGAGAATCTTTTATACTTTCCGGATCCCTGTAAATAGAAGTAGGTCTTATAGCTTCATGAGCATCCTGAACATTGGCTCTTTTAGAAGCATAATTTGCTTCAGGATTGGTATACTCTTTTCCAAACTTTTCAACTATGTATTTATAGACTTCAGCCTTAGCTTCATTTGCGACCCTTGTAGAATCTGTCCTTATATAAGTAATAAGACCTACGCTGCCTTCTCCTTTGATTTCTACCCCCTCATATAATTGTTGTGCGATTAACATAGTTTTTTTTGCAGTAAATCCCAATTTTCTCGAAGCTTCTTGTTGTAAAGTACTAGTGATAAAAGGTGGAGAAGGATTCCTCTTTTTGACACCTGTTTTTACTTTATCAATAATGTATTCTTCAGACAATGCTGCTAATATTTTGTCTACATCTTCTTTTGTCTTTAACTCAACTTTATCCTCTTTGGTACCGTAGAATTTTGCCTCAAACTTGCCAGAGTTTTTCTTATCAGAGAGAATCACGGTAATACTCCAATATTCTTCTGGCACAAAGGCTTCTATTTCTCTTTCTCTGTCGCAGATAAGCCTAGCTGCTACTGATTGAACTCTGCCTGCACTTAATCCCCTCTTTATTTTTTTCCAAAGAAGGGGACTTATTTTATATCCTACTAATCTATCAAGAATTCTCCTGGCTTGTTGCGCATCTACCAAATTTAAATCTATAGAGCGAGGGCTTTTAAGAGCAGTTTGCACTGCATTTTTTGTAATCTCATGAAATTCTATGCGACAAGGCTCCTCAATATTCAAATTTAACAATTGAGCAATATGCCAGGAAATTGCTTCTCCTTCTCTGTCAGGGTCAGTGGCCAAAAAAATTTTATCTGCATCCTTTGCTTCTTTTTTTAAATTCTCTATAATAGCCCCTTTTCCCC
>Ga0224486_100216_pt1 | contig 24093 bp, 30 predicted proteins | sample TexhydDE_CT_test_FD_172013 | JGI IMG/M metagenome (GOLD analysis project Ga0224486, IMG submission 172013) | Fracking water microbial communities from deep shales in Oklahoma, United States - hydraulically fractured wells DE_CT_test ... | reverse complement strand
AGATATGCCGAGTTTACGTCTATATGGAAAATGATTCTATCTGACATGGAAAACACCTCTTATGTATTTCTGTAATTCAATAATAACAGAACAAATGTTCGAAGTCAAGAAAGGAAAATTTACTTTAAAATATGAAAAAAATTACAAAAATCCTGTATAATGTAGAAAAGAGATAAAAAGGGGAGTTGAGCGGGATGAAGGTGCTGTTTATTAGACCGGGAATAAGTAGAAGGAGAAAAATGCTTTTGCCCTTAAGGCTGCAGGAGCCGCTGGAGCTTGCATACCTTGCAAATCAGCTGCAGGATTCAATGCAGGAGAGGGTGGAGATTGCATTTCTTGATATGGAACTGGAAAGGGGATCCTTAAAAAAGAACCTTCTTGAAATGGAGCCATCCCTTGTGGTCTTCTGGGGTGAAGAGGGGCAGGAGGAGCTTATAGATGAGCAGGCCTCAATGATAAAGGACATAAGCCCCGGATCCTATGTAGCCCTGGCCGGTGAGCTGTCGGAAGGGGAGGGGTCTCCATATGTGGATTTCCTTTTCAGAAAGAACCCCGTCGAGGCCTTCAATGAAACGGTTCTTGGGATAATAACCGAAAGAAGTCTCCAGGAGATAAACAGAAATGTTACAACAGTACAGAATGAGACCATAGAGGAGCCTCTAAGGGAAGCGGATAGGGGGATCTTCAGAAAATATCAGGACAGGTATTACTTTCTTCAGTACGGAGGTACTGTGGATGTAACCAGTCAGTATAGACTGGAATTTGATGAAGTTGACCTTGTGGGAAAGAGGGACAATCCATTGAGGCCCTTGGAGGATGTTGTAAAGGATGTTGAATCACTTGTGGGGGCATCCGTCTACCTTAAGGATAGGGATATTTGGGATGACCCAAAGAGATTGAAGAGGCTTTTGGAGCTACTGAAGGAGAAGGAGCTTCAAAGGGAATATATAACCGTGGGCAGCTGGAGGACCATACTTGAAAACGAAGCTCTTTTGGAGGAGTTCGCAGGAAGTGGACTCAAGGTCCTGCTTATGGAAATGGACTTTCCAGAGGATGAGGATGACTGGATCTACAAGGGTGAGGTCCTAAGAATGATAAGAAAGCATGGGGTTGAGCCTGCCATAATCATAAGGGAGAAGATGGCCAAGGAGGACCAGGAGGCCATTTCATTCTGGCTCAAGGACAGAAAGGAAGGACTTGTCCTTCTTGAAGGGGAGGCATTTGAGGAGAATAGACCCATATATACCCATGTTAGCATAGGCACGTGGGCCTTCATGAAGTGGACCAAGGACCATGGCCTTGGAGAAGCCAGGAGAAGGCAAAAGGAGTACAAAAATACTCTTCTGATCTGATCAGAAGAGTATTTTTCAGGTTAATCTTCAATAATTATATCATAGGTGACAGGTGCTGCCTTCTGAAGCATGGCAGTGACCCCACAGTATTTTTCCTGTGAAAGCCTTACGGCCTTTTCCAGCTTATCCATGGGAAGGTCCTTTCCTTTGAAGGTAAATGTAAGGTGTATGTCCGTATATACCTTGGGATGGTCTTCCGCCGCTTCTGCCTCCGCAGATATTCTCATATCCTCAAGTTCTACCTTCATCTTGTCCAGAATCATCTTTACGTCAATTCCAGTGCAGCCTATCAGTCCTGCCAGGAGAAGGGCCTTGGGTCTTGGACCCTTGTCGTTTCCTCCGGTTTCAAGGGCTGAATCCGTAATGAAATGATGACCGTTGATATCCATTTCCCAACCCATATTGCCGGTTATATTAGCATCCAGTCTTGTCTTTGCCAAATTGATCATCTCCTTCTGTAAAGTCAATGGGATAATACCCAAAACTCCTAGGCAATAATCCTTTCAGCAAGCTTTGCCTTGTAAATATCCAGAAGCTCCTTTTCAGAAACATCTATACTGGGCTTATCCAGTATTATTTTCCCCTTGTCCAGCATTATGATCCTCTGTGAGTATTTCAAGGCATCACCCATATGGTGTGAAACCATCATGGTGGTTATATTGTGCTTGTCCAGGAGCTCACGTGTCTTTTCCATGACCACGTGTGAAGTTTTCGGGTCAAGGGCTGCCGTATGCTCATCAAGAAGAAGCAGATCGGGGTGCTTCATCGCCGCCATAATAAGGGAAAGGCTTTGTCGCTGACCGCCGGAAAGGTATTTAACCTGGGTATGGAGCTTGTCCTCAAGACCCAGATCAAGGTCCTTTAGCATGGAGATAAACAGTTCCAGGTTTCTTTTCTTGACCAGGCCCTTAAGGGAAAAACTTTCGCCCTTTTTGTTGGCAAGAGAAAGGTTTTCAAGGATGGTAAGGCTCGGGGATACTCCCATCGAGGGACTTTGATGTACTCGACCAAGCTTGAGGGCTCTTTTTTCCTCGGGAAGGGAAGTGATATCCTCACCGTTGAGAATTATCTGACCCTTGTCCACGGGTAGACTTCCACTTACAAGATTCAGAAGAGTACTTTTTCCACATCCGTTTGGCCCGATTATTGCGGTGCATTTGTTTTTTTCGATATCCAGATTAAAGCCCCTGAAGACGTCGATCTGAAAATCCGTATCTGAATTAAAGCTCTTCCAAAGGTTTCTTACTTTTAACACGGGCCCTACCTCCTTGCTTTTTTATTGATTTTATGAATGGGCTTGAAAAATTGTTGTAGCTTATAAACACGATTACTATTATTGCACTTATGGCTCTAAGGTCCGTGGGACTAAGGCCAAGGTCGATTGCAATTCCACCGATGAGCTTGTAGGAAACCGCACCTATTATGGCTCTGGTTGTAATTGATAGGAAGGAGGAGCTCTTGCTTACCGTCTCGCCTATTATGATTGATGCCAGGGCTACAACTATTATTGATGCCCCCATGGTTATATCCACAAAGCCCTGATATTGGGCCATAAGGGATCCGCTCAATGCAACCAGGCCATTGGCCAGCATAAGTCCAATTATCTTGTACTTGTTGCTGTTTTCTCCCAGTGAGCGGACAAGAGCCTCGTTATCTCCCGTTGCAATTAGTAGGTATCCGATTTCAGTCTTCAGGAACAGGTCCATCAGGATCTTTATTCCCACTACCACAGCCACCATAAGAACAATTGCTGAAATATCCGAAAACAGTGAGTCATAGCTAAAAAGTGGGATATTGGCCTTGCCATTGAGCCTAAGGTTAAAGGAATACAGCATGGTCATTGTCAGAATTCCAGCAAGAAGAGGACGTATCCTAAGCTTTACGAACAATAGAGCAGTTATGAGTCCTGCCACTGCCCCATATCCAAAGGCAAAAATGGAGGATATGGCCGGGGAGAACCCAGCCATTGCAAACTTTGCAAATACAAATGCTCCCAATGGGAATGTACCCTCTACGGAAAGATCCGCTATATCCAATATCTTATATGTTATGGTGACTCCCATGGCAAGGACTGCGAATATAAGCCCCTGCTCAAGGGATGTAAGAATAAGTGCGTTCATTTTGACCTCCTATGTCCCTTCTATTCTCCTACTGCTTCTGCTCCCTGGAATACTTCGTGATTTGGATCAAGACCCAGTAGTTCAAGTGTCTGCTGGTTGAATACCGTAGTGGTTGTACCTGCCTTCTCGGAAGGTATTTCCGCTGGAGACATTCCATCAACCAGAATTTTTCTGGCCATTTCGCCAGCTTGCTTGCCAAGCTCAAAGTAGCTGATTCCATTGGAGACCAGAAGTCCGCCCTCCACCAATGATCCCTCGGCACCTATTGATGGTATTCCTGCAGAATTAAGCTTGTCTGCAACAATGGCAATGGCTGATGCCACCATATTATCTGTTATTGCATATAGGCCATCTATGTCATTGATTATGGAATCCACAGCCTGTGGTATTTCATTTATGTTTGAAACTCCAACTGCAACTATTTCAAGACCAAGCTCATCTGCAAATTCCTTGGCCCTTTCCACTTGGATTTCAGAATTGCTCTCTGATGTATTGAAAACTATACCTATTTGCTCAATTGATGGATCAAGCTGCTTGAACATTGATAGCTGCTCCTTCATAGGTGTTGCATCACTTGCTCCTGTTACATTACCTCCAGGGCTTTCCATGGAGTCAACAAGTCCTGAAGCCACAGGATCTGTAACTGCACTGAAAAGAACTGGTATATCGCTTGTTGCCTGCTTTGAGCTTTGGGCTGCCGGTGTGGCGATTGCGTATATAAGGTCAACCTCATCCTTTACAAAGCCCTGTGCTATTGCAAGGGAAGTTGGAATATCACCCTGAGCGTTTTGGTACTTAACTTCAACATCCACGCCTGCTTCCTCCAAGGCTTCCACGAAGCCATCTCTAGCTGCATCAAGGGCTGGATGCTCAGCCAGCTGATTGATTCCCACCACGAACTTTTCTCCCTCTTCAGCAGGTGCTTCTCCGCCGGTTCCCCCTGATGCTGCACACCCGGATAGGATTACCATACTTAGAATAACTGAAATGATTTTGAATAAATTGCTCTTTTTCATTTTGTTCCCTCCTTGTTTTTTTGTAATAAAAAAATCTCCCGTCACTGGAATCATTAAGATTCACAGGGACGAAAGATTATTCTCACGCGGTACCACCCATATTATGACACAAAGTCATCGCTCAATTGGACCTGACAGTCCTATCCCTTTTAACGGCGGGCCTCCGAATTCACCTACTTGACTTGCCTTTTGGCGAACCTGCTCGGGAGTGTATATGTCACATCCAGCTATTGTCAGTTTCCACCCTTCCTGACTCTCTATAAATATGCTTCGGATGTGTTTCTCTCCTTCAACGCTTTTATGTATTAAATACATCTTAGTGGGTTATGGAGTAAATGTCAACACCTTTTTTGAAATTAATTTTAAAAGTTTTGAGAATACGTTTGCATGAGATATGTTGAAAAATACGATTTAGGATATCCGGTGAAAAGAACCAGATTACTAAGTGAAAACAAATACCACTTAAACCGAAGGTGACTTGAATTATATTGCGTTATGATGGAATAAGCAAAGTTTATAAGAAAACAAATATCAAAATATATGTTAGAATATCCTTAATAGTATATTGAGGGGAGTAATGATAATGGATAACAGAATAATGAAGGACATGGAATTTATTGTGGAGCTAGACAGGATGAAGACCATACTGAGACAAACCAGCCTGATCACTGAGGACAGAAGAGAGGACGATGCGCAGCATTCCTGGCACATAGCGGTCATGGCCATGGTTCTTTCGGACTACTCAAATGAGGATATCGATGTGAACAGGGTCATGAAGATGCTCCTGATCCACGACCTTGTGGAGCTCTATGCAGGGGACACCTTCTGCTATGACCAGGAAGGAAACAAGGACAAGAGGGAAAGGGAGGTAAGGGCAGCGGAGAAGATATTCGGGATGCTGGAGCCTGGAAAGGGCAAGGAATTCAGGGAGCTTTGGGATGAATTCGAAGCGATGGAGACGGCGGAGGCACTTTTTGCCGCGTCAATGGACAGATTGCAGCCAATGCTCAACAATTACTACAATGGGGGAGGAACCTGGAAGAAGCACGGGGTTGCCCAAAAGGATATTTATAAGCGCATAAGTCCTGTGAAGAATTCATCGGATAAACTTTGGGAATTTGTGGAGCATATGCTTGAGGATGCATACGAGAGAGGCTTGATTGAAAAGAGATAAGGCAGGGGTGATTTGATTGACTTTGGAAAGTGTGAAGAAGCATATTGAAGATGAAAATCTTGGCATTGAAATATATGAGATGGAAGGCAGCACGGCCACGGTTGAACTGGCAGCGGAGGCTCTTGGGGTTGAACCTGGAAGGATTGCCAAGTCCATGGCCATAAGGTTAAAGGGAAGAGATATCATGATACTTGCCAAGGGTGATGTGAGACTTGACAATAGAAAGTTCAAGGACACCTTCAAGGAAAAGGCAAGGTTCATAAACGGGGATGATATCCTTGAGGCTACAGGACACCCTGTTGGAGGGGTGTGTCCCTTTGGCCTGAGCAAACCCATGGATATATACCTTGATGAGTCCCTTAAGGTCTACGACTATGTATATCCCGCAGCTGGAAGTCCCAATGCCTGCATGAAGGTTGACCTGGACTACCTGGAGGAGGTTGTTCAGGGTGAATGGGTGGATGTGTGTAAGTAATGCACAGTTATACCTGAAATCCTCGGGAACGATTTTTCTTCGGACCGCTCCAGGCCGCTTGGCCAAGTAATGTCCTCAAAAAATGCTCCCATCGGATTTCACAAATAATTGTCATCCTGAGTGAAATGAAGGATCTTAGGCCTCTAACCAGGACAGGGGTAACAGTTTTGGTGGTCGCTTGAAGTCCGAAAGGTGCTTTGAAAAGGTAGTTTTGTTGATAGTGAATAAAAATGCTGGATACTATTGTATCCAGCATTTTTAGTGGTATAATCAACTTGATAATACTTTAACGCAAAACACATAATTGGGAGTGAGAACGTGAAAAAAAGATGGAAGATCCTTTTGGGAATCCTGGCTGTTTTTGTCATTGCAGCGGTGGGAATGATGATGTATCTCCAGTCAAATCTGAACAAGCTCGTATACGAGGAAATTGTAGAGGCAGATATTCAGAATATGGAGGATGGTGAGTACATGGGAGAGTATTCCTCGCCACCTGTAAACGCAAAGGTCCAGGTCCAGGTTAAAGACGGGAAAATCACGGATATTCTGATACTTGAACATGGACATGGACAGGGTGGACCGGCAGAGGTTATTGTCCAGGATGTAATTGACCAGCAAAGGATTGACGTGGATTCAATATCAGGTGCGACCTACAGCAGCAGGGTTATTCTGAAGGCTGTTGAGGATGCCCTGAAGGATGATTAAGGGAGGTTTAAGGATGAAAATTGGTATAGTAGTACACTCCATGACCGGGAACATTTCACTTGTGGCAGAAAGGATAAAGAACAGGTTGGAAAAGGATGGGCATGAGCTGTTTCTTGAAAGGCTCAATATAATTGGCGGTGAAGACCAGAATCAGTCAGATCCGGAGAAAATTGGCATTGAACCTTTAAAGACCAAGATTGAAGAGTTGGATCTTCTGATCCTGGGGGGACCTGTCAGGGGATTCCAGGCCTCTCCTGCAATGAAGGCCTTTCTAGGAAAGCTTGAAGGACTGGATGGTAAGGATGCGATGATATTTGTGACCCATGCCTTCCCCTTTAACTGGATGGGAGGAAACAGTGCAATCAAGCAGATCAGGAGCATCTGCACCGAAAAGGGTGCCAATGTTCTCTTTACGGGAATAATCGACTGGAAAAATTCCAAGAGGGAGATACAGATTGACAGTCTGGCTGCGGGAGTTGCAAGGAAAGCCTCAAAAGCAGCGTCCTAGATAACTTAATAACAGGCAAAATCTCACATTGTAACTACATTGAAATATTAAAAGCCTAGAAAAAGGGTAGGAATAAGGTAAATATAAAAAGGATGTGAGATTATGACCGGTAAAGGCAAGCTACTGACCGTTTTAATATTGGTAATGGCATTGTCCCTGGCAGGCTGCGCAGGTGCAACACCAGAAGAGAATCCACCACAGGACAGTTCCGAGCTGGAGGAATTGCAGCAGCAGCTTGAGGATAGGGATTCCGAGATAGAGAGTTTGAATTCAGAAATAGCACAGCTGCAGGAGGAAATCCTGGAGCTTCAGGCGGCTCCACCGGAGGACCCGGTACCTTTGTCATCTGGCCCCACACCAGGAGCCTCATTGCTTACAACAGCCATGGAGGTAATTGATCTGATTGAGGATGTGGCCATGTCAGATTTGGATGTTTATGTCCATCCCACAAAGGGAGTAAGGTTCAGCCCATATGATTATGTGGACCTTCAGGATGATGTCGTCATACAGGCAGCACAGTTCCAGAATCTGGTGAACAGTCCTGTGGTCCATAACTGGGGTGAGTTTGACGGGACAGGAGACCCAATCAACATGACCTTTGACGATTACTACGACCGGTTTATATATGATGTTGACTTTGCAAACCCAGAAATGATAGGAAACAACTACAAGATCGGAATGGGAAACATCATAAACAATGTTGACACGGAGTACCCAAACGGTCAGTTTGTGGAATTCCATTTCACCGGCTTTGATCCCCAGTACCAGGGAATGGACTGGAGAAGCCTGAAGCTGGTATTCGAGGACCACAACGGAGCTTGGCACCTTGTTGGAATAATTCATGGTGAATGGACCATTTAATGGATTTATCCTCTAAAATCTGTTATTATTAGGGGAGGATAAAACGTTTGGGGGGTGTGTGTATGTTAGGAGGACTTGTAGTAGGGTTGGTCGTCGGCTGGATAGTGTCGCTATTTGGAGGGGATGTCCTGATAATGAATGGAATACAGGAGCTAACGGGAAATTCTATCTCCAGTGCTGGCTATTACACCATATTTGCCATAATTGGGCTCCTGGGAGGAGTCATGAAAAAATAGTTTAAACAAGAGACGCCGTATTCTCAGCTGAGAATACGGCGTCGTTTTTTTAGCTTTATTGCTCAAGGTCCTTTACCAGGTAGAAGAGGGTCTTGACTGGAACGCCTGAGGCTCCCTTTGGAAGGTACCCAGCTGCCTTGTCAAGGAAGGCTGTTCCTGCAATGTCCATGTGAACCCAAGGGGTATCGTTGACAAACTCCTGGAGGAACATACCGGCTGTGATGGCACCTGCACCTCGGCCTCCGGTATTCTTAAGGTCGGCGAAATGACTTTTGAACAGGTCTTTGTATTCCTCGTTGCTTGGAAGCTGCCATACTGGTTCTCCAGCTAGACTTGCAGCTGTGTTTACGGCCTCCATCAGCTCTTGGTTGTTGGCTATTGCACCTGTGTTGATGTTTCCAAGGGCTACTACACAGGCGCCTGTAAGGGTTGCAAGGTCAACTATCTTGTCGGCCTTCTCAACAGTTGCTGCATACCAAAGGGCATCTGCCAGGGTAAGTCTTCCTTCCGCATCTGTATTTTCAACCTCGATTGTCTTTCCTGACATGGAGCCTATAATATCGCCTGTCTTGTATGCATCCCCTGAGACCATATTCTCACAGGCTGCAACTATAGCAACCACGTTTTTCTTTAGCCTGTTGGCGGCAATGGAGTACATGGCCCCAATAACCGAGGCGCTTCCTGCCATATCCGAGTGCATTGTAGCCATTCCCGCAGCTGACTTCAGGGAGTAGCCACCTGAGTCATAGGTTAGACCCTTTCCAACAAGGGCAAGTTTTTCCTGGCTGTCTGGGTTGCCCATGTAGGTCATGATGATGAATTTCGGTTCCTTGGAGGATCCTCTTGCAACTGAAAGAAATGCCTCCATCTTAAGATCCTGGATTTCCGCCTTTCCCAGAACCTTCACATCAACTCCAACCGGAGTGAGCCTATCCGCAGCTTCCTTTGCAAGCACCTCCGGATACATGTTAATTGCCGGCTCATTGACAAGGTCCCTGGTAAGGAATACCCCATCCATAAGCAGCTGGGTTTCCTCCAGCACACTTTGGACCTTTTCGGCTTCCCCTTCAACTATGTCAAGGTAGACATCCTGGAGTAGGACCTTGGGCTTTTTCTCGCTTCTGAACTTATCGAAATCATATTGGGATTGAAGAAGACCCTCCCAAATGGCCTTATTTGTTTTTCCGTAGCATCTGTCTCCAAATTTTGGTACGGTCAATCCAATGCTCTTTATTTTTTTCTTTTGCAGCTCTTCACCAAGGGAGAAAAGTGCCTTTCTCAGGGTTTCATACTGGAGCTTTTCCTCTTCTCCCAATCCCAGGAAAACAACAGAATTCCCTTCATGGGAAATATGAGAGTACACCTCTCCTGAATCACCCTTGAAAATCCCCTTCTCCTTCAGAAAACCGAACAGGTCATTTGAGACCGTGACCTTTGTTGTTTCCTTGAAGGCCAATGCTACCTCAACCTCTCCACCTTTTTCCAGATAATACTTCATCAGTACACCTCCTGATATATTTAGACTCTCTTAACATATTATACCATTGTCACCAGGGGGCCAAACAAAATAGACCTGTGGAGTTGATATTTTTTGGGAAAATCAGGTCCGTTTGGGTATACAGGTAGGGGAAGACTAAGGATTTGAAGGAGGAATAGAATGAAATTTGCAATATTTGACCTGGATGGGACATTGCTGGATTCAATGTGGGTCTGGGAGAAATTGGCATATGATTATTTGAAATCAAGGGGAATAGACGCTCCTGATGACATAAGGGCAAAGCTCAGGGAGTACAGTCTGAGGGAAGCTTCGGATGTGCTGAAGGGCATGTATGATCTTCCAGAAAGTGGAGAAGAGATAAACGACCAGATGGAAAAGGTGCTTGAAAAATACTATTTTGGAGAAATCCAGCTTAAGGAGGGAGCCAGGGACCTGCTACAATCCTTCAGGGAAGAGGGAATAAGGATGTGCGCTGCCACAGCCACGGCAGATCATCTGGCAAGAGCCGCAATGGAAAGGCTGGAGATTGATGGATACTTTGAGTTTCTCCAGACCTGCAAGAGCACTGGAATAGAAAAGTACAAGCCTGAATTCTACCAGCTGATACTTGAAAGGGTGGGTGAGGAGCCTGAGGATGTCTGGGTTTTTGAGGATGCCCTCCATTCCATGGAGGCAGCTAAAAAACTGGGTATAAATGTTGCAGCCATAAGGGACAGGTCGGCGGAGATCGACTGGAAGGAGATAGGGGAGATTTCAGATATTGTCTTTGACAGCTTTCCCGAATACCTTGAAAAAACATCCGGATAGCAGCCAAAAATTATTGACTTATACATCTGCCTGTGATAACTTTAGGTAAATGAATACCTTTAAATCGATCCCGTGAGATCGGAAAGGAGAGCGTATAAGTGGTATACTTGTGCCTTCCTTTGTGGAGGGCATTTTTAATGCGCTGTTCCTTGAGGTTTTTTAACTAAAAGGAGGAATATTTATGTTAAAAGGAAGACACTTGGTGGACCCCCAGGATTTTTCAATCCAGGAACTGGAAAGTATTTTTGAATTGACACAAGAGATCATTAATAATCCTGAGGATTTCAATTCCATTTGCCATGGAAAGATTCTCAGTACCTTGTTCTATGAGCCCAGCACTAGAACCAGATTTAGCTTTGAAGCCGCGATGTTGAGATTAGGTGGAGGAGTAATCGGGTTTTCAGAGCCGGGCTCTAGTTCTGTGGCCAAGGGGGAAAGTCTTGCGGACACCCTGAGAACTGTTGCAGCCTATGCGGATATAATTGCAATGAGGCATCCCAACGAGGGGGCTCCCAAGCATGGAATACAATACTGCCCTGTTCCATTGATCAATGGAGGGGATGGTGGACATCAGCACCCTACACAAACCCTTACTGACCTTTTCACAATCCTTGAATCCAAGGGAAGACTGGACAACCTGACAATAGGCTGCTGTGGTGACCTTAAGTTTGGAAGGACAGTCCATTCCCTGATAAAGGCAATGTCCCGATATGACAACGTGAAGTTTATACTCGTATCACCAAAGGAGCTTCAGGTACCCGACTATATAAGAAGTGAAATCCTCGAGCAGAGGAACATAGAATTCCAGGAGGTTGAAAGGCTTGAAGAGGTCATAGACCAGATGGACATACTTTATATGACCAGGGTCCAGAAGGAGAGATTCTTCAATGAGGCCGACTATGTAAGGCTCAAGGACAGCTACATCGTGGATTTGGAAAAGCTGAAGGATGCCAAGGAAGACCTTGCCATACTACATCCCCTGCCAAGGGTGAATGAAATAGCAGTTGAGGTGGACGAGGATCCAAGAGCCTGGTATTTCAGACAGGTTAAAAACGGAATGTTTGTAAGAATGGGACTTATTCTAAAGCTTTTGGGGGTGAAGTAGATGTTGAATATAACCAGCATTAAAAAGGGATTAGTTATTGACCATATAAGACCGGGAATGGGACTTAAGATATTCGAGTATCTCAAGCTTGGAAAGGCGGATTTCACAGTTGCCCTCATCATGAATGCCACAAGCAAGAAAATGGGTAAAAAGGACATCATAAAGATAGAGGACGTAATCGATGTTGACTTTGAAATGCTTGGATTCCTGGATGCAAACATCACCGTAAATGTCATCGAGGACGAAGTTATAACCAAAAAGATAAACCTTTCACTGCCTGAAAGGGTCCAGGATATAATCAGATGCAAGAACCCAAGATGCATCACCACAGTGGAAAGGGATATAACCCACAAATTTGTACTTCTGGACAATGAAAAGGGTATATACAAGTGTGAGTACTGCGACCATATATATTCCTGGGAGGGTTAAAATGGAACTTTTGATAAAGGGTGCACATCTTATTGATGGGCACCATGCTTTTAATAGGGACATATACATTGAGAACGGCAGGATAGGGGAAATTGGAGAAAACCTGGAGCATGATTGCAAGTGGGTGGATGCAAAGGGGCTGGTCCTTCTGCCTGCATTTGTAGACATCCATGCCCATTTCAGGGATCCGGGGTTTACTCACAAGGAGGACCTTATGACAGGAGGAATGGCAGCCCTTAAGGGAGGCTACAGCTTTGTGAACCTTATGGGCAACACAGACCCTGTCTGCTCCAATATGGGGACAATAAATTACGTCAGGGACAAGGCAAGGGACCTGGACCTGGTGGAGGTCCACCAATGTGCATCAATTACGGAGAACCTGGATGGGATAAGCCTTGGTCACCTGGATGACCTTGATGAGGATGTAAGGATGATAACCGATGATGGAAAGGGAGTCACTTCTCCCCTGACCATGTATAGGGCAATGGAGAAGGCAAAGGAAAAAGGCATGATTCTTATGGCCCATGCCGAGGAGATGGATCTGACAGAGGTCGACTACCGTCTCTCCGAGAACCTTGAAACCGTAAGGGACATCTATTTGGCCAAGCATACCGGAGCCAGGCTCCACCTGACCCATGTCAGCACCAGGGAGGCTATGGAAGAGATAAGAAGGTCAAAGGCAGGGGGATCGGTCAATATAAGCTGTGATGTAACTCCCCATCATATTTCCCTGTGGGACGATGGCTACAGGGTTAACCCGCCAATCAGGGGAAAAGAGGATGTTGAGGCCCTGATAGAAGGTATTAAGGACGGAACTGTCGATGCCATCGGAACCGACCATGCTCCTCACACACCTGAGGACAAGGAAAAGGGAAGCCCTGGAATTTCTGGGATTGAAACTGCATTCCAGATCTGCTACACCCACTTGGTGAAGGCAGGCCACATCCATATGGGCCAGCTTGTAGGGGTGATGTCGGAGAAGCCCGCAAGGATACTGGGCCTTAACAAGGGAAGACTGGAGAAGGGCTATGACGGGGATCTTGTCCTGGTTGACCTGGAGAAGGAAACCGTAATTGATTCTTCGAAATTCGTTTCCAAGGGTAAGAATACTCCCTTCTCGGGAATGAAGGTCTATGGTGAGGTCCTTATGACCATAAGAGGTGGCAGCATAAAATACATGTCAAAGGAATGCGGGGAGGAGAGATTTCATGATAATAGATAGGCTCCATGAAAGGGTCCGGGAAAAAGGGATGGTATGTGTGGGCCTGGATTCAAGCCTGGATTATATTCCACAGGAAATCAAGGATAAATATCAGGATACGGACCAGATAATATTTCAATTCAACAAAAGGATAATAGATGCAACAGGAGACATAACTGCCGTCTACAAGCCTCAGATTGCCTTCTACGAGGCCTATGGGCTAAAGGGGTTGATGGCATACAGCAGGACCCTTTCCTACCTCAGATCGGAAGGACACCTGTCCATAGGGGACATAAAGAGGGGAGACATCTCCTCCACTGCGAAAATGTATGGGAAGGCACACTTTGAAGGGGATTTTGAAACGGATTTCATTACAATCAATCCCTACATGGGCTTTGACAGCATCACTCCATATTTGCCATATGTGGAATCTGGAAGGAAGGGTTTGTTTGTACTTATGAGAACCTCCAATCCAGGTGCCAGGGATATAGAATACCTTGAGGCCGATGGGAAGAAGGTCTACTACCATGTGGGTGACAGGCTTGCCCAAATGGCTGAAGATTTCATGGGAGTATGCGGATATTCCTCCATTGCGGCTGTTGTTGGTGGAACCCATGTGGACGAGGCTGTGGAAATAAGGGAAAGGTATGGCAAGCTTTTCTTCCTGATTCCCGGATACGGTGCCCAGGGGGCAAGGGGGGAGGACGTTAAGCTTTACCTTAATGAAAACAATGGAGGCGTAGTCAATTCCTCCAGAGGGATCATCACGGCTTACAAGAAGCATGGGGATGGATACGAAAACTTTGATAGGTACACCAGGGAAGCGGTACTTGGGATGAGGGAGGATATCGGCTTTGAAGGATAGCTACAGAGATGGGATTATTATTCTTAATGAGGAAGTTGCAGAGGGGATTTTCAAGCTGGTTCTTGATGGGGATTTTACGGGGGAGCCAGGACAGTTCTATATGCTTAGAGGCTGGAATGGCCTTGACCCATTCCTCCCAAGACCCATCAGCATAGCTGATGTTGAGGATGGAAGGCTTACCCTTCTTTATGAGATAAGGGGAAAGGGAACCCATATAATTTCAAGGCTTGCCGTTGGGGACAGCCTCAGCGTCCTTGGACCCTTGGGTAATGGATTCGAAAGGCTGGAGGAAAAAAGGATAGCCCTGGTGTCAGGAGGAATAGGGATTGCTCCCATGCTCTATCTTGCCAAAAGGACAGAGGCTCAGGTGGATCTGTATTCAGGCTTCAGAAGCGAGCCATATTTTCTTGAGGAGTTCAGACCCTTCGTAAAGGGTATGAATGTCTCCACTGAGGATGGAAGCTATGGCCACAGGGGGTTTGTAACAGAGCTTTTGAAACCTGAGGACTACGATGTGGTCGTTTCGTGTGGGCCTATGCCCATGATGGAGGCTCTTGCAGACAAGTGCAGGGACAAGACAGAGCTTATATTGTCAATGGAGAGCCATATGGCCTGTGGGATAGGTGCTTGTCTTGGATGTACAATCCAGACCCTAAGGGGGATGGAGAGGGTATGCAAGGAAGGGCCTGTATTCAATGCCAAGGAGGTGATTTTCCATGACTAGGGTGGATTTCTGTGGTATAGAGTTTAAAAATCCCGTGGTTGCTGCTTCGGGTACCTTTGGATTTGGGCGTGAATTTCAGGATTACTTTGACATATCAAGGCTTGGGGGAATATCTTCAAAAGGCCTTACCCTCAACAAAAAGGAAGGCAACAAGGGAAGGAGAATCCATGAGACAGCTGCTGGGCTGATGAACAGCATTGGCCTCCAGAATCCAGGAGTGGAGGGCTTTATAAAGGACGAATGGCCCTTTATGAAAGGCCTGGATACTGTAACAATGGCAAACCTGGGTGGAGGCACGGTTGAGGAGTATGTTGAGGGAGCAAGGCTTTTGGAAGGGACTGAGGTCCCCATAATTGAACTTAATATCTCCTGTCCCAACGTAAGGGAGGGAGGAATGGCATTTGGAATCCAGTGTGCCCCAGCGTCAATTGTTGTGGAGGCTGTAAGGGCCGTAACCAGCAAGCCCTTGGTTGTGAAGCTCTCGCCAAATGCAGAGAACATTCTTGAAATGGCTCTTGCCTGTGTGGATGCGGGAGCGGATGCCCTTTCCCTTGTTAACACCTTCAACGCCCTGGCAATTGATGTAAAAACCAGGAGGCCGGTTTTCAACAACATAACGGCAGGGCTTTCAGGGCCTGCCATAAAGCCAATTGCACTCAGGATGGTTTATGAGGTTTCCCAGGCTGTGGATGTTCCAATCATTGGCATTGGTGGGATCATGTGCTGGGAGGATGCAATCGAATACATCATGGCTGGTGCGACCCTTGTTCAGGTGGGAAGTGCAAACTTCAGAAAGCCGGATATTTGTCTGGATATAATAAGGGGTATAGAGGAATATATGGATGGTGAAGGTTTGGAAGACCTGGAAGAGATAAGAGGGATCATCGGGAGGTAGATTATGATTATTGATTTGTTGAAGGAATCAGAAGCGCTTTTGGAGGGACATTTTCTTCTGTCCTCCGGGAGACACAGCAACAGGTATGTTCAGTGCGCTAAGCTTTTGCAGTATCCCGACAGGGCAGAAAAGGCCGTGAAGCTCATAGTTGACAAGGTTAAAGACCTCCAGGTTGATGTGGTTGTGGGTCCTGCTATGGGTGGAATAATCGTTGCCTACGAACTTGGGAGGCAGCTAGGCAAGCCTGCCTTCTTTACTGAAAGGGACGAGGGACAGATGAAGCTGAAAAGGGGATTCTTTATAGAAGAGGGACAGAAGGTACTTATAGCGGAGGATGTTGTAACCACAGGGAAGTCCTCCTATGAGGCAATCAAGGTTGTGGAGGAGTACGGCGGAGAGGTTGTTGGCATCGCCGCCCTGATTGACAGGAGCTCAGGGGATCTTGACCACACTGTGTACGCAGCCGGCAAGCTTCACATTGATACCTACGACAAGGATGAATGTCCGCTTTGCAAGGCAGGATTACCGATAGTGAAACCAGGCAGCAGGAAAATAAAATAAGAGAAAAAATCTCCCGACGCAGAAATTGAGCCTTGGGAGATTTTTTAGTTCACAATTAACAGAGCACAATTCACAATGAAAAGATTTAGGATTTAACCAGGACATGGGTAACGTATTCTGGATTTCTTTCACTCTCAGGTGTTTGCACACAGTTCTTATCCTCTCAATGAAATATCTAGAAATCTCAGATTTCAAGGAATTCTGTTGCCGGGCACGTGGCGATTCAAGTCCGATAAAAATCATCAGCTCGTTTTTTCCGTTGATCCCTATGCCTCTTTGCTTGGAGGAATCAATACATTCTGAAATCCTCGCTGGATTTTAAAGTCGTTCTTTCACATGAACTGCTTGTCAAAGTACCATTCGAGTGAATTTTTTTCATCCTGAGGCTTGTGGAAGGATCTTACACATAAAAGATTGACCCTTGAAAATTGTGAATCGTGAATTGAGAATTGTGAATTATACTTTCATTGTGTTATTATAGGAGAAGAAAACAATCTATTTTAAGGATGATTTTATGGGTATCAAGACGGGTGTGGACATTGTGTCCAACAAAAGAATTGAAAAGCTTATTGAATCTAAAAGGGACAGCTTCTACAGAAGGCTGTTCTGTGATCCGGAAATCCAATATCTGGAGTCAAAAAATCATGCCGTGGGCACCGTTGCAGGACTTTATTCAGCCAAGGAGGCTGTATCCAAGGTTTTGGGGACCGGCATCGGTCAGATAGGATGGAAGGATATCTGGATTTTGCATGAGACTGGGGGAAGACCCTATCTCGGCTATAGTGAAAAAATGAGAAACTTTATGGATAGGGAAGGAATCAGCAATATTGATATATCAATTTCAAATGAGGAGGAATACAGTATGGCAATTGCAGTTGGGGAAACCACCAAAAAATATCAGGTGCCTGACAACATGGAATTCAGGCTGCCTATAAGGCCCTTGGACACCCATAAGGGTGATTTTGGAAGAATTGGGGTCATAGGAGGAAGCCAGGGAATGCTGGGAGCCGTATATCTGGCAACCTATGGAGCCTTGAGAAGTGGGGCAGGCCTTGTGCATGCCATCCTTGAACCTGAGCTTGCGAGGGACTTCGGTCTTAAGGTTATTGAGGTCATGGTTAGGGACGCCAGCGACATATACGCCTACAGAAAGGCACAGGAAGGTCTGAGCTCACTTGTTCTTGGACCAGGTTATGGCCTGGGAGACAAGCAGAAGGCAAACATTGAGGACTGCCTGTTGAACTTTGAAAAGCCCATTGTACTTGATGCGGACGGACTTAACAATCTTTCCGACAATCCCACTATAATAAGACACAGGAAAGGCAAGACAGTGATAACACCACACCCGGGAGAGATGGGAAGACTCTTGAAGATGTCCACGGCGGAGGTCCAAAATGACCGAGAGGGTGCAGCAAGGGAGTTTGCCAAGGCCTATGGAGTGGTTACGGTCCTTAAGGGGCACAACACAATAGTGACCGACGGGGATAGGATATATGTTAACAGATCGGGTAATCCTGGTATGGCAACGGCAGGAAGTGGTGACATCCTTTCAGGTGTTACGGGAACATTCCTTGCCCAGGTTGAGGACCCCTTCCAGGCAGCTGTCATGGCAGTTTATGTTCACGGACTTGCAGGGGACATGGCCAAGGAGGAAAAGGGTGAATATGGAATGATTGCTACCGACATAGTTGAAAATCTTCCAAGGGCAGTAAATCTTATTGTCGAATAGGATCAGCATAAATAGAATCACTACAAATATAACAAGGAGGTTCCCATGGATAAATTCTATGATGTAAGACCCACATATGTGGAGATAAACCTGGATAACCTTTCTCACAACTTCAGGGAAATTCAGAAGATAGTAAAGGAAGGTACAATTGTCATGCCTGTAATTAAGGCCAACGGTTATGGACATGGATCAGTTGAACTGGGGAGGATGTACAAGGAGCTGGGGGCGGAAAGGGTTGCCGTATCCCTTTTGAATGAGGGAATGGAGTTGAGAAGGTCTGGACTTGACCTGCCCATTCTTATACTTAACTATACACCCGGTGAGCAGATGAAGGAAGTTGCAGCCTATGATCTGACCCAGGCGATCTACAGGTACCAGGATGCAAAAGCTCTTTCGGAGGCTGCAGGTGAGATGGGTAAGACCGCCAAGATACACATAAAGATAGACAGCGGCATGGGTAGACTGGGTTTTCAGCCCACGGAGGAGTCAGTGGATGAGATACTCAAGCTGAAGGACCTTGAGAACATAGAGGTGGAGGGTATATTCACACACTTTGCCAAGGCTGATGAGTTGGACAAGACCGTTACAAGGGACCAGTACAGGAAGTATTCCTGGCTTGTTCAGGAGCTGGAGAAAAGGGGATTTAATCCTCCCATCAAGCACGTTTCAAATTCAGCTGCAATAATTGACCTACCTGAGTACAATCTTGATATGGTTAGACCGGGTATAATGCTCTATGGCTATTACCCGTCCGAGGAGGTTGACAAGTCAAGAATAGAGCTAAGGCCTGCAATGACCCTTAAGGCCGTGGTTTCAAACATAAAGACAGTGTCTGAGGGAACCGGGATAAGCTACGGTCATCTTTACAAGGCACCAAGGGAATCGAGGATAGCAACTGTTCCAATAGGGTACGCAGACGGCTATACCAGGATGCTGACAGGCAAGGCTGAAGCCTATGTTGGTGGAGGTATGGCTCCGGTGGCAGGCAAGATATGCATGGACCAGCTTATGCTGGATGTAACTGACATACCAAATATTGAGATCGGTAACGAGGTCGTATTCTTTGGAGAAGGCATCGGTGAATATCCAACCGTTGAGCAGGTGGCCGAAAAGCTTGGAACAGTGAATTATGAAGTAATATGCATGATGAGCAGAAGACTTCCAAGGGTGTACAAGAAAGATGGCAAGGTCATAAAGACCCTTGATTATTTATTGGGATAGGCAATGAATCATTGACATGGTTTTTGTTATAGAGATATAATTGAAATATACTGATATTTCTCTAAGTACACATGAAAGGGGGGGTTAACCGAATGAGCGAAAGAGACGATTGTCTCCCTATGGTTGTAGAAGACAGTTTGGAGCTTTTTGACAAGGTGGTTGCACTCTGCAATCACAGCGAGTTCCACTGCAAAAAATACCGAGAGTTTATGAGAGGGTATCTCGAGGTAAACCAGTTAAACATAACCCTCGCTGAAATGGGTTTTGAGGAGGACATCTCTGACTTGATGGGATATGAATCTTCACTGGAGTATGAAAAGCTATGATAGTGAAGAGAGGAGACATATATTATGCCGACCTGAGCCCGGTCATTGGTTCTGAGCAGGGTGGTGTGCGGCCGATTCTGGTAATACAGAATGATGTTGGGAACAAGTACAGTCCCACCATCATAATCGCCGCAATCACCTCTCAGATCAATAAGGCCAGACTTCCGACCCACGTTGAAATAACAGCACAGGATTTCGGTCTTCCAAAGGATTCGGTGGTACTGCTTGAGCAGATAAGGACCATTGACAAAAAAAGGCTTAGAGAAAAAATTGGTAAGTTTGATGAGGATATGATGAGAAAGGTCGACCAGGCACTGAAAATAAGTGTTGGCCTTGGAAACTAGAGGAATCCTCCTACATATTTCATTCATGGCTGAGAATCACTGGTTGGCAATATTGTCGACATGGGTCATCGGATTCAATTCAAATACATATGTATTCCAGCATGGATAAAGGGCAGCTTCGGAGTTTTGTTAATCCGGAGCTGCCTTTTTTATATCAAGTGTGTAGCAAGGATAACCTATGGATGATTGAGGATACGCTCATGGCAAATACAATAATACCACATAAAAATCACACAATGGCCACTTGTGGGTGACATTTACCCTCCAGTTATAGTATAATGTAATTTGGCTAATTGTGAAATGAAAACCAATCCAAATTATGTGAGGAGTGTTCATATGAAATTCAAGAAAACCATTGTGACTCTGGGTGTGGCAGGCCTATTGTTGGTATCAACTGCCGTATTTTCAGAGCCGGGAAGTGAATCAGACCCCATTGTTTCATTAAGCTATCTGAATATAAAGCTTGAGGAAATAAGGGACTACATAGATGAGAAACTGGATGAAAGAACAGAGGCACCAAGTTCCGGAGATGCCCTGGTGGTTGTGGAGCTTCAGAGCGGGCAGGTTCTTGAAGGTGGAGCTGGCACTGAGATCATAAAGAGGAGTGGAGAGGCTGTTGCAATAGCATCAAGTCTTGGCGGACTTTCAGATGTTACGGCCGGGGCTGATATTGCAGACGGCGGCAACGTCCCCACAAATCATATGCTGATAGTGCCAAGAGGCGATGGAAGAGGAATATTTGTCACCAAGGACAAGACCTTTGTAATGGTCCGTGGTGAATACAACATTAGATAGGTCCGATCAAGGATCGATTTGGAGGTATATCATGAAAAACAAGAAGATTACAATTGTTGGTCTAGGCTACATTGGACTGCCCACAGCGGCTGTAATGGCAAGGGCTGGTATGGACGTGCTGGGCTATGACCTTAACAGCAGGGTTATAAATGCGCTGAACAGGGGAGAAATCATAATAGAGGAGCCCGGTCTGTCAGATCTTGTAAATGAAATGGTCAAGGCAGGGAGACTCAAGGGGATAACATCCCTCCAGGAGTCAGATGTATTCATAATAGCTGTACCAACACCCATTACAGAGGACAAGAAGGCAGATATGACCTATGTGGAGAGCGCTGCCAAGGAGATAGCACCCCACCTGAAGCCTGGGAATATGGTGGTACTTGAATCAACATCTCCGCCGGGAGCTACTGAGGAGATTGTGGTACCCATACTTGCAGGATCAGGGCTTAAAATTGGAGAAGAAATCTTCGTTGCCCACTCTCCTGAAAGGGTACTTCCAGGCAAGATAATTCAGGAGCTGGTGCAGAATGACAGAATAATCGGAGGCATAAATCAAGAGTCCACAAGGCTTGTAAAGGAGATATACAGAACCTTTGTAAAGGGTGAGATATACACAACTGATTCCAAGACTGCAGAAATGTGCAAATTGATGGAGAATACCTTCAGGGATGTTAACATAGCCCTTGCAAACGAGCTGGCCATGCTTGCCGAAAACATGGGAATAGACGCCTGGGAGGTAATAAAGTTTGCCAACAAGCACCCAAGGGTTAATCTTCACCAACCAGGCCCGGGAGTGGGAGGTCACTGCATAGCAGTTGACCCATGGTTTGTCATTGAGAACCACCCGGAGGGAAGGCTGATCAGACAGGCCAGGGACATAAATGACGGAATGCCTGACAAGGTTCTCCAGAAGATCCAGGAGCTTGTTGATGACGAGGAAGCAAAGGTTGCGATACTTGGTGTAACATATAAGCCGGATGTTGACGATACGAGGGAGAGTCCCATTCTGAAGCTGGTGGATGGGCTGCTGCAGAGGACCAAACTCCAGGTGGCAATTCACGACCCACATGTTGACAGGGAGGTTTTTAGCTATAGCGGAAGACTTTATGACAATATCGTGGATGCGGTTAGGGATGCTGACCTGATAGTGCTGGGAGTAAACCATTTTGAATACAGCACATTGGACTTTTCCGAGCTTGGAAAGCTTATGAGGAGCAAGAAGATTTACGATACAAGAAATTACCTGAACCAAAAGGAGCTTGTCCAGGGAGGTTTCCAGGTAACTGTTTTAGGTAGAGGTAACTGATGGAAAAGGTTTTGATCATAGCAAATGAATTCCCTCCCATGGGAGGAGCTGGAGTTCAGAGAACAACAAAATTTGTAAAGTATCTTAGAGACTTTGGATTTGAGCCGGTTGTGGTGACCAAGGAGCATGTGGCCCAGTTAAGTGATTGGAGCCTTCTGGAGGATATACCGGAGGGTGTTGAGATACACAGACTCAAGCCCTATGACACCGTGAACAGAAGTGGCATCCTAAGATTGCCAATGAAATTTATGGGCACAAGGTTGATGTCACCTGACTCGGAATATTTTTGGTATCTATTTAACCGTGACAAGGTGTTGGAACTGGTCAGAAGTAAGGGGATCAGGCTGGTTTACTCCACATCATTCCCGTATTCATCCCATCTATTGGGGCTATACCTGAGGAGGAATCTGCCTGATGTGAGATGGGTGGCAGACTTCAGGGACGAATGGACCAACAATCCCTATCATAGGGACAGCATCTATAAAAGGATCAAGTTCAAGGGAGAGAAGAGGAAGGAGCTACAGGTTACTGATGGCTGCGACTATTTCATAACAAACACTCCCCTGATGCTGGAGAACTTTGTCGCCGACAACGGCTCTCTAGTGGGAAGGTCCACCTTTATACCAAACGGATATGACGAGGAGGACTTCCAGGACCTTAATAAGGGAAGGGATGGCGGAGACAAGTTTGTGGTAACCTATACCGGCTCCCTTTACGGCAGGCGAAACCTTGATGAGTTCATGGATGGCCTCAAGCTTGCAATTGACAGGGGAGAAATTGAAAAGAAGGATCTGGAGATAAGGATTGTGGGCAATATATACGACTCCGTAATTGACGCCTACGCAGCAAAGTACAGGCTTGAAGGACAAATCAGGTCATATGGCTATCTTCCACACAAGGATAGCATCCAGATGCTTTTCAACTCAGATATAATACTTCTGGTCATAGGCAAGGGAAAGGGCTCAAGAAACTTCTACACCGGGAAGATATTCGAGTATATCAGGTCTGACCGCCCAGTGCTTGCAATTGTCCCGGAGGATGGAGTTGCCGCACAGGTCATCAGGGAAACAAAGACCGGTACTGTGGTGGATCCAGAGAACATTGAAGGCGTGGCAGCTACCATTGTGAGGTATTACAGCCTGTGGAGGTCTGGAAACATGGAGCACAGCCCTGACTGGGACGAGGTCAGGAAATACAGCAGGAAATCCCAGACTGGGAAGCTTGCGGAAATTTTTTTGGAGCAACTCCAGAGGGAGAGGTAGAAAGGGGCAAATTATGAAGAGAAAGTGGAATTGGATTGATACGGCGCTTGTGGTCCTATTGATCGCAGCAGCCCTATTTTTCCTTAACAGGGAAAGGTTGATGGGAGGAGCTACGGCTGGACCATCCAACACCAAGGATATAGTCATGACAGTGGAGGTCGACGGGCTGAAGCCTGAAATGCTATCAAGCCTTAAGGTTGGAGACCAGATATTTTCCCAGTATAGACTTCAGAATGCAACAATAAGGGAGATTGAGACAAGACCCATGGAGACAAAGGCAGTTAACGGCCAGGGTCAGGTCCAGGTGGTAGAAAGTCAGGATATGGTGACACTTGAAGCGGTCATCGATGCCCAGGTTGTAACCAGCGGACCCTACATGGACCTTGGAGGTCAGGAAGTGAAGGTAGGTCTTACATTTGTGCTCAAGACCACTGACTTTGAGGCAATGAGTGACATTAAGCATATTGAGGTGGCACAATGAATATAATGAATAAAGAGGGAAAGGTATTTAACAGAATAAACATTTTGGATTTGATATTTATCGCAGCCATTATACTGCTTTTGTTTTTGTCTGTAAT
>Ga0224486_100214_pt1 | contig 24163 bp, 29 predicted proteins | sample TexhydDE_CT_test_FD_172013 | JGI IMG/M metagenome (GOLD analysis project Ga0224486, IMG submission 172013) | Fracking water microbial communities from deep shales in Oklahoma, United States - hydraulically fractured wells DE_CT_test ... | reverse complement strand
TCCGTGGGGCCAGCGGCATCAAATCATGGGTTGGGTTAGGGATCTTGGCCTATAATTTGAGGAAGATTGCCACCTTGATGTGAACATCAAGAGGGTAATCCACCGGAAATTAGGAACAGAGCATTCCCCAGCACTATTTTAGCTATTCAAAAATGATGTTTTTCAGGGGTAACTATAATAACCTTGGGGTGCGGTCAATGAGACAATAACCGAGAAATTCAAAGAGCAAATCTTGGCCGAATGCCAGGGGGTCGGTAACGTAGCCCTGGTCGCCAATCATCACCAAAACCGAAAATGACCGCTAAAAAGGCTCTTGGCAGAAAAGGAGCTAGAGCTGGCCATTCTTAGAGAACTAAGGGATAAAGTAAAAACCCTCGGCTTACAGCAAAGTCGACATAGCAGAAAAATGGATTTCTCCGGGCTGACCCCCTAATTTTGGACATCAGGCACAAATTGGTAAGGCTTTTACAAAATTACGCTGAAAAGCATCATAATATCCCGATGGAGTTAAATAACCTATCTTCGAGGGGATACGGACATTGTTATAGTAGTCCATAAACTTATGTATCACCTCATAGGCCTCCCTGAAACTATTAAATTTGTACCGTGCCAGGCATTCCTCCTCCAGGATGCTGGGAAAGGACTCGATATGAGCATTCTTATTGGACGTTTTATAGGGGATAAGCTCATGCTCTACCCCTAGATCCTTGCAGGTTTGCGCAAAAAGATTACTGGTGAACTGGGAACCATTATCTGTCCTTATAACCGGTTTGGTAGCATTTTTATCCAGCCGGCGTTTCCATAGCGCTGATTTTAAGGTGTAGACGGCATGTCTGGCTTCGCAGGTTAAACCTGCATGATAATCGATAATAGAACGATCAAAGACGTCAATAATGGAAAGAACATAGAAGAAACGGCCCTCGCCAGCTATATAGCCGTATTTTATATCTATTTCCCAGAGTTGGTTGGGACCGGTAACTATCCGGTTCCTGGCTAAACGGCGGGGATGTTTAACCTTTATTTGCCGCTGGGGCTTTAATATCCCCATTTCTTTACAAAGGCGGTAAACCTTCTTTTTGTTGATAATCAGTCCATACTTGTGTTTTAAGATAATCGTCATCTTGACATAGCCATAGGCGAAGCCTTCGCCCTCAATTAGCTCCTTTAGCCATGCTTTTATTTGTTCATCACTAACCGGTTCTTGTTGCCTGTTGTAGGAATAACCCTTGATAGGACGGCCACCACCATATCTCCTTTTTCCTTGAGATTTAAGGGAATAGTAATAGGTGGAACGGCTGAGACCAATAATCCGTAAGACGAGGGATACCCTGTAACCCCGGTTAATCCATTTACTTGCTATCTCTACTTTATCTGTAAGTGTGGGTTGTTTTTTTTAGCAGGTCTTTTAAGATCTCTATCTCTAATTCTTTTTCCCCTAATAATTTCTTTAGTTTTTCGTTTTCAGTTATTGTTTCTTTTAGCTCTTTTAGGTGGGAATTAATACCCTGGCTTCCTTTTGAGGTTTTGCTGCTATTTCCTGTAAAGGCCGCTTCCCCATAGCGGCGATAATTCCTCGTCCACCGGTTAACCATGCTGGAAGATAGACCATATCTTCTGGCTACTACTGCACAGTTTCCGGTTTCGAGGCATTCTTGGACGATCTTTAATTTTTGTTCTACTGGATATTTCTTCCGTTCCATTATGGCTGCCCTGCTGCTCATTTTATTTAGTGCTACATTGTGTTATAATATACCACAGGTGAAATCCATTGAAGATAACATGGTTTATTATGCCACCCGACCGTATTAGGCACATTGCTAAGCACTCCGTAACTCCTGAAGAAGTGGAGCAGGTAGCCTACGAAGACCGCCACCATATAGTGCAGCGGCTTAAGCCTTCTACGTCCGACCCTAGCGAAAATGTTTACCGATTACTAGGGAAGACAGAAGCAGGGCGCTACCTGGCAGTAATATTTATCTATAAAGGCCACGGCCGCGCCTATCTCGTCACAGCCCGGGATATGACACCAGCCGAGAGGAGGTACTATCTTGCGAAAAAAAGTTAATCTTCCTGCCAGCGATGATATAGAAAAGCTTGCCGACTTTTTCGACCACACTGATACCCAGGAGCTCGAATGGGAAGACGCCGATGTGGAGTTCAAGAAACCCGAGCTAGTCCACATATCGGTGCGCCTACCCAAAGAGGATGTCCTGGCCATAAAGAGAGCGGCCCGGAAGAGAGGTATCGGCTATACAACCTATCTCCGCATGGTACTGCGGGAAGCAATAGCAAGAGAGGGAAAATTGCCTTAAAAGATACTAGGAAAAATAAGCGAAGCCAGAGAAAAAGGAAGAGCAGAACGGGTCATTATCGGCATGGAACCCACGGGCCACTTGGAAACCTCTTGCCTATTTCTTAAAAGAAACAGGGTATACCGTAGTCATCGTAAACCCCTATTACGTCAAAACAGAAAAAAATGGAAGACAACAGCCAAGCCAAAAACGACCGCAAAGACGCAGGTATCCCAACTTGTAAAAGAGAGCAAATTCTTGCACTGCCTTTTACCTGGAAAGCCAGATAGATAAAAGAGGTCGATAATAACGAAAATACAATTCGCTTCTACCCGTATACAGTAAGTGAAAAAGGAGGCATTACCAATACAAATGAGTACAGAACCTTCAATGCCCCAATGGCAAATTCTTTATGACCTGGCCCAGGCCTTCCGGGAGACAAGGCCCTGGCAATGGATGAGTGAAGATGACCTTTTCGGAGTCCAGGACCCGGATACCGGGGAGGTGGGCTACTGCTCGGTGATTGGAGAATTGGGAGAAGCTCATGGGCTGGTAATTTATCCAGGCAGTGAGGGACTGGTTTCTTATGCCATGATGAAGGAGATTGAAGATCCTCTGGATCCGGCGTTAATATCCCGCCAGAGGACTTTATCCCTCATTTTTGCCAATCGCGACGAATTGAGCAGTAAAGATAAGGCATTAATAAAAGAGCTAGGCATAAAGTTTCGGGGAAAGAACGCCTGGCCTGTATTTCGGAGCATGAAGCCCTGGTATTATCCCTGGTATCTCACTGCCGATGAAGCCGAGTTTTTCATAGTGGTACTTCAACAAGCGCTGGAATTCTGTTTGGAATATCTTCAGAATCCTTATATCATGGAGGCCCCCCAGGAGGACCGCATTTTAGTAAAGGTTAAGGAAGGAGAAAACTGGCAATATCAATGGCAGGAGTTACCTTCACCTCAAGGTATCGAACTTCCCGTACTTATTCCTACTGATATAGCGGTAAAAAGAATAAAGCAGGAATGCAGGAAAGCAACTGCCAAGTGGGAAACTGGTTTTTTCCCGTTCCCCGCCCCCGTTAAAGATAAAGGTGACGAGCGGCCTTATTATCCGGTGGTAACCTTATGGGTGGACCAGGTTTCCGGTTTGATCCTGCATTTTGAGATATTCAAGCCTGGAGAATGGCATAGGGTAGCAGACAGTTTTATATCAACAGCCCTCCTGACCAGGAGTCTACCTGCTAGAATTTACACTTCCCAGCCAGAAGTAAGGATATTACTCCAGGCTGTAGCAGAGAAATTAGGAATAACTCTTAGACCCACCAAAGAGCTAAAGGCCTTGGAGACGGCCAAAGAATCCATGATAAGAGATTTGGCCGGACGAAGCTTGTGAAATGCCTGAAGTAAAGGGGAACCTGAGAGGTATGGAAAGAAAACTTCCTAAATTCCTACGTTTTATGAAAAGCGGATAGAGTACTGCCGGGAGTTCTGTACACTTTTCCCGGAATCAGACAGACTGATTATAGAGAACATGAAGCGAGCTGAAGCGGAGTCTTACTTTGCGCTGGGTAAGCAGGAAGAAGGGGAAGAGGCCTTTCAGGACCTGGTGGCAGAGTTTCCTGATTCTGCGTGGGCCTACATAGGTTGAGGAGACATGTATTGGCTCTATAACAACGGTAAGGTGCCGCGCAACTATGAGAAGCCTCCGGCGGAGCTGGCCGGGTGCCAGCAGGGAAAACACCCCAACCGCCCCGCCGTTTTGCGGCTGGGAATCCGGGCTCTGGGAGAGGGCGCCTGGGCCCTTCGCTGTTGACATAAGCCGCTGTTGTCCAAAAATTAAAACGTGATATAATTAAAGTGAAGTATCGACTAGGAAGGATTTCCAATGGGCCTTGAAAGGGTGGTGAAGTCCGAATGGAAAGTTTTAATTTTGAGCTTAATCAAGTAATTGCCCGCACTCTGGCCGAAGGCGGTTTTGCTTCTGAGAAGGAGGCTACCCGCGAGATTTCTTTAATGGTCGCCCTTGCAAAGATTAGTAGATATGAACGCGAATGTGCAAAATTCAGGAAGAAATATGGCCTGACGTTCCAGGAATTTCAACGCAAGGTAAATAGTATTGTTGGAGCAGAAGTCTTTCGAAGAAGAAAACGACTTAATGGACTGGGAGTTTGCAGAAAATGCCCTCACTTTGTGGCAGAAGCGATTAGAGGTTCTAAAAAATGCATATCGGTAATATATTGAAATCGTTTTCGGATATCATTGCTCACCTGGAAGTTCTACGTATAAACTGCTGGTTCGATGGGACAATGCGCCGCATTGCACAAGCATGTTTATAACGAGAAAAACGTACTGGCCTCATCTGAGACTGATTTAAAAGAAGTACTTGCCGCCATTCGGACCTGGATGAAAAATAACCCTTAACCTAAAAATAGTATAATGTGACTTGACCCCCATAAAGCACTCGTAATGCGCAGGTCGTGGGTTCGAATCCCACCATCAGCTCCAGAATAAGGCAAGAAGGGCAAGGATACATGTAACTATAGTTACGTCAACTTTTAACCAGCTCAGGCACATCGTTTGTCGCAGCGGGACAGTCTACTACAAGGTCCAGAAGACTTCCCTGCGGTAGTCGATAGACAGCTAGCATAATCGAAGAAACCGTAAGCAGAGGTTCATCCCTGGGACTTAAGTCAAAGCAAGAAGTTCTACCTGGGCGAGGACGGAGCGGAGTGGCCCAAACAAGGGATAGAATACTTTCCTGGGGCTGAGTATCGGTTAGACCCCTATCACCTGAGCAAACATTTAACCGAGGCTCTCCGGCATGATGAAGAGAGCTTTAGTAAAGTTGGTCTAGCGATATGCCAAGGAAACTGGGGGGAAACTGTAGATCGTAAAATAGAATTGACCCTAGATCGTCAAATAAAACTGACCCACCTTATGGTGCCAAGGTGGATAGTATTTGACGCTTACTGAACCTAAGCCCCAGGTAAATCCTCAATGCGTAATACTTTCCACAAAAAATAAGCTAATCCCCATACCAGTACGAAAAGCCCCACCAGCAGGTACCCTATCCCCCCAAAGTCTAGAGTTTGGATCCAGCCCCAAACTCCGTTGTTCAACCCAAGTTTTGGGGTAAGTACTTGGGCTAATTCGATCAAACCGATCAAGAGAGCCGCAATCACGGACAGACCAGTCACCGAGAGATTATAATAAATCTTACGCAAGGGGGTAGAAAAAGCCCAATTGTAAGCGGTGGTCATAAAGATTCCGTCGGCAGTATCCATCAGACTCATACCGGCTGCGAACAGAATTGGCAGGGACAAGATTACAGCAAAAGGGATAGCCTGGGTTGCCGCGTTCGCCGAAATGGCTAACAGGGCGACTTCGGATGCAGTATCAAAACCCAAGCCAAACAAGAAGCCGAGCGGGTAAACATGCCAACTTTTCTTGATAAACCGGTAAAGAGGCCCGAAGAAGCGTGAAAGAAAGCCTCGAGATAACAGAAGTTGCTCGAGATTCTCTTCATTATATTGCCCCCGACGCATCTTTATAAAAATCCGGTAAATGTCAAACCAGATGGCAAGATTGAATAGGCCGATTAAGATGAGAAAAACTCCTGAAACCGTAGTCCCAATTAGACCACCAACAGCTTCTAATTGTGGAAGGTTTTTTTGGACCCAGAAAACCGAAATAGCTGTAATCATGGCCATAAGAAATACAACCGTCGAATGGCCCAGGGAAAAGAAGAAGCCCACCCCTGTCGGATCCTCTTCCTGCTGCACCATCTTGCGTACCGTATTGTCGATAGCGGCAATATGGTCGGCATCAAAAGCATGACGCAGGCCCAAAGTATAGGCCAGAAAGCCGATTCCCACCAACCCCGGATACTCGCTGGCTTTTGGGAGTAAGAGAGATATCCCTAAGAGATGCAGCCCCATAATTACCGCTCCGTAATGAAGCCACTTTGGACGCCCAACCTTTCTGGTGTTTTTTTCACAAACGTGTAACATTAGCAACCCCCTCGCATACAAAGACCAATACTCATAAACGCGCCCTTGCATTGACAGCCCGCAAGCTGGTGCACCTGATCAAACACCTGCTGCGATATACTAGCCTCTACCAACCGATAACCGGCTGGGTTTCAATCTCGAATGATCTGCACTTTATTGCCCATTGATGGGAAGTATAGCGATAGTTTTGCTATGCACTTTTTTACTTATCTCTTAACTACCCTCCTGACTATTTCCGCTGGTCTTTCTTAAATTAAAAACCACGGAAATCACGCTCCTGCTCTTTTAGGAGCCAGACCTCCGTGGTCACAATCCCTCATAAATATACGTGTCAAAACGTATATTTAGGAAATTAAGCGATACCTCCGTGGTATCATTACTAGGACGGATTATACTACGGAATAAGCAACCTTTCAAGGGTTTTCCCGTCATATTATCAAGGGACAGTGGAAAAGCTTCTTCGACCATACTGGGTTCTCCTGGCGGAAAACCTGCCAAGCCATAATGTTCAGGCCGCAGTGTTATATCTGGCCGGCAGTAGTTAAATGCAACTCTGCCGGCTATTTTTTACTATTTTTGGGCAGCCTATTTACCAAAAGGCAGGATTCTACCTCCTGGTGAAGAATAAAACATTTGATTAAGGAAGGTAAAGCTTTGCAGATGGCAGCGACACACCGCTGCAGCCTGCCTGCCGGTAGGATTGAAGGGTGAAGTTTAAGGAGGAGAGGCCGATGCCAGCATCAATCATTCGCGATCCCAACCTGGCCCCCGAAGGCCGGTTGAAGATCGACTGGGTCCGCAACAACATGCCTATCTTAAATGAAATTCGCCGCGATTTCGAAGAACGCCGCCCCTTTGCCGGCAAGCGGGTGGCCATCTGCCTGCACCTGGAGGCCAAGACCGCTTACCTGGCCCTGGTCATCAAGGCCGGAGGAGCAGAAGTAGCCATCTGCGGTTCCAACCCCCTTTCCACCCAGGATGACGTTTGTGCCGGGCTGGCCAGCCAGGGGGTTGCCGTTTACGCCCGCCACGGCTGTACGGCGGAGGAGTACAACACCTTCCTGAACAAAGTCCTGGACACCAGGCCTAATCTCATCATCGATGACGGCGGCGACCTGGTTCATCTCCTCCATACCGGTCGGCGGGAACTCCTGCCGGAGATTATCGGCGGCGCCGAGGAAACGACTACCGGGATTTTACGCCTGAAGGCCATGGAAGCCGAGGGGGTGCTGGCTTTCCCCATGGTCGCCGTTAACAACGGCGACTGCAAGCACCTCTTTGACAACCGCTACGGCACCGGCCAGTCCACCTGGGACGGGATAATGCGCAACACCAACCTGACGGTCTGCGGCAAAACTGTGGTCGTGGCCGGCTACGGCTGGTGCGGCAAGGGTGTGGCCATGCGGGCCAAAGGTCTGGGCGCCCGGGTGATTGTCACCGAGGTCAACCCCATTGCCGCCAACGAAGCCCTTATGGACGGCTTCCAGGTCATGCCTATGCGGGAAGCGGCCAGGTATGGGGATTTCTTTGTTACCGCTACCGGCTGCAAGGACGTCATCCGCGGCGAGCACTACGCCGTGATGAAGGACGGGGCAATCCTCGCCAATGCCGGTCATTTTGATGTGGAAATAAATAAACCGGAACTGATGGCCATGGCCAGGAGCCACCGGGTGGCCCGCCGCAATATCGAGGAGTTTGTCCTGGAAGACGGCCGGCGCATCTATCTCCTGGCCGAGGGGCGCCTGGTGAATATCGCTGCAGCCGACGGTCACCCGGCGGAGATCATGGATCTCACCTTTGCCCTCCAGGCCCTCTCCCTGGACTACCTGCTGAAAAATGCCGGCAAACTGCCCGCCAGGGTTCTTCCTGTGACTGAGGAAATCGACCGCCGGGTGGCGTCTTTACGCCTGCGCTCCCTGGGGGTGGAGATCGATACCCTGACCGAAGAACAGGAACGCTACCTGGCCAGCTGGCGCCACGAGTAGGTGGTATTCTGGACCCTGCCAGGGAAGACCATAAAGTAGCAATGGAGGCTAGAAACTAGAGCGTGATAAGTTTTAAAGAAAGTAAAATTCCCTGCCCGGCAGGAAAACTCAAAATGGCAGGGAATTTTTTTATGTATGCTTTTAGTAAGGAGGTTCCCGGGATGTTACTCTGGCAACTGCCCCGGCGACATCGAGAAAGAATTGGGCAACCGGCTCTAGTTTATCAGGGTCAACAGATCACTTATGGCGAGCTGGTCGAATGGATCGATGCCTACGCCAGGCTCTTTCAGGAACTGGGTGTCAGGCCCGGCGAAAGAGTGGCCATCTGTTCTCCCAACTGCCCGGAATTCATCTACAGCTACCTGGGAGCCCTGCAGGCGGGGGCTATTGTTGTACCCTTGAACCTGATGCTGACCCGGGAAGAAATCGCCTTTATCATCCGGGATGCCGGCTGCAGCACTATGGTCATTCACAGGGTGATTGTGGAGCGTACGGGCCTGGCGCCGCAGCAGGCGGCTGCTCTGGGCTTGAAACATCTGCTGGTCCTTGACGAGAAAACCGCGGCCAGGGCCCAGGCTGCGCCACCGGCACCGCCGGTGACGGCATCAGAGGAAGATATCTGCGTTTTCCTCTACACCTCCGGCACTACCGGTCGGCCCAAGGGAGCCATGCTGAGCCATAGAAACTTCCTGGCAGACATTGAAGCCATGGACGCCGTATCCAATCTGGGCCCGGAAAACAACTTCCTCTGCGTGCTGCCCATGTTCCACAGCTTTGCCTGGACGACCAGCGTCCTCCTGCCCCTGTACCTGGGCAGTACCATCACCATTAAAGAAAGCTTCCAGCCCAAGGATACGTTGAAAACCCTCACCGAAGAAAATATCACCGTCTTCTGCGGCGTGCCTTCCATGTATGCCGTTCTCCTGCGTATGGGCGAGAAGGGCCAGTTTAAGACCCTGAAGTTTGCTATTTCCGGCGGGGCTCCCCTGGCGGCAGAGGTCCAGCGCGGCTTTGAGGAAAAATATTCCTTTCCCCTGGTGGAAGGCTACGGCCTTTCCGAAGCGGCGCCGGTGGTCTGCCTGAATCCGCTGTACGGCGTCCGCAAGCCGGGGTCCATCGGCCTTCCCCTGCCGGGGGTGGAGGTTAAAGTGGTGGACGATAATGACCAGGAAGTACCGGTGAATGAAGTGGGAGAGCTGGTAGTCAGGGGTCCCAACGTCATGGCCGGCTATTATAACCAGCCGGAAGAGACGGCCGCCGCCTTAAGGGGTGGCTGGCTCCATACCGGTGACCTGGCGCGGCGGGACGAGGACGGTTATTTCTACATTATCGACCGCAAGAAAGACATGATCATCCTGGGCGGCTTTAATGTCTATCCCCGGGAGGTAGAGGAGGTCCTCTTAACCCACCCGGCCGTACAGGAAGCGGCAGTGGTCGGCGTCGGTGACCCGCTCAAGGGTGAGACGGTAAAGGCTTATATTGTTTTGAAGGAAGGGGCCTCTGCCGACAGGCGGCAGTTACAGGAATTCTTAAAAGAATACCTTGCCGCCTACAAGATCCCCCGCTTATTTGAATTTGTGGCAGAGCTGCCCAAAAGCCCTACAGGCAAGGTGCTGAAAAAGCTATTGAAGGGCTAGGGAATCACCTTGAGTCCTGTCATTTTTTCGGTTAAAATGGTAACAGGCGGGAAGAGGAGTGGTCCCGGTGTCGGTGGCACCAGAGGTGGCAGGTTTGCTGGATCGCCTGCGTAAACACAGTATGACGACATACCAGCATTCCTGTAATGTCGGCAATCTGGCCTGCGCCCTGGCTGAGGGACTGGGGCTCCAGCAGGAAGAAGTGAACATCATTACCCTTGGAGGCCTGTTGCACGATATAGGTAAAACGCGGGTGCGGGCGGCCATTCTCCACAAGGCGGCGCGTTTGACGGCAACGGAGTGGGAGATCATGCGCCGCCACCCGGAATTCGGCGTCCAGATCCTGGCCGGTAATGAGAAATTTGAGGTCATTGAGCCCCTGGTGGCCTATCACCATGAACGCTGGGACGGGCAGGGTTATTGCGGCCTGGGGGGCAGCGATATTCCTCTGGGAGCCCGGATTATTGCCCTGGCCGATGCCTTTGACGCTATGACCTCCTGCCGGGCCTACCAGTATTCCAAGAATTTGCTGGACGGTATCCAGGAGCTGGCGGCAGGGGCCGGTAAGCAGTTTGATCCCCGCCTGGTGCAGCTTTTTTTCGATGTCATGCCGGATATTCTCAAACGCAATAGCCGCCGGGCCGGTTGAAGAAGGTACAGACAGCAAAGCCACCGGGTATAAAAAACCGGTGGCTTTTTAAATTTACCTTTTCTTGCGTTCCTTGTAGGCCTGCAACAACCTGCCGCCGGTGCCGGGGCTGTGGCGGCCGACCTGCATCAAGTAGGCAGAAACACTCCCCTCATAATCGAAATTTTCTCCGAGGAGGGCCAGCTCCAGGGCGCGGCGGGTGACGTTGATCACGCATTCTTCTTCGTGGTTGTCGCGGCAGTCCTGGCACTGCATTAAAACTTCAACCAGGGCAGCAATTAGATCCTGCTGGTAGTAGACGCGCAGGTCGTCCTGGGGGATCAGCTCATGTCCCCGGGGGATGCGGACGGTATTTTTCTGCCGGGCATAGGCCAGGGCCGTCTGGGCGAAACCAATCAGGCAATGGGCTTTATTACAGGTGCCGCATTCGGCCACCGTCTTGCAGCAGCGGTCGATGGCTCCCTGAATCTTTTCCAGGTCGACATTACGGGCAGTCATCATGCTAGACCTCCAATCTTAAAACCCGGCGAAGGCGAGAAAGTCATTTTCTTCCGGCGGGCGGTACCGGGTCAGAAAATCCTCAGGCGGCAGGAACGGTTCCAGCCCCACTCGGGCAATGGTGTTGCAGAGGCGCTCCCGGGGTTCGGCCAGGGCATCGTAACGTTCCAGGATAAAAGTGAGGAGATTTATGACCCCTTCCCCGGTAATGCAGGTGGCAATGGGACGGGCATGGATGGGTTTACGGCTGCCGCCCCGGCCGCCAAGGTAGACGTTATAGGTGTCGCTGCCGGTGGCAATAATGCCGTAATCGGCGCAGAGGGGATCGGTGCAGCCGCGGTGACAGCCGGCTAAGGCGATTTTAAAATCACAGGGAGTGGGACGGTTCATGAACCGGTCCTGGAGTTCCCCGCCCAGTTCGAAAACGTCGCTTAAAGACCGCTGGCAGAGGTCCTTGTTGCCGGCGCAGGCCTTGACATTGCGCACAATTTCGCCGAAAACGCCGACCCTTAAGCCAAGAGCAGCAACGCCGGCCCGTAAATCTTCCAGCTTTGTTTCCGGAATGACAAATATCAAAGTCTGGCGAGTGGTCAATTTACAGTACTGGCAATCAACGTTCCGGGCCAGTTCCCCCAGTCCGGCCAGCTGGGCAGAGGTAAGCACGCCGCACTTGGCGACGATGCCTACTCCCAGGTAACCGGAGCGTTGTTTAAAAATAGCGTCCCCCATTCTATCACCTCCAGTAGTAATAACTATTATTTCTTCACGGAAGGGAAAATTCCTGCTTATAAGGGAAACTCTGCCGGGCTATACTAAGGAGGAAAATGTGAGGAGGGATTAAGATCGAGATGGGTGCCGACAACGCTCCGCTGAGTTACCGCTGCAGCCGCTGTGGCAATACCTTTAAGGTCAACCCGGGCGGCGCCACTATCTGTCCTGTCTGCGGTTTTAACTGTGGCCCGGATAAGTGCCGGCAGATGGAAACCTCTGATGAAGGTTATTAAAGTTAAATTAAGTTAGGTAGAGGAGAACCGGATTATGCTGGCAAGCGAACTAAAGGAATGGGCGGCACGCCGGGGCCTGGTCCTGGGAATAGCCCTGGTCCGGCCCTTTGAATTTGGAGAGGAAGCTTTAAAATGGCGGGCGGAAAGAGGCCTAAAAACCCCTTTTGCCAACGGTAGCCTGGAAGAACGTTGCCGGCCCCGGCTCCTTTACCCTGCGGCTCGTTCCCTGGTAGTGGTAGCCAGCCCCCACCCGGAACCGGCCGTTCCTCCGGGACCGGGGGAGGGACTGATTGCCCGTTACGCCCTGGGACCGGATTACCACGCTGTACTGCAGGGCCATCTCCGGGACCTGGCCGGCCTTTTACAGCAGGCCGGTGCCAGTTTGACCGCCATCCAGGTGGATAGCGGCCCCCTGCTGGAAAGGGAGGCCGCTTACCTAGCCGGACTGGGATATTACGGCGCCAGCTGCAACCTGATTATACCGGGACTGGGATCGGGTGCCTCCCTGGGACTCCTGATAACCGACCTGGATCTGGAACCCGGTGTACCCCTGGAACCAGCTGCCTGCGAGGGCTGCGGTCGGTGCCTGGCAGCCTGCCCGTCGGGAGCTTTAGTAGCCCCTGGCCGCCTGAACCCGGAACGCTGCCTGTCCTACCTGACCCAGAAGCGGGGTGTGATCCCGGCGGAACTGCGCCCCTTTTTTAAGCAATATATCTGGGGTTGTGATGTCTGTCAGGAAGCCTGCCCGGCCAACCGGCGGGAAAGGGGGGGATTACGCGCAGAAATAACATCCGGTTCAGAGCAAAGGCTAACATGGCCGGACCTGGCTGCCATCGTTACTATGGATAAGGATCAATTTAAGCAAACCTTTGGTCCCACGGCTCTGGGCTGGCGGGGAAAAACAGTGCTTCAGCGCAATGCTGTCCTTCTCCTGGGCAACCGGGGTGACCCTCAGGCCCTGGCACCTTTAGCGCAGGCCCTGCGGGCCCCGGCCGCTGTGTTACGTGGGCATGCCGCCTGGGCCCTGGGGCACCTGGGTGCGGCGGGCCGCCCGGTCCTGGAAAAGGCCCGCCGGGAAGAAACCGACCCCTGGGTGTGCCGGGAGATTGAGGAGGCCCTGGCCTTCCAGTAGACGGCTGGCGGGCGTTGGAGTAATATAAAACCCCGGTTTCGAGTTTACCGGGGTTTTATATTGTCCATCTGGAAAACAGCCATTTTCATGCGTTGCAGGTGGCCGGCGTACTGCTAACGGCACTACTTTAAAATTTTAAAGGCCTCCGGTTCGGCCACAAAGGCCTCATACAATGTTTTATTTTTAACAATACTAACGGGCTGGTTGAGATTGGGGGCGGCAACCATCTTCAGGGCTACCGAATTTTGGTAGTGGGTATTTTTAACAAAGTCACCTTTACCGTCTTCGCCCTCCAGGTAGTAATAGGCGGCACCACGCTTCTCCCGGAAGGGACCGTAAAGGGAGGAAAAGTGGCTCTCAATGAGATTGGCCATGACCAGGGGTTGGCTGCCGGGGTTGATGGTTACATGGCCGTAGGCCGGAGGGATGAAGACTTTGTCGCCTTTTTTGGCTTCGACGGCCATAATTTCTTCTACTTCACCGCTGCGGTTATTTTTCTGCAGCAGGTAAATGGCTTCCCCCTCAAGTACTTCGTAGTACTCGGGATAGGTTTCGGAAGAGTGGGGTTTCAGCGGGTGGAAGTGCCCTACGGTTTTAATATACTCTTTACCAATGGTACCCGGCAGGACAACGGTTATATCGTAGCGGATGTCGTGCTGCTGGTACAATTGCCGGTCTTTTTCCAGGCAGACGCCCCGGTACATGTAATAAAGGGGCCGGTCGCTGGGTGGGACATCGGCATAGAGGACTGGTAGGGCATCAGCGAGACGCCGGATATCAGGTTCCGGGGCTAATACCCCGCTGGTAAAAGTTAAAAGACCACTGGGTTCCAGGGTAAAATGCTTCCCTAAAATCATGGAGGATGACCTCCCCGGATTATTTTCTTTACCATTATAACCTAATGGCGCTGAAAAACAACCCTTTTTGGGGCCAGGGACGCTTTGCTGCCATTTAGTTAGACTGCCTTTGCCCGTACATCTCCCGGAAAATGCGGGTAATAACCCTTTTTTCTTCTTCATCAAACAGTCGAGTCACGGAAAATTCCACCACGGTCGTCAGGGTACCATCGGGTAGCTCGTAAATCTCTGACTTGACAATGTGTCCGTAGCCCAGGACCTCCTCGCTTTTAGTCACAATCAGGGCCTCCATACCTACCGGGTGGGCCAGCTTATGGCCCTGGCGAAAGAATCCCAGGATAATATTACCACTGGTACGCTTCCATAGGAGCAGGTTTTCGCCGTCGCCTTTTTGCTCGTTGGGTTTTTGCGGCAGTTCATCCACCGGTAGGCGGATCAGCCAGGTAAACTCGTACTTGTACCCCACACCCATCACCTCGGCGATATTTTTTGCCAATCCTTATATAATCATTCGGCTTCGCTCCTTAGTTTTCCTGCTTCTGTCAGCGATCTTCTTTTTCCGGTTCATGATACATATTTATATAATACTCCTACCTTATATTCGCTGCTATTTTTCCTTTTCCCTGGAAAGGAGGAAGGGCCCGGTGAAAATCCTGCAACGCCTGGAGGAATACCGCCAGGAAGCCAAAAAGTTATACTGGGAAGGCACATTTGCCGATTACCTGGCCATGGTGATTAAGAATCCCCAGCTGGCTCGGCTGGCCCATGCCCGGATATATGACATGATTGCTGCCGCCGGGGTAGAAGAAGTCGACGGCGTCAAGCGCTACCGCTTTTTTAGCGAAGAAATCTTTGGGCTGGAGCGTACCCTGGAAAAGCTGGTGGAAGAGTATTTTCATTCGGCCGCCCGCCGCCTGGATGTGCGTAAGCGCATCCTGCTCCTCATGGGGCCCGTCAGCGGTGGCAAGTCGACCATTGTAACTATGCTCAAACGGGGCCTGGAAAGGTACAGCCAGACCGATGCCGGCGCCGTCTACGCCATTAAAGGATGTCCCATGCACGAAGAACCCTTACATCTCATCCCACGGGAACTCAGGCCGGAGCTCCAGAAGGAATACGGTATCTATATCGAAGGCAGCCTCTGTCCCGTCTGCCAGCTGATGGTCGAAGAGAAGTATAACGGCCGGGTGGAGGAGGTACCGGTGGAACGCATCATACTTTCGGAAGAGAAACGGGTCGGAATCGGCACCTTCAGCCCTTCTGATCCCAAATCCCAGGATATTGCCGAACTCACCGGCAGTATCGATTTTTCCACCATTGCCGAATACGGTTCCGAGTCGGACCCCCGGGCCTACCGCTTTGACGGTGAACTCAATATTGCCAACCGGGGGATCATGGAGTTCCAGCTTACTCTTAGAACCATACAACGGGGAGCTAATAATAGAAAGTGCCTGGGTATTCCAGGCGTTTAGCAGGCGGGGAGGGGAGAGGGTGGGGTTGCAGTAAACACCTTGCTACTTTTAGCTTTTTTATCTTTATAATAATTATGTGCTAGTTTTTGGGACATGATTACGCATAATTACTTATCGGTCTGGGCTTTACTGCTTACACGGCAGTAGATTGCACGTGTGGCATGACCTTTTCTTTTTACTGCAATGAATTAAATTATAATTACAATGTTTAGGGTTTAAATAGAGGTACGACGAAAGATGACCATAGCTTTAATAAGCATGAGCTATCTGCGGGTATTGATTCCAAATGTGGCCGTCTAGTATGCGACCAGTACGGTGTTTCTGAACTCCACCCCATTGTTTAAAAAAGAATGGGACATTGGATATTGTACAAAGATCCCTGATTGTCCTAACCCATTCAGGAGACATGGGTCGTGCTTTTGGACCAGATTCTCCTCCTACAATAACCCAATGTATGCCTGTTAAATCAATTTTATAAAGCGGCCCAATAAGAGGTTCACAAGATAAAAATCTTACAGTGGCTGGTATCTGGCGGATAAAATTAATTCGATAAGCCACGTCTTGATTTTCTATAGTAACACCTTGCCATATATTTGGAGTCCAATGTACTCTAGGGGCAATTTCAACAAGTCGCTCTACGCGTTTAGTTAGAATTTGAAAGGTATGCCAGTGAGCTTTGTTCATGACCTCAAAAACTTTTAGTATAAACTCTTTAGGTATATCTTCGTGATATAGGTCGGACATGGAATTAACAAAAATCATACGGGGCCTATGCCATTTTAGAGGTAATTCTAGTAAATCGGGGTGGAGTGTAAGTTTAAAGCCATTTTTATATCGGGGGTTACCCATCATTTGTAAACGATGAGCCATCCTTTCAGCGTAACAATGTTTACACCCCGCGGATATCTTACTGCACCCTGTTACTGGGTTCCAAGTTGACTCAGTCCATTCGATGGATGAAAATTCAGCCATGTTTTTCACTCCCAACTATATTATACCACATGGGAGAAAAACAAACATATGTTTTATGAAATTAATAAGGTGCTTCCTCTTGGTCTCCTAAAAACTCAACAATTATACGTTCAGGGAATTGTTTTTTGCGGAGATATGGTTTTCCCGCGTCCCATTTCCTTATTTTCCAGATCTCTTCAATAATGCCTAATGCTTTACGGACGTGTATACTACAATATCGAGTATGTAAAATAACCCAATTAATGATATTTTCGACACCCACCTTTTTACCTTTAAAATGGTCCCAGATCGATTTGGCAAGATCATTATAATCTGGTTGCGGGGGGAATAAAATTAGCTGCCCTTCATTTAGTTTATTTTTGTTATATACATAATCAGAGAACTGAAAGTCACCTGTAGGAGATATCTTCCACATCACCTTCTTCATTTCGTCTAAACCTTTGAGATGCTTTGTACCGAATACTAAAAAATAGGCTGTCCTATTCTTTTGATCTAGCATCTCAAAAGGGAGTGTATATCCAACGCCACCAATACTATTTAACTGTTTAAGATAAAGTTCAAGTAATTCTTCTTTACGGACACTTGGAAGGGTTTCATGTCTAATGTGTCGCCAATTTGGACAACCAAAAAATTGATCAAGACAATTTTCATATTTTGGTTCTTTTAAACGCCGGTTGATTGGGTCGTAAGGATAGTTAATTAGGACTTCGGAAAAAGGGTGATTCATAAACTGAGCAATAAGATCCATAGGTATACCTCTGGGACCAAAAGGGTCAATAAATGCAAAGCAAGGTGCCATAGTGGCGTTATGCGAACTTAAATCATCCAGAATTTCTTTAACTGTAGTAGCAAATTCTCCTTTGATCACTTGGTACCTGATATTCCCAAGACTGCTCAGAGGGTAACGTTTGGTGAGTAAATGCTCTAAATGATGTGCAAATACCCCGTTATCTTCTATAAAAAGTATTAATATTTCTCCAAACGAGTTCCTTAAAATATGATTTAGGATTGTTTCCATGATTATTAGTGGAGAACCAGGCAACCGGTTATCGGGATTTTCCGGGTCAATATATTCTCCAGGACCAGCAAATCCATCTATGATTGCTATTCTTTGATTGAAACTACTAAGAATGGGTAACCATGCTTGTAAATATCGTCGTAAAATCTCATGCTTCATTTCAGTATGCGGAGGTTTTTCCCAAAGTTCTTTGGTGTGTTTTACGGGCATAAAGTTACCTCCTAGATTAAATTTAGGCTATCGCTTTTCAATACAACGACGGCTTATTTAAGCTATAATCAATCTGGTTCCACCCGCAGTTCGTACACCATAGCGTTAAATCCTTTATTCCCTCGATACGATAAATATGGCTGCCACATTTCGGGCATTGCCCCGGGGCCGGTTTCATGGTTACTCTGGGTTTCTTCTTTTTGAATAGATTAAGCATGATCTCACCTCTGGACTTGTCATCTTTTGTCGAAAACTGTATATACATCAAAACCGCCGAGTTTGGCGGTTTTTTTACTTTATGATCTTATATCGCATCATTTCCACCGGCAACCCAACCCTGGCCGCAAATTGCTCCAAGGTTTCATTTAGTTGCGGCTCTTCGCCCCAGGTAATCAATTCTACGGTAAATCAATCTGTTGGCTTCATACTCTACCCTAGATTCCATCAGGGTATGTTCTGCAAGGAAGAAATATCCCGCCCCCCGCGGAGACAATTGCCTGTGTCCCAATTCGTGGGCTAAAATGACACGTTTTAGCCATGCCGGGAGGTTGGAGTTAAGGACAATGGTAACCTTACCGGCTATTTCGAGGATCAGGCCCTTAATCCGGCGAAAGGGGAATTCGTCAACGTCAATACCCATCTCCTGCGCTAGGCGATATGGGTCACTGGTTTTATATTTTTCTATTAGCTGCTAACAGATTGCTTGATATATTCCACAGGGTTCACCCGCTTGACCATGCAAAACGGTGTCGTTTCAATCCTCACCCGCAAGGAAGCCGAGTGCAAATGAAAATTTATTTTTTATAAACATCTCCGCGTGGCCCAATGACCTCAATAATTATTAGTCGTTCTTCGATTTTTACGTTGTAAATAATCCGCATGTCACCAACGCGATATCTGTACTTTTGGCTAAAGCCCCGTAACGGCTTGATATTTGGCCCGCTTACGGGGTTCGCGGAAATTGCCTCAATTGCAGTCGCAATGCGTTTTTGGGTGGCCCGATCAACGCGTTTAAGATAGCTGCGAGGCTGGGTTAATAGCTGGACTTTAAAGGTCGAGTTCTCGCTTGAGTTCATCCCAGCTAACGCCGCCTTCCTCTTGCCCCTCATTCAAGGCTGCTCTTTCGCTTTCCGGCCAGTCCAGGTAAATATAGTCGCGACATACGGGGCAAATGAATTCGTCATGCCAGACGTTTTCCCATGGCGTGTTGGGGTCATCTAAAAAGTCTGCAAGCACAAGGGTGGTGCCGCATTTAGGACAGTTAGGATCGATATAAAAAGGCTTGTTATGCGGTCGCGACATGGCCGCGCTTTCTGGTTGTACGATTTTTACCAGCCTTTCCAGGTACCTTTTGGCTCTTGCTACGTTTTGCTCCGGAAGCATGTCAACCAGGCGGTGAAGCTCTTCTTTGGGCAAGCTCATTAAAAATCACCCCTTTTTTCTTTTACCGTTTTTTCTTCTCAAGTTCCCACTTTACCTTCAGGTAGGTGAGAATATCATCATTGTCTTCTTCGTCTCCTAATATCGGTTTCATCCTCCAAATGAAGGATCCAATTCTTTCAACAGAGCCTTGACATCTTCATATTCTGTATCCTCGACATATATCTTATAAAATTGCTTTATAGCTTTATTGTTCTCTCCTAATTCCTTATAAGTTATTCCTAACAAATAGCGGAATAACTTCATTTGTTCATCCATGCTTTTTCGACTACGAACAGGTCCTTTTTCAAGGACCTCTAGCGCTAACTCAGGTTTATTTAAACCGAGAAAAGCGGAAGCTAGCGCATTTATTACTACTAATTCTTGTTTCATTTCAGGTGGTAGGCTTTGTAAGGTCTCTATGGCCTTATGGTATTGTTTGGTAATCCCCAATGTACTAGCATAATTTAACTTAATTACAGCATCATCTGGATAACTTGCAAGATATTTTTCAAAGTACTTAGCTGCTTCTTCAGGATTATCTAAGCGCCTATACAAAAAGGCTATTTCGCGGTATAATAAGATAATTTCTGGTTTAATCTCCAAGACTTTCAAAAATTCTTCTAAAGCCTTTTGCCATTCACCTTTTTGCAGAGCTATTTTCCCTTGCAGGAAATGATTCTTGGCTTTTCCAGTGGGGGAATTCGCGGATTTAGATGCCCACGCTATTTGGATTATAATTCCTAGAACACCAAGGGGCCACCAAATAAAGAGAAATATTACGGATATCAAAAACCATAAGCAGCCAAGAGATGTAGAAGTTGTACTAGTGGCCAACTCTGGAGGTATGTCAAGATTATAACCTTCAATTTTGGGCTGGCTAGAAACATTCTGCTCAGCTTTAGAGAAGTCTCTGCTTTTATTTTTTCCAAAATAGTTAATGGAATAAAGTCCTGTTCCCGGAATGCTTGTTGAGGTATAAGCACCACGAGGACCAATGCCTACTCGAAAGCCTTTTCCTCCGACACTTAGTCCAACGCCGCGTTTGCTTAAGTTTAGGCGAACTCCTTTTGCGATCCTAATACTTTTTCGGAACCTCCAGCCCAATTAAACCACCTCAAACTTGTCATTTTTTGTCGAATTATGCTCATACACTAAAACCGCCATTCGGCGGTTTCTATTATCTACTTTCGCATAAATTTTTGCATCATATTCCACTGTATATCAATAATTTCTTTTAGTTGGGCTGGTGTAATTCCGTACTGGATGGCTTTTTGAATAACGGAGTCCCATTCTTTTAATGTTATATCCCTGGTAGATAAATAATTCGTAAAATGCCAGTAAGGGGGAGGCTCTTTTTTAAGTAAAGCTACCATAATTCCACCTATACGATAGCTTTCATCCATCACAATATCTTCAAAATCGGGGTTAGCTGCTCTTAATATATCGCCCTTTTTACTATCCCTAAAAAAATACTTTAGGGTTGCCTCTGAGAAACCCGAAGCATTATCATGTAATGCTACTACAATATCACCTGAATGCACTATTTGGGATTCACGACATAATGCATAATCGCCTTCGTGGATCCCTACTCCTATCATGCTTTCGCCTTTTACCTGCAAGGCAAAATCAGCTTTAATATCGGCGGGAATATCTAATTCCCCTTCATAATTCTCTTCGGTTAATAAAGGTATGCCAGCGCGAATGTTGCCTAATATAGGTATTTGAGAGGTCATATCAGGCGGTAAAGGATTATCGGTACGTCCGAAAAGATAATCGGTGCTTACCCTAAAAAAATTGGCTATTCGTTGTAACGTATAATAATCGGGTTCTCTTTTGTCTGCTTCATAAAAAGAAATCGTAGATTCTCCTAATGAAAGCATTTTTGCCAACTCTGATTGAGTAAGCCCTTTATCAAGACGTAACTCTCTTAATCTCGAGCCGAAAGTCATATGTCTCCCCTCGATATAATTATAACTTGCAATATGTAAAGAGATAGATCTCTTTGCGAAAAGTAAAGGCGGGAAATTTATCAATTGGAATAATCTTGACAAATTGCAGAGATAGCAATAAGATAGATATGAACGGCCTGACTGACTTGATCCAGGAGCTCCGCGAATGGAAGGCGGCCGAGGAAGAATGGAGAAAAGTCTGGATGCCAAGCTCGACCAGGCTATCACCTGCTCCAGGGGTCGGCGCCATATGATTTATGCGCAGCCAGGGAGTGCAGCAGCCTTATGGTGGATATTTCAACAGGAATAGCGCCAGAGGCCATCTCCGCTGGCGTGGCCGAACCGGCCCTGTGTTCGGAGTGCGGCAGCCAGCTGGAGGACGCGGGGTGCAGGGTGTATTGTTCAGACCGTGGGTATAAACATAATAAGGAGTGATAAGAGAAACCCCTTGGGTCTAACCGGATCCGGGGGCTTTTTTGCTTGTCACACAAAAACAGCCCCCCGAAATAGGGGTGCTAACGGATTAGGAAATTTGAACAGATTTTAGTCATCCCCAAAGAACAGCAGGATGAGGATTAGGAACAGTATAAAAGCAAATCTGTGACGAAAAAACCCAAAGCCATCCATAAAGACCCTCTTTTCCATTTCTTACTATATCGTATGAAACGGGCGGAGATGTGTGAGTGTTAACGCCTAAATTTAGATCTCGTTGAGAATGGTGTAACGGAGGTGGTGCCTACGGGCACTGCTTATCTTAAATGAGAGAAAGCCCCCAGGCCTACGGGATTAGTCCCGCGGATCCGGAAGCTTTTTGTTTTTCGAGTTCAGCCGATAAGTTTATTTTATATGTATAAACATCGTGTTTTTATCTTACATCATATTTTTAACAGCCAGATGCAAAATGAAAAAATCATGATTGACATCAGGGGTTTAACTTGGTATTATTTTTGATGTAGAGGAAAATTAATCCATAAAAGCCAAACAAGGAGGTGTTGGTGACGTGGGAGCCGTGGAGCAAATAGCTTCTATTGCTGAACAGGCTCTTAAGGAGTTACAAGAGGAAATAACTTCATTAGAATTCCAAATTGAACAGCTAATAAATAAAAAGAAATTAGCCGAGACTAAAATGAAAAGTCTTCGCATGTTCATTGAAACTAACTCGGGAAAAACTTCCGCAATTAGTCTTCCCGAAAACCAAGTTGAAGAGTTACTGGACGATCCTGAAGAAGTTTTTGCTGATATGAAGCCGCTATCTGGAAAAGAGCTTTCTAATGCAATCGAAGAAGTGTTGCGGGAAGCATTGCCTAATCCCTTGCATTATGAAGAAATTATAAAGAGGCTAAACAGTAAGGGTATAAGAGTACCTGGTAATCAAGCTAGAAATATTATGAATTACCTGGTGCGGGATCAGCGTTTTATAAGAGTTAAAAAAGGCACATATACTATAAAACCTGAGAACGATGTTACAGATGTAAATAACGAAAGCCCTTATTTACCGGAAGGGGTAGATGAAAAAAGTGAAGTAATACAACAATAAAGGCCAAGCCGACCTGCGACTTGGACCTTGCCCCTGGTGTCCGACGGCGAGCCGATGGACAGCCTGTTATGGGGCCAGCTTATAATAAATAAAATCCCCAACATTTATTATAACCCATACTGGCGTCCAGGGCAAGGGTATCCCCGTCGGAGAAAGGATGGTAGCAAGCCATGCTTATTTTCCGAGCGTGGATCACCCTGCGAAATGGTCGCAGGATTTACGCTAGGGATTATGGCAAAAGGGCATTCCCGATTTGGGTAGAAACTAAAACGGGAACTAAGAAGCCCTAAGCTAAGTCCCTAAAGGAAAGCAGGATTATGCTGGCTAATCCTGCTTTTATTATACCCAACAAAATACGAAAATAAACGTTACTAATATTAGTCTATCCATGATAGACTAATATTGAGACTAATCAGCAGGATTAACCCCTTATCCTTGGTCCCTGGTGCTATCTTTTGGGGAAGCACAGAGAGCTACATGCCTTATGGACAATACTAACCCAAGGCAAGAAAGGTTATTCCAGGCACCCCGAAACCTTGAGATGGCGGGGGAAGCTGAAAGCCCTTTATTTGCGCCATGAAAAACTGGCAAAAGAAATGAAAAGTAGGAGCTATAGCCATTGCAGCCCCTTGATATTCGTTTGGCAACGGGTAGCGCCCTGCAAAATCAGTATGTTAATACACCTGAAGAACAAAAGGCAATTCTAAGGTCCAAACAATGTGATTGCGATGTGTAGGGAAGGGCCTACCGCGGAATACTACCACTGGTGATAAGAAAAATAGGCCGAATAATTAGAACCTGCCGCTGTGGAAACACCTACGTTCACGAAGAACTAGAATCCCCTGAATGCCCAAACTGTGGCCGGATCGGCGAAGTGGAGGACAGAAGAATCCATCGTTGCGAAAACTGCCCTATAGTTGAAAAGTGCCCTCCGGAACGTAAAGAAGGTGGGACAAAGTATGGAGTCTGCATGCACTATAGGCACCCGGATCCGGTGAGATATTGAGGTATATCTACACCGTGGATTCGGGTCCATTCCTTTTTAGTCAAGATGGTCCTAACGCCATGGAAAAGAACTAGCCGGGGTTTATGCCCCGGCTTTCAATAATTGCCTAATAAACCTTATAATAAATTCTGCTACAATTTCCCAATCAGCCGGATCGTCAGAATAAATCCTCTCTATTTCCATCTCCATGGGGCCACCCTCCCCGGTGCCGGATTGGTATAATATATTCAAGGCATGAGTTGTCCAAAAACAGGCATAAAATGGTAACGGGTGGGCACCAGGATGGCTAAAGCAGCGATTTATTGCCGGGTATCTTCGGAGGAACAGGCCGAGAGAGGGACAATTGAAGGCCAGGTCCAATATGCAAAAAAATACTTGGACCTCCATGGGCCGGAGGCCGGAATAACAGAATGGGAATTCTACCTTGATGAAGGAGTTTCCGGGACAGTGGCCCTCCCCGACCGGCCAGCCGGCGCCCGCCTGGTGGCCGATGCCCGGGCAGGAAAGTTTCAGGT
>Ga0224486_100211_pt1 | contig 24458 bp, 26 predicted proteins | sample TexhydDE_CT_test_FD_172013 | JGI IMG/M metagenome (GOLD analysis project Ga0224486, IMG submission 172013) | Fracking water microbial communities from deep shales in Oklahoma, United States - hydraulically fractured wells DE_CT_test ... | reverse complement strand
AGCGGAGCTCTCTCTGAAAGCAGCTTCGAACTTGAGGAAATGCTGGATTATGCAATGGAGGATGAATTTCTTGCTTTGGAGGAATATGAAGCGATAATTGAAAAGTTTGAGGTGGACAGACCTTTTTCAAGTATCATGAGAGCTGAAGAAACCCATATTAAACTTTTGGAGCCTCTATTCAAAGAATACAACATCCAGATCCCTTCAGAGGACTGGGAGACAAAGGTGGCCATACCAGAACGTCTGGAAGAGGCATATGAGATTGGTGTGGAGGCCGAGATAAAGAATCTAGAAATGTATGAAAGGTTTCTTGAGCAGGATCTGCCTGATGATGTCAGATTAACATTTGAAAGGCTGAAAACAGCATCAGAGCACCATCTTGCAGCCTTTGAAAGACAGGTTGAGAGAGGATCTTCCACATTTGGCAACTGGGAAAGAGGAAATGGAAGAGCAAATGGAAATCCTGAAAAATCATCAGGTGGATTTAGAGGGAATAATCAGAGAGATAGGGGTCTTAATCTTGTAGACTGTCCCATAGGATAATGACTCTATAAAGGGGTGCACCGATTGGTCGGTGCACCCCTACAGTTGCTGGAAGTGAGTCAAAAAGAACCGTCCCCGGTGACTCAATCAGCCCGCGGCATAACAATTGTAATTCTGGTTCCGATGTCCACCCTACTCAGGACCTCAAAATGGGCTCCGTGCCTTTCTATGATCCATTGGGCAATTGACAATCCCAAACCCGATCCCCCTGTTTTTCTGGCCCTTGATTCGTCTGACCTATAGAATCTGTCAAATATCCTGGGAATGCTCTCAGGCGGAATTCCAATCCCACTGTCCTGGACTGTTATCCTTATATCGTCTCCATCACCAGCTACCCTGAGGACAATTTTTTCACCCTCAGGCGTATACTTGATGCTATTGTCCACAAGTATCCTGATTGCCTGCTTTATTAGTTGCTTGTCAGCACTTATAAAGGCCTCGCACTTCAGGTCCATCTGGAAATCGTGACCCTTATCTATCATGTCCGCTTCCCTTGTTATTTCATGGATCACTTCGCAGACATCAAAGGTTTCCTTGTGAAGCTGGATTGTTTCATTATCGCCCCGGGCAAGGAAGAGCAGCTGCTCAACCAATTCCTTCATACTCTCCGTCTCACCCTTAATTGCATCTATGGATTCCTGCAGGGTCTTTTCGTCATTTTTCCCCCATCGGTCAAGTAGATTCACATATCCCTGTATAACTGAAATGGGCGTTCTCAGTTCATGGGATGCATCTGAAACAAACTGAACCTGGGATTGGTAGGAGTCGTTGATTCTATATAGCATCTGATTTATGGCAGATGCAAGACCTTTAAGCTCCTCCTGGGAGCTGTCCACGGAAATCTGTTCATCAAGTCTGTTTGCATCGATGCTGCTTATGGCCCCGGCCAGATCCCTAAGATACCTGTCCTGAGCCTTTGAACCCATTGAAGTTACCTCTTGGTTAAGGCTCCTGGCAGCTTCCGCCAGTTCATTCAAAGGCCTCAATGTTCTCCTTATCATCCGGGATCCCTTTACAAATCCAGTGGTTAGTATGATTACCTCAAATCCCAGTATTATGAGAAACAAGCCCAGCAATATCATAAAATCATTGCCGATGGGATAAGATATGTGGATATCACTTCCATCCATCTGAATCCGGGCAAGATATTTGATGGTCTGAAGCCTGTCCACAAGGTCCTTCTCCAGGTCCACCTCAGAAATCCCCAGCATCCTTGTTCCACCGGTGTCATCCCTATCGATGTACTCAAGGATTGTCTGATTTAAATCGAAACCGGACAGACTCTCCTCCGTCTGGGTAAGCTTATATTTGTCAAAATCCAGCTCACTTTCTTCAGGGAAATCCCGTCTCAATTGGATCATCCCATCGATTCCATTCTCAGCATTCCAAAAAACCACAAAAAAGCTTATCAGGACTATAACAATATTGATTGAAATGAATCCTGCAAGCAGTCTTCCCATCATCCTTACATTCAGCCTTAAGACCAGTGAGGATTGAATTCTGTTTTTAATTGTACCTGATCCCGTACTTCTAGTCCTGTTCATCCTTTATCACATACCCCACTCCACGAACTGTATGAATTATCTTCAAGTTAAAGGGCTCCTCAATCTTTGAGCGGAGGTACCTTATGTAAACATCAACTGCATTGGTCTCACCGGAAAAATCATACCCCCAGATATGCTCCAGTATTGTCTCCCGACTGATCACGATATTCTTGTTCTCCATCAGATAATTGAGCAGGTCAAATTCCCTCTTGGTAAGGACGATAATAGTCTCATCCACCTTGACCTCCCGTTTGACAGGGTCCAATGACAACCTGCCTGCTGATATTTCATTGGCTGCCCTCGATGGATTATCGCCTGTTCTTTTCCTCAAGCCTACCCTTATCCTTGCCAGAAGCTCCTCTATCGCAAAGGGCTTTGTAATATAGTCATCCGCACCACCATCAAGGCCAGCCACCTTGTCAACCACAGCATCCCTTGCGGTAAGCAGCAAAACTGGAACATCCGAAACCCTTCTGATTCTTCTCAGGACCTCAATTCCGTTAAGTTCCGGCAGCATGATATCCAGAAGAATAAGGTCAAAGGGCTGGGTTGTGGCAAGCTCCAACCCATCCCTTCCATTTAGTGCCTTCTCAACTTCATAGCCCTCATATTTAAGCTCTAGTTCAATGAAACGAGCTATTTTTTCTTCATCTTCAATTATTAGAATCTTTTCCATCCTTCATATCACCCTTAACTTCATCCTTGAATTTTTCAGCTGCATCTGCCACTGAATCCATTGCCTTGTTGACATTTTCCTTCCCCAGGTCAGGTCCTATTACCCTATACCTATACCCGAAGAAGAGTCCAACAATTACAAGTGGTATTGTCACCCAGAATGTAAAGAGGAGGAGTATAGCCATGATTGTTACCGGTATGGACATTACCCTTTCTTCTCCCTTCATAACATCAAAGGTATTTCTGTTTCCCTTGCCTACAATCTCTCCAAGGCTTCTGAAGAACTTGCCCACCATCTGTCCTAAGGATGATCCACCTGTCTTGGTATAGGTGGTGTCACCCGCTTTGGTATTCTTCTCCTGAGAATCCTCCTTAGACTTGTCTGAGCTGAAGCTTCCGCCACCCTCAGGCCTGTTGATCCTGTTTCTCTTCTCAAGATTCACAATTGCTTCCAGTATGTCACCGTCTGTCTCCTCAAGAGCCAGCTTGGCCTCCTCGTATGAAATGTTTGCGTACTCCCTTAGTTTTTCAACCTGTTCCAAAGTTACCATATCTCAAACCTCCTATTGTTTAGTATGGTTTAATTGTAGCAGCACAACCTTTAAACACAATTTGAGCAAGATTAAAATTTCATTAGAATTAAAATTATTATTGTTAATCTTAGCTTCTAGAAGTAGAATCTGAGAAGCCTGCTCCTTGGATAGGCTCCAGCGCTTATCATGCTCTTTAGGGAATTATGGTTATAGTACCAGCATCCAGACCTGGAATCGTAGCCCTCCTCTTCAACCAGTTCCTTAAGCTGTCTAAGGATATTCTTGGCATAGCCCTGCCGTCTCTTCTCTTCAATGACATACATTCCGATACTGGCAATCGATTTGATGACCCTTCCAATTTCAACAACACCAAAGCCAACCAGATCTCCATCCTCAAGAACCTTGTAAACTCTATAATAATCTGCATTGTTTATTATCTTGTTCTCATCGTCCTTACTGAAAAAATCTCCTGCCAACCTGATGACCGAAACTTCTTCCCTTAACAAGACTCTTTCAAAGGTCAGCTCTTTTCTCCTAAAATCAGCCGGTACTTCCTTCCTGTATAAGGAAAAATATGCCTGTTTCTCCATTCTTTGGAAGCCATCCATGCAATGAGCCAAAAAGAATTCATCCCCTGTAGGGACCAATGCATTTGTAACCTGCTCATATTTTTTTATTTTCTCAAAAATCTCCTGACCGTGATGTGCATATTCCTCCACAAGATAGAAGGAAGTTATGGTGCTCTCTCCATGTATTATGAAATAACCCACAGGTGAATCTCTATCTTGGATGGAGTAATGATTGCCTTCCAACACATGGTCTTCCCAGAATGAGTCAACTGTGATTCCATTTTCAGTAATGTTCTTTGCCATCATGTCCCGAATTTCATCGAAGCTTGTTCTTACTATTCGCATATTCGCCTCCTGTTAAAAATTACTAAGGAACCATATCCCTATCAGGGTATGCTATCGTGTCACCTTGATTATACAACAACTCAGTGATTTTTTAATAGCTTATTTGTTGGATATGTGCATTTTTTAATATCTAGGGATGTTTTGATTGAATGAAGGGCTTCATTATAGTATTATCTAGTAAACACTTGACTTACTTTCCCAAATACTTGAAAGACGGTGATTAAATGTCCAGAATCATACTAGTAAAACCCTCTATTGAATATGCTGAGGATATTATGGAATACAGGGAGGAATTTCTCCTATCAGAAGACAGTATGGCAGGCTGCGGAAGCCTAAGGGATCAGAAGACCGCAGAAGGTTGGCTTAAGGAGATTGATCTGTTGGAAAATGAAGAGACCTGTCCTGCAGGTAAGGTCTGCTCAAATACTTATCTGGCGGTGAGAAGTGATGACAACAGAGTTGTTGGCATCATAGACTTCAGACACCATATCGACCACCCAATCCTAGGCCTTTGGGGAGGTCATATCGGATATTCCGTGAGACCCTCCGAAAGAAGAAAGGGCTATGCAAAGGAAATGCTTGGACTGGTACTTCAAAAATGCAAGGAACATGGCTTGGTAAGGGTTTTAGTAACCTGTGATGCAAACAATGTTGCAAGCAAAAAGACCATCCTGATAAACGGTGGTGTTTATGAAAGGGACGTCCAGGTGGATGGTGAAACAATAGAGCGCTACTGGATTGAGCTATAGCTTCACTTCTTGACGATTGGATGACGAATTATGGTTCTGAGCTTATCTGGAGCTGATTTTCTCGGGTCGCTGAGATAGATTTCATGATGTTGCCTCAAACCCTCCATCAGGGTCATGTAGCCTTCAGCTTTAATATGATTCTCCATCCTGGCTATGGTATCTGGTTCATCGTCATAGGGGCCAATGTGCATAATCTGAACGCAAAGCCCTTCTTTGTGTTCTTTTAGCATTGCCCTGGATATATCCAAGTCTGGTTTCTTCTTGGATAAAACATCCCTTGCCCCTGCAACCACCTGGGGAGTCACAAAGTCCGGTTGTCGTATCATCATTATCCAGTTGAACTCATCCTTTCTGCCCTTGACCAGACCGCTGAAATGGTCTTCATCAAACCACCACAAACCCTCCAATGGAGGAACCACAAAGTCAAAATATCCCTCTGGCTGAGTGGCATTTTTCTTGGCCATCTTGATGGCATAGGAAAGTCCGTAGAGAATTTCGACAGCCTCCTGATATGACCCAGAGGTGTTTGGATCTCCAGAACCTTCTATCATAAGGAACTTCATCTCTGAAACATCGATAATCTCCGGTTCTTTCTTTGGATTGTACAGACTCTTGTACTCTTTCTTGAAATCAAAGGCTGGCATATTAATTCTCCTCTCCAAACTCATTTTTCCAATACAGGAATCCAAACTTCAACAACATTTCTATCAAGTGGATAAGCCTCCAGCTGGGGTCCCTTTGCTATATCATATTCAGAGGAAAGGATCCATCCTGACATCAGGCGCTTCCACAGGCTTTGCACCTTGCTTGAACATTCATCCACATCCTCATATTCTTCGGAAAATACCGCCCACTTGCCACCTGGAAGTATAATTGAATCCAGATCATGGGGAATCTCCATTCCATCCTCATACTCAGTGTATATCATATAGTTGTACTTTACAGACCTGGGGTCTTCAGAATCATAAAATACGCCACCCAGTGAAATATCCTCATAGGGCTTAGCTCCTGCAGCCTTACAGATCCTTTGATAGGTTCCATCCTCCTGGATGTCCACCCAAAACCTGGGTAGGATTTCATTTGGATTCTCATCGATCCCTACAGCAATGCTCTTGCCAAATACCTTGACCTCTTCCTTGTCAACAATTCTGTAATTCATCTCAACATCTCCCTTTATTGAAATCTGAAAGGAAATCCTTGGATAGACCTTAAGCTGAACCTCCTGCTTTCGAGTCATGGATGGTGTTATTCCGTGCAGCTTTTGGAATGCTCTTGTGAATGAATCAGGGGACTCGTAGCCGTACTTAATGGCCAAGTCAATTATTTTGATGTCACTTTTCTGAAGCTCCAGTGCTGCAAGGGAAAGTCTTCTTCTGCGAACATATTCAGATAATGGAAAATCCACAATGAATGAAAACATTCGATGAAAATTAGACACCGAGCACTGTGCCTTCTCAGCAGCAACTGAATAATTGATCTCTCCTGAAAGATTATCCTCTATATAGTCAAGTGCCCTGTTCATTCTGTCAAACCAATTCATATCCAAATCCCCTTTCAATAAGAATATAACAAAAAAGGAAGGCTGCTACCCGACATTTCATGTATTTATGTGCAGGGTATCCAGGTTTTTTTCAAAGAAAAATAGCCGGTCCCCAATGGGGACCAGCCAATATTTCTATTCTACTATCTTCTCCTTCATCTTGCCAATAAGCTCCATGATTCCAGCTTCAATCTTCTCAAAGTCACCCGCTTTGGGGGAGCCCTCAAATTCCACTGAAGGTACCATGTCCCACTTCATCCTGTTTCGTTCAAGTATTTCAGCCAACTCCTTCTCAGCTCCTCCGGACCATCCGTAGGACCCGAATCTGAAGGCTGCCTTGCCTGTAATTTTCTTTCTGCCTATCTCATCCAGTGCAGCTGCCACAGGTGGGAATAGCTTGTACTCATAGGTTGGTGCAGCTATAATGATCCCTGCTGACTTAAATACAGTAGCAACCATCTCGCTTTCGCTCTCAAGAGGCATTTCCAGTTTGTTGTACTTGATTCCTTCCCTCTTTAAAATCTCTTCTGCAAATGCTATGGCCTTGCCGGTCATACCATACATGGAACCCCATAGGATTGTAATTTCATTCTTTCCTGCACCCTCTGCATATTTGGAGAATCTTGAATAATCACTCATTATCTTCTCGGGATTGCCTCTGTATAGCGGCCCATGTCCAGGTGCAATTGTCTCAATTTCAAATTCCTTTGACTTCTCTATTGCTTTTCTAAGCATCGGTGTGAAGGTGGTCATAACATTGGAATAGTATCTTATTCCCTCCTTCTCAAAGAAGTCCTCTTCCTCTGGAGTCATTTCATCATCGAAATGATGCTCACCCATCTTTCCGAAGGCTCCATACATATCACATGAGAAAAGGGTCTTTGTGTTGTGTTCATAGGTGTACATGGTATCTGGCCAATGAACATTGGGAACTGGATGGAAGCTTAGCACCTTTCCATTGCCAAGGTCCAGACTATCTCCTTCCTTTACAACCTGTATCTTGTCCTTTCCATAGAATGAGGTCACAAGCTTTGCAGCCTTGTCTGTACATACTATTGTAAAATCTTTCTTGATCTTTTCAAAATTCGAAATCCAACCTGAATGGTCAGGCTCCATATGGTTCACTATCAGATAATCTATGTCCTTTGGATGAACATTAATCTCCTCAAGATTTTTGTACAGGGTTTCCGGTATTCCGTCCCACCCTATGACTCCATCGATTATCGCTGTCTTTTCACCCTGCACGATATATGAGTTTAGTGTAACTCCATTTGCAATTTCCCAGATTCCTTCAAAAAGCATGTCCTCAACATTCATGGATAGCATATGTATCCCGTCTGCGATTTTGATTTTTTTCATCATTTGTCCTCCTCATATCCAGTTTATCTTAATTAACTTACCCATTTTTTGTTTAAGTTAATTATATCCTGTCAGTTTTTTTTGTCAAGTCCACCAGAAAAGGCTCCAGGATTGTCCTGAAGCCTTCTTTGCTGAATATATTTTTTACTGCTGACTTAATCTTCGTTTACTCTCAAGCTGCTTTCTCCAAGCATGCATTACAAGTGAAACACCTATAACACCATAGGCTACAAATACTCGGAAGTATTCTCCCAGCTGAGCATCCCCAAAGAGGTTTCTACCTGCAAGTGGAGATACTATAAAGAGTGTGTGGAACAGTAGGGTACCAAGTAGTGCATGACTTATCTTGGCATTTGTTACCGAGGCTCCTCCAATCAGAAGTGCAGCTACTGAGTAGAAGCCTATCTGTTCGTGGCTGCCATATGTTGAAAATGTTCCAAGATTCTGCAGGAATATGACATGTCCCCATGAAGCAAATACAGTGGACATTATCATAGCTGTCAGTCTCGTCTTGTCTGAATGGATTCCGGATACATCCGCAATGTGTCTATCCTGCCCTACGGTCCTGAAATCCTGTCCAAGCTTGGTCCTTATGAAATATGTTGTGAAAATACACATAAGACCGATCAGTATTGTCGTCAACATTGGCACCTTGATGAAGTTGATAAAGGATTCGGTACCCTTTATGTAATAAAGCCACCCAGCCAATACAACTCCAGCAACACCTGAAAGGATATATTTCTTTCCCCCCGGTTTTTGTCCAAGAGAAGGTATTCCCTTAACATATCTAATGACGGCATGCACCACCATCAGTGCTCCAAAGCCCATTCCCGCAGTTGTGAATGGAAGTCTCCAGAAATCGTCAATGGCATACTTAAGGCCGTCAGCAAGGTCGATTGTTGTTCTAAGTCCAACGCCTGAACTAAGTACCAGGGTTTCATTGTTAAATGGAATCACCGACCCAACAAGAATTAGGAATATCAGCTGGTAGATTCCATTTGAAAAGAATCCCAGAATCATTCCGCCAATCATTTCCTGACCCTTTGCCTTATTGAAAAGCAAGCCTGTCAGATAACCCAATAGCATTGCCAGTGGAGTTGTTAAGAGTATGGTCACACCAATACCTGGTAAACCTACAATGCCCCAGTGGGTAACGAATATTACAGCTGCCTGGGCACACATTGCTCCCAGAACGATTGCAAAGTTTAGTCCCATTCCTGCCATGACTGGCAGCAGCAAGGCAAGAACAAGGAAGCTGTTTCTAACCATACGTGTAACTATGTCATTCAGCAGGAATCCAAAGGTCAGTCCCGAATAGTAGAAGCCTATTATACAGAGAACAATAAAGAAAACCGTTACCATGTTGTGTGTCAGTGTCTTCTTAACCTTTTGACCCAGGCTCATTTCAGGTGGGGTGATTTTGATATTCTCATTCATTATTCTCCACCTCCAATCTGTGTCAATGCGTATAGGATTATTCCGTTACTTATTACTATACGGGCTATTTCAGCCAAGCTGCTTACATCCTCCAGTACCTTGTTTGCAACTGGAAGAGAGACTACAAGAAGTGATTGGAACAAAAACGCTCCGATCAGTACATTTGCAATATTTGCCTTCTTGATTGTTGCCCCTCCAATCAGAACCGCCGCTACGGCAGCAAAGCTCATAAACATGGGAGCTTGGTAAAGCTGGATGAATCCAAAGCTTTGGCTGTAAACAACAATTCCCACTGCACTGAGTACAGTTGATAGCATGGTTCCCACGATACGCATCCTGTTAACATTTATTCCAGATGCAGTTGCAAATTTGGGGCTATCTCCTGCAGCTATCATGGCAACTCCCATTTTTGACCTTAGGAACAACCATACAAGCAAACAGAAGAAAAGCATAAATAGCAACAATCCAGTGGGTATCATGGTATCGAATATCTCAAATGACCCCCATTGGTTCAAAACCTTCTCATATCTCCCCTGGAGTGAAATTGTGGTTCTTAAGCCAGTACCTATTGGCCATCTCATTTCCTCGCTTGTGAATGGTAGAACCAACCATCCTATACTCATAAGGGATACTATTGAAAAACCAACATAGGTAGCTATTGTCATTTCCGAACCCTTCACCCTGTTAAGGAGCTGGCCGTAAAAATAACCTGCAATAAGGGATAATGGTATGCTGATTGCCACAGCTGTGAAAAGCGCCTGAAATCCATAAAGATCAAGCTCTATTGCCAATAGTCCTCCAAGAAGTCCGCATACTATTCCAATTGGGATTCCAAAGTTTAGGCCTATTCCAGCCAATATTCCTGGAACCATTGCAAGGACAAGAATTCCATTCATTCCTGTTCTAACCAAGGCATCAGAAAGAAGATTATTTATGGGTATTTCAAGCATTACAGCCATTACTAGCAACACTAGAAGGAATGCAACGATTATTATCCTAGGAAGCCCAAACCGATTTATCATTACCTTTGCCTTATCCATCTGTCTTCACCTCTTTACCCTTGACCTTTTTGTACTCACCAGACATCATCAAACCAAAATCAACATCACTGGCATCCGGTGGCAGAACTCCCTCAAGCTTGCCTTCGTTTACTATGGCAATCCTGTGAGATATCATTCTTAGTTCCGCCAATTCACTTGAGGTCATTATTATAGTCATACCATATTCCTTGTTAAGCTGTAGGAGTGTATCCAGCACCAGCTTCTTGGCTCCAACATCAATTCCTCTGGTAGGTTCTGAAACAAACAGAACCTTTGGGTTCAAGGTGAGGGCCCTTGCTATACAGACCTTCTGCTGATTTCCACCGCTCAACCGTCTTGTAATCTGTTGCGGTCCTGTACATCTGATATCCAGATCCTTGATCATCTTAAGGGCGTGCTCCCTTATTTTCTTGGTGTCCTTCTGTGTGAAAGGACCAATTCGTTTTATGAATTGTCCCTGTATCTGCATTGCAGTGACAGCTATATTGAGCTCAATTGATGTATCAAGAAGAAGGCCTATACCCCTTCTGTCCTCGGAAACAAATGCCAGCCCTTCCTTTAATGCCTTTTCAGGGTTGTTCAGGCTTATTTCCTTGCCATCAAGCTTAACTATACCTTCTGATTTATATAATCCCATAATTCCGTTAGCAAGACCGATTTTGCCTTGACCAGCAAGTCCTCCTATTCCAAGAATCTCTCCTTCATAAATATCCAGATTGACTCCCTTGATGACCTCTCCTGGCATATCTACATAGAGGTCCTTGATCTCCATCTTTACAGCCTTGTCTTCATTTGATACAGCCTTTGCTGAATCCATTTTTATCTCACGGCCCACCATCAGGTTGGCCATTTCAAACACATCAGTGTCTTCAATATTCTTGGTTGCAACATGCTGACCGTCACGCAAAACTGTAATCCTATCTGCCACACGTTTTACTTCATCCAGTCTATGAGTTATAAAAAGAATTGCTATTCCGGAATCGGCAATCATTCTCATTGATTCCAAAAGCTTGTCAGCATCGCTTTCTGTAAGTACCGCCGTTGGTTCGTCGAATACCAAAACCTTAAGGTTCTCCTTGTCCAATTCCCTTGCAATTTCAACAAACTGCATGTAGCTGACAGGAAGACCTGCTACCTTGACCCATTCCTCAACATTCATGCCAAGCTTGTCCAAGGCTTTCCTGGCATCCTTGTTCATTGCCTCCATATTAAGGGTTTCAAGCTTCTTTCCAGCAACCCTGCTAAGGACTCCAGGAGTTGTTATCTCTCTGTTCAACTTGATATTTTCCGTAATGCTGTATCCTGGGATCAGCATAAATTCCTGGTGAACCATACCGATGCCCTTATGCATGGCTTCAACCGGAGAAGTGATGAAGGTTTCTTCTCCATCCACATACACTTTTCCTTCAAAGCCACCTGTATTATGTATTACTGACATTCCAAAAAGAATGTTCATCAGTGTTGACTTTCCAGCTCCGTTTTCACCCAGAATTCCATGTATTTCTCCGGGTTTGAGTCTTAAGTTTATGCCGGATAAAACCCTGGTGCCATAATACTCTTTTCCAATGTCTCTCATATCCAGTACACAGTGCTCATTATTATGTTCCGTCTTCAAATGATTTTTCCCTCCTTTATGAGAATTTCAGAGAGTGACATAATATTGTGCAAGGCAAAAGCCTTGCACAATATGTTTTTATTTTGTGTTATTTTTTATTTATTGGTTTAAATGACTAAAATTGAACAGGTGCTCCTAGATATAGGAAGTAGTGCTCGTAGTCACCGTAGTTTTCAAGTACGATCTCTCCATCTGCAACCTCTTCCATGATTCTAGTAAGAACTTCTGCGTCTGCCTTGCCGTTTGTATTTCCTTCAAGATACTCTATCGCATACTCAACGCCAGCCTCAACATACATCATGTTTACAGGTACTGACCAAGTAGCAACTCTTCCGTCCATTCCAGCTTCGTCAACCTTTGCATCGATTTCACTAAGGATAAAGTCAAGATCTCCTGCCTTGTCTTCTGGAACTGAGATTGCAAGTGATGCAGGTAGTGCATGGTAAGGTGATGGACAACATTGTACTGGGAATATTGCGCCAGTTTCAACTGTCTGTCTGATCATAGGCTCCATCATTGAACAGTTTGTTCCAAAGAATGCTGTGTTTACTCCGTATTCTTCAACCTTTCTTGGAAGGTCTTCCATTATGAACTGCTGTGTTCCTGGAACTCCAGCATCTCCAGTTGGGTCTGGTGCATCCTGCTCAACCCATACAAGACCAAGCTTCTCAGCTTCTTCCTTCATAAGGTCTCTTCTTGCAGCCAGCATTTCATATGACATGTGTCTTGGGAATGAATAGTGAACAAGAACTTCTGCTCCCATGTCCTTTGCCTGTTGAGCAATCTGGGCTCCACGAGCAAGGTCATTTGTTTGCATTATTACATCGCCGTATTCAGCTATAACATCTGGGTCCTCTCCAGGAACTCCAAGTACAAATAGTATATCGTCTCTCATTTCCTTGACTCTACCTATTGCAGCAGCTGCTCCAGGTACTGCCTGAACCATAACAATAGCCTTAACATCAGGATCTGAAGCCATAGCCATCATGTTGGTTATAGTTGTTTCCTGCTCCTGCATGAATCTGTCAGGATATGTAGATAGGACAATCATGTCACCATATTTTTCCTTCATGTTCTCAGCAGCTCTAAACTCCTCTTCACCCTGAGAAACAGTTCCTGTCATAACTCCAATCTTGTAGGCTGCAGCCTCAGCTGGCTCTTCTGCCGGAGCTTCCGCCGGAGTCTCTGCAGGTGCCTCTGCTGGTTCCTCCGCAGGTGCTGAACATCCAACTACCAAACTTAACATCATAAGCATTGCCAGTAATAATGATATACTTTTTTTCATTTGAATCCCCCTTAGATTTTCTTTTTGATTCTGCTACGATACTGATTCTATTTAGTACTTGCATTCCTCCCCTCAGACTTCAAAATGATAGTTTTTTTCCTGCGTTATTTAACACTTATAAAGATTATACTCAAGAGTTGAGAATAAAGCAAGAATTTTCTAATTATTGCGTAATTGTGTATTTGTTGTCATATGTTGACAATTAAGCTTGTAATCCTCTTGTTCAAAAAAAGACTAAAAACCCCTGAAACTATTGATTTCAAGAGTTTTTAGTCTTTTATAATTATTTAAACTTTGGGCTTTTAGTTTAAAGTGGTAAAATCAGAATCAGATTATTGTTAACCGTATATGCGATATTTATTAACATAATCCCTGAATATTTCTAATTGACGACCTTATTCAGAATATTGCTTAACAATTGACGACTAGCTAAAAACTACAGCTTAAAATCCTTAAGCTTCTCAATTGCCTCCTCTTCCATTAAAGGCTTGGCAATATAGTAGCCTTGTACAATATCACAGTTATTTTTCTCCAGATAATCAAGCTGTTCCTGATTCTCAACACCTTCAGCTACAACCTCTAGACCCAGCTTATGTGACATTGAAATTATATCAGCTGTTATCAAGCTGTCCTTGTCCTTTTCAATTATGGCATCTATGAAGTACTTGTCAATTTTAACAATGTCAATGTTAAGCTCCTTAAGCCTAGCCAGGGATGAGAAGCCCGTTCCAAAATCGTCTATGGAGATTCTTATACCCATGTCCTTGATTTGCTTTAGCTTGTGGTTTATTATCTCATAATTCTCAAGCAGCACAGACTCAGTGATCTCAAACTCCAGGCAGCCGGGATCCATTTCAAATTGATTTGCAATATCAGACACATCCCCCACAAACTCTTTTCTCAGTAGCTGAATGCCCGAAATGTTAATTGATACACCAGTATCTTCGAAGCCCATAGCATGTGCCCTGCTTATAAACTCGCAGGATTCCCTAAGAATTATTCTACCTAGGTCATAAATAAGCTGTCTCCTTTCAGCAATATCAATGAACTCCAAGGGTGAGACAAAACCCAAATCATCCAGCTTCAATCTGGCCAAGGCTTCAAAGCCGCTTATCCTTTTGCTGGTCAGGTCCAACTTAGGCTGATAGCATAGGTAGAAGCTGTCATCGCAACCATTTTTTATTATGTTTCTCAATGACTTCTCTATCCTGTCCTCCCTTATGATAGTTTCCTCCATTGAATCCTCATAGAAATGAATCGATCCACTTCTCCCACTGTCCATATGGGATAATGCAAGGGTGGCATCCTGCAACAGCTTGTCCACAGTCATCTCCCTATTTTTAAGTTCAACTATTCCAAATTCAACATTCACATATTGGTGCTCACTTGTAACAAGTGATTCACTTTTGAAAACCTCAAAAATACTCTCTGCCAGATCAACAAGCTCCTCCTTGGTCTCATACCTATTGACAACCAGTACAAAACGGTCCGCGTTAAATCTGAACAGCCTGTCCTCATCCCTTATGGCTCCTCGGAGTTTTTGGGCTATTTCTGCAATGATCTGATTGCCGTAAGCAAATCCATAGGTCATGTTAAGAGTCTTGAAGTTCCTGGTGTTGATAAGAATTATAGCCTTCTTTTCATCCATGGTTTCTATCAACCCATCCAGATACTCCATCAGGTACTCCCCGTTTGGCAATCCTGTCAACTTATCGTAGTAGGCTATTTCGACATTGGACTTATTCTTCCTATAAGCATAGTAAAGTATGCCTAGGATAAAAATAAATATTATCAAGAATTGCCCTATACCTTCTGAAACCAGACTTCTGACCTCATCATCCACCTTTTTTGTGGACCATAAGATGTTAAGAATTCCATACTGCTCTTCATCATGATATATGGGAACACTGGTCTGAAGTACATCCTCACCATTGAACTCCACTCTTTCAACACTGAAATCGTTGTTCTCCATCCTCCCCCTATAGTCGTCATCAAAAATTGTTTTTCCAACACTATCCAAGGTACTGCTGGCCAGCACATCAAAGTTGTTGTCAATAAATGCAACGTACTCAATATCGTCCTTGCTGGCTATGATATCCACCAGCCGCTGAAACTCAAACTGACTCACAAGCTCATGTACAACCTCCGCACGCTCCCCGATCTGGATAAAGGAGCCATCATCATTCTTTATGTATGCATACTTCTTGTAGACTCCACTTATGGCATCCCTTCTGATGTCCTCCACCATTGTACGGTCATCACTCTTCATAAAGGCATCAATTGGATGCCCCTCGTAGACCTTCCAACCTACAAAGTCAGGGAAGTTGCTGTAAATTATTTCACCTTCCCTGTTGTAAAGGGAGATTTCATCCAGATTAAGCTCCTCTGCCAAATGTTTCAGCACTACTATATCCTCGTGACCTTCGATCATTGTGATCGCCTTGTTTACAATGGTGAGCTTTTCATTTAGAATGTTCGTTATGGTGTCCTGGGCATCATAGGCATATACTAGGGCTTGAGAGTAGCTGTCTGCTATTCCCACAGCCTGTTCCTCAAAGCTGCCATATCTTTCTTCAATACGGTTACTGACCATTGTATATGTAATTATCGAAAATATTGTAATCAACAATATGAATGGCACCAGAAAATATATAATATCCCAGCTCTTCAGCTTGTCCCTTTTCATAACAGCCTCCTCTGTAACCTCCACACTCATTTTGTCAGTCTCAGGGGTCAAACCATAAACAATACATACAAGAACCCCTTTTTATCGTCAGTTTCAATGGTGTTAGTGAAAGTATATCACATCGTATTCAACAGGGTCAATGTAAGTAAATGTGTATTTTATCGCATTGGCGTGACACAGTTATTGCAATGATTACTATATTCCGAGCGCAAAAAAGCCCAGGTTTTAAAACCTGGACTACATAAATTTCATATACCTTTAAGCTTCAGATATTCCCAATATTCAAGTTCAATTTCCTCACCACAGTTGTTGCATGAGATGAAGTATCTCTTTGAGAGTTTAAAAAAAGTCATAGGCACATACTTCATGACTATTCTAAAGGAATCACCTTTTGAACAATTTTCACAAGTCGGATTGATTCTATCCAGAACCCTTCTCGTAGGGTAGCTCTCATACAAACTATGGGCGTTCATTTCAAATAGCACCTTTCCCTTCCTTTTTAATCTTGAAAAGTCTGGGTCTAGATTGCCATTCCCTGTTATTCTCATAAAGCCTCCTTGATTATTCTCGTGTTTATGTGCACGTTACCTTTCTAAAGGCATCTCTGTCTCTTTATCTCATACAGTACAATTGACGCAGCACATGAAACATTCAGTGATGACGCCACACCGTTAATTGGGATTTCAACCATGGCATCTGCAATCTCCTTATAGCTTCTGCTCAATCCCACTGTTTCATTGCCCAGCAGTAATACTGTCGTTTTTTTGAAATTGCACTTGTTGACAGGATAATCTGCCTGTGCACTTGTTCCAATGATCTGGAAGTCCACCCCTCCAGATTTCTGATCCTGGACCCATTCATAAAGCTCCTTGTGGGAATCTAATCTCAAGACAGGCAAACTGAAAAAGGTTCCTACAGAGGAAACAATGGTTTCTGGGTCATAGAGATCCACTGAATGACCTGTCATGATCAGGCCGTCAACACCCAAGGCATCACAGGAGCGGATAAGTGTTCCAAGATTCCCTCTGTTTGATGGTCTGTCAATGACAACTATCAATGGATTCTCCGATATTTTAAACCTTTCAAATTCATCTGGTTTCATCTTCACAATCGCCAAAAGCTCTGATGTGTCTTCCTTGCCGCTTAATTTATCCATAAGCTCATCAGTCATCTTATATAATGCCTCAACCTTCACATTATCCAATTTATCTCTTGCCCAATTGGATAGGTCTCTTTCACCAGAATAAAGAAAAGCGCTTATTTCCCAATCGTTCCTTATTGCTTCGTTGATATTTCTAACTCCCTCAACAAAAAACTCCCCGTATTTATGGCGCTTATTCCTATTTCTCTTAATAACCTCAAAACGCTGAAAGTTATTGTCTTCTTTTACCACTTCAATAATCTTGTTTCTAAACACTGGTTGGTCCTCCATTTAATCAAATTATTTAGCCTAATCTTCTGGCACATCCATGATAATACAGTTCTGCCGCTTCCATCATTTACTTCTAATATAGGTTCTAATTGCAAATCCTATCAAAAACAATCCCACCACAATATTTAAAGATTTTTGCACAGACTCACTTATTACAGCCGAAATCGAGTCTCCAACCAAGGCTACCAGGGTTGTGAATATTAGAGTGGACAGGACAGCTCCAAGACCAAATAGATAGAGGCTCTTTCTGGAAAGCTTGTCTTCAACAATCTTTGAGGAAAATACCCCTGCCCAAAACACAATGGTCAATGGACTTGATACTGTGAGAATTACAGTTTTTAAGAATATGTTGGAGGTTCCATCTGCAGATAGGCTAAAGGTTGGCAGAAAATTGATTCCGAAGGACCCCAGAATGGTACTAAGTCCAAATACAATCAAAACCAAGGGACCCAGGCATCCAAGAAGTTTTTTTGCATTTTCACTTCTATTGATAACCGCACCTAGGCCGAATATAGCAGCCAAAACAAAAACCGCATCCACAAGGGTTACACCAAGCACTCCTAGCATTGCCTGCGAAAAGCCCTTGGTGATGGCTGTTTGCAGCACCAATAGAAAAATTGGGCCAATGGCCAATTGAAGGATCATCCCAAACTTGAAGCCGCTTATTAGAACCTTATGATTCAATTCCTGCACCTTATTTGCAGATAGCATTTCAAAACCTCCTGAACAAAAATAAATCTATTATGCTTTATTGTATCAAATCTACCTTAGATATCCAATCATATCCTATGCAAACAACCCTTGGAATCATAGAAAATATTGCACTATCAACAATTTCGTGGTCATCACGAGTCTGAACACTGATTTAGGGGTACATATTGAACAAATAAATAAGAGAGGTTTATTATGAGCATAGGTGCTTTTTCAATTAGTCTGGCTGTAAAGGATATAGTTGCTTCAAAAAAATTCTACGAAGCACTTGGTTTTTCGGAATTCCATGGAAACATCCAAGAGAACTGGCTTATCATGAAAAATGAAGACTGTGTAATTGGGCTTTTCCAAGACATGTTTGAAAACAATATCATGACCTTCAATCCAGGATGGAACAATAACGCAGAGGTCCTTGAAAGCTTCAGGGATATTCGAGACATTCAAAAAGAGTTGCTTGATAAAGGCATACCTTTAATTGATAAAACAGACCCTAAAGGTTCTGGTCCTGCAAGTTTTACATTGAAAGATCCTGATGGCAACACCATACTTTTTGATCAACATGTCTAAAAAGAGCTATCTATTCACGCTGTGAATAGATAGCTCTTTTTAGTTAAATCACTTCTTGATTCAGAAATTCTATTAATATACTGTTGAATCCTTCAGGATTATCCATCTGAGCCGTGTGTCCAGCATTAGGAACTGTTTGGTAGCTGCAGCTTGGTTGCCTCTTTTCCCATTCGGGAGATTCCTTTTGATATATCTTTCCGTTGGCATCATCAGAATCACCATGCATCAACAGAAAGGGTACCGGTATCTTATGGTCCGCAGGTACACCTGATTCAGTCCAAAGAGCCTCAACTCCAGACATTATTATCTTGATAAAGTCATTCTTTGGAATATGGTTCATTGCAGCCCTCGCATACTCCTTCACAGAATCCTTGATGGAAAGTTCCTCCAGAGTCCTTTCCCTAAAGGACTCAAGGTGCATCTTTCGAAGAATCCTTGGCATAATCAAATACATGCCTCTGTAGAACAGCTTTGGTTTTTGGGAAATGTCTGTACATCCCAGCACTGCAAGGGCCTCCACCCGTTCAGGGTGCTGATATGTAAAGAGCTGGGACACAAATCCCCCAAGGGAATGTCCCACCAATGTGGCTTTAGCCACTCCAGCATGGTCCATAATTGCAAGAAGGTCCTCCACATGAACCTGTAATGTTGCCTTCCTACCCATTGGGACTGAAGCTCCATGGCCACGCATATCCCATGTCAGGACCCTGTAGCCATTTTTAACCAATGCTGGTATCTGATTCTGAAAGGACATGTGGTCAAGGGTAGCCCCCTGTGTAAGGACCACCACAGGATTATTGCTTTCTCCATCCAACCAATACCTTATTTTTGAGCCTGCTCTTGTAATCGACCTATTCTCATCCATGATCTCCATCTCCCTTGCTTTACCTTAATGCCAATAAAACCTACACAAATATTATCAACCAGAATATACCCAGACCTGTTGCTATTGTCAGCAATAGATTTTTGGTCTTCCATGCTATTGCAATAGCAACCATACCCGCAATCAACCTTGGATTTTCATAAGAAATCCACAGTGCTTCATCCCTAATCAAAATTGCTGGAAAAATCAATGCGGAAAGGACTGCTGGAGGAACAAATCTCATGGCTCTGTGTACCCACTGTGGAAGCTTCATCTTCCCATAGAGAAATATAAAGGAGAACCTGAATGCAAATGTGCCAAGCCCAATTATCAATATTGTCAGTATTAGCTGTAAATTATTCACGATTCCCTATCTCCTCCTCTAGTAAGATAGACTTCACTGAGGGTACCTGCAGCGATTCCAAAAACTGCAGCAAGTACCAGCCCGATATTCATGGGGAGTCCTGCTCCTGCCACTGCAACAGCACCACTTGTTATTATGGCAACAATCCCAGACCATCCAGCCACTCCCTTAAAAAGAATTGCTATAAAGGTCAGGGGAATCCCAAAATCCAAGCCAAGCTCAGGTGGTATGATTGAACCCATCAGGTATCCAATTATTGTATTCATCTGCCACACAATCCAGAGGATGACAGAAGCACCTAAAAGAAAGCTTTTTGTGTCCTCTTCCGGGTTGTTCAGGAAATGAACCGTAGAGATTGCATAGCTCTGGTCGGTCATGCTATATGCAAGAAGAGCCTTCAACCCTGTCTTTATCCCCTGAAGATGTGGGGCTATGGAGAGGCTGTATATCATCATTCTAAGATTGATAATCAGCGCAGTATATATTATTACAAGCATATGGGCATTGTCACTAACAAGCTGAAGTACCGCAAGCTGTGAAGCTCCTGCAAATATCCCCACACTCATAAACAAGGCCATCCAAAGGGATAAGCCTGTGTTTGCAGCGGTTATTCCACTTATCATTGCAAAGGGTACTATGCCGAGTATCAATGGGGCCACTGATTTCATACCCCTAATTACACTTTCATTATTAAACATCCTCTTCAACCTACCTTGTCTAAATAATAATAACTTGTATTCTATCATATAGACCCTTTTTTAGCCATAATGAAAACCCCTGATACATTTTTATAAATTTGCATCAGGAGTTTTAATCTATATGTTTGGAATTGATTAAGGACCTAAAACTCGTAGCTCTCCCCAATATCAAGTATAAGAGTTTCGCAGGTCTTGTTCTTTTCCTTGAACTCCCCGGGATCTGCCTTTATAACCTGGAAGGTGTCAAAATGCATTGGGATGATTTTCTTTGGCTTAACAAACTCAGTGGCAATGATTGCATCATCTATGTCCATTGTGAAGTTACCACCTATTGGAAGCATTGCAACATCTATTTTCTCCGCTTCCAGCAGTTTCATATCCATGGTGAGTCCGGTGTCCCCGGCATGATAGACTTTTTTCCCCTTTACCTCGATCACAAATCCTCCCGGATTTCCACCATATACCATCCCCTTGTCAGTCTTTATCCCAGATCCGTGAAGGGCAGGGGTCATCTTTACAGTTCCAAAATCAAACCTGAATCTCCCTCCAATATGCATGGCGTGTATCCTTAGACCCTTGGATGAGAGATAATCTGATATCTCTGCATTGGTGATAACTAATGCATCATTTTCCTTTGCAAGCTGGACTGCATCTCCTATATGGTCACCGTGACCATGGGTTATAAATACATGGGTCAGGTCCTTGATGTCTTCAGGCTTGGTCTTCGATGCCTGGTTTCCGGACAGGAAGGGATCAACTATACCTTTGAACTTCCCTTCCTCAATCAGAAATGAAGAATGTCCTAAATAGGTTAGCTTCATGTAACATCACCTCTCCTTTTTAATAATCATACCAACTATTCCCAGTCCTTCCATATTTCAGGCTTGTAGCCCACTGTTGCCCGCTTGCCGTTTCTTACAATTGGAGTATTGAAAAGCTTTGGATTTTCAAGGATAATCTCTTCGCGTATTGCATTCCCTCTTATTTTGTGCAGATTAAGCTTCTCGTATTCCTTTGACTTTGTGTTTATCAGACTGTTCACTCCAACAGCAGCTTTTACGTTTTCAAACTCTCCCTTACTCAGTCCGTACCTGTACAGGTCCTTGTATTGGTATTTTATACCTCTTTCCTTGAAATACCTTTCTGCCTTCTTAGTATCAAAGCACTTGTTAGCTCCAAAAATTTGTATGTTCACTTCTTCACCTACTGACTATTTTATTATCTCCTTGACTCTACCTACAGCTCCATCCTCCAGCATAACCTTTATGCCATGGGGGTGTGTTGGTGATTTTGTCAAAATCTTTGCAACCACACCTTCGGTCAGTCTTCCCGATTTCTGATCCTGCTTCTGTACAACCCTGACCCTGGATCCAACCTGGATGTTTTCTCTTAAATCTCCACTCATACTTCACTTCCTCACTCTCATTGTCAATCCATTATTGACCTTGGTTAAAATCTCACTCTTGATCCGTACCAGTGAGTATTCAGATCCGCCACCGGTATATATGTAATCCTTCTCAATAACCTTTGGATCCACTATGAATGTTGCCTCATATCCAAATGATGGAACTCCACCACAGGGAAAGCCCGACTTCTCAAGGATTTCATCCTCAGTTGCAATTCTGGGCCTTTCTATTTTCAAAGCCTTGCCTACCCTTGATGTACTTACCCGGTCTTCGCCCTTGACAATGGCTACAATAAGATTACCCTTATCATCAACCATGCATATATTCTTGACCAGATCGTCTGGTGTTGCACCTGCTGCATCGGCAGCCTCCTGGACAGAGTGACAGATCTTGTCAAAATGCAGGTGGTCTGCATCGACACTATTATTGACCATGTAATCCTTAAGCTTCTTTTCATATTCCAACATAGGCATCCTCCTCTCAAGATTGGAAATAAATCTTTAATGAATTATCTCTATTTAATCTCATTTTGATTTTATCATTTATCATGGCAAATTAAAAGCCGGCCTGCACTAACAAGCCGGTTTAAATGGTCCTTTCTAGTCCTGATACAGTGGATTGACTCCTTCCTGGGTTTCACCCTGGTATAGGGGATTGCCCTCCTGTATTGTGATTTCCCTGGTCTCATTGTTCCACAAAACTTCAAATCCCAAAGCTTCACTGATAAATCTAATGGGTACAACCGTTCTGGAATTGATTATAAATGGGTTTATGGATGAATCTTCATCTACCATAACAGCTTCTCCATTCAATCTAGCCGTATTCTCTCCTATCCACAGTTCAAGAATATTTCCATCCAGCCTGTACTCAACCTTTCTCTCTTCATTGTACCATTCAATCTCTGCTCCTAGCTCCTCTCCAATAAACCTGAATGGAACCATGGTTCTATCGTTTTGAATAAATGGAGCTACTTCGAGCACCTTTTCAGTATTGCTGGAATCAACTTTTTCTTCACCAGTTCTAAGAACTATCCTTCTGTCCCTTTCATCGTCAAGATCATTCTCCATTATCTCATCAGGTCTGATATCATCCAGTCCGTCATCATCACAGTCCAGGTCTCCACCTACTCCAAGTGGAATAAAAAATTGGTCTCTAAGATACTGCTGGTCCATACCATCCTGCGAACCGGAGTAGAAGGCTATGCCCTTGTCATTTAACTCGCACTGGCTTAACATTCCAGAGGATTTGATCTTATCCTGCAATGAGTCTGCATATATCATTGCAAGAATTATATCTGCATTTCCATCCTTTGGACCGATGTCTAGCTTTTCAATTTCAATATTTTCCATCATGGTAATCCCACTGCTATCAATGGGAATCCTTATCTCGATCCTTTCGGCAAAATCAATCATACCATCATCGATTCCATCTCCATCACTATCCAGATCTTCATCCCCTACAAAAACTTCTGTATTGGGCTTTTTTGATCTTGAACTATTATAATCCTGGGCTTTGAGCTGGTCTTCCTGAGTTCCATCATCTAGCCCATCATCATCTGAATCCTCATCTATGAATACTTCAGAAGTTGGCTTGTTTGATCTTGCCGCATTGTAATCCTGTGCATATGCAACCAACGCTTCTCTAATATCCGGGTCCGTTTCCTCAAGAGATTGGTTCAGGAAAATGGTTAATGCTTCCTGAATCTCAATCCATGGAAAATCCATCTCACTCTCAATTGTTGCCATGGTCCTCTTTAGGTTATTCTCAAAAGTTTCAGATACTGTAAGAGCTGTACCTTCATGATATTCAACCACTTCCAGTTCAACCTCCCTCAAGACCTGATCCTTTACCTCCATCCACTGGCTGTTTGTAATTGCAAAAGCCGGTGCCATCCTTGTTGTTTTTAGTACCTTATAGGGTAGAAAAGATGTAGAGAGTAATTTAACCGTGAAACCTAAAAAGGAGGATTTGGAAAATGTCAGTAGTTAAGGTTGTTGAGATTTTAGCAGAATCCAATGAAGGTTGGGAAGCAGCAGCTCAGAAGGCAGTTGAGGAAGTATCAAAGACAGTTAAAAACGTTACATCAGTCTATGTTAAGGACTTCCAGGCTATTGTTGAGGATGGCAAGATAGTAAGATACAGAGTGAACGTAAAGGTTTCTTTCATAGTTGAGTAGAGGCAGATGGTCAGAAGATGGAGGCTTGAAAGGCCTCCATCTTTTTATGTTTATACATAAAGCATTGATATTAATCCTAAAAAATGGTATGCTACGTCGGTATAGAAAACATGTTGCCTGATTATGGTAACTTAGGTCACGAGAGATTATTTGCTTAAGAGCTTATTATTAAGCTCTTTTAGTTTTTAGAAAGAGGTATCGATATGTTAAAAGTTAATGAGTTGTCCTATTCTTTCCCACAGAAAGACCTGTATGAAAAGGTTTCATTTGAACTGACAGAAGGTCAGCACTGTGCCTTTATAGGGTCAAGTGGCATTGGGAA
>Ga0224486_100209_pt1 | contig 24538 bp, 33 predicted proteins | sample TexhydDE_CT_test_FD_172013 | JGI IMG/M metagenome (GOLD analysis project Ga0224486, IMG submission 172013) | Fracking water microbial communities from deep shales in Oklahoma, United States - hydraulically fractured wells DE_CT_test ... | reverse complement strand
TTCTGATGAAACAGGAAGATGTAGAGGATCTTCTGGCCACATTGAATTCCGATATTCTTGAAACTCTGGGAGATCCTAACGTGCAGGCGGTTTTGCGGGCGGTACGGGATTTCAATGCCAGTGAAATCAAATATATCCTTAACTTTATCCAGTTTTTCAAGCAAAACCGCCACCTGCTCTGATACCGGCTGCCGGTCCTTTCGGGGACAAAAATGGACGGTTTATGGATTACCTGTTGTCTATTTCTGGTTTTCCCTTTAGGATATTAAGTAAATAGGTACCTTTAGAGGGTCCGGAGGTGGGGGGCGGGTGCTGGAGGCGGAGCGGGAACGGGAATTGCTGGCCAGGCTGAAAAAAGCGGTGGTGGAGTATAACGAGGGAGACCTCCTGGCCGCCATTGAAGATGCCTTCCGTGAAGGCCTGGATGCCCGCAGGGCCATCTTCGAGGGACTGGTTCCCGGCATGGAGGAGGTGGAAATTAAAAAAATATAGTCTTACTATATTTAACAGACGATGGGGGGCTAAACTTGAAAATACCGTTAACACAAACTCAGAAACAAAGGCTTAGGGAACTAAATGTTGAGCCACAGGTGCTTGATATGGTTTTTAACTCAACAGAAATGCGCGACGAATTTTTTAAAAACTTAAATAACGAATATTCGATACAGGCTAAACCCCAATTAAAACCAAAGCCCATTGTCCCAACCTCTGGTAAATAACAGAAACTGCCAGATTGTTGGGAACAACTTGCGTTTAGATTATCCAATAACAGTACCTAGCTGGTATCCATTGCCACCTCATCCTCCGTGTTACCAGCATTCCAGGCCAAAAAGGGCAGACTAACCCTCTACCGGTCATGCTGAAACTGTGACCGTACTGGCTGTGGATAACTTCACCTTATCCTTTATCTTGGTGAGAGTTATGTTTACCCATCTTTTCAGATTCACGGCCAGGGCGGTAAGGAAGGCCTGGAGGCCGACCTTTTTGGTCCCCCAGTACCGGGCGCGGCGCAAGCCATGATGACGAACCATCTCATTTGCCCTTACCCTCGATAGGGCAGCGTTGGCGAATTTCAGCCTTGTATTCTTCACTGCGGCTGTATTCCAGGGCTTCCATCTGTTCCTGATAATACTTGTTTACTGAAATGGTGCGCCCATTCTTGTTTTTGGTGCAATCCTGTTTGAGCGAATAGTTGTTGCAAGCTTCTTTCGGGAAACTGTAAATCCAGGATTCACTTTCCGCGTTATACGTTTTATGGGCGGTGGTAATCCCCACCGGACAGGCAACGGTCTCTTCCTGTGGATTGTGGATAAATTTCCCGTTGGCCAGGTCTTTGGCAGTGGCTTTCGGATGGGGAGGGGCCACCAGCTGACAGTTTTCTTCCCGAAGAGCGCGGCGGTTTTCACCGGTGCCGTAGACTCCATCGGCAAGCATTTTCTCCGGACTAAGACCGGTTTCTTCTTTCGTTTCTTTGACCATATCCACCAGTGGTTCAGCATCATTAACGTTGCCGGGGGTTACCTTCAGGTTGGTGAACTTTTTGGTGGCCGATTTGGCGCCGTGGCGGGCCTCGGGGTCAACGGCCGAAATGATCCGGTCCGGATGGCTTTCTTCCTGCTCCCGGTAACCACCGTTTTCATCATCGGGCATGACGTTTTCATATAACAGGCGTTGTAAAATTGTCCGCCGGTATTCTACCGCCGGGTGCAGGTTATCCTGTTTGCCCAGGAAAGCCAGCAGTTCCCGGGCGTCCCTCACTACCGCGGTGAGCCGTTGCCGGCGTTTGGTTTCATCTACCTGTTCCATCTGCTTTTTGGCCATCTTGCCGCTTAAGTACTTGTGCACCAATTCGGTCAGGGTTTGCCGGGTCTGCAGGAAAACGGCGTGGTCTTTGCGTTTCATCTCGATCAGGCATTGCCTGACCCCCTGGCGGATCAGTTCCGTGGCCGCCGGCACCGCCACATTGGCAATAATGTGGGTGGAGTCTACGCGCTGCTTTTCCTTTTCTTTAACCAGCCCTTCATCTACCAAAAGTTCAAGCAGCTTGAAAAAGGCTTCCTTGTGTTTTTCCGACTGGAGGAGGCGGTCCCGGAAACGACCGAAAATGCTGTGGTCAAAACCCATGTCATCCAGCTCTAAACCAAGGATGTATTTGAACCGGAGGTTGTACCGGCAGGCTTCTTCCAGTTTCCGGTCGGACAGGTCGAACAGCCGCTGCAGGATGAGGGCTTTGAACAGGATTGCCGGTGAAGCGGCAGGACGGCCATTGTCGGGACAGTACAACGGCGTAAAGTCCACGTCCTTGATGAAAAGGTCGCATTTTTCCCGGAACAGGTGATAAAAGTTGTCTTCCCCGAACATCCGGGACAAGATCAGGTCCGGATGATAGAAGGAGAGTTGCTCTTCTTTTGATGGCCTGTACATGAGGTTTTCCTCCCCGGGTAGAAGTCATCCAGCCATCGGCAAGGGAGCTACGGAAAGCAAGGATGATATAAACTTAGGAAAGGTGACCAACCAAAATTTCGTGAGCATCCCTTTTCGTAAGCTGATTAATATGAAGTACAAGTTGGAAGAATTGGGTGTGAAAGTGAAAGAGGAGGATGAACCTTATACCAGCAAAGCTTCTTCCATTTCCGACGATATTTTAGAAATTCAGCGGATGTACGTTGCGGCCAAAGAGAAAAAAGAAGAAATTAAGATTAAGTGTTCCGGTAAAAGGATTGAACGCGGCTTGTATAAGGACAACGTACTCAAAAAAGTTTTCAACGCCGACCTGAACGGCGCTTTGAACATTTTGAAAGTGGGAGCGAAGCTCCGCAAAGTTGCTATGGACATGAAAGTTCTTTTTTGGAAATTGTCCAACCCGCTGAGATTTAACATCTATGATTTCATTTACAGGTTTAAAAGTAAGGCCGAGTCCCCTCCGGGGATAGGAGATAGTAGGCTGGCAACAGCAGGGCTAGCTCAATAGATATGATATCTCCATTCGAATAAAGAATGGATGATAAAATATCTATTTGAGTACCTGCGGTTTCACAACCATTATCCGGGCGTCGCTGGAACAAAAGCGTATGGTGCAGCTGAAGGTGGAGAGTGAATGTCCCAACTGGCAGAAGGTGCAGGGGCAATTGAAACGGGTCGATGCATATAAGGAATTGTTCGGCAAGCTGCATGAGGGCGAGGTGTACCGTCTCAGTTCTCCTTTTATCCCTCACCCGGCCTGCCTGGTACCGGCCGGGATTATGAAGGTCGTCGAAGTGGCCGCCGGGCTGGCCCTTCCCCGGGACGGGTTCATCAGGGTAACCGGTTGAAATATTTGTCCGGGCGCCGGTCAAATCGCCTATAAACTTCTTACAGTTCTCACCCGTTGCCACACCAGGGTAATTATTTTATAATAAATTAGCAAATTCCGCTCTTTTCGGGAAAAGGGGTAGGCAACATGGCCAAAGCCAAAGTTATGGCTGGCGCCTGTGGGTTTACCAGTGTGATAAAAGTTACAAAGATAGGCAAGATGAAGGTGCGGGTGCAGATTATCAGCGCCTGCCAGGATCTGCGCAGCATGAATGAGGACCTGGCCGAGGTGGATTGCAGCCGCAATGTTTTTGGTAAGATGATTGATTCGATTATCTATCAGACGGCCAGCAAAAGGCTCAAGCATCCCGACTGCCCGGTACCATGTGCCATCCTCAAGACCATTCAGGTGGAACTGGGGGGTGCCGTTCCCCGGGATGTGGTTATAAAAATTGACGCCTACGGTTAAAAACAAGATAAGGTGCCGGGCTCCCCGGCTAAAACGGGTCCTGCCCATCCGGGCAGGACTTAAATTGTTTCTGGGATGTGCCCTGGTTTTACAGTAGGAGCGACCTGGAGTGAGCGCCGCCGGGCCAGGCCGGGGCGACGGGATGAGGCGGGGCCGCGGACAGGATGTCCGCGGAGGCCACCTGAACACGGGATGTGTGAATGTGGCCGGTACCCGCCGAAGACCGGAGTTGAGGCCTTAAGGCCCGGCCAGCGAAACGACCGGGAGCGACGAGTAAAACCAGGGCACACACCCCGGGAGCATTTTATCTAAAACCCGGGTCCTGCCCATCCGGGCAGGACTTTTTTATGCCGTTTGCGGGGCGTTATACATGCTGTTCTTACCATTTGTGCTGGAGCAGTTCTTTTTTAAAATCATCGTTCATAAACTATCAAGAAAAAGGTATAACCGGCAACCTTGTAGAAGTATATAATATGCCAACAACCTGGTCCTGTTTACCAACATAACTTTTTCTTCTCCACAGCAGGAAAATGATTCCGGGTCCGAGAATTATACCCAGCGTTTAGCCGGTCAGGTAACAGCAAATGTAAAAGGAGGGGTAATGTGGAATGGTCTACCCTGGGTCGCCCGCAAAAATCCTTTTGCGGAAGCACCCATCCCCGTAATTTCCGTCTCATTTTGCTGTCCCTGTGCCTTTTGCTTGCGGTGGTAGTAGGGAGCCTGGTCTTTGCCGGATATGCCTGGGCGAAAAAAGATGTTACACTGGTGGTGGACGGGAAGGAAATTGCCCTTGAAACCCGGGCCGACCGGGTAGGGGAACTTTTAAAGATGCAGGGGATCCAGCTTGGCCCCCGGGACCGGGTGGAACCGGGTCTGGCTGAACCTTTAACTGAAGGTGCGAGAGTGGTAATTAAGCGGGCAGTGCCGGTTTCGATAACAGCCGGTGGAAAAACCGTAGAATTGCTTACCACAGCGGACACCGTGGGAGAAGCGCTTAAGGAAGCAGGGATTACAACTGATAAGGATGATATTGTAATGCCCGGCCTGGAAGAAAAAGTCCATTCTTCCATGTCCATTCGTGTAACGAGAGTAGAGCAGGTAACCAGAGAGATAATGGTTCCCGTTCCGTACAGGGTTCGCCGGGAAGCTGACCCCGGCCTGCCGTCCGGGCAGGTGAAAATAATCCAGGCCGGCCGGCAGGGTAAGGAAGAGCAACGCTGGGTGCTGATCTATCATGATGGGCGGGAGGTTAAAAGGATTCTGGAAGCCAGCCACCTGGTTATCCGGCCCGTGGACCGGGTTGTCCGGGTGGGCACACTGCAGCAGGTTTCCCGGGGCGGCCGGGATATCACTTATAGCCGGGCGATTGAAATGGTGGCCACGGCTTATACACATACCGGAAACAACACTGCCTCCGGGGTATATCCCCGTTACGGCGTGGTAGCTGTGGACCCCCGGGTTATTCCCCTGGGTACCCGCCTTTATGTGGAGGGTTATGGTTACGCCACTGCTCTGGATGTGGGCTCCAGCATTAAAGGAAACCGGATCGATCTATTCATGGAAAGCGCTGCCGAAGCCAGGCGCTGGGGTGTCCGCCGGGTAATGGTTTATGTTCTGGGGTAATGTGCTGGCCGGCTGATTTCCCAAATGGCCGGGCTTCCGGGGCAGGGAAAAACTTTGCAGGGAAAGAGGGAAAATTCCCCTTTCCCTGTTTTATTGGGGAAATTAAATGGGGTATAATATGTATGTTAATAACTGGTGAGTGAGGGTTGGTGCGTGTCCGAGCAGCTTTCTCCCGGTAAGATAAAGGGCATCCTGGAAAAACACTCCTTACGCTTGCGTAAATCGCTCGGTCAAAATTTTTTGATGGATGGGAATATAGTCCGCAAAATAATAGCGGCCAGCCGGTCACTGCCGGGAGATACCGCGGTGGAAATAGGTCCCGGCGCCGGTATTCTTACGGCGGCCCTGGCTGCCGCCTGTAATCATGTGGTGGCCGTGGAGCTGGACAGAAGGCTTTTGCCCGTGCTGGAAGAGGTTCTGGCAGGCCTGCAAAATATTACCCTGGTGTTTAAAGATGCGCTGAAAGTTAACTTTGACGGGCTGGTGGAGGAAATTACCGGAGCAAAAGACTATAAAGTGGTGGCCAACCTGCCCTATTACATAACCTCGCCCCTGATCATGCACCTCTTGCGCCAGTCGGGTGTTACCGGAATGGTGCTCATGGTTCAGCTGGAGGTCGCTGGCCGGCTTGTTGCCCGCCCGGGAAGCAAGGATTACGGGGCCTTTTCTGTAGCAGTGCAGTATTACTGCCGCCCGGAGGTTTTATTTCGTGTGCCCCGGACGGTTTTTTTTCCGCAGCCCGATGTGGATTCGGCGGTGGTAAGGCTGGTTAAACGGCAGGAACCGGAAGTAAAGGTTGATGATGAGGAGCTTTTTTTTACCCTGGTGCGCGGGGCTTTTGGTCAGAGGCGTAAAACGCTGGCCAACGCCCTGGCCGGGGCGAAGATTTTTCCCGGCTGGACCCGGTCAACGTGGGAAGAGGTTTTAAAACGGGCCGGTATCGATCCCCGCTGCCGGGGTGAAATCCTGGGCCTGGAAGAGTTTGCCGCCCTGGTCCGGGTCTGCCGCCAGTTCCCGGGGGAATGCTGAAGGAAAGTCAGGGAGGTTATGATGTATTTTACCAGTCCCACTAAAGGAAGGCTGACTTTTGAACAAATGATGGCCGATATCATGGGTTTTATCACCGGCCTGCCCAGTTCGGCCTACAAGATTATTATTGGCTCCGACTCCCAGGTGAAACAGGAAACCTGTTTCATCACGGCTGTCATCGTGCATCGCTTGGGCAAGGGAGCCCGTTATTACTACCGTAAAAAGATTCAGCGCAAAATTAAAAGTCTGCGTCAGAAAATTTTCTACGAAACGGCTTTAAGCCTGGAACTGGGCGGCCTGGTGGCCAGGCACCTGGCCGAATGCGGCCTGGATGATCTGCAGGTGGAAATTCATATCGATGTGGGCACCCACGGTGAGACCAGGGAGCTGATCCGTGAAGTGGTGGGGATGGTAACGGGCAGCGGTTTCCAGGCCAAAATCAAGCCTGAAGCTTACGGGGCCTTCAGCGTGGCTGACAAGCATACTAAATAAATTCCTGCAGGTTGCTCCTGCGGTAAAACAGGGCACATCAAGGGTTTTACCGCGTCCTGAAAAAAATTATGTTAAGAGTAAAATTAACTCTTGATAATAGCAGTAACTACTATTATAATATTATCAGGAAAGAACAGGCAGGTTTTTTCCGTAATCTCTGGAGGTGAAAGAAGCATGAAATGGCGTTGCGGTGTTTGCGGTTACATCCACGACGGGGACCAGCCGCCGGAAAAATGTCCCAAATGCGGTGCCCCGCGGGAAAAGTTTATCCAGTTGACGGAAGAAGAAGCCGGGCTTATCGAGCGTTCCCGTTTCTCCAATGATCTCCACGCCAGACTGATAGCCCTTATGCAGAAGGTGGAGCTCCTGGCCGATGAAGGTATTAAGGATAACCTGGATCCCGGCTGTCTCACCGTGTTCCGGGCGGCCAAAAACCAGGCCCGTATTCTGGCCCGGATGGCCAGGGCTGAAATTCAGACGCACATTTCCAAAGGTAAATGGGGTTAATTTATACCTGGCTCCAAAAATAGAAAAAACAGGAGGATGATTGTATGAAATCACTTGCCGGTACCCGTACGGAAAAGAATTTATGGGCTGCCTTTGCGGGGGAATCCCAGGCCCGCAACAAGTATACCTATTTTGCGTCCGTGGCCAAAAAGGCCGGTTACGAACAGATCGCGGCCATTTTTCTGGAAACGGCTGACAATGAAAAGGAGCACGCCAAGCGCATCCTGAAGTTCCTGGGCGGCATTGGCGATACGGAGGCCAACCTGGAGGCTGCCGCTCAAGGGGAGAATTATGAATGGACCAGCATGTACAGGGAATTTGCCGCCGTGGCCAGGGAGGAGGGCTTTGACGAAATTGCGGCCTTTTTTGAAGGGGTGGCCCGGGTGGAAGAGGAGCATGAAAAGCGTTTCCGGGCCCTTTTGCAGAATTTGAAAGAAGGAAAGGTGTTTAAGAAGGAAGGGCCGGTGCGCTGGCGGTGCCGCAACTGCGGGCACATCCATGAGGGCGATGAGGCGCCGAAGGTATGCCCGGTATGTAACCATCCCCAGGCCTTTTTCGAGGTGGCGTGTGAAAATTACTAAGTAGATATTCTAAAAGAGGGCCTTCCGGGGCAGTGATCACCCGGAAGGCTTTTTTTTGAGCGCGCCCTTAATTATGTCAGGCCTTCCCGCAAGCTGAAAGCTTCCAGCAGATCAAACCTCCGCTCCGGGTGGTAGCCCAGGTAGGTGACACCGTTGAGGCTGCGTTTCCGGGGCAAGCCGCGGGCCATATTGATGGCCTCCAGGCTGTCACCAATGATGGTTTCGGCAATGCACCTGGCGTGCACGGGGCTGCGGAACGGGGAACCCAGGTGCCGGTGGGCAATGGTGGCTCCCACACCAATCTTCAAACCCTGGCGGGCTGCCAGGGCCAGGGCCACCGGGGGTACGGCTATCTCCCTTACGGGTATGCTGCAGAGAAACCTGCGGGAAACAGCATGGGGTCCGTGGGATGGGGAGGCCGGCCCTATGGTTTGGGCCAGGCCCAGTTCCCGGTTTAAAGCCAGGCGTATGGCCAGCAGGTAGCTGGCCAGGTCGGAAAGCCGGGCCAGTTCATCGACGGGATAGCAGTTGGTCAGGGCCAGGTCCATTCCCCCGGCGGTAACCGCCCCGGCCAGATCCCGCAGTACATCAACGATGTCCCCGTCCATATCCCCGTCCACAAATAATACGGCCCGGGCACCCAGCTTTCTGACCTGGAGCGCTCCCACCGCCCGGGGTACGTCGATGCCCAGAGGTTCGGGAAAAACCAGCGCTTTTACCCTTCGGGAAGGGAAGCTCCGGACAATTTGTTCCGAACAATCACGGCATCCATTGAGCACGGTTAACACCATATCCACGGGTACGGCCAGCAAGTTCCTCAATACCTTTTCCAGGCGCGGGGCTTCATTTTTTGCCGGAACCACAGCTACCAGCATAGCGATCCCCCTTAATTTTCTAGCTGGTTTTAAATTTATGTCATCCTGCTGGTGAGCGTTACCAGTCAGATCACCTCTAAATGGTACATCTACATAAAATAGGAAAAAGGATAAGGGGGAAGGCCGCCGTGGAGGGAATCAAGGTCGGGGATATAGTGGGGCGGATTTCATACGGGTGTGATATTTTCTTTAAAGTGGTGGAATTGACGGTAAGTAAAGATGGCAGAAAAAATGCCCGCCTGAAGGGGCTGGATAAACGGTTATGCGCGACCGCACCGGTGGAGGATCTGCGCAAGTTTGAACCCGCCGAGGTAGCTGCCTTCTGGCATTCTTTCATGACCAGAAATCACGAGCACATGAAGCGCATTTTCAAACGCCGGGAACTGGACCGGCAGCGCCTGGTTCGGGGTAACGACGAAGTTTCCCGGCTGGGTACTTTTGACGTTCCGGGTTCGGTACTGCATATAGATGGCGACGGTGACTACCTGGATCTGTGCCTCACCACCTATCGCCAGCTGGGTATACCGGCTTTTGGTTACCATATCGATGAAGAGAAGCAGCCCGGGGTGATTACCGAATTGCTGCAGAAACATCGTCCCGATATCCTGGTGCTCACCGGTCACGATGGTATTGAAAAGAATACGAGCAACTTTGCCGATTTAAATAATTACCACCATTCCCGGTTTTTTGTGGAAGCGGTTAAGAAGGCCCGTTTATATGAAAAAAGCCGGGATGATCTGGTTATCTTTGCCGGGGCCTGCCAGTCCCACTATGAAGCCATCCTGGAGGCGGGCGCCAATTTTGCCAGCTCCCCCCACAGGGTCCTCATTCACACCTTTGACCCCGTTTTTGTGGTGGAGAAGATTGCCTATACTTCCATTTACGATTACATTTCCCTGAAGGAAATCATTGCCGGTACCATTACCGGTTTTCCGGGAATTGGTGGGATAGAAACCAGGGGGAAATACCGCCTGGGGCTGCCCAAGTCCCCCTATTAAGGTTTTAAAACTGCATCCGTTCCGTTGCCGGTGTCCGGTGTCTCCCGTCACCCCTTCCAGTCTTTATGCATATGATGCACAAGGACCTTGAGGAGGGGTATTTTTATGGATAGGTTTTTTCGCGTCCTCAAAAAATCCCGGGCACAGCTCCTGCAACTGCCCAACGTTATCGGCGTTGGGGTCGGTCATAAACAGGTATCCGGTGAACTTACCGGACGCCCCGCCCTCATTATCTTTGTGAAGAAAAAAGTTCCAGCCGGTAGCCTGGCCCGCGTACAGCAGGTGCCGGCCTTCATTGACGGGCTGCCCACCGATGTTATAGAAATTGGTGAAGTCAGGTTGCTTTCCCTGCGCACAGGGAAGGAGCGCCCGGCTCAGCCGGGGATGAGCATCGGGCACTACAAGATCAGCGCCGGTACCTTTGGTGCCGTGGTGAAAGACCGGGTTACCGGAGAGCCGCTAATTTTGAGCAACAATCATATCCTGGCCAATGCTACGGACGGGAGGGATGGGCGGGCGGCCGTCGGGGACCCCATCCTGCAGCCCGGTCCCTATGACGGTGGTCTGGAGAAGGACCGTATCGGCACACTGCTGCGTTTTTCTCCGCTGCTGCGGAGCCTTCAGGAGGCCGATTGCCCGGTGGCCGGGGCCATGGTCAGGGCGGGTAACCTGCTGGTCAGGATGGTCAGACCCCAGTACCGCTTGAAAATGTACCGGCTTTACCAGGGGGGCAACGTTATCGATGCTGCCGTAGCCCGTCCGGACCGTCCTGACTTAATCAGCGATGAAATCCTGGAAATCGGGAAAGTGGAAGGTGTGACCGGGGCGGCCCCCGGCCAGGAGGTAATGAAAAGCGGACGTACCACTGGAGTTTCCCGGGGAATCGTTACCGCCATCGGGGTGTCCCTGGAAGTGGAGCTGGGTAATGATGAAAAGGGCTGGTTTATCGACCAGGTAGTTACCGATATGAGCTCCCGGCCCGGGGACAGCGGCTCCCTGGTTTTGGATCGCGAGAAACGGGCCGTAGGCCTTTTGTTTGCCGGTTCTGACAGGTACACCATCTTCAACCGTATTGACCGGGTGCTCTCCCGGCTGGAGGTGGAGTTTTAAACATCGTGGTGCCGGGCAATGGGTGTGGTAGAGGTGAGGTGGCAGTGATTGAGGATTTCCTGCCTGAAGGTACGGAAGTTGCCCTGGTGATGCTGGGCGGGAAAATTCCGGCCATCGGGCCGTTAATAGACAGCCGGCGGGAGGCGTTAAGCCTGGCCCGCCATTATATGAAAATAATTGATGATCTGTCCGGCCGCTCCCGGTCGTTTCAAATGGTGACTGCACGGCAGGGTGACGGCCGTTATTCCATTTTTCTGCAGGGGGGAGGGACGGTTATGAAGGTGCTGTGTAACGTGGATGAATTGCTGTTCCGGCGCTTCCGCAAGGCCTTCCGCCGGGGATTGTTTATCCTTACCGTGTTTTTTAAGGGGGAAGAGGGGATGGAATGCCTGGCCGTTACCGAGGGGCTGGGAGCAATTATCTTCACCCCCGGTTAAGGAAATAACAAATATATCCATTGGATACCCAGGTAGTATAATCAGCCAGCACAGGGAGTTGCCTGGATCTATTGCTAATTTTATGGCATATTACGTCGAAATAGCGCTTTTGCCTTTTAGTGGTGATTTTTGATAAGTTAGAGAAAAAGCCCGCGATAACGGGCAAAAAAAAGAAAAAGGAGTGTGATTATGAACAAAAAACTAAAATCCCTGGTTGCTGTGGTTGTAAGTGTAGTGCTGTTAGGCGGGCTGTTTACCTTTCCTGCCCTGGCCGCTGCATCATCTTATTCCTGTTATTTAGACAGCGGCAGTGGGCAAAAAGTTCCCGCTTATGTGGTAAACCCCACAGCAGAAGAACACCGCATGATGTCCCTGATCAATCAGCTGAGGAGCAGTAAGGGCTTACCTCCTTTGAAAATTGATCCCCGGCTGGTTGAGCTGGCCCGGCAGAGGGCTGGCCAGATGGTGGACAGGGGATTGAGCAGCTACCAGGGCTCCCTGTCCCAGCTGTTAAAAGATCAGGGTATCAGCTACACCTACGCGGCCCAGACCCTGGTTCGGGCCACCTCCGTGGACAGTGCCTGCCAGGCCTTGCTGAAGTCCCCGGCCTATCAAAAGGATGTGCTGGGTACCAGGTACGATCGCATGGGCGTGGGCGTGGCCAGAAGTGGCAGCTGGTTGTACATTGTACAGCTTCTGGTGGGTGGAGAGGGCAAGTCCCTCAGCGGGCAGCCTGCGCCTCAGCCTGCGCCTCAACCTGTGCCCAATCCGCCGGCACCCCAGCCCGCTCCCCAGCCGGAACCACCGGCCGGGTCAGTAAGTGGCCTTACGGTGGACGAGCAGCAAATGATCCAGCTTGTTAACCAGGAACGGGCGCGCTACGGGCTGGCGCCGTTGAAAGTAAATATGGAGCTGGTGAAGGTGGCCCGGCTTAAAGCCCGGGATATGGTGGAAAAGGGTTACTTCAGCCATAATTCGCCTACCTACGGCAGCCCCTTTGAAATGATGAGCCAGTTCGGCATTACCTACCGCTATGCCGGTGAGAACCTGGCGGGAGTACCCACGGTGGAAATGGCCCATAATAATCTGATGAATTCGCCGGGGCACCGGGCCAATATCTTGAATGCCAGTTATAAAGAAATCGGCATCGGGGTGGTTTCCAGTCCCCTTTACGGTAAAATTTTTGTTCAGATGTTTATCGGTTAAATGTTTATTTAATCCCGTCGCCAGGGCCTGGCCCGGCCAGCGAAACGACCGGGAGCGACGAGTAAAACCAGGGCACGTTAAAGAGTTTGCCAGCAACCTGAATCTCCCAATTAATCCGGGAGATTTTTTCTTTTTCTGGGAGATTACCAAAAATCCGCACATTAATTGACACGGCTCATATATATATTATAGACCACTCTTGAAAGGAGGATATATCCCATGGTTGGAAACGCCGCACCGGCCACGGAACGGTTGCGGGTCAACCAGGTGGTTAGCGAAGACACGCACCAGGTCGTGGTTCGCGGCAAGATCACCGTACCCGACCCCAAACCAGACGTGCAAAAAATCCTGTCCACGGACAAATCGGCCAGGATTAAGAAAGTTGAGCTGGTTCCGGATAAGGCCATCGTGGAAGGGACCCTGACCCTGCAGATTGTTTATGTGGCCTTTGAGCCCTCCCAGTCAGTGCACCACATGCACCAGCAGCTTCCCTTTACCACCTATGTAGATCTTCCCGGGGCTATGCCGGGTATGGATGCTACGGCCAGGGTAACGGTGGAAGATGTCAGCATTGAACCTGACCCGAATGACCCCCGCCGGTTTGATGTAACCGCCATCCTGAGTGTTTTTGTCAAAGTTACTGAAATGCAGGATGTGGATGTTGTAACCGAATGTCCTTCCGGGGCCACCTGCGAGATGGAAACCATTAAGGTGGCCAACGTGGTGGGCAGCGGAACCAGGCAGGTTATTGTCAGCGAGGACTTTCGCGTGCCGGGCGATAAACCGCCGGTGGAAAAAATCCTGGAGGTGGACGCCACCGCTGAAGTTACCGATAAAAAGCTTATTAAAAACAAGGTCATCATTGACGGCAGGGTAACCATCCAGGTGTTATACGTTGCCGCAGAGCCCGATCAGCCCGTTCACCAGCTCCACAGGTCTTTCCGCTTCAGCGATTTTGTGGAGGTAGATGGGGCCGAACAGGACATGGATGTCCGGGTAGATGTTAAGGTGGAAAATGCCGATGTGGATATCCTGGACGGCGAACGCCTGCGGGCTGACGTGGTTCTGATGCTGACGGCCTATGTTACCGAACCAAAGCAGATTAACGTTATTACAGGGATCAGCGGCGTTGAGGCCACCATGGCCAGGCTTAAGATTGATCATGTGGTGGGCGAGGACAGCACCCAGGTAGTGCTCCGGGATACCTTTGAGACGCCGGACCCCAAGCCCGACGTGGAGAAGGTCCTCGACGTTACCGTGCAGCAAGTGGAGGTTACCGAAACAAAGATTATCAGTGACAAGGTAATCGTCCGCGGCTTTGTGGATGTACACGTGGTTTATGTGGCCAAAAAACCGGACCAGGCCGTGCATGCCCTGGAGCGGCGGCTCTATTTCCGCACCTTTGTGGAAATCGAGGGTGCCCGGGAAGGCCTGGATGTGGATGTTCGCCCGGTAGTGGAGTTTATTACCGCCGAAGCGGAAGGTCCAAACGTTACCCTGGAAGTGGTGCTCAAGCTAACGGTTAAGGTGACCGAGTCGCTGCAGAGGGATGTGGTTATTTCCCTGGCTCCAGCACCTCCTGTGATCTGCCCGCCGGGAGAAACCATAGACTATATCGTGCAGCCCGGGGATACCTACTGGAAGATCGCCCAGCAGTTTGGGACGACTGTGGAGGCCATTAAAGCAGCCAATCCGGACAAAGATCCGTATAACCTTCAGCCCGGTGACGTGATTAAAGTTCCTTGCGCTCCTGCCAAAGGTTAATTTTATACCTGTTGTATTAAGGAGGTAGAGCCTGATGCCCATCGAGTATGTTTATACCGAGCCGGAAGAGATAACGTGCCTCAAAATTAAAGTGCCGGTGGTGCTGGCCGAGGAAGAGGCGCAGGTGCTGGTGGACAGCACCATTACCCTGCCCGAACTGGCCAAGAAAGTAGACCATATTGATGCCAAAGTGGAGGATCTGGAGGCCGAGCCCGTATTCATCCATGAACACATCGGCAGCTGGTATCCCAAAATTAGCAATGAGTGGAAAAATCATTTCAAGCATATTGCCGGGCACGTGGCCGTAGTCAAGAAGATTATTATCAGCGGCGTCCTGCACAAGCAAATCTTTTATGTCAACAACCGCGATGAGGTCAAACACTTTGCCGAAAATGTTCCCTTTACCAAGATGGTTGAGCTCAGGGAACCCCAGGCTGTGCTCCGGGAAGATGATGTCATGGTCCAGTTTCCCAAGCCCAAGTTTGATATTACCTGGGAACTGGTCCGGGCCAGCCGCCTGCACCAGGTCGGCGTAATTATCGTGCGGGTCAAGGTGGTGGAAGAGCGGCAGATTTACGTCCAGCTCTGCCCGTCTCCCGAGCTCTGTCCTCCCGGCAACCTGCTGGAAGATCCCGGCTTTGAGCAGTGGGCAGGCAATGTCCCCGTCTTCTGGGGGGCCACGGCCAACGTTGCTCCCACCAATGTGGTCCATACCGGCAGCTTTGCCGCCGAACTGGGAGTTGCGGATCCGGGAAGCACGGCGGTTATTTTCCAGACTGTACGCCGGAATATCGCTCCGGCCAGGGCCTATAAACTGACCTTCTGGGTCCGGGAAAATGCCGCTCCCGTTTCACCGGTGAGCGCCTTTAACCTGGTGGCGGAGGTACGCTTCTTTGACCGTAACGGTGTACAGATAGACGGTGCCGTGCAGAGCATTGGCAGTGTAAATATTCCCGATAATAATTACCAGCAATTCACTGTCAATGTACCCGCTTCGCCGGCCGGAGCTCGCACGGCCCTGGTGCGCTTTACCTTTAACCCGGCCACCGGAAATACCAATACGGTAAAAATCGATGATGTGAGCTTTGAATGTGTGGGAGGATTCCCAACGTCATAACGGCATATGCCGGAAATTAACCCTGTTTGAAATTTGTACGTGAAGCTGTTCACCACAGCTTTTCTTTTTGTTGGCCCCGGTCATGAACCGCTGCCCGCACCGGGCTGGAACAGGGGAACTTTTAACCCACAGGAGGGGAATATAGTGTTTTTTAACTCACCCAAGCTGGCCCAGCAACTGGAGGAGCTGCAGGAAGAGGCCCGGCGGATTGTCATTACAAAGGAAGGACCTCCAGGGGTGTTGCGCCTGACTGTGAACGGGCTGCAGCAGGTGCTGGAGGTAAATTTTGGGCCCGCTGCCCCGGCGTTAATGAGGCAGGGTGAGCTGGGAGCGCTGGTCCGGGACATCTTTAACGAAGCCCTGCTCGAAGCCCGCCGGCAGTTGAGGAATGAAGTGGCCAAAAAGACGGGACTCAACATTCCCCACCTGCCGGGACTCTTTTAGAGGGGGGGAGGAGATGGAGGAAAAGGGTCAGCATCAAAGCCTGGAGACAACTTTGTTTCGCCTGCTGGAGCAAAAAGGGCCATCCACGGATCCCTTGATCCTGCTGAGCCTGGTCAACCTGATGGGGCTGATCAACCTCATGGGGTATCGTTTGGGGATCTCCGGTAAAGATGCCGCGGTCCGGGCCGGCGGGAAAGGTGAGGGCAGTTCTCCCCGGCCGGCGAACCGGGAGATCCCGCCCCAGCTGGCCGGCTTATTCGGCAGCCTGCTGGGCCCGGCAGGCCCTCCCCGTGCTCCGTCGGCATCTCCTGCAGAAGGTAATACCGCCGTAAAGGAGGAGGAAAAGCCGGCCAGGGATTAAAAAGCAAAACGGGGGTTCTCAGACGAAACCCCCGGAGTATTGGTAAAGTACTCCCGGGATGCGCCCTGGTTTAAGTCGCCGCTCCCGGTCGTTTCGCTGGCCGGGCCAAAAGGCCCCGGCTCCGGTCTTCGGCGGGTACCGGCCACATTCACACCTCCTGTGTTCAGGTGGCCTCCGCGGACATCCGGTCCGCGGCCCCGCCTCATCCCGTCGCCGTGGCCTGGCCCGGCAGCGCTCACTCCAGGTCGCTCCTAATGTAAAACCAGGGCACATAAAGAATTTGTCAACAAGCTGAGGGGTTCCTGAGGGAACCCCCCTAAATGTTGCCGGGATCTTGCATCTCCGGCGATTTGCCATCGGCAGGCGGTACTTCTTCCCGGGATGCCGGTTCCGGCTCTTCCGGAATGCCGGCTGGTAAAATTGTGGTGTTCTGGTTTATACCTGTCTCTTGAGCCAGTTGTTTCAGGCTTGCCTGCAGGGTTTCCATCCCTGAGCGCATGGTTTCCAGGGCATTCCGGGTAGCTTCAAGAAAAGAGGCCAGCTGGCTCAGACGCTCCTCCATATCCGGCCTGGTAAATAAAATAAGCAGTAAGGGAATAGAAAGCGGGGTCATTCTTCCGCCCTGTAAATCCGGCATTGTGCAACCTCCCTTCACTATACAATTTATGCTGCGTACCCCGGTCCGGACACTTTAATGCCAATAAATGGTAAGATTAAAACTACTGGTTCACCAGATGGGCGTGGAAATTTTCAATCCCGCTCCGGAAGATCTGTACCGACTGCTGGGTGGCCGTAAGCAGTGATGCCAGCTGGGCCAGTTTCTGTTCCGCGTTGGGCCTGGTGGAAAGTATCAGGAGGATGAGAATTAAAAACAGGGTGAAGGGATTGTTGGGCTGGAGCACCTGATCTGCCACCTGGTATTCCTCCTTTCGCGATGCTTTTTCTAAGTTATACTACGTCGCAAAAGCTTTTCCGGTGACAGCAACTTTTCCGCGGCAGGTGAATATACCTGTACCCAGGGGGGTCTGATCAATGGGCGAAGAAAAGATAAAAGGAAGCCATCTGGAGGAGGTACTCTTCTCCCTGCTGGATTATCAGGCCAAGCAGGGAACGTCCCATGACGATGCCATGCTGATGCTTGCCCTTTTGAACCTGCTGGGCATCGTTAGCTTGATGAATAAACAGGCAGGTAATCCGGCCGTTCCCCAGTATGCGGCGGAACTCAATCCCATGCTCAATACCCTGCTGCAGATGCTGGCCGGCAGGCCGGAAGGGCCGGCCGGCCAGCAGCCCGGCCAGCCTTCCGGGCCGGAGCAAAAAGCCCCCGCCCTGCCGTTTAACCCGGCCATGTTAACGGCTTTTTTGAACCAGCAGCCGGGTCAGAAGCCGGACCCCGGGCTGCTGCTCAGTCTCCTGGGAAGCGTGCTGGGCGGGCAGGGGACTCCAGCTTCCGGAAGGCCCCCGGCAGCCCCGGCTACCATGGAGCCAAAAAAGACTGTATCTCCTCCCGCCTCCTCCCCTGCCGGAGGTGGCGAGGCAAAACAGAAAATAGTAAAATGGGGTGCACAGCTGGATAAAGAAAAACGGGCCTGAATAATATGTGCGGCCGGTTGAATGGGAAACCGGCCGCACATATTTTTTGCCCCGGGGAAGAAAATTAACACCGTGGGGAAACTGCCGTTACAGCGGTTATGCAGCAGTACCTCAGATAAAGGAGGTTGAAATTGATGGGTAATTCCGTGCGGGCAACTTTTCGGGTTGGGGGGCTGTGGGACAGCCAGGGCAGCAAGGAAATAGAACATAACCTGATCCAGCTGGACGGGGTGGAAGAGGTGCAGGTTTCCCTGGAAAACGGCACCGTGGAAGTACGCTATGATCCCGCGGTCATCCGCCGGGAATACCTGGAACGGACCCTGAATTCCCTTGGTTATTCACCTTATGCACGTTAAATCCGGCCTGCACGGGACTGAATGCTAATGGCACCCGGCAGTGCTGGACCGTGTGCCGGGCCAGGGATTTGGCTTCACCGGCCCGGCTGGAAAAGATGTATGGCGGGGTGATCCTATTGAGCGTCAGGTTACTGGCCCTGGCTGCAGCCGCCCTATCCGGGGTGACCATGGCCGTCCAGGGTTCCTTAAATGCGGCCCTGAGCAAAGTGCTTGGCCTGCTGGAAACCACTTTTGTGGTTCACCTGGTGGGTCTGGTACTGGTGGCGGTGCTATTATTTGGCTTTCGCCTGGGAGACGGCCAGCTGTCCGCTTATGCCCGGGCGCCATGGTATTACTACCTGGGCGGTATCCTGGGAGTGGCTATAATTTACCTGGTCACCCACAGCATTCCCAGGGTGGGGGTGGCCCCGGCCACCACCGCCATCATTATCGGTCAGGTGCTTACGGCCAGCTTAATCGATCACCTGGGGCTGTTCGGGCTGGAAAGGCTCCCCTTTACCTGGCACCGCCTGGTGGGAACCCTGCTTATGGCCGGGGGAGCATGGCTGCTGTTAAAGAAATAGGTTTAAGAAAAGTACCAGGGTGAATCCCCCGGCAAGACCGAGGCGGGCCGTGGGCGGGTGCAGGCGCAGGCATTCGGGCAGCAATTTTGTTACAACAATATAGGCCATGGCTCCTGCGGCCAGGGCCAGGAGGGAAGACAGGATGGCCGTGGAAGTCCGGGTAAGAAGAAGTCCAATCCAGCAGCCCAGGGGGGTAACCAGGCTCACCAGGCCGTTTGTAAAGAGCACCAGCAGGGGGGAGAACCCCCCTGCTGCCAGGGGAGCTGCTGTGGCCATTCCTTCCGGAATATTATGCAGGGCTATGGCCAGCGCAATGAGAGGCCCCAGGTGACCGGGTTCTATGAACCCGGCAGCAATGGCCAGCCCTTCCGGCAGATCATGCAGGGCTATTCCGGCAGCGATGAGATATCCCATTTTCAAGTAGGTGTAATCCAGTTTGGGTGACTGGTTCTCGCGCTGCAGAATTAAATCCAGGGCAACCATTAAAAAAGTTCCGGCAGCAAATCCGGAAATTACCTGGATGATACTGCCATAATGCAGCGATGCGGGGAGCAGATCCAGAAGCACCACAGCCAGCATAACTCCTGCCGCCAGGCCGGTAAAAAGAGAAAAGGACCGCCGCCCCGGGCGGCCCCAGACAAGTACCAGTACGGCACCCAGGCACGTACTCAAACCGGCCAGGAAAGCCGTAAAAAGTATGGAAAACAAAATATTCACCTGCCAGATCCAATTTGGTCCACTGTTAAATTATATTAGATCTGGCAGGCCATTAGGACAAGATGTATGAACAATATTAACGCGGGATAATGATTGCCTGTCCCGGATAAATTTCATGGGGGTTGACCAGGTTATTCGTTTCAATGAGGCCGGAAAGGGGTACGCCGAAACGGCGGGCAATCTGCCACAGGGTATCCCCGGGTTGTACCACGTATTCCTGGCCGGAGCCTGTGCGGGCGGCGCTTGCCCCGGCTACAATGCGCACGGGGGTGCCGATCTGCACCCGGGGGAATAGTTCCTCGATGTGGTGGTTGTACATGCGGATGCAGCCGTTGGAGATGGCCTTGCCGATGGAGCCGGGGTTATTTGTCCCGTGAATGCCGTAATTACCGCCGGGAATATTCAGCCCCATCCAGCGGGTACCCAGTACACCGCCGGGGTTGAGGATTTTGTTAATCACGTGGTAGTCCCCGGTAGGGGTGGGGGTCTGCGGCTTGCCCACAGCTACCGGATAGGTGCGCACCAGGGTATCGCCCTGGAAGTGATGCAGCTGCCTGAGGGTTGTGTTCACCAGCAGGTGGGTGCCGGCGGCATTGATTTCTCTCTCTGACATGGCTTTCGCCCCTCCTCATCATGGTTTTTATCTTTTCACCATGATATGAAGGGGCGGCGCATTTTGTTTTAACCGCGGTTATTATCCAGTTTTTTCTCCATCCTGTATACCCAGGCAATGATCTCGGCCACCACCCGGTACAACTCTGGCGGTATTTCCCGCCCGGCGCCCAGCCCGGTAAGGGTCAGGGCCAGTTCTTCGTGGCGGTAGACGGGCACATTGTTTTCCCGGGCCAGTTTTTCAATTAATTCGGCCAGGTGGCCGCGGCCGGCAGCCACCACCCGGGGAGCGGCATCCTTTTCCGGGTCGTAGGCCAGCGCGGCTGCAGCCTTTGGTTTATCCCGGGACATGGCGGCAGCTCCTCCCGCGTAATTATCAGTGAAGCCCTTAGGGGCGGCACCGCAACCTTACACCAGCGTGTTTACGGGCCGGTAGGGAGGCGGTTCGTGGGGGCGCAGCAGTTCGCAGATACAGGAGATCTTTCGTGCGGTGACCTGAATATCATCAATGGCATACCCCAGGGCGGCCAGCCTGTCCCTTAGCTCCCCGGCGGCCTTTTTAAAAAGGGGGACGAAGTTTTCTTTTGCCACGGCCACCCTGGCCGTAAGTCCCGCCCTGCCCCGGGTCAGGTAAACCCAGGTTTCCCCCAGAACCGGGGTTTCCACCCGCACCACCAGGGCCAGGGGGAAGTCCTGCTCACCTTTCTTGCCGGCCCGGTCATCCACCAGATACAGTTCACCATGTAACCCCTTCCCGCGAAAAGTGAAAAAGCTCACCATTTCCTGGTCCGGGGAAAGGGGTACCGCCTGGTTCAACACTTCCTGCCCCCGGGGGGTGGCTTCCTCTTTTCCCAGGAGGTAGGCCAGTGCCTCCCGGACCCTGACCGGATCGGCGCGCAGGTCCAGGGTTTCCAGCCACACCCGGGCGGCCCGGAAGGCCGCCCGCTCCCGGGGTGGCAGTTCCCGGGCGGCAGATAAAAGCGTCTCCACCAGGGACCGGTCCAGGGGGAGCTGCCACCTGATCATTTCCTGCAAGAGCTTTGTGGTTTCGGGTTCGGTGGCCAGGCCCAGGGCTCCGGCCATGGTGGTCAGTGCGTCCCCCTCCGGTATACCGTTGAGGTACTGCAGATGTACGGTGTTAACGGTAACCTCGCGCACCAGGGCCCGGAATGTGGCCGGCGGGGAAGGTATCTCCCCTGTGGCCGTAAAGGTCTGGCCGCCTATGCGCACCGTGGCCAGACCGTTTTCCACTCCCAGCACCTCCACCCGCACCACCTGCCCGGGCTGCAGGGAAGTTGCCGTTTGCAGTTCAACAGCGGGGTTCAGGAAAATGCCCGAAATCTGCATAAAGGACAGCTCCAAAAAAAGCAGCTCGTTCCTTAACCAACCACCACATTGCCGACGATAATGGTTTTCACCGGCATCTTTTCCGCCTTTTCTTCCAGGCAAAGCTCAATAGCTTCACGGATATTGTGCATGGCTTCTTCAAAAGTGTCCCCCTGGCTATAGCATCCCTCAAAAACCGGGCAAGTTACAATCAAGTTACAATAAATTTCCCCTCTTCATCCTGCTCTATGACAACAGGAAAATTTTTAGCCATGCTGGATCACCTCTTTATAATTATACCTCATATGGCGAGGGGTGCCCATCATCTGCTGGCCGGCAATGAAAAACGGTTTTATTTCCAGCGATTGTTTACAAAATGTCTGAAAATTGATATCATGCTTATTGAGCAATCGCTATAGTTGTGGAAAGGGAGTGCATTCCATGCCGTTTCATAAAAGGCAAACGAAAGTTTATTATACTTATGCGGATTATGCTTCATTGCCGGAAGAAGAAAGGTGTGAAATCATCGATGGCGTGCTGTATATGCAGGCCGCTCCATCCAGGATTCACCAGGAAATCTTGATGGAACTTTCAAGGCAGATAGCAAATTATCTGGCGGGTAAGCCATGTAAAGTCTACCCGGCGCCATTTTGCGTAAGGCTGCCGGATGGTGATGAAAAAAGCGATGAGGATATCAAAACAGTGGTGGAACCCGACATAAGCATTGTCTGCGACCAATCCAAATTAGACGGGCGGGGATGTATAGGCGCCCCCGATATGATCGTTGAGATTACTTCGCCATCTTCGGCGAGGAAGGACAGGCTAGAAAAGTTTTATAAATATGAGAGGGCCGGTGTGAAAGAATACTGGATCGTGGAGCCGGAAGAAAAGCTGGTCAGCGTATTTGTGCAGGGCGACAATAATAGATACGGCAGGCCGGATATTTACACAGAAGGCGATGAAATAAAAGTGAGTATATTTCCAGACCTTGTAATAAGTCTGAAGAATATTTTTTGACCTCACCCTGCTCATGGCCGGGGGCGCCTGGATGCTGTTGAAGAAGTGAGGTGTTTTTTTATGCCGGAAGGACCTTCTATGATAATACAGCGGTTTTTTGTTGAATTTGTGGTTTGCTATGGTATAATTTTACAACGAGGTAAAGATTACCGGTATTTTACCGGGAGATGAGCCAAAATTGCTTAGCGAAATCAGGTTTAAAATGTTCAAATGCGATAGATACAATTGTCACTACCCATAATCCAGCCCTCTTAATTGCCCTGAAAGCTGAAGACATACCCGGAGTTGTACTTTGTTACCGCGATGAACATGACGGTGGTAGCAAATTTAAAGCCTGGGTGGATTTACCGGATTATCCAGCCTTAATGCGAATTAATAACAGATAGCCACACTAACTTGCTGGTCGTAATGCCGGCCGGGGTGCCTGAACGAGGGTACAAAGTGGGTATCATGGGCCGGGCACAAAATTGACGGGAGGTGCTGAATTCCTTGCGAGCATGGCTTAACTATTGGCTGGGGTGGCTTCTTTTTCTGGCAGGACTGGGGCTAGCGATATCGGGGTTTGTGAAGTGGTTAATACTTCCCGGCAGTGGTCGGGGAGGGTTTCACGGTCAGGAAGCAGTCTTTATTTTCGCACGCCATACCTGGACGGAAATACACCAGTGGCTGGCGGTAATAATTCTGGTGCTGGTGCTGTTGCATATCTACCTTCACTGGAACTGGATAGTAACAATGAGCCGGCGTATTTTTGGCCGAAAAGTCGGTTAAAAAACTTAAAAACGAAGGCGAGTGCGATAAGCACTACTCGCCGCCCTTTGCCCCCGGTTTGGGATCCTATCCTGGTGGCCGCAAACGTGGCGGTTAAGAAGGCTTAAGGAGGGTGAGGTGCTTCTCTTGAATAATTCTCTGGGCGATTTCTGTCACTGGCCCCCGGACGCGGGTGATTACTTGAAAACCGTTTTCACTTAGCGTTTGTTTGGCTTTTGTGCCTATTTTATCGACGATGATCAGTTTTACTCCTGATTTTTGAAAAAGTTCAATCACTTGTTTGCGGTTGCTCTGGCTGGGATTGACGGAGAAAAAACTTTTTTTCATTGCTGTGCCTTCTATCTCAAGGATGAGAAATGTTTTGGCCCGTTCGAAATATTTATCGACGAGGCCCATTTTTACTGGCAAAGCCACCTTCATTCTGACCCCCCCTTATTTATGAAATGGAAACGGTCAAGCCTGTTGCCACTACAGCTGCCGAGACCACCATTCGCCGGCAAAGCAAACCAAAACCACCGGTTCAATTTTCCGGGACCGGGGCGCTTCCAGAAAGCAGCAAAAGAGTAGCGCTGGTTCGCGTCCTGACTGCCATAGGGTCCCTGTTGTACACGGGATTGCACAGCCTGGTTAATCAGAGGGATGCTGTGGGGAGGACGCAGGGATACATGCGGGGGCAAAACTGCCGCGGCCGTGGGTGGATGCGGCGGGGGCGGGGATGCCGGTACCGGCGAAAATGGTAAGGGGTAAAACGGGGGCCGTTCTGTTGAAGGCCGCACCCGGTAATTATCCATGTTGTGGAAGTTTGGGTCGCCTGCGTTGTGACTGCATGCCGGTAAAGAAGTATTATATGCAATCGCCGGCTGGACACTGGGCAGGCGGTTTGCTGTTTTTCAAAAAGACCTTAAACATTTCCATATCACCATTGAAAATGAGCAAGATAAAAATGATATTTCTATTGAGATAGAGGATGAAGGTGTTGCATACGAAAAAGAGGATAATAGTTGGGATGTATATAGAAGAGGTGTTGGTGGTTCGCCGGGATCTGCAGGAGGATATCCTGCGTGCGTACAGGTTTAAACCCGAAGTTCTGCCTGAAGAAGATGGCTCTTTTTTTAAACGCTCCTAACCGAAAGGCCCATTTTCCTTACATTTTGCGGGTGGAAGCCACGCTGAAAAATCAGCTCGTTGAAGAAGGGGGCGAATACGAACCTGAATTCTTCTCGCTGGCCAACCCGGCCTTTGAGGATGAAATTGAGGATGACCTGCCCCTGGCATCCGAATC
>Ga0224486_100205_pt1 | contig 24870 bp, 26 predicted proteins | sample TexhydDE_CT_test_FD_172013 | JGI IMG/M metagenome (GOLD analysis project Ga0224486, IMG submission 172013) | Fracking water microbial communities from deep shales in Oklahoma, United States - hydraulically fractured wells DE_CT_test ... | reverse complement strand
TTTACAAAGCCTTGAGAGCAAGCCAGGAAGGGTGCTAGAACCTCTGGATGGAACAAGTTTTAGTGCCTATGATTTCTGGCGAGTTCTCAAGGTAGCGGTGGTGACTCCACTCTCTCCTGAGAAGGTACCAAGAGACTTCTCTGCCCTAAAAAAGCTGTTAATTCAGGGCAAGTGGGGAGACCCGTAAGGGCGCGAGTTCCTGCTTCTTGGGGCAGGGGCTATGGCTTTCCTCAAAAACCGCCTGCTGGGGCTGGGAAAGTCTGAAGGGCGGACTACAAATACCCCAGCTGCCCAAACTGCACAGTCTTGCACAGTTTGGGTAACCAGGGGTGCTAATGAAGAAGTATTGGAATATGCCAATAGAAGAAATAAAAAAAGAATTAGAAACTGATGATGTGTATGGGTTGACGCAAGAGCAAGTCAATGAGAGATTGTTAAAACACGGCAAGAACATTTTGAGAGAAAAGGAAAGAAAATCCATATTCTCTTTATTTATGGAACAGTTTAAAGATTATATGGTCCTGATCCTTATAGTTGCTTCTATTATATCTTTCTTTCTCGGAGAGACAACGGATGCGAGTATAATATTAGCTATTGTAATTTTAAATGCGTTGTTGGGAACGGTTCAGGAAAATAAAGCTGAGAAATCGCTTGAAGCTCTTAAGAAATTGTCTCAGCCTCTTGCAAAAGTAATAAGAGATGGAAAAGTAATGGAAGTTGAAGCATCATCTCTTGTAGTAGGAGATGTAGTGTTAATAGAGGCAGGGAATATCATACCTGCAGATGGGAGATTGGTAGAGGCTAAAAATCTTAAAGTAGATGAATCAGTATTGACTGGTGAGTCAGTACCTGTTGAAAAAGTTGATACAGTAATAGAAAAAGAGGATATACCTTTGGGTGATAGATTTAATTTAGTTTACATGGGAACTACTGTTACTTACGGTAGAGGAAAATTTATTGTAACTGCTACGGGCATGGATACCGAAATGGGAAAAGTAGCCAGCTTAATAGAAAATGAAAGGGACGTTAAAACACCTCTTCAATTAAAGCTTGAAGAACTGGGTAAATATTTGGGGACAGCTGCCCTCCTTATAAGTGGAATAATGTTTGGAGTAGGAGTGCTTCAAAAAAGGCCAATATTTGACATGTTTATGACGGCTGTTAGTCTTGCTGTTGCTGCGATTCCTGAGGGGCTTCCTGCCATTATAACTATTACCCTTGCTCTTGGTGTGCAGAAGATGAGCAAGAAAAATGCGATAATAAGAAAACTTCCGGCTGTAGAAACGCTTGGCAGTACAAGTGTTATTTGTTCTGACAAAACAGGAACCCTTACACAGAATAAGATGACTGTTGTGAAGCTTTATGTTAATGATAGAAAAGTGAATGCCCAAAAAGATGAAGTAAAACAAGAAGATTATTTCCTTTTAAAGAATGCTGCATTATGTACTGATGCTTTTATAGATGAGGAAGGAAAAGGGATTGGCGATCCTACGGAAGTTGCGATTGTTGCTGCGCTAAATGATTTGGTAGGCTTAAAAAAAGCCGATATAGAAAAAGAATTTCCAAGAGTTGCAGAAATACCTTTTGATTCAGATAGAAAAATGATGTCAACAATACATATGGTGGATAAAGAAGGCTTTAGATTAATTACCAAGGGAGCGCCTGATAATATCATAAAAAGGTGTAAATATATTTTGAAAGAAAATAAGATTTTACCCTTTGATGAAATAGAAAAGAATAAGCTAAGTTCTATCAACGAAGAAATGGGAGGAGAGGCCTTAAGAGTTATTGCAGTTGCGTATAAAGATATAAAAGAAATACCTGAAAATTTGAGTAGCGATGAAATGGAAAAAGATTTGATATTTATAGGGCTTATAGGTATGATAGATCCACCGCGAAGGGAAGCCAAACATTCAGTTGAGATATGCAAAAAAGCAGGAATAAAACCTGTTATGATAACAGGTGACCATAAGATAACGGCTTCTGCGATAGCAAGAGAGCTTGGAATTCTTGAGGATAATGATGAAGCAGTAACAGGTGAAGACCTTGACAGAATTTCTGATGACGAGTTGGCAGAAAGGATAAAAAGAATATCTGTTTTTGCAAGGGTATCTCCTGAGCACAAAATGAGAATTGTAAAAGCGTGGCAAAAAAGAGGTGCTGTTGTGGCAATGACAGGTGATGGTGTGAATGACGCACCTGCCCTCAAACAAGCAGATATTGGAGTCGCAATGGGTATAACTGGTACTGATGTTGCAAAAGAAGCAGCAGATATGGTTTTAACAGATGACAATTTTGCAACAATCGTTGCAGCAGTAGAAGAGGGTAGAACTATATTTGCAAATATAAAGAAAGCTATTCACTATTTATTAAGCTGTAATTTTGGTGAAATAGTCACACTGTTTATTGCTACAATATTAGGAATGCCAATGCCTTTAAAGCCTGTTCATATACTGTGGGTGAATCTCATAACTGATAGTCTTCCGGCACTTGCTCTTGGATTTGAACCGCCGGAAAGAGATATAATGGAGAAGAAGCCCAGACCAAAAGGAGAAAGTATTTTTGCAGGAGGGTTAGCTTATAGAATACTTTTTGAAGGTATGTTAATTGGATTGGTTACATTAATTGCTTTTGTAATAGGACTTAAACAAAATATAGAAACTGCAAGGACTATGGCTTTTGCGGTGCTGACTTTATCGCAGCTTGCTCAAGCTTTAAATGTAAGGTCAGACAAGTCCATTTTTAAGATAGGATTGTTTACAAACAAATACATGATTTTTGCTTTGATAGTGGCGATTTTGTTACAGGTTATTCTAATTGTAACTCCTTTAAACGCAGTATTTGGACTTAAAAATATTAATGTTTATGATTGGGATATAATTATTGCAATGGCAATTTTACCTCTTTTAGTAATGGAAGTGGTCAAATTTTTCAAAAAAGCGAATTAACTTTTTATGCTAGACAAAATTAAATTGAGTGAGTATAATAGGGGAGAGCTGAATTTTAATTAAAAATAGGGCCTGGGTGAATTTGCGATGAAGGTGGCATGGAGTGCGACCCACAGTGAGTTTTTGCTCTCAGACGGGTATTACTTTTCAGGCCTTCACAGAGAACTTTTAAAAAGAGGGATAGTAGTAGAAGAAGTAGGAGATTTTGAGAAATTGTTTCAATACGATGTGGTGATATTTAACTATCCAGAAGACCCTTTTGATGAGAAAGAGAAGATGATTATAAAAAAAGCCCTAGAAAGTGGGAAGAAGAAAATAATCTTTGCTTCCCACTTTAGAAATAAAGATGAAGTTTCAGAAATTTGCAATGGGGTTACAAAAGATTACGGAATATACATACTTCCGGAAGGCGTAAAAGAAAAGGAGTTTTATCTGGAAGAAGACCCTTTCATAATAACTACTGACCAGATTTTCCTTTATTCTGAAGGAGTAAAGGAAATAGTCTTTCCTTATGCAGCTCCTATAGAAATTAGGGACAGAGTAGAAGTAGTGTTAAAAGGGAGAAGTACCAGCTTTACAGATAGCAATGGAACTTCTCCCGTATTGATAGCACAGAAAAGTTTTGATTCTGGAAGTAAGCTTATAGTCTGTGGAAGCTGTATTTTTTGGGATAATTTTTCTCTATTTAAGTTGGACAATCTGCAGTTTGTAGTAAACCTCATTTCACTTTAAAGCTTCTTAACCTGTTGATGGCTGCTGCTACTTCTTGGATTCGAGGTAGAGCTAAATTGCCTGGGTGCTTCCCATAAAATGGGGAGACTATTTCCAGGCCTTTTTCGTTTATATCCTTGAATACTGCTTTTAAAATTTCTTTCAAACTTTTTTTCTCATCTATGTATTTTTCCATGTATCGTATTATTTCTGCTATAGCATTGGTCTGGCTCTTATCTACAATTTGTTCAACATAATCAAGGTCAATTTCTTCATATCCAAGGCGTATAGTTTCTTTGTCTTTGGATTTTACTTTTTTCCCCTTTGCTCTAAGCCCCTCTTTGAGAGGTATTCGATCTTTCACAGCAATAGGAATGTCTTCAGACTCTATTTTTCTTTCTGTCTTTATTTCTTGTGCAATTTTCTTAGCTTCTTCAGTTACGTCAAAAGGCCTGTAATTGTGTATTTTTATGACGCAGTCTGCTACATCGAAATAATCTCCACTGCCGCCCATCACCAAGATGGTAGATATTCCATTCTGCTCATAAAGTTGCCTTACCCTATCTATAAAAGGTGTAATGGGCTCTTCATCTTTAGCAATTAATTTTTGCATTCTGGCATCCCTTATCATGAAATTTGTAGCAGATGTATCCTCATCTAGAAGGAGAAGACTGGTACCTATCTCAATAGCTTCAATTATGTTTGCTGCTTGAGAAGTACTGCCGCTAGCATTTTCTGTAGAAAAAGAGGTGGTGTCCTCGCCGTTAGGCAAGTTTTTTATAAAAGCGCTTATATCCACTTTTTCTACCCGTCTTCCATCTTCTGCCCTTATTTTTACGGCGTCTTCTACAGTTATTACAAATTCCCTCCCATCCCCCGGAATGTGATTGTAGACCCCTCTTTCTAAGGCTTTAAGAAGAGTAGATTTTCCGTGGTACCCTCCGCCGACAATAAGAGTGACTCCTTGAGGGATGCCCATTCCAGTTATTTCTCCTCTATTTGGGAGAGTTACCTTGACTCTTAGGCTTTCAGGGGATTTGAAAGGCACTACGTTTTTACCCTTCAAAGGTTTGTCGCTTACGCCGCTTTCCCTTGGAAGTATTGACCCGTCAGCGACAAAAGCCACAAGTCCCAATTCTTTAAGAAGATTTCTTAGATAGTCCTGGTCTTCTACAGTAGTGACCCAAAGCCATATTTTATCTACATTTAAATTTTTCTTTAAAAGGCCTTTTTCCACAATTTGAGGTATGAAGTCTAAAAGTTGTGTCAAAGCTCCTCTTCCATTTATTTTTCTTCCAAAAGCAGGAAGGCCAACATTCATCCTTGCTTCTATGTAATTTTCTGTTACTACCATTGCGCTTCTTTTTAATATCTCCTGTCCCCCTTTATCTATGTATATATTACCGCTATGACCCGTTCCTTTTATTGAGGGCAGCTTTTCTATCACTTGGGCTACTGACCTTGTTAAAAAATCTTCCAGCGCTACCTGCCTAGAAGAGTTGCTGAAGAGTTCTTTTTCAAAGCCTGATATACTCTGGGGGATCCGGACTCTAATCCTTGAAGGTGGAGCAAAAGGGTCTGGTTGGACATAATCTATGTAAAGTGTAAATTTTTCAAACTCGTATTCTCCTTCTATTTCTTTATAAGCTTTATACCCTTTTCCATCAATTTTATCTATTATTTTTTTCAATTGTTCCTTTGTCATCTTCCCCAACTCCTTCTGTGAAAATGCTCTAGTATTTAGTTTAATACTTTTTAGAAATAAATTCAAAAACTTTTGAAACCCACTCTAAAAATGGTATAATGATAGTGAGATTTCATTCCTTGGAGTGGTAGAAATGCCAAAGGAAAGCTATTCAATCTTGCTGGCAGGAGATTCAATTTCTAGGGGGGTTGTGTTGGACAGAGAGAAAAATAAATACGTAATAACGGAAACAAATTATGTCAATCTTGTGAAAGGGCGTATAAAAGGGACGATAAAGAATATATCTAGATTTGGAGCAACTATTTTAAAGGGAATTGAAATGATAAAAAAAGAATTTGTGAGGGAAAAACCCGATGTGGTAGTTTTAGAATTTGGAGGAAATGACTGTGACTTTGACTGGGAACAGGTAGCGAAAAATCCTGAGATGGAGCATTTCCCAAAAACGGATTACCACCTTTTTATACAAAAATTAAAAGAGATAATTGAATTTTTAAAAGAATTTGAGGTTGTTCCTGTGTTGATGACATTACCTCCTTTGGATGCGGATAGGTATTTGAAATGGATTAGCAAGGTAAGTAAGGAGATGGAGGAAAATATCCTTAGATGGCTAGGGAGTGTGACAAAGATATACTGGTGGCAGGAGCGATATAATTCGGCGATAAGGATAATTGCTGAGGAAACAAAAACTCTTGTGATAGATGTAAGAAGCGCATTTTTGTATTATCCAGATTTTAGAAATTTTCTTTGTGAGGACGGGATTCATCCAAATGAAGAGGGGCATAAGATAATAGCTCATAAAATAGATGAGTATTTGAAGAAACATTATCCATTTCTTTTAAAAATCTAAGAGGGGGAGATGTCAGATGGAATTTATGAATGTCAGTCTTCCGGAAGAAATTGCAAGAGAAGAGAACTTAGGAAATTACGATAAGGCTTTGAAGCTTATTGACAGATGGCTCAAAAAGGATATACCCTCATGGCTTAAGAAAAGGCTTATTTTTGAAAAAGACAGGATAAAGGTTCTTCTGTCAAGTTATCCTTACACGGAGGAAGAGGCAATTAAAAAAGGTAAAGAGGTTATTAAAAGTTTTACTGAGGAAGAGTTTTATAAACTTTTGGAGGAGGGAATTGTTGATTACATTGTTGTCAATGGAGAGAGAAAATATGAGAGAAGGTATGCTTACAATATAGGATATGCTCTTCCTGAGTATAAAGAAAGGATAGCAAGGTCTGAAAGCGTAGAAAAAGACAGAAAATTGCTCAATGAGAGGCTGAATAGCCTAATAAAAGGAGATAAAGCAAAGGAATATAGAGTTAAAGCGCGAATAAGTTTAAAAATAGAAGAAGATGTAAAAGATAAAGTAAGAGTCTGGCTTCCTTTTCCTAAAGAAGAATTACAGCAAAAAGATGTAAAGCTTATATCAAAGAGCCACGAAAAATATACTCTTGCTCCCAGTGAAGCTCCTCAGAGGACGATTTACTTCGAAGGGAAAAGCTCGGAGGAGTATTTTGTGGAATTTGAATATACCATAACAGAGTGGGTAAACAGAGTGGAACCTGAAAAAATCACAGAAGCAAAAGGCAGTGTTTTTCTAGAAGAACAGCCTCCTCACATAGTTTTTACTCCTTATCTTAAAAAGCTTGCCTACGAAATTGTGGGAGATGAGAAAAATCCATATTATAAAGCCAAAAAGATATACGATTGGATTACTTTAAATGTAAATTATTCTTACGTTAAACCTTACGCCGTTTATGATAATATATCTCAGTTTGTTGCTTCTAATTTGAAAGGGGATTGTGGCTTTCAGGCGCTTTCATTTATAACACTCTGCAGGATTGTAGGGGTGCCTGCAAGATGGCAGTCTGGGTGGTACATAAGTCCTTTCTTCACATCTCCACATGATTGGGCGCTGTTTTTTGTACCACCTTACGGCTGGTTGCCTGCAGACCTCTCCTTTGGAGGACGTTACAGGGAAAATGAAGAACTTCGCAATTTCTACTTTGGAAATTTGGACGGGTTTAGAATGGTTGCTAATAGCGATTTTATGAAGGATTTTATTCCATCTAAGACTCATTGGAGAAGTGACCCTTGTGATAATCAAGTGGGCGAAGTAGAGACAATGGATAGAAATATTTATAATTTCTCATATGAAATGAATATTTTGGAATTTAATTCCATAAATTAATGATTGTGTTCACTTGACATGAGAGAGATTCTCTGATAAAATACATTCATGCAGAGAGTGAAAAGCAATGGCAAATAAATTTATGGAAGAAGCCTTGAAAGAAGCGAAGAAAAGCTACGAATTAGGCGAAGTTCCTGTTGGAGCTGTTATAGTGAAAGATGGGGAAATAATAGCGAGAGGACATAACCAAAAAGAATCGTCAAAGGATGCCACAGCTCATGCAGAAATAATTGCCATAAGAGAAGCCTGCAGAAGGTTGGGGAGTTGGAGGCTTGAAGATTGTAGCTTGTATGTGACGCTGGAACCCTGTCCCATGTGTGCAGGTGCTATTGTTGAAGCTCGAATAAAAAGAGTCTATATAGGGACAGAGAGCCCAAAAGAAGGGGCAGCTGGTTCGGTTATAAATATCTTGAATAACAAAGAGTTAGGGACTAGCACTGAAGTTTACTTTGGGATAATGGAAGAAGAAGCGAAGGAACTTCTCAAAAAGTTTTTTGAAAATTTAAGAGAGTAAGTGCGGAGAGATGGCTGAGTGGTCGAAAGCGCTCGCCTCGAAAGCGAGTGGGCGAATTTTTCGCCTCGAGGGTTCAAATCCCTCTCTCTCCGCCACTTAGAAGACCGCGGAGAGATGACCGAGTGGTCGAAGGTGCACGACTGGAAATCGTGTGTACCCCTAAAAAGGGGTACCGAGGGTTCGAATCCCTCTCTCTCCGCCATTTACACAAATTTTCAAAGCGAAAAAATCGTAGGTTACAGCAAATAAACTCTTACAGAAACCGCAAAAACACGACTGAGTGAAAAAAATTGAATAACCTACAAAGAATCGTGTCGGCACGACCACCCCAATTAATGGCAAAAGAGGGGGTGGCTTTTTTGTTACTTAAATTTGCAATTGAGGAATTTCTTGAGGACAGAAAGTTTAAAAACCTAACAGAGATAACAGTGAAGGGCTATGAAAGAAGCTTAAAGGCTTTTCATGACTACATCGTATCAGAACACCAGATACTTAATATCGAAGACGTCAGACCATATCACATCAAAGCCTATCTCTCTTACAGAAAGAAAGAACTTAAAAACAATGCCGAAACCATCAATCATGAAATACGCAATCTCAAAGCATTTTTCAACTACTTTGTGAAGGAGAAAGTGATAAACGAAAATCCTGTAACTGTACCTGTCCAGAAGACAGACACCAAAATTGAGACCTTCACAGATTACCACATACGCCAGATGTTGAGGTATTATCGCAAACAAAAGCAGAGAGGGGATAATTTTTACGCCTATAGGGGATACATCATGATTCTAATTCTTTTAGGTACAGGAATACGGCTGGGAGAGATGTGTAATCTCAAATGGAAAGATGTTGATTTTGTCAATGCAAAAATGACGGTGATAGGGAAAGGCAGGAGGCAGAGGACTATCCCTCTAACGGACAATTTGAAGAAAGAACTGATGGAATGGAGATTCTATGTAGAAAAGAAACTGGGGAATGTGACTGAAGACAGCTTTGTTATTCCTACACAGACAGGGAAAAGATTGAATGAAAATTCAGTGAAGACCTTTTTCCAGAGGCTTAAAAAAATTATGAACTTCAGAGATGTAAGGCTGTCACCACACACTTTCAGACACACATTTGCAAAGCAGTGGATTTTAAGCGGTGGAGATGTTTTTTCCCTTCAAAGAATTCTAGGACACAGCACTATTGAAGTGACAAACAAGTATGTGAACTTATTCGGCAGTGCCCTAAAGGAACAGAATGATAAGTTTAATCCTTTGAATAACATGGATTTGTGAACGTTGTGTTCACAAATATCCTCAATTTGAGGAAAGTTAAAAGAAGAGTTTCGTACGAAATTCGTACAAAGCAAAAGAAGAATATTAACCAAATTGATTAAAGTTGAAAGGAGAGAGGATTTATGTCTTCTAAGGTATATGTAAAGCTTGAAATTGAGGAAGACCATTTAAAACGGTTATCTGACCTCTTAGAGAGGGATAAAACACATATAGAGGACAAAGAGAGGATTGCTTTGTTTTATATTCTGTCAGGGAAAGACAGTCTCTATCAAAACATTGACAAGATTTATGACTTTGAAAACCACACAATAAAACCAGAGTGTTTAAATGATGGTGAATGGACAAGTGAAGATAGAAAACTAATTGCATTGGCATTTAATCTTTACAACAACTATAGAACAACACCACTAGAGGTGTTTTCGGGACTGAGTAAGGATTCATTCCTATTGGCATTGACAGGCATTGTAGAGAGGGTTTATGGATGATTTTAAAGGATATTCTTTAAAAGTATATCCTTATCAAGTGCTTGATGTAATGCCAAGTGTCACAAAAACAAAAAGGGACTGCAATTTGCAATCCCTCTTCCTATAGGCAAAAACAGGGTAGCTAACTGCTACTCTGTTTTTCTTTTATTATCTCTTGTATTTTTTTAGGGGTGGCATAAATTTTCTGCTTTTCAGTAAGTTGATTATATATTTCTTCCACAGTATAACCTTTTTGATACAATTCTACTACTCTCTTTTCTGTTTTATGTGCGTATTGCCTACAGTGTTTACCAGTTGGGACATCTACCCATTTACCAGTTTCCTCATCGTATTTTTTGATACTTTCGGGACAAAATTTTTGTCCTTTCTTTTGTGGTACAAATAACGAATGACAGTATTCACATTCCTTAACAGGTCTTTCTTTAAAAACATCGAGATATAACTCATAATACAAGACAGCTAAAAGATTTTTCAAATAAAGGTATTGTTTGTATTCTTTGGTGTCGGTGACAAATAATATTTTTGCAAATGAATTCTCTTTTAACACTTTATTAATTTCTTGTATCACAAAATATTTTGCTACATCGAATAATTCAGTGTCTTTATTGGCAATAAATACAGGGTCAACGGTTATAGAACGTTTAAAGTTTGTAAGGTTCAACATGTATTTACCATTACCAAGAGGTTTAATTGTTTTTTCAAGTTTAACATAATCTACACCATCGGGGTTTTGTACATCAAAAGCATCCGTAATATAAACAAGGTCTTGAATTCGCTTAATATGACTACGCCAATCTTCAATATATGTCCCTTCTTTTATGATATTCGAGGATTCAAAAAAATCAGGGCATAAATCACCATATTTATTGGCGAATTCTAATATACTTTCGGCATTATTATAATCAACTTTTGCAAATTTTTTATACAATCGGGGTTCGATGATTAAAGGGTTATATTGCCTAAGATTTTTCTCATAAGCTAATTTAAATGAGGTATAAAATCCTTTTTTATTCCAACGATTTAAGATTTCTTCTCTTACATTTGGCGGTGTTGAATGTAGCAAATCTTTTAGTTCAGGAAAATTATCTAAATTATCATCTTTTGTCCCTATACCTCTACCCATAACCAATTCTAAACCATCACCTATAGGAGGAAGTAAAATCCAAGCATGTACGAGTTCCATCTCTCACACCTCATTTTTTTAAAGTTACGCAGGGGTTACGCAAAATTATTTGACGATTTGTTACCTCTATTGTAGCATAGGAATTGGTAAAAAGCAATAGGAGGAGGGATTGGCAATGACAAAATTGGAAAGTTTAAGGAGGCAAAAGGGGTGGTCTCAGAGAGAGTTAGCGGAAAAGTTACACATCAGCGGGTCTATTATTTCCCAAATAGAGAGGGGGTTTCGAAGGGCTTATCCCAAAATCATGAGACAGCTAGCAGAGGTCTTTGAAGTAGAGGTTTCCGATTTGTTCGAAGATGATGGCACACCCAAACCCTCAGAAGAAGAGTATTTGGTTATCCCAGTGAGGAGGTAAAAAATGGGAGGTAAAATGAAATTAACACCACTTCAAGCCATTAGGAAGAAGTGTTTACAATGTAGTAATAATCAACCAAAGGAGGTGGAATTATGCCCAATCAAAAGCTGTCCTCTATATCCATTTCGCTTTGGAAAAACACAGGATGACCCTAACGAAAAATAAACGTATACATGCCTTCCTTTTGATTTGGTGTTATATTCCAGCCTTGTATATCGCTTAAATACTGGCGTACATGGTTGGAATAATTTACAAAAATCGAATTTTTGGAGATAAAACTTTGGGGATACATTTATATCTCCCCCACAATTAACTTTTAAAAAATGCTTTCGGAGGTGTCAAAATGAAGTACATCATCCAAAACCCAATCACAGGCAGGAAGGTGTTTGTAGGTGAATTAATAGGAGACATTTTTTATAAGAGGGTGAAATCAAGCCAAAAGCTACGGATTTTAGACTCGTACGGAATAGAAGCGGGTGTTATAGAGGATTTGAAAAGAAGAGGATGTAAAAAAATCGTCCTCATAGAGGACGGTAAGAAAGAGTATAGTGTGTCTTTTAACACCTTTTACACTAAAGCAATCAGGGAAACTTTTGGAAAATCTTCATATCAGTTTTATCTCCCTATGAAATACTGGGAGAAAGCTAATGAAGAACAGCAAGGAGAACAATTAGTTATTAATCTCTAAAATCCCCTAGAGAGGAGGATGGTTATGGATATTGCAACCCTCAAGAAGAAGGTCGATATAGTGAATATCATTTCTCATTATGTCGAGTTAAAACGGGAGGGGACAAGCTACAAAGGGCTTTGTCCCTTCCATCCTGATACTAATCCCTCTTTTAGTGTATCACCTGAAAGGCAAATTTACAAGTGCTTCGGTTGTGGTGTTGGCGGTGATGTTTTTGACTTTATCCAGAGGATAGAAAACTGCACATTTGACGAAGCAGTAAGGAAGGTGATGGAGATGGCAGGAATTAATGAACCTCTTCCTATAGGGGAGAAAGCAGAAGAACGCAAAGAAGATTTTTCAAAATTTGTTGAGGAAGCACATAAGAATATCAGTAAAACCGACTACCTTTCAAAGCGAGGCATTAGCGAAGCATTAATCAAAAAGTATCATATCGGTTTTGATGGGAAAGGGGTTATTGTACCTCTTTCCTATAGGGGAAAGGTCGTAAGCTATGTGAAGCGGTTTATTGAGGGAGAGAGACGTTATTACAACCCCGAAGGAGTAAAGTTAGTACCATTCAATATAGATATAAAGCAGGATGTCGTCTTTGTAACAGAAGGGGTATTTGACGCCTTAGCAGTAGAGGAAGTTGTTGGCTTACCTGCGATAGCTTTGCTGGGCAGTCAAAACCATAACGTTTTGTTGGAGAATTTGCATTGCGACTATTACATCATCATGCTTGATAACGACGAAACAGGACAAAAACAAGCTTTAGAATTGTATAACAAGCTAAAAGGAAAAGGAAAAAAGGTGACTTTATTTGACAGCAGTCTCTATCCTGCAGAAATTAAAGACCCAAACGAGTGGCTTGTTAAGGATAAAAACGGCTTTAAAAAAGTTCTAGATTTATATGTTACAAAAGCGAAAAGACCGTATTCTCTTAAAGCTTTAGCCTTAGATTATCAAAACACCTTTAGGGAAGGAAAGTACAAACCTATTCCTACAGGAATCAAAGCAATAGATGACACCCTAGAAGGCGGTTTAAGAAAAGGCATGTTTTACACCATTGGTGCAATGCCAGGGGCAGGGAAGAGTAGTTTATGTATACAGATTACGGATTTATTAGCGAAAGCAGGTTATAATGTCATATACGTCTCTGTTGAGATGTCGGAGTATGAAATACAAACAAAACTATTTGCAAGAGAATTTACACTAACACGCTTACAGAAGGGCTTTTTTGAAAAAAAAGATGTGCTTATTCAGACTGAACTTTTAAAAGGTCATATTGCCGATAGGGATAAGCTTATTGCCTTCAATGGAATCATTAAGGAGTATATCAACAAAGTAGGTGAAAGGATTCACATTGTCTTTACCACTTCCTTAAATGAGGTTAGAAAAGCGGTTGAAATAGAACCTAACAGCATTTTAATTGTGGACTACCTTCAAAAACTACAACCTAGCGAGAAATTTCAGACGGATAAACAGCGAATTGACGCAGTCCTTAATGAGTTAAACAAAATCAAGAACGAGTTTGAAATACCTGTCCTACTTATCTCCAGTATAAACAGACAAAGCTATAACAGTGAAGGCGAGATGTCAGCTTTTAAAGAAAGCGGAACTATCGAATACGAGACAGCAGGGGCTTTTGTGATGACAACGAGGAAGGACGAAAACAAAAAAGACCTCATCGGAGAGGATGAATTGAAGGGAGTGTACAAGTATGTCTGCTTAGAATGTGTGAAAAATCGCTATGGGCAGGTAGGAGAAAAGAAAGAACTTGTGTTTTACCCCCTGTTCAGCCACTTTGAAGAAAAAGAAGGAGGTATTGAAGATGAGTTATTTAGTGGACGCTAATTTAGTTATTAATCCCATCTTCCCTTTACGCCATGTGCTACCCGAAATATTAAGCGACAAGGAGGTAAAAAGAGAAGACGGAACAGTATTCACACCATTAAGGTGGCAGTATAAAACAGCAGACGGCGGAGAAGTAATTGTAGTTTCGAGTAATAAACTCACTCCGTTTGACAGCATGGTTTACAGAACCATTATCACCTATAGGCAGGAAAAAGGAATTAAGGAAAACCATTTTGAAATACCTGTCAACTATATTATGCAAAAAACGGGGTTAAATTTCAATAAGACAGTAGAACGGGAAAGGATTGAGAGTTCTCTCTTAAAGCTAATGGACACCCACATTTTAATCGAAAGGTACCTCAAGAAAACCGAGGGGAAAAACATAAGAGAAAAAACATACTTCAACCTGTTAAGCGGTTTTGGTTACCGCCAACCCGAAACAAAAAAAGGAAGAGGGCATGTGAAGAAAATACATGTACAACTACCACAGGTTTTATGCGACAACTTAGATAATGGATATGTAGCTAGAGGCGAAATCGAAACGCTTAAAAAAGTGTTAAAAAGTCCTCTAGAGACAAGGATTTACGACCTTCTAACGGTAAGATGTGCCGATGGGAAGGAATATAAACGAAACTTTACCGCTTTTTGTAGAGAGGATGTGGCAATGGAAAAGGGAGAAGACGGCGAAAAGGAAGTGTTGAAAGCATTGGATAACATGAAAAAGAAAGGCATAATTGGTTACAGCATTGGCGAAAATAACAATTTGAAGATAAAACTGCTTTAACCCCATATACCCATGGGGGGTATATTAAAATTGGAAAAAATTAATATGTAGGAATTACCTAGCTAAAACTGTAGGAATTACCTCCTGAAAACTGTAGGAATTACCTCTTTTTCGAGACCGCAAACCCGCATGAATACTGGCTTTTCCCCCTTTACAATTTATAATCTATAATCTATAAGAGAATTCCTCCCTATAGGTCGGAATTCTTGATATACCCCTATACAAATATGCCACTAGGAAGGAGAGAAGATACCCCCACATGAGAATATGTCATTGGGGAAAAAAACATCCACATGAGAAGGAGGTGAAGTGTCTTCCTCTTCCTAGAGGTTTATTTGAAACGCAGGATATAAAACATTCCAGCCACTTCCCCCTTCCCTATAAGCTTATTCCACAGGAGGTGATAGAATGGAACTAGACCTACTGGGACTTTCACCACAACCCCGCCGCAGGCTGAATCCTATTGAAAAAGCGATGACAAAAACGGCGAGGGAATGGGAAAAAATCAGAAACAAAGCAAAGTCAGACGAGGAATGGATGTACTACAATGCTTTGAAGCGGTTAAGAGAAGCAATCGACAGAAAGCATAAGCTTGATATTGAATTATGGTCCTTTAATGTTTCCTCTCTAGAGGAAAAATTGTTTTTCTGAAATGTTTAAAAATGTCAAACAAATGCAACCTTTTAAAATCCTGCAGTAGGCTATAAATCAGGCTTTATTGGGTTTTTGGCATATTTTACATTGACACCAAATTGGATGAGTTGGACGAGTTGGCGGATAGGTTATTAAGACTGCAACAGGCAGGGTACTCAAAGTGAGAGTACCCTTTTTGTTATGCAAAGGTGGGATGGTTAATGGAGTTGTTAAAGGATTATTATTGGATTTTGCAGAATATTAAAAGCTGTAAGGAAATGTTGTCACAGTTAGAAGCAGACGCTAAAAAATACAAGCAACAAGGCTTATTGAAAAAGATAGAGGAATTGCAAAACGTTTATAAGACGAAGATACAGGAAAGCCTTGAGAAGCAAAGAAAAATAGAAGAGGCTATTGAACGCCTACAGGGTGTAGAAAAACAAATTATACTTTTGCGGTACAAAGAAAATAAGACATGGGAAGAAATAAGCTGTGAAGTGAATTATAGCTATTCACAAGTACATAGAATACACAGAAAAGCATTGGAAAAGCTTAAGGAAGCTTAATTGATGACCTCGTATTTTGCGGGGTCACTACACACGCCTTTAAATCGATTTTAAGAAGAGTTAAACGGTAGAGACATAAAATAATATGTCTCTGTTTTTTAAAAACGATTCTGGGGCAAATTTGACCGCCATTTTCCTTTCTAGAGGCTGAAGGAATTTTGGGGCGGTAACTTACCGTATCAACCTTTCCTTTGTAAGGATGTTCCAAGTTAGAACACCCTTGCAAGGGTGCGGTGACTTACCGCATCATCCTTTCTCCTAGTGGCTTATGGATGTGAACAGTGGTTGTGACTTTCACACTTTAAAGTATGCAATTATACGAAATCACCATTTTGTATAATTGGACTTACATTCAATTACCTATTGCCAATACGTTTTTTCTATGGTATACTTAAAATGCACTCACTAAAGAAAAGAAAATAGTAGGTGGTCGTGTCGAAAAGGGAAAAAGGTGGAGAAAGATTTAGAATATCCAAAAAATGTCTAACTGGAAATCGTGTGTACCCCTAAAAAGGGGTACCGAGGGTTCGAATCCCTCTCTCTCCGCCATTTACATTTAAGAAAATAATTGGGGCCGTACTAGATGGGGAGGTAGCGGTGCCCTGTAGCCTGCAACCCGCTATAGCAGGGTCGAATTCCCAGGCTGAGGCCTGATTTCTGTAAGGCCTGGCGCAAGTAAGTGGCGTTGATACTTGAGTCCTGCGCAACGGAGATTTGCGAACCCCGTCAGGTCCGGAAGGAAGCAGCGGTAAGCAAACACCTCCGTGTGCCGCAGGGGTGCTTGAGTGGAGCTAACTGCTTGCGTAACGCTTATGGGGACAGGTCGAAGCTGGGTGTACGGCCCCTATATTTATGCCCATTTACTGTAAAAATTTTCCTTATAATATTCTTATAATATTTTTTCTTCTCCATCTCAAATTGGCTTAAGATCAAGTTTTTTTTACCGAAATAAATAAAGGGATGCATTTTCACATAAGAAAAGAGATGGAGGAGAATATGTTTAGAAGAGAGTACAGAAAAAAGCTTTTTGTTGTTCTATTTGGGGTTTCATTTTTTGTGTACTTTCTATCTCTTGTGCATTTTTTGTCGGGCTTTGAAAAAAGGATTTTTATTGGCAGTTTAATTTTATTGATCTCAATGGAGTTGTCAAGTTTTTTGTCAAAAAAATTGTCAGAACCTATTGAAAAATTAGAAGAAGGGGTAAAGAGGATAAGCCAGGGAGACTTTGGCTATCGATTGGATGTAAAATCTTCTCAGGAATTTGAGGAACTTTCAAAAAGTTTTAATTTTATGGCTCAACAGCTGTCCTATGCTTATGAAAGGTTAAAGGAGCAGACAGATAATTTAATAAGGCAGAATGAAGAATTGCAGGAATTCAATGCGGAACTGGAGGCTTCTTATGAACAGCTGGAGGCTTTAACGCGGGAACTGGAGCTTTCAGAGAGGAAGTACCGCCTTTTGGTGGAAAATATAAGGGATATTTTATGGGTGACCGATAAGAACTTTATAATTGAGTTTGTGAATTCAAGAGTAGTTAGGTATCTAAACTATACACCTCAAGAGTTAGTTGGGAAAAGTCTCCTTGAAATTGTAGATGAAGAGGCAAAAGAAACTTTAAAAAACATGATGGAAGGCAAAGTGAGATTTGCAGAGGTAAGTTTTAGGACTAAAGATGGGCTTTTGCTGTTGACAGAAACCCATGTTAAGAGATTAAAAGTTGATGAGGAAGTTATAGGACTTCAGGGTATTTCGAGAGATATTACAGAGACTTACTACATAAAAAAGCAGATTGAAGAGAAAAACAACGAAATCCTGGCTATAAGCGATGTGGGTAAATTAATTACATCTGGCAGCGATATGAAAGAGGTGTTAAAAGCTATTGTAGAAAAAGTTGCCGGATTACTCAATTCTCCTCTCTGCGCTGTAAGGGAATATCATCCTTCTTCAGGGAAATTCTTACTATTAGCGAAGGGTGGAGAATTAAAAGATTATCCAGTCTCTGAGGAAATAAGGCTTTCTGAAAAAGATATTGAAGAGCTGGTGACTTCAAAAGAGATCAAAATAAAAGATGTGGATGAATTTCCTCACAGTGAAAAGGTGACGCCCATTTTTAGAGCCAAAGATGTGTATTCGGTGGTAGTTGTTCCACTAGTTTTTGGTGGTGAAACGAAAGGGATTTTGACTGTATGGGCTTCTACTAATACAGTGAAGAATATGAGTTTATTGAGGTCAGTTGCCAGTGCGATTTCTTTGGCAATGGAAAATTCCAAGCTTTACGAAGAGATAAAGAAGGTCTATATAAAGACTATAGAAGCATTGGCTTATGCTATAGAGGCAAAGGATATTCACACAAAAGGGCATTCCATGAGGGTATCTCAGTATGCGGCTTTAATAGGAGAATATATGGGATTTTCCAGAGAGAAAGTGGAGCAATTGAGAATTGCAGGGATTTTACACGATATAGGGAAGATAGGGATAAGGGATTCCATTCTTCTAAAGAAAGGAAAGTTGACTCAACAGGAATATGAAGCTATGAAATTGCACCCAGAGATAGCGAGAAAAATATTAGCACCAATAGATTTGCCTAAAGAGATACTTGAGGCTATTGCAAAGCATCATGAAAGGTATGACGGAAAAGGTTACCCTTATGGATTGAAGGGGGAAGAGATACCTATTGAAGCCGCGATTTTGGGGGTTGCTGATGCCTTCGATGCAATGACTTCAGACAGGTCTTACAGAAAGGGTATGAGCATTGAAGAGGCTGTCAATGAGGTTTTGAGAAATAAAGGAACTCAATTTCACCCTGAAGTGGTGGATGTGTTCATTTCTATATACATGAATGGCTCGGTCTTTGAGAAGAGACCGAGTTTTATTTTGAAAAAGTGTAGCGAAGTCTAAATTTTTTTGCTACAATTTAATATAACGGGGTGTTAGAGTATGTATCAGTCTTTGTACAGGAAATACAGGCCAAAAAGTTTCAGTGAAGTTGTGGGGCAGGACCACATTGTGAGGACTCTGAGGAATCAAATAAAAATGGGAAGGATAGGGCATGCATATCTTTTTACAGGCACAAGGGGGACAGGGAAAACTAGTGTAGCAAAAATTTTTGCAAAGGCGGTAAACTGTTTAAATCCAAAAGACGGTGAGCCCTGCAATTCCTGTGAGGTGTGTCAGGCGATAAACACTGGTACTACTATGGATGTCTTGGAAATAGATGCTGCATCTAATAACAGCGTGAATGACGTGAGAGAACTTAGAGAGTCTGTAATCTACTCTCCTTCTCTGACAAAGTACAAAGTATATATAATAGATGAAGTGCATATGCTTTCTACAGGAGCTTTTAACGCCCTTTTAAAAACACTTGAAGAGCCCCCTCGCCATGTGATTTTCATTCTTGCTACCACTGAACCTGAGAAACTGCCTGACACTATCCTCTCGCGTTGCCAGAGGTTCGATTTTAAAAAGATACCGACAAAGCAGATTGCACAGAATCTAGAAAGGATTTGCAGAGATAGCGGTATACAGATTGAAGAAAATGGGATAAAGGCTATCGCTCTTTATGGAAATGGTTCAATGAGAGATGCGATAAGTCTTTTAGAGCAATGTGCTTCCTACAAAGAAGGATTGATAACCTATGAAGATGTTTGTGAAATATTGGGAGTTGCGAATGAAGAAATGCTTTTTTCACTTTTAGATCATATTTACGAGAAGGATGCGGTGGCTTCTTTACAGCAACTGGATAAAATATTGTCCTATGGAATAGATTTAGGAAATTTTCTAAGGTCCTTTACTTATATGCTAAGAGATATGGTTATATACAAAACTGGGGGAGATGAGCTAATAGAAATTTTGTACGGAGATCAAGAGACCATAAAAGCAAAGTCGCAGAAATACAGCATAGGATTTTTGACAAATGCTTTGGAGAAGTTTACTGCTTTGCAGAGAGAGATAAGATATGCTGTTTCACCTGTTACATTGCTTGAATTGACGATTTTAAGACTTATTAGGCCGGAAATTTCTTACGATATGGGAAGCTTGATAGCTAGAATAGAAGAGCTAGAGGAAAAAATAAATAAAGGGTATGTGGTAACAAAAGAAGAGAGTGCGAAAACACATGAAAAAGATGAGCTAGAAAAAAAGGTTGATGCTACAAAAGAGGCAAAAGAAGAAAGGGAGGAAATTGATTTAGGAAGAGTTTGGCTTGAAGTAAAGGGAATTCTCAAAAAGGAAAGGATGATGCTCTATACTTTCCTAGAGAAGGGTGTTCCCCATTTAAAGGATGGCAAAATTGTTGTGGAGTATTCCGAAGAAGACGCTCTTTTGGTGGAACAGCTTGGTAGGCCAGAGAATAAAGACTTTATTGAAGGAGTAGTAGAAAAAGTAGTGAAGAAAAGAATTCCAATAGAGTTTGCTCTAAAAAAAAGCGAAGAGGACCTTTTAATTAAGCAGGTAAAGGAATTTTTTGGGGATGGAATTGACATAGAAATAATATAGTGCAAAAGAGGCAAAAAGCACATATTCTAAAATAGAGTAAAAGAATTGGGAGGTAATGAAATGGCAAAAGGTGGATTTCCAGGAGGATTTAATATTAACAATATGATCAAACAAGCACAACAGATGCAAGAAGAAATAAAAAAGATGCAGGAAGAGTTAATGCAGAAGACAGTGGAGGGTACTTCAGGGGGAGGAATGGTAAAAGCAGTAGCAAACGGGAGGAAAGAACTTGTAAGCATAAATATAAACCCTGAAGTGGTAGATAAAGACGATGTAGAGACTTTAGAGGACCTGGTGTTAGCAGCTGTGAACCAGGCTTTGAGAAATGCAGAAGAAATGATTGCTTCTGAAATGGCTAAAATAACAGGAGGATTTAATATTCCAGGTTTGTTTTGAGGTGGAAAGATGAGTTACTATTCTACTTCTGTGGCAAAGCTTATAGAGGAACTTTCTAAATTGCCTGGGATAGGACCCAAAACGGCCCAGAGATTAGCATTTTTCATAATAAATATGCCTTTAGACGAAGTAAGAAGTCTTTCTCAGGCTATTATAGAAGCGAAAGAGAAATTGAGATATTGCAAAATTTGTTTTAACATAACTGATAAAGAAGTGTGTGACATATGCAGTGATGAAAATAGAGACCATTCCACCATATGTGTTGTGTCCCATCCGATGGATGTAGTTGCGATGGAAAAAGTCAAGGAATACAAAGGAGTGTACCATGTTCTGCATGGTGTTATTTCACCTATAGAGGGAGTAGGACCGGAAGATATAAGGATAAAAGAACTTTTGGAAAGAGTAAGGGATGGCAGTGTAAAAGAAGTCATACTTGCCACAAATCCAGATATAGAAGGAGAAGCTACAGCGATGTATATAGCTAAACTGCTGAAACCCTTTGGAGTAAAGGTTACAAGGATTGCTCATGGCATTCCTGTGGGAGGAGATTTGGAGTATACAGATGTTGTGACTTTGTCAAAAGCTCTAGAGGGAAGAAGAGAGGTGTGATGGGGAAGCTCCTATTAGGCAGAGCCTAGTAGGGGCACTTTTATTAATTTTTAGAATAATGTCGAAAATTGTATATACAGCTTTAAAAAAGTAGTGTATAATATTATCAAATGAAAATAATTATTAGCTAGGAGGAATAAAATGTGAATTTGAGTTACAATAATCTATTGTCAGCTTTTTCGTTGGCTCTTGACGTACAAGAGTATAAAAACATGGGACATGCAAGAAGAGTCGCATATGTTTCTCTCAGGATTTCAGAAATGCTTGGATTTGATGAGGAAAAAAAGAAGAAGGTCTATTACTCTGCTCTTTTACACGATATAGGCAAAGGCGATATATATGAAGATTTTTACACAGAGGAATGGTGGAAACATGCGGACAGAGGCAGTAAAATTGTTTTAAAATTGCCTTTTGGTGAGAATTTTTCAGAGATTATAAGGTATCACCGTGAGAATTACGACGGAAGTGGGCATTTTAAGTTAAAAGGAGATGAAATCCCATTAGGAGCTCAGATAGTTTTTATATCAGATCAGTTCGACATAAGGTACACTTCTTTGTCTCACAAAGAGAGAGAATACAATATAAGGGAAAATTTAAAAGAATGTGTAGAGACTAATATAGGGAAAATGTTTAACCCTTTGGTTTCAAAGGCATTACTTGAACTTATGAAGCAGGAAAAGTTCTGGCTTGATTATAAGTTTTTTGACATAAAAAGTATACTAAATAAAATAGAACCCAAAGACACTATTCCAATTGGAATCGACGAATTGGAGAATATAGCAGAAGCTTTTGCAGATATTATAGATACCAGAAGCCGTTTTACATACGAACATTCTAGAGGGATTTCAAACCTGGCCTATCAAATGGCTAAAGTATTAGGCTATGATGAAGAAACTTCTAGGAAGATAAGAGTTGCGGGGCTTTTGCATGATTTAGGGAAACTAGCTGTACCTAATTCTATACTTGACAAACCAGGCAAGCTTACAGAAGAAGAATTTATGGTGATGAAATCTCACGTTTATTACACGAAGATAATTTTAAAAGAAATCGGTGGAATAGATGAAATAGCCGAATGGGCAGCAAATCACCACGAGAAACTCGATGGAAGTGGATACCCTGAAGGGTTGAGAGGATATGAAATGGGGGATATTGATAAGCATATTGCTGTATGCGATATATTTCAAGCTTTGACGGAGGACAGACCCTATAGAAAGGGAATGAGCACCAAGGAGGCTATAAGAATTATTGAAAAAGAAGTTAAAAATGGAAAGTTGAATGAAGAGTCTCTGGAAATTTTGAAAAAAGTGGTTTTTTAAAGGTATACTCAGCCGTATTTTAGGAAATAATACGGTTGAGGAGGGATTATATGGGCATACTTTTTGATTACTTAAAAGAGATGGCTGCCACTAAAAATATTTATGAGTATAATTCAGATGGGATGCAATTGGTGGATGAAGTGAGACGCACAATAAAAGAGTTGAGAGATGCTGAAATTTATTTCCACAACGTTACAGATCCTGATTTGGTTGATTATGCTATATATCGGTTAGAAAGCCTCAAGAGAAAGTACATATACTTGCTAAAAAAAGCAAAAGAAGAAGGAGTAAGTTTTGATAATTTTTCTTCTCTCCTATCATAATTTGTCCTCCCCCTAAGTATAAATATAACAGTAAACTCTTAGGGGGTTTTTATATGAACATAAGCATTGAGTACAATATAATAATTGCGTATTTGGTTGGGCTGTTTTTGCTTTACCTTTTGGGATGGCTCTTAGTAGTTCCTCGTAAAATTTTAATTAGAATTATATTAAATGGGATTATAGGTGGTATAATACTCTTTTTCATAAACATAGCAGGAAAATCATTTGGCATATTTATAGCTATAAATCCTGTAACTGCGCTTATAGCAGGTTTTTTAGGAATACCAGGCATAATACTTTTGATAATCCTACAGTATATTGTTTGAAGTTGACACAGAAATAAACAGTTTAAATCCTCCTTGTTTTTGAAATAATAAGTTTTGAAAAAAGACAAAAGGAGGATTGCATATGACTGTAAAAAGCGATATAGAAAAAGCAATTGCTTCAGCGCAAGCAGCACTTGGCACTTATGCACAGTTTGCTAGTGCTACAGAAGACCCTGCTGCGAAGCAGATGTTCCAGCAGATGCAGCAGGACATGCAAAGGCATGTTACAATGCTCACTAACAGGTTAAATTATCTTAATTCCAACAATAAATTAAATCAGCAATCTCAACCTACACAGCAGGCTACACAGCAAAATCAACAAAATGTCCTTACAAACAAAAAACAATAAGTAAAGGAGGCTTCGTGCCTCCTTTATTAAGATAAGGTTTACGGAGATAAAAGGAATAAAAATGAGCATAAGGATGTAATAAAGAAATACTTTAGGTTAAATAATTGTTATTGAAACTTAACTCTGTTTTTTTGAGGTTGAGATATTTTTTGAAATGTGGTATATTATAAGCACGCTCTTAAACGATCTAATTAACTTTTTTTGTTATGTTGACAAAATCTTAAATTTGTGATAAGATAAAAAAGCTTTCTTGAGGGACCTTGAAAAGTGGACAGCGAGGCTAGGGAGAAGAGGTAAGTTTTTAAGGATTAGCTGGAGAGTTTGATCCTGGCTCAGGACGAACGCTGGCGGCGTGCCTAACACATGCAAGTCGAGCGGGCCTGTCAAGGCGTTATGTTTTGGCAGGTTTAGCGGCGGACGGGTGAGTAACGCGTGAGCAACCTACCCTTGAGACAGGGATAACCCTGGGAAACCGGGGCTAATACCTGATATACTCTATTAGGGCATCCTGATGGAGGAAAGGGCGGGAAGCCGCTCAAGGATGGGCTCGCGTCCCATCAGCTAGTTGGTGAGGTAACGGCTCACCAAGGCTACGACGGGTAGCCGGCCTGAGAGGGTGGTCGGCCACACTGGGACTGAGACACGGCCCAGACTCCTACGGGAGGCAGCAGTGGGGAATCTTCCGCAATGGGCGAAAGCCTGACGGAGCGACGCCGCGTGAGCGAAGAAGGCCTTCGGGTCGTAAAGCTCGATAGTGTGGGAAGAAGGGATGACGGTACCACACGAAAGCCCCGGCTAACTACGTGCCAGCAGCCGCGGTAAGACGTAGGGGGCGAGCGTTGTCCGGAGTTACTGGGCGTAAAGGGCGCGTAGGCGGTTTAGCAAGTCAGGTGTAAAAGGCCACGGCTCAACCGTGGATATGCATCTGAAACTGCTGAGCTAGAGGGCAGGAGAGGGGAGTGGAATTCCCGGTGTAGCGGTGAAATGCGTAGATATCGGGAGGAATACCAGTGGCGAAGGCGACTCCCTGGACTGGCCCTGACGCTGAGGCGCGAGAGCGTGGGGAGCAAACAGGATTAGATACCCTGGTAGTCCACGCTGTAAACGATGGGTGCTAGGTGTGGGGAGCGGAAGCTTTCCGTGCCGTAGGAAACCCAATAAGCACCCCGCCTGGGGAGTACGG
>Ga0224486_100204_pt1 | contig 24959 bp, 19 predicted proteins | sample TexhydDE_CT_test_FD_172013 | JGI IMG/M metagenome (GOLD analysis project Ga0224486, IMG submission 172013) | Fracking water microbial communities from deep shales in Oklahoma, United States - hydraulically fractured wells DE_CT_test ... | reverse complement strand
CACTTATTCTGATGCCTCCTTTTGTTGGGTTGTTTTTAACCACTTCTATTATAGCAGGCATTCAGAATAAGTGCTCTCTTTTTTATAGATTTCTTTTTCCCCACCCCAACATTTATTATAGAACCTAGATTTAAAAGATGTTTTTGCCTACTAAAGGATAGTATTGGGAAAATCAGTGTTCTTCAAAAAATAAAAAGTGCAGCACTTTGTCATAGGCTGCACTTTTTATTTTTCACATTTATTGGATGTTTGCAAAATGTTTGCAAATCTAAATTAGAAGGCAAATAAAAATGGTGCGCCATCAGGGATTCGAACCCCGGACCCGCTGATTAAGAGTCAGCTGCTCTGCCAACTGAGCTAATGGCGCACGGAAGTGTTAAAGTGTATTCACTTGGAGCGGGCAACGAGACTCGAACTCGCGACCCTCACCTTGGCAAGGTGATGCTCTGCCAACTGAGCTATGCCCGCTCGTTTGGTGCGGGAGACGGGACTTGAACCCATAAGCCCTTTCGGGCACTAGAACCTGAATCTAGCGCGTCTGCCAATTCCGCCACTCCCGCACATTATAAACCGTACATTTTTCAATTTTAGAATCAGATGGTGACCCATCCGCGATTCGAACGCGGGACACCCTGCTTAAAAGGCAGGTGCTCTACCTCCTGAGCTAATGGGTCACTCTGGCTGGGATGGCAGGATTCGAACCTGCGCATGCCAGAGTCAAAGTCTGGTGCCTTACCGCTTGGCTACATCCCAGCATGGGGTGGATAGTGGGACTTGAACCCACGACCTCCAGAGCCACAATCTGGCGTTCTTGCCACCTGAACTATATCCACCACACAAAAAATGGTGCGCCTGGAGAGATTCGAACTCCCGACACACGGCTTAGAAGGCCGTTGCTCTATCCAGCTGAGCTACAGGCGCATCTTGGAGCGGGTGATGGGAATCGAACCCACGCAACCAGCTTGGAAGGCTGGGGCTCTACCATTGAGCTACACCCGCACTATTTATAATTCCTTCTGACAGTTTTAGATTATATCAGATGGTTTCATCTTTGTCAACACTTATGCTTCAAAATTTTTGGTGGATAGTTGACCCTTTAAAAGAGGTCTTGACAATAGAAAGCCATGTTTATATAATGTAAGAAGGTAGGTTTGATAAGATGCGGGCATGGCGGAATTGGCAGACGCGCCAGACTTAGGATCTGGTGGGGTTTCCCGTGGGGGTTCAAGTCCCTTTGCCCGCACCATTAGAAAAATTTTAATTTAGCATATGAGAAAATACAGAAGAATAAAATAAAAACTCTGCCCCAAGGCAGAGTTTTTATTTTTAATGTAACTCACTCTTTTGAAAATCTGAAATAATTTTCTAACAAGCTAATGACGATGAGCCCCAAAATACCTCCTATTATAGCGGTTACAAACTGAGGGGTTGTGAAAGCTTGGACGATTTTTAGAGGTACTTTTACGTTGAATAACTGTATTATATACTTTACCGAAATTGCAAGCCATATAAATTTGACTAAAGCGCCTAATATCATGCCAAGTATCTTATTTTTCTGCATTGAAAAAAGCATCACATATAAAGAATTGCCAATCATTATAAAAGGTATCATCAGAGGAAAACCCATTATTCCAACTAAAAATGCGATTACAGGAGTAAGACAGCCTATTGTAATACCTGACCACATTCCAACAGTTCCAGCAGCGATTAATAACATGGCATTTACCACTGACCCTGTTACAAGCTGAGGCATTTTCATAAATTGAAAAACTATTGTAATGGCAAGTAAAATGGCTGTCCTTGTCATGAACTTTGTATTCATAGGAAACATCTCCTTTTTGTTGTGCTCAGTTATATTTTAGTGCTCTTCTAGAGGAATGTCAAATATTTATCAAACTGTGCGTCAATACACTCTGCTGCCTGACCGCAAGTTATAAAAAATTTGCCTTAGATTTAAAAATTTAGTATTATAGGTACTAGACTTAATGAAATTTCATCCTTATAATTTATATATGGAGCCTACTCATCTCAACAAGTGATACTTTGCAATTAAAACAGGGGAGGGAGTAGTGATGGAAGTTTTGAGAGTATCAACTAATTCCAATCCTAAGTCTGTAGCAGGTGCGTTGGCGGCTATTGTGAGGGAAAAGTCTGCTGCGGAGATTCAGGCTATAGGAGCAGGTGCGGTCAATCAGGCAGTAAAAGCTATTGCAATTGCTAGAGGATTTGTGGCTCCTAATGGTATTGATTTGGTAATGGTTCCCGCATTTGTAGAAGTAGAGATAGATGGAGAAAAGAGAACTGCTATGAAGTTTATTGTAAAAGCCAGATAAAACAATTTGTCCACTGGACAAAATTAAACAGAGGGAGTATAATATGATTTAGGATTGACATTTTTGCGGGCATTCCTTTTGCCCGCACCAAAATATTTTAGCAGGAAAATAATGCGCGTTGCATTATTTTTTTTGTACTTATTTTGCTTCACAAATTTTTTATGTTATAATATTATAAGTTCAGAAGAATCCATACGAAAGAAAGGAACAGGAGGATCTACTTAATGGGTGCGAATCTTAAGAAAATAGAAAAGAGCGTGGCTACTCTTGAACTTACAATACCAAAAGAAAAATTTGAAGAAGGCTTAGATTATGCTTTTAAGAAAAATGCTTCAAAATTCAATGTTCCAGGTTTCAGAAAAGGGAAAGCTCCAAGATTTTTAGTTGAGAGATATTATGGAGAAGGCGTACTTTATGAAGATGCCATAGAGTATGTGTTCGACGAAGCGTACCAGGAAGCTTTAAAAACGTTTAATTTAGAGCCTGTAGATTATCCAGACATCAACATCTTGCAAATAGGCAAAGGAAAAGATTTGGTTTTAGAAGCAACTGTTGCAGTTATGCCCGAAGTTGAGCTTGGAGAATACAAGGGCATAGAAATTGAAAAAATAGAATATGATGTGTATGATGGAGATGTAGAGTACGAATTAGAGAAGTTAAGGCAGCAAAATGCAAGAATTATTCCAGTTGAGGGAAGGCCCGCAGAGCAGGGGGATATTGCTGTAATTGACTTTGAAGGATATATAGACGATAAGCCTTTTGAAGGAGGAAAGGGAGAGAATTACGAACTTGAATTAGGAAGCAATACTTTTGTGCCTGGCTTTGAAGATCAAATAATAGGCCACAATGTGGGTGAGACCTTTGACGTGACTGTCACTTTCCCTGAGGATTACAGAGTGGAAGAATTAAAAGGAAAGACTGCCGTATTCAAAGTTACGCTGAAGGCATTAAATAAAAAAGAATTGCCAGAACTGGACGATGAGTTTGCAAAAGATGTAAGTGAATTTGAGACTTTGGAGGAATTAAAGCAGGATATAAGGAAGAAATTAGAAGAAAAAAATAAAAGAGAAGCAGAAAATGAAATGAAAGAAAAGGCAGTAATGAAAGTAGTAGAAAATGCAAAAGTGGATATTCCAGATGTGATGGTAGAAAGGCAGATAGACCTTTCTTTGAGGGATTTGGACTATAATTTGAGATTACAAGGTTTAGATTTAAACACCTATCTATCTATAACCGGCAAGACCATACGGGACTTAAGAAAGGAAATGTGGGAAGGCGCTTTAAATAGGGTAAAAACCCAGCTTGTGATAGATAAAATAGCGAAAGTTGAAAACATTGAAGCTACAGAAGAAGAGCTGGAGAACAAATTAAAAGAGTTGGCAGAGAGTTACAGAGTAAATCTGGAAGAATTCAAGAAAAGTTTAACAGAAAGCCAGATAAACGGCATAAAAGAGGATATAGCGTATTATAAGACGATTGACTTTATTTTCAACCAGTGTAAAATAGTAAGTAAAGAGGAGTGATTTTTATGAGCTTAGTTCCAATTGTAGTGGAGCAGACAAATAGAGGCGAAAGAGCTTATGATATTTTTTCCCGTCTCTTAAAAGACCGCATAGTGTTTTTAGGAGATGAAATTAACGATACCACAGCTAGTCTGGTTATCGCTCAGATGCTGTTTTTAGAGGCAGAGGATCCAGACAAAGATATATGGCTTTATATAAACAGTCCTGGTGGTTCTATCACTGCTGGTCTTGCAATATATGACACAATGCAGTATATAAAGCCGGACGTTGTGACACTTTGTGTGGGCATGGCAGCATCTATGGCTGCTTTCCTGCTTGCTGCAGGTGCAAAAGGTAAGAGATTTGCACTTCCTAACAGTGAAATAATGATTCATCAGCCCTGGGGTGGAATGCAGGGACAGGCTACTGACATAAAGATTCATGCAGAAAGACTTCTAAGGTTGAGAGACAAGTTAGAAAGGATTCTTTCAGAGAATACGGGGCAGCCTCTTGAAAAGATAAAAGCCGATATGGAAAGAGATTACTTCATGACTGCAGAGGAAGCTAAGGCTTACGGCATAATAGATGACATACTTGTAAGGCACAAAAAGTGAGGCTCCCAAAAGAGGTGAAATTTTATGGCTAAATACGACGACCACAAGCAATTAAAGTGTTCATTTTGCGGCAAGACTCAGGACCAGGTAAGGAGACTGGTGGCAGGGCCCGGAGTGTATATCTGTGACGAATGCATAGAACTCTGTCAGGAGATTATAAACGAAGAATTTGAAGAGGATATGGACATGGCTATGAGAGATTTGCCAAAGCCAAAAGAAATAAAAGCTTTCCTTGACCAGTATGTTATTGGTCAGGACAGAGCTAAAAAAGCTTTGGCAGTTGCTGTTTACAACCATTACAAGCGGATAAATTCTAAAGTCAAATCAGATGACGTGGAACTTCAAAAGAGCAACATCTTACTTCTGGGTCCAACAGGATCTGGCAAAACTCTTTTGGCTCAGACTCTTGCTAAGCTTTTGAATGTTCCTTTTGCGATAGCAGATGCAACTACCCTGACTGAAGCAGGATATGTGGGAGAAGACGTGGAGAACATCTTATTGAGGCTCATACAGGCAGCAGATTACGATATAGAGAGGGCAGAGAAGGGAATAATCTACATCGATGAAATAGACAAAATAGCTAGAAAGTCAGAAAATCCTTCTATAACCAGGGATGTTTCAGGCGAAGGCGTTCAACAGGCTCTTTTAAAAATACTGGAGGGGACAATTGCCAATGTGCCTCCGCAGGGCGGTAGAAAACATCCTCACCAGGAGTTTATACAGATAGATACAACGAACATACTCTTTATATGTGGAGGCGCATTTGAAGGAATAGACAAAATAATAGAATCAAGGATTGGGAAAAAGAGCCTTGGATTTGGCGCAGAGGTTCAGAGCAAGAAAGAAAAAGACGTTGGAGAAATTTTAAAACACATCATGCCAGAAGACCTGTTGAAATTTGGGATGATTCCAGAGTTTATAGGCAGAGTCCCAATAGTTGTAACTTTGGACCCTCTCACAAAGGATGACCTTGTCAGAATACTGACAGAGCCTAAGAATGCTCTTGTAAAGCAGTACGAAAAGTTGTTTGAAATGGACGGTGTAAAGCTTGAATTTGAGAAAAAAGCTTTAGACTTGATTGCAGAAATGGCTCTAGAAAGAGGAACTGGTGCAAGGGGCTTGAGGGCTATTCTTGAAGACATAATGCTTGATGTGATGTATGAAATTCCTTCTGATGAGACGATAGAAAAGTGCATTATTACAGAAGAGACGGTGCGGAAAATTGCTCCTCCCACACTGGTTTATGCAGATGCCCAGAAGATAGGCAGGAAAAAAGCTAAAAAGACAGAGTCTGTTTCATAAAAAATAAGTTTTTACATTAACTCCCCTTCTCCTTCACATACTAAAATAGTGAATGGGAAGGGGTTTGATTATATTGCGAAAAATGAGGTGAGGTCATGGCAGAAAAAAGGTACACACTCCCTATGATTCCATTAAGAGGATTAACAATTTTCCCTTATATGGTAATTCATTTTGATATAGGGCGAGAGAAATCCATAAGGGCTTTAGAAGAGGCCTTTATGAAAAATCAGCTTATATTTGTAACTACTCAGAAGGACCCAGAGCTTGAAGACCCATCAATTGAGGACGTTTACAAGGTGGGGACTATAACTAAAGTCAAACAGATGTTGAAACTTCCCGGGGAGCTCATAAGAATTTTGGTTGAAGGTATAAGCAGAGCCGAGATTGACAAAGTCACAAGAGAAGACGAATTTTTTGAGGTGGAGGTAGTTGAAAAAGAGGAGCAGGCAGAGATTGAAAAGACTCCAGAGTTAGAAGCGCTGATGAGAAGTGTGGTCTCTGCTTTTGAAGAGTATGTAAATATGACTTCCCGCGTCCCCATTGAAAGCTTATACAATGTAATTAGCATAGAAGAGCCGGGAAGGCTTGCGGACATGATTGCAGCCCACATTTCTTTGAGCACAGCGCAAAATCAAGAGCTCTTAGAGTGCTTTGATGTGAAAAAGAGGTTAGAAATTTTACTGGGCTTTTTAATGAAGGAGCTGGAAATATTAAAAATTGAGAGAGAAATAAATGCAAAAGTGAGAAGCCAGATTGACAAGCTTCAAAAGGAATATTATTTGAGGGAACAGCTAAAGGCCATAAAGGCAGAGTTAGGGGAAACGGAAGATTTTGACAGCGAGATAGAAGAGTATGAGAGGAAAATAGAAGAAAAGGATTTGCCTGAAGAAGTGAGAAAAAAGGCCAAAGAAGAATTAAAGCGCCTCTCTAAAATGCCTCCCGGTTCTGCTGAGGCCTCTGTTGTAAGAACTTATCTTGACTGGATACTGGAACTTCCATGGAACTACGAGACAGAGGATATTCTAGATTTAAAAAGGGCTCAAAGGATACTGGATGAGGACCACTACGGGCTTAAAAAAGTAAAAGAGAGGATAATAGAGTTTTTGGCAGTGAGAGCCTTTTACAATAAGGTGAAAAGCCCTATTTTATGCCTTGTAGGTCCTCCTGGAGTGGGAAAGACTTCCCTTGGAAGGTCTATAGCTAAGGCGATGAACAGAAAATTCGTAAGGCTTTCTTTGGGCGGCGTCAGAGATGAAGCGGAGATAAGGGGACACAGGCGTACTTACGTGGGAGCTATACCAGGAGGGATTATAAACTCTATAAAAATTGCAGGTTCAAAAAACCCTGTTTTTTTACTGGATGAAATAGATAAGATGAGCCACGATTTTAGAGGCGACCCTGCTTCTGCTATGCTGGAAGTATTAGACCCCGAGCAGAATTCCACTTTCAGAGACCATTATTTAGATTTGCCCTTTGACTTATCTAAAGTACTTTTTATAACCACAGCCAATACAACTGACACTATTCCCGCTCCTCTTTTGGACAGGATGGAAGTTATATACATATCAGGATACACTGAAGAGGAGAAGTTTCACATTGCTAAAGGCTATCTCATACCAAAGATTTTGAAAGAACACGGTGTTCCGGACAATAAAATAATAATACAGGACTCAGCCATTAAAGGAATTATTTCTGAATATACTCGTGAAGCAGGAGTGAGAGGGCTTGAGAAACACCTTGCCACAATTGTGAGAAAAGCCATCAGAAAGATAATGGAAGATAATGTGCCTTACGTGAAGGTAGGCAAAAAGAACTTGCAGTCTTACTTGGGCAAGCCTCTTTTTAGACCCGACAAAGCCAATGAAAAGAATGAAATCGGGACAGTAATGGGCCTTGCGTGGACCAGAGTTGGAGGAGAAATTTTGACTGTAGAGGCTTCTATAATGCCAGGAAGCGGAAAATTAAACCTCACAGGTCAATTGGGGGATGTGATGAAAGAATCTGCTCAGGCGGGCCTTAGTTATATAAGAGCAAATGCTGAAAGACTTGGCATTGATAAAGATTTTTACAAAAATGTCGATATACATATACACGTGCCTGAAGGATCTATTCCAAAGGATGGACCTTCAGCGGGCGTTACCATGGTGACTGCTATGGTCTCAGCCCTTATGAAAGTGCCTGTCAGAAAAGATGTCGCCATGACAGGGGAAATAACTTTAACGGGAAGAGTTCTGCCTATAGGTGGTGTGAAAGAAAAAGTTCTGGCAGCTCACAGAGCAGGCATAAAAAGAGTGATTCTCCCTATGGAAAACAAGAGAGATTTAGATGAAATTCCACAGAGCGTAAAAAAGAAACTGGAGTTTAAATTTGTAGAAAGAATAGACGAGGTGTTGGAGTACGCTTTAGTCAAGGAGGAAAAACATGAAAATTAAAACAGCTGAGTTTGTAGGAAGTGCTTTTAATGAAAGTCAATATCCAAAAGATAAAATCCCTCAGATAGCAATTGTGGGAAAATCCAATGTGGGCAAGTCCACTCTAATAAATACAGTTTTGGGGAGAAAGAATCTTGCCAAAGTGAGCTCTACTCCAGGTAAGACAAGAGGGATAAATTTTTACCTCGTTAACCGAGCTTTTTACATAGTGGACTTGCCTGGTTATGGCTATGCAAAAGTTTCAAAAGAGATGAAAAAACAATGGGCTTATAACATAGAGACTTTTTTAAATACGTCCAAGAATTTAAAGCACGCTTTGCTCCTAATTGACATAAGAAGAGAGCCTACAGAAGACGATTTTATGATGGTCAACTGGTTTTCTTTTAAAAATTTGCCTTTTAGTGTTGTTCTGACAAAGGCAGATAAAGTCAATAAATCCGAAGCCAATAAAGCTATAGAGAATATCTGTAGAAGTTTTAACATTTCTTCTGATAGAGTGATAGTTTTTTCTGCAGTTGAAAAGACAGGAATATCAGAAATACTTAGAATTTTTGAAGGAGTGATTGAGAAGTGAAACTCCCATCGCTCAGGCTGGCACTTTGCAGATAAAAAAAGATGGTCAATGGAAAGAAGCTTTCATCTCTGGGGGCTTCATGGAAGTGAGAAGAGATGGAGTTACAATACTCTCAAGTGCTGCAGAATGGCCGGAAGAAATAGATATAGCAAGAGCTCAAGCAGCCAAGGAGAGGGCAGAAGAAAAACTGCGCCAGAAAAAGAGCAAACAGGAGTACATTGCTGCAGAAGCGGCTTTGAAGAGGGCATTGATGAGGCTTAAGATTGCGGGAAAGTATCAGGAGATGTAAAGGCTTTCCAGTCTGTGGGAAGCCTTTATCTTTTTTCTATTTTCTTTTCAGGCAGCTCAGATAAAATTATTCCTGCCAGCATGAAAGCTCCTCCGATGATCGCTCTTATAGACATTGTTTCCCCTGCGATTAAATAAGCAGCTAATGCGGCAAATACCGGCTCGAGGGAAAAAATTAGGGCCGTATGGGTGGCAGTTGTATAAGCCTGCATGGTATTTTGAGCCACAAAGGCAAAAGCCGTTGCAAATACGCCGGTTATTATTATAGCTCCCCAAACATCCAGGGAAGTAGGTGTAAAAGGCTTTTCAAATATCAAACTTACAATGCCACTTAAGAGTGCCACCATTCCAATTTGAATGGTAGCAAGTAGGTATGTGTCCATCTTTGAAGCGTATTTTGATATCAAAACTATGTGCATGGCAAAGGCAAAGGCGCAGAGAAGAGTAAGGAAATCCCCTATATTGATACTGAGGTCAATATTTGTTGTAAGAAGTATAAGGCCTATAAAAGCAAGCACCACTCCCACGGTAGCTGCCTTGGTGGGTTTTCTTTTAAGGAGTATGGCCTCCAATATGGGTACTAATACTACGCTAAAGCCTGTAATAAATCCAGATTTAGAGGCTGTGGTGTATAAAAGCCCCATTGTCTGAAAGGCGTATCCTAAGAATAACATTGTTCCAATTAAAGAGGCAGCCATTAGAGTACTTTTATCTATCTTTTTAAGTTTTTTATAAAAAATTGCTGCCAGCAATAAAAAGGCTAATAAAAAGCGTATGAAAAGAAAATTGTACACAGGAAGGGATTGAATGGCATTTTTCACTATTATAAAAGTAGAACCCCATATCATTGTCACAAGAGTCAGCACTATATCGCTTTGAAGTTGCTTTGACAAAATTATCTCCCCCTATGCTTTGAAATTTTGAACGATTGGCATTCTCCTGCCAGTGCCAAAGGCTTTGGGTGAGACTCTTATGACAGGAGCAGCCTGTTTTCTTTTATACTCATTTTTATTTACAGTATTTATGATGTGCCTTACCAAATCTTTGTCAAAACCTCTTTCTACTATTTCTTCTAAAGAGGCACTTTCTTCAAGATAAAGCTTTAAAACCTGGTCGAGGATTTTATAGGGTGGAAGGGTATCTTCGTCTTTTTGATTTGGTCTTAACTCTGCAGAAGGCACTTTTTCAATTATTGAAACAGGTATTATTTCCTTTTCCCTGTTTATATACCTTGCCAGATCATACACTTGAGTTTTGTATAGATCGCCAATCACTGCTAGACTTCCACTCATATCTCCGTACAAAGTGCAATAGCCCATTGCAAGTTCAGATTTATTGCCTGTTGTGAGCACCACATATCCTTCCCTGTTGGCAAAAAACATGAGATAATTTCCACGTATTCTAGCCTGCACGTTTTCCTCTGCCACATCTTTTAAAGCTTCTTTTCCCTCATTGAGCACAGACAAATAGCTTTCAAACACGGGCTCTATAGAAATCACTTTAAAATGTATTCCTAAATTTTTTGCCAGAATCTCTGCATCCTTTACACTTCCTTCAGAGGAATACCTTGAAGGCATAGAGATAGCCAGAACATTTTCTTTTCCTAAAGCTTCAACCGCTATCGCTGCTACTACTGCAGAATCGATTCCTCCACTTAGGCCTAGAACTGCTTTTTTAAAGCCAAGCTTTTCAAAATAATCTCTCACTCCAATTACAAGAGCTTTGTACACCCAGGATACATCTTCATTTGGTACCTGTATTTCTTCATATTTATCTAGATTTTCCAGATCCAGTACTTTGAAATCCTCCTCAAAATTTTTCAGCTGTAAGACTTGCCGTGCATTTTTATCAAGCACAAAACTATTTCCGTCAAAAATAAGCTCGTCATTTGCTCCCACCTGGTTAACATACACAAGAGGAATCCCGTATCTATTAATTTTTTCTTTCATTATTTCAAGCCTTGTCCTGTGTTTTCCCAAATGATAGGGGGAAGCAGATATGTTTATGAAAATATCAGGCTTTGATTTAAATTGCTCTTCTAAGACATCCACAGAATAATTTGTATTCGGTTCAAATACATAGCCTTTCCATGCGTCCTCACATATATTTACTGCTACTTTTACGCCCTTAAATTCAACTGTTTTTATCTGCGATGAAGGAGAAAAATATCTTTTCTCGTCAAATACGTCGTAATTAGGAAGGAGCGTTTTATCAAATATTTCTATTATTTTTCTGTTGTAAACAAAAAAGGCGGAATTATACAAATTTTTATTTTCATCTTTTCTCACGGTACCTAGTACTACGGCAATTTCATCAGTTGCCGGCAGTATTATTTTATTTATCATCTCTTCATTTGTTTTTATAAAGTCTTTCACGAAAAGAAAGTCTTTAGGAGGATAGCCAACAGTCGACAGTTCAGGAAATACAACCAAATCCGCCTTTTCTTCTTTTGCCTTTTCAATATATTTTACTATTTTTTCACAGTTATGTTTTATATCTCCAACAACAGGGTTTATTTGTGCCAGTGCAATTTTCATTTCTTTTCACCTCTACGTACGATGTATTACAAACATATTTTAGCACATGTTAAAATAAAAAGCATCCCTTTCTATCTCCAGCGAATGAGCTTTTTTTCAATATACACTATAAATACGTACATTAAAGCTGAGAGTATGGAAAGGATCAGCACACTCGTCATTACCATGTCTAATTTAAAAATTTGCCCTCCATAGACTATCAGATATCCGAGGCCGGCTTTTGATACCAAGAATTCACCTGTTATAACGCCCACCCATGAAAGACCTATGTTTATTTTTATCGCCGACATTATGGTCGGTACGCTGGCTGGCAGCACGCACTTTGTGAGTATCTGCATCTTTGTAGCACCGAAAGTTTTTAAAAGCTTTATTTTATCTTCATCTACCTCCTTAAAACCTGTCGCTAAAGTTATAATCGTCACAATCAATGAGATAGCCAATGCCATTGTGATAATTGGAGCTTCACCGTTTCCCATCCACACTATGAAAATAGGTCCTAATGCAATCTTTGGGAGGCTATTTAAGACTACTAAGTAAGGTTCTGCCACCTGTGAGAGAAAATCTGACCACCATAGGAGTATTGCAATAAACATCCCTGCAACTGTTCCCAAAGTAAATCCCACTACAGTTTCACTTAAAGTAACCCATATATGCATGAGAAGAGTCCCGTTTTGATTTAAAGTCAGCATTGTCTTTAACATTCTAGAGGGCTGGCTTACAAGGAAAGGGTCTATAATTTTGTACCTCGCTGCGATTTCCCACAATCCAAAAAAGATTGCCAGGATTGCCAGTTGTGTTACTTTTACCATTATATTTTTTCTTTTAACGCTTTTTAAAAATTCTTGATGCTCTTTTGACACATAGGTGGATGCCACTTCATACATGTATATCCAGCTCCTTCCATATAGAATTGAAATACTCTCTGAACTCAGGTGCTTTTCTTCTCCCTATTGGTGAATAATCATCACAGGTGAGAGATATTTCATAAATTCTCTTTACGTAGGCGGGCCTTTTTGAAAGTACTACAATCCTATTACACATGGCTATTGCCTCGGAAATATCGTGGGTCACTATTACGGCAGTTTTCTGTTCATTTTTTAAAATTTTATACACCTCATCGGATATGGCAAGCTTTGTCTGATAGTCGAGAGCTGAAAAGGCCTCATCTAAAAGCAATATGTCAGGTTTTAAAGCGAGAGTCCTGATTAGTGCAGCCCTTTGCCTCATGCCTCCAGAAAGCTGATTGGGATAATAGTTTCTAAACTCCCACAGCCCGTATTTTTTGAGCAGATCTTTTACGTAGCTTCTCGATTCTTCTGTGAGCTTTTTTTGAATTTCAAGCCCAAGTATCGCATTTTGCCATATAGTTCTCCATTCAAACAGATGGTCCCTTTGAAGCATATAGCCTATTTTCCCATTTACTTCTACGCTTCCTCTGGAAGGCTTTAAAAGACCGGAAATTATGGACAAAAGGGTAGATTTACCGCATCCCGAAGGTCCTATTACTCCCACAAATTCTCCTTCGTACACATCAAAGGAGATATCCTTTAAAGCTTCAGTTTCACCTTCTAATGTGTGGTATTTAAAAGAGACGTTTTTAAGGCTTACCATCACTTTGTCCATACAAGCACTCCTTTCTATAATTTTGAGGTTGTGCCCAAGATGCTTTTGGGCACAACCTTCAGTTTACTTTTTAATAGTTTTTTCTGCTTTTTCAGCAAAGGTGTTGTTTATAAGAAGCCTTGAATCCACCTTCTCTTTTATCACTCCTGCATCTAAAAGTATGGTCTGCAAGAAGTCAAAGTCTTCTACTTTCATTTTGAGAGTTGTTCCCCACGTATTCTGGTTTTTATACCTTTCAATAGCAGTTGCCATGAGGTCTACATCTGCATCCGGGAAGAAAGGTTTTATAGCCTCTGCTACTTCTTTAGGGGAATGAGAGTCTACCCAGAGCATTCCCTTGTACACTGCGTTTACAAATTTTTGTATTATATCAGGGTGCTTCTCAATATAGCTTTTTTTGGCGTTAAAAGTAGTGTAGGGTACCTCATGGCTTGACGCTCCTACAGAAGCTACAATATAACCTCCTCCCTGTTTTTCTACCATTGAAGCTGTAGGTTCAAACAAAGCCACATAGTCGGCATCTGATGACATGAAAGCGCCGGCTGCTGCTGTAAACTGTAGATTTGTAATAAGAGTTAGGTCTTTTTTAGGGTCCAGTCCGTGCTGCTTTAGAACGTACTCTAAGGTCATTTCTGGCATGCCGCCAGGTCTTCCACCTATGACCTTTTTGCCTCTTAAGTTTTCCCACTTGAAGTCCGGTTCAGGTTTCTTGCCGAGGAGAAAGGAACCGTCTTTTCTCGTCAGCTGTCCGAAATTAACTAGGTAATCATCTCTTCCCTCTAAGAGCACATATACAGTGGTCTCAGGGCCTTGAAGTCCTATGTCTGCTGTTCCAGAAAGCACAGCTGTTGCAGCTTTGTCTGAGCCTTGAGCAGTCGTGATTACAAGCTCAAGACCTTCCTCTTTGAAAAAGCCCTGGCTTACCGCTACGTAATAGGGAGCGTAAAAAATGGAGTGGACCGTTTCTACGAAATTTATCTTTGTGAGCTTTTGCTCTTTACTGCTACATCCGGTTATTGAAGAGGCTATAAGTGTAAGTACCACAGCAATTACAATTAAGTACTTGAACCTCATAGACAATCCCCCTTTTCAGTTTTCACTTTATTATATTCTCGAAGCCTTAATTTGTGATTGAGGAGAAATTTTGGTTTATCCTTTTTAGAAAAGAAGGAGAAGTGAAATTTTTGTCGAATAAGTATATACTGTGATTAGATTGCTATAGAAAAGGGGATTGGAAATGGCGCAAAAACCTGTTGCAAAGAAAAGTAAAACAAAATCAAAGACAGGACAAATGCCAAAAATTAGCGGAAAACTTGACATTGTTTTTTACATAATACTTTTAATACTGGTATTTTATCCGCCTTTTTTCAGAGGCATGTTCTTTGAGAAAGAGATGTTTCCGACAATCGCTATAACCTCTGTCGTGTTTATACTGTGGGCTGTGTATAAGATTGCAGTAAAAGAGCCCATCATAGCTACTACACTGGATTACGCTGCACTTTCTCTTGTTGGAGCCTATGTGATTTCCACTTTTTTCGCTGTAAATGTAAGAGCAAGCATTGGAGAGGTTTTGAGATACTGTGATTATCTTTTCATTTACTTTATGGTAAGTAAACTAGTAAAGGATAATAAAAAAATCTTTATGCTATTAAATGTTCTAGTTTTGAGCTCCTTTTTTGTGGCGGTCATAGGACTTGGTTCTTCTGTAAATTTAATTCATTACAATGGTTCTTGGGTAGGTGGAAGGATAAACTCCACTTTCCAGTACCCCAACACCGCAGCTTCCTTTTTGATGGCATTTTTTCTTGTAAACATGTCTCTAATATCCTATACTGATAATAGATACCTAAAAGCTCTGTACGGCGCCATTGCCTACACTCAATTCTACGCTTATGTGTTTACACTTTCTCGCGGAGCATGGCTTATGCTTCCCTTTTTAGGCCTTTTATTGATGGCTTTAATGCCAAAAGGGAAAAGGGTAGAGCCCTTCATGTATTTTATAGGGGTAATAATTGCTTCAGCACTCCCAATAGCGAAATTTAATTCAGCTGTTGCAAGTGGCGATGCAGCAAGGCTTGTAAAGTGGTATTTAATAGGATTCTTATCTTCTCTTGTAATTACTTATGCTATAAGCTTTGTCATGGGCTTTGTAAATAAAATAAGCGCAAAAATTGCTCTAGCTATAGCTTCTGTGCTGATAGTTTTAGTAGCTATTGGAGGTTACATAGTTTTTACCACACAGGTGCCGCTTACTTTGAAGCACACAGCGGATGAACCTGATGGAATGAAGGCAGTTACGCGTTTTGTGAATGTTGACCCTGATAGAGTTTATGTACTAAAGTATGATGTAATAGCCAAAAATCCCGAAAATAAAGATTGGGCTTACGGGATAGTGATAAACAGCAGAAATGAAAATGACCAGTCGACAAAAATTGCTGAAGTTTACGAAAAAGGAGACTTTATAGGGGAAAAGACTTTAGAATTTACAACCCTTAAAGACACAAAAAGAATAGCCATTGTGTTTATGAACAATTTTAAAGACACTTCTGCGACTTTTACAGAAGCAAAAGTGTATCCCAAAAACGACCCAAAAGACGTGCAAACCGTGATGTTAAAATACAAATACCTGCCGGAAGACATTGCATCCCGTGTGCAGGATATAAACCTCACAAGCCGCAGCAGCTCTCAGAGAATGCAGTTTTACATAGACGGCTTAAAAATATTTAGAGATTACCCCATATTTGGAGCAGGTGGAGGTGCATGGGCTGCTTTATACTTTAAGTACCAGTCCTACCTTTACTGGACAACACAGACACACAATTACTTCATGCAGGTATTGCTTGATACAGGCATAGTTGGATTTATTGCACTGCTTTTCTTGCTCGTTACTCTTATAAGGAGTATGGCAAGGGTGTACAGAGGGTATGGAGAAGATAAGTACAAAGTCCTTATAGCAGGTGTAATAACTGCTATAGTCAGTCTCTACGCTCATGCTGCCATGGACTTTGACTTTTCACTTTCGGCTGTGTCAATAGCCCTCTGGGCGTTAATTGGAGTGATAAATTCTCTGGATAGAGAGATATTAAAAGTAAAAAGTAGAAAGGTCTATCTTAACTATGCAGCAGTTTTAGTAACTTTTGTGGTTCTTTATATGTCTACCTCTATGTCTGTAGCTTTGGGCTATGCAGTCAAAGGCGATAATTTCTTAAAATCTCAGGATTTAAATTCTGCAGAAGCAGCCTATGAAAAGGCAGTTGCTTACGATCCATTTAATGCCCAGTACAGAATGACTTACGGGCAGATTCTTGCGGCTCTTGGTGACAAGTGGCAGGACCCTGTAAGGCTTCAGAAAGCCATGTTTGAAGAAGAAAAAGCAGTTAAGCTTGAGCCTTTCAACTCAAGGTTAAACGCCCAGCTTGGAGCTTTTTACCTTGCTCATGGGCAGATTGACCTGGGGCTTAAGTACGTAGAAAAAGCAGTAGAGGTACAGCCTTTCAGGCCAGAAAATTATCAACAGCTGGCTGACGCTTACAACAAAGTAGGCATGTATTACCTTAACAAAGGGGATAAACAAAAAGCGAAAGAGTACTTGCAAAAAGCTGTAGATGTAGAGAAAATGTATGAAAAAGTAAATGCTAGATCACTTGAGCCAAAGCCCATGACTGAGGCGACAAAACAGATAATTGAAGAATCCAAAAAAGCACTTGAAGGGATAGAGTAAAAGTGTATCCTTTTTATTTTAACTTTTGCATATTTTGACTGGAGGAAACACTGATGAAAGAATTTATTAAAAAAGGCAAAAGCATCTATATAAGGCTTCCCAGTTACGAAGAAATAGTTTAGCCTTGATTACCTGTGATAAGAATGGTATGATAAACCTAGTAAAAGATTTTTGTGCAGGGGTCATGAAAATGACATACGAAGAATTCATGAATTTTATTGTCGACAAATTTAATAGTTCTGAAAAAAGGTTTGACAACTTTAAAAAAAGATTGGATGGATTTGAAGAGAGATTTGATGTTTTTGAGAAGAGATTAGAGAAAAGATTAGATGGAATTGAAAAAAGGCTTGAAAATGTAGAAAAGAGACTTGAAAGTGTAGAAAGTCTGGTTAAAGCTACATTTGAGCAAACTGCTTCAAATTCAGAAGCTATTACAGAAATAAAGATAAAAATATTGCCGAGTTAAGAGAAAAGTCAGAGGAAGCAGAGCTGGATATACAATTACTAAAAAGTAGTGGTAAACCTGTAAGACTTGAGATACACTATAAAGTGTGTCTTTTTTTGTAAGTGCTGTAGTAGATTCTACTGTATATAATATGCTGGCAAGAGTAAAATTATGAGGTGATAAAATGAAGAAAATACCCTATGGCATGTCCAATTTCAGAGCGATGAGAGAAGAAGGGTATCTGTATGTAGACAAGACGATGTATATAGAGAAGATAGAGAATCTAAATAGCAAATACCTGTTTTTCATAAGGCCAAGGAGGTTTGGGAAGAGTCTATTTCTTTCTACATTAGAGAACTACTATGACATAAACACTGAGAAAGACTTTGAGAAATTATTTGGCAATTTATACATAGGGAAGAACCCAACAAAACTAAAGAACAGTTATATGATACTCAAGCTGAATTTTTCAGGCCTAAACACAGAAAACAAAGACCAGCTTAAAGAATCCTTTTTGTTAAGTGTAAAAAATTCAATAAATGCCTTCTTAAACAGATACGAGGGTATATTGGAAAATACAGAAGAGATAAGGAAGAAAATTGACCAAACAACAGATATGAATGCAGTCGTAATGACGCTAATAAATGCGATAGAGAAAGCGGGTAAAAAGATATATTTAATAATAGACGAGTATGACCATTTTGCCAATGACATAATAGCGATGGGAGACAATGAGTTTTACAGGGAGATAGTGAGGGCATCAGGCTTTGTAAGAGACTTTTATGAGACATTGAAGATAGGGACAGAGAGCGTAATAGACAGGATATTTATAACAGGGATATCTCCAATAATGTTGGATGATCTAACGAGTGGATTTAACATAGCATTAAACGTCACAATGGATTTAAGCTTAAATGAGATGCTAGGATTTACAGAAGAAGAAGTAGAGAAGGTATTAGAAGAAGTAGGGATAGAGGAAAAAGAGAGAGAAAAATCATTAGAAGAATTAAAAAAATTATACGATGGTTATTTATTCAGTGCAGAGGCACAGAAGAGGATATACAATCCCGATATGGTATTGTATTATCTTGACAGCATAGTAAGATACAAAAAGCCGCCTAGAAACTTAATAGACGACAATGTAAAGACAGACTATGGCAGACTAAACAGACTTACGATGAATGAGGAGAACAGAGCATTATTAGAGAGGATAATAAAAGAAGAAGGGATAGTAGCGGAGGTAGTGACGAAATTTTCATTTGACAGGATGTACGACGAAGAATACTTTGTATCACTGTTATTCTATATGGGATTACTCACGATAGAGAGACAAGAAAAAACAAGATTATTTTTAAAGATACCCAATTACGTAATCAAGACAATAATGTGGGAATATATAGAAACGAATTTAAAGAAGGAATACAAGATAAACCTCGACCTAAATGAGTTAAGAAAGACCATAGAAGAGATGGCATATGAAGGAAGAATAAAACCGTATATAGAGTATATAAGCCGGAATGTGCTAAAGGTGCTGTCGAACAGGGATATAATAAACTTTGATGAAAAATATATCAAGGTGATTTTAATTACATATCTTGTAAACAGTAAAGCCTATAGACCGATAAGTGAGAGGGAGACAGAGGGAGGGTATATAGACATATACTTGGAGAGGGACATAAGGATGCCGGATGTAAAATACGAATGGTTGATAGAGCTAAAATACCTAAAGAAAAGTGAAAAAGGCAAAGTAGACAAGATAAAAGAAGAAGGTATAAAGCAGCTTAAGAGGTATATAGAAAGTAGAGGTTTAAAAGATAGAAAGGATGTGAGACAAGCACTTGTCATATTCATAGGCAAGGACGAATACCAAGTAATTGAATAAACCGACGATGCCTTATTCTACCTAAAAACGGGGGTACTCCGTCGGCACCCAACATCGCTGGAGGCGCTTCCGAACTGGAGGGGGTATTATTGTGCATATCGAAAAAATGGAAGAGCTTTTTCGCCAATGGTTACAGGAAAAAAACTTTCTAGCCGTAAAAGAAGAAATGTCGAGACTTCCGGTACAGGACGTAGCGGAAATTTTGAACCATCTGGACGCTAAAAACAGCCTGCTGGCTTTCAGACTGCTGCCTAAGGATAGGGCTGCGGAAGTATTTTCATATCTGTCGGATAAAATAAGGGTAGCCTTTTCGCAGATGATCGAAGAAGACGAATTAAAAAGCCTGGTAGAAGACCTCTTTTTCGATGATAAGATAGACTTTCTGGAAGAAATGCCTGCTAATGTAGTAAAGAAAATACTCCAAAGGACGCCGGAAAGCGAACGAAGGCTTATTAACCAGTTTTTAAATTATCCCGAGGATTCCGCTGGCAGCATCATGACCATCGAATTTGTAGACCTGAAAGCCGACATGACGGTGGCTCAAGCACTTACTCATATTCGCTATACCGCTCCTAAAAAGGAGACTATTTATACCTGTTACGTTATAGACCAAGAAAGACATCTGTTAGGTGTCGTTTCGCTGAAAGACCTGGTGGTGGCAGACCCTGGTACCAGAATCGAAGACCTGATGGACAAACAGGTCATCACTGTAAAAACCCACGATGACCGGGAATTTGTCGCCTCATTGTTTAAAAAATACGACCTGTTAAGCATGCCTGTAGTAGACCAGGAAAACCGGCTGGTTGGCATTATAACCATAGACGACGTGGTGGACGTTCTAGAAGCGGAAAACACCGAAGATATTCAGCGGATGGGTGGAATAAGCCCTACCGAAGAATCTTATATAAGTCAGAGCCCCTTTACCATGGCCAAAAACAGGTTGTTTTGGCTTATGGCTCTGATGATTTCGGCCACATTCACCGGCCGGATCATACAAAAGTTTGAAGACTTTCTCCAGAAGATGGTAATCCTGGCTGCTTTTATACCTATGCTAATGGATACAGGAGGAAATGCAGGTTCCCAGTCGTCGACAATGGTAATTCGGGGCCTAGCCCTGGGCGAAATAAAAACACGGGATGTTTTTAGAGTGGTGGCAAAAGAGTTTATGGTGAGCGTTATTGTCGGCCTTTTTCTTGCAAGCTTCAACTTCTTACGGCTTGTTACTATTGAGCAGGTGAGCACTACCATCGCGCTGGTGGTCAGTCTTACACTGGTGGTAACGGTGATTATGGCCAAGATAGTCGGCGGTTTACTGCCGCTTTTAGCAAAGATGGCTAAAATTGACCCCGCCATCATGGCCAGTCCGCTCATAACCACCATCGTAGACGCCCTGACGTTAGTGGTATATTTTTATATCGCCGGATTGTTCATTAAAATATAAAGGTGCAGGCAAGTGCTTATAAGCGGTACCGTGTCTCTATAGAGGCGGCGGTTCGCCTGTTACTTGGGTTGGCAGTTGCGTAGTGATGGGACTTTCAACAAGGTTTCATCGAGAGTACAAAGTTCGCCAATTCATTGGGGATATAGTTTACTCTAAAGGAAAAGGGAAAATTATGAGGTGGGAAAGATGAAGAAAATACCCTATGGCATGTCAAATTTTAGAGCGATGAGAGAAGAAGGATACCTGTATGTAGACAAAACGATGTATATAGAGAAGATAGAGAACTTAAATAGCAAATACCTGTTTTTCATAAGGCCAAGGAGGTTTGGGAAGAGTCTATTTCTTTCTACATTAGAGAACTACTATGACATAAACACTGAGAGAGACTTTGAGAAATTATTTGGCGACTTATATATAGGGAAAAATCCTACTAAACTAAGGAACAGTTATATGATATTAGAGCTTGATTTTTCGGGATTAGATACAGGAGATAGGAATAGACTAGAGAAATCCTTTAAACAAAACCTAATTGACTCAATAAACAGCTTTTTCAACAAGTATCAAAATATATTTAAAGACATAGAGGAAATAAAACAACATATAAAAGAGAAGCCAGATATAAAATCGATAATAAATCAGCTGATTGAGGAAGTAAAGAAAGTAGGTAAAAAGATATACCTAATAATAGACGAGTATGACCATTTTGCCAATGACATAATAGCGATGGGGGACAATGAGTTTTACAGGGAGATAGTGAGGGCATCAGGCTTTGTAAGAGACTTTTACGAGACATTAAAGATAGGGACAAAGAGTGTAATAGACAGGATATTTATAACAGGGATATCTCCAATAATGTTGGATGATCTAACGAGTGGATTTAACATAGCATTAAACGTCACAATGGATTTAAGCTTAAATGAGATGCTAGGATTTACAGAAGAAGAAGTAGAGAAGGTATTAGAAGAAGTAGGGATAGAGGAAAAAGAGAGAGAAAAATCATTAGAAGAATTAAAAAAATTATACGATGGTTATTTATTCAGTGCAGAGGCACAGAAGAGGATATACAATCCCGATATGGTATTGTATTATCTTGACAGCATAGTAAGATACAAAAAGCCGCCTAGAAACTTAGTAGACGACAATGTAAAGACAGACTATGGTAGACTAAACAGACTTACAATGAATGAAGAGAACAGAGCATTATTAGAGAGAATCATAAAAGAAGAAGGGATAGTAGCGGAGATAGTGACAAAATTTTCATTTGACAGGATGTACGACGAAGAATACTTCGTATCACTGTTATTCTATATGGGATTACTAACGATAGAGAGACAAGAAAAAACGAGATTATTTTTAAAAATACCCAATTACGTAATCAAGACAATAATGTGGGAATATATAGAAACGAATTTAAAGAAAGAATACAAGATAAACCTCGACCTAAATGAGTTAAGAAAGACCATAGAAGAGATGGCATATGAAGGAAGGATAAAACCATATATAGAGTATATAAGCCGGAATGTGCTAAAGGTGCTGTCGAACAGGGATATAATAAACTTTGATGAAAAATATATCAAGGTGATTTTAATTACATACCTTGTAAACAGTAAAGCCTATAGACCGATAAGTGAGAGGGAGACAGAGGGAGGGTATATAGACATATACTTGGAGAGGGACATAAGGATGCCAGATGTAAAATACGAATGGTTGATAGAGCTAAAATACCTAAAGAAAAGTGAAAAAGGCAAAGTAGACAAGATAAAAGAAGAAGGTATAAAGCAGCTTAAGAGGTATATAGAAAGTAGAGGTTTAAAAGATAGAAAGGATGTAAAACAAGCACTTGTCATATTCATAGGCAAAGATGAGTACCAAGTAATTGAAATATAGCCTAAAATACCTATCTAGTTTTTGTTTCGAAAAATATTCTGCTTGTGTACATTTGTTAAAAACATCACAATTAGATTCGGTAATCGAAGTAACAGGTAATCCTAAAGTACAGGAATTATTGCGCACGCATAAAAATGAGCAGACGGTAATAATTGATGCCAATGCAGCTAGACTGATGATGCGTATTGTCGAAGCAAAAGAAGACATGGCAAGAAAGCTTTATCTACAAGTGCAAGAACTAGCCAGAGAAGCTGAGAAATTGAGCAATACTATTAAAGAAATTAAAAATGCGGCTCAAGATGTAGCAGGTGGTGCAGAAGAACTTGCTGTGCGAAGTTCAAATTTAAACGACTCTGCAAATAGAGCCAGAAATTATGCCCAAAACATAGGGGATGTACTTTCGTTTATAAAAAGAGTGGCTAGCCAGACAAAATTGTTGGGTTTAAATGCAGCAATTGAAGCAGCGCGAGCAGGTGAACAAGGAAAGGGGTTTGCTGTTGTAGCTGAAGAAGTTAGAAAATTGGCAGAAGAAAGCGCACAGGCGGTAGAACAAATTGGGAATATTTTAAAAAATATTGAAGGTTCGGTGGAAACAATTGTAGGAGAAATAGATAAGACAACCCAGATTGCTGGACTTCAGGCTGGTTCTACTCAGCAGATTGTTAGGGAAATTATGCAGTTGGAACATACAGTTAACAATTTAAGAAATGTGGCACAGCAGCTGATAAGTTTAGGTTTATACATTTTACCTCAAAGAGTTATAAAATTTTCCTTAAACAAGAAGGAAAATCTTATTTTTTGTCGAATATATATTAATTGGATTGGTTATCCATTTTTCTGACATGATCCAGCAGGGTTTATGCGGCTGTTTCGGCGCCCGTAGATTCTGCTGGTGGTAATAGAAACACAGGGAAGGGGAGGGTGTTTTTCAAAAACACCTAATCCCTAATAGAAGGCTATTACCTTTTTTTTTAAAATGATATAATATAGGTGAGAGATATTATGAAAAATAATGAAAATGGAGATTTTTTGAATGCTCCTCACGATAAAGGTTATAAATACTTGCTTTCTCACAAAAAAGTCTTTATTGAGCTTTTAAGAAGTTTTGTCAAAAAGGACTGGGTAAATGAGATAGATGAATCCAGTTTAATCCGTATAAACAAATCTTTTATACTGCAGGATTTTAAAAATAAAGAAGCGGATCTCATCTATCGAGCAAAATTGAAAGATAAAGATGTTTTCTTTTACATATTGATGGAGTTTCAGTCAAAAGTTGACTTTCAAATGCCTTACAGGCTGCTTCTGTACATAGTTGAAGTTTGGAGAGAAATCTTAGGAGATATTCCAATAGAAGAGCAAAAAAGGAAAGATTTCAAATTGCCTGCAGTTATTCCTATTGTGCTTTATAATGGAGTCAACAGATGGACTGCTTCTTTGAACTTCAAAGAAATAGTAGACTCATATCAATTATTTGGAGAGAACTTAATAGATTTCAGGTATATATTAATTGATGTAAATAGATATGATGAAGAAGAGCTTTTGCAGTTATCTAATTTGATAAGTAGTATATTCTTACTCGATAGGCGAATAGATAAAGAAGAATTAATTGAAAAATTGAGGAAAGTAGCGGATACCTTGAAGAACATATCTGAGGAAGAATTCATAATACTTAGAAATTGGCTTTTCTCAGTTGTATCGAGGTTTCTGCCGAAAGATAAAGAAAAAGAGGTAAAAGAGATTTTGATGCAAAGTGAGGGGGTGAAGGAGATGATTTCTAATCTTGAGCGAAGCTTGAGAGAAGAATTTAGGAAAACGAGAAGAGAAGCACTACAAGAGGGATTGAAAAAAGGAAAACTAGAAGGCCTAAAAATAGGGAAAATAGAAGGGAAAATAGAAGGAATACGTATGGTAGTGTTTGAACAGCTCAGAGAAAAATTTAAAGATATTCCGACAGAATATATAGAAGGTATTGCAAAACTGGATGACAAAACTTTGCTCCAGTTAGCAAAAGACATTTTAAAAATGGAAAAATTAGAGGAGTTGGGAAAATATATAAATTGAAATAAGTTTGAACTATTTTTTCACCTAAGGAAAGAAAAAAGCTAATTGTACGAAATCATAATTTCGTATAATTGGGTGGATAGGGGTTTTTTTTATTTTTATGAAAATCAATTTAATAATCTGACAGAGGAGAGAGAGAAATTGAGCACAAACAAGGGAATGAAAATAGTAATTGTTGGCACAGGCTATGTCGGTTTAACGACAGCTGTTATGCTTGCTTATATAGGGCATAACGTTGTTGGAGTAGATATTGATGAAAAAAAGATAGAACTGCTCAAAAAAGGGAAAAGTCCAATACATGAGGCTGGTGTAGAAGA
>Ga0224486_100203_pt1 | contig 24979 bp, 27 predicted proteins | sample TexhydDE_CT_test_FD_172013 | JGI IMG/M metagenome (GOLD analysis project Ga0224486, IMG submission 172013) | Fracking water microbial communities from deep shales in Oklahoma, United States - hydraulically fractured wells DE_CT_test ... | reverse complement strand
AGCCGACGCCAGGAGCTTTTTCAGAATCGAAGCCACAAATATCGAAAAGAAGTTGATCATGTTGTACCCTTTTAGCCCAATTTGTGATAGAATATACCTGTAGTTCAAGCATTAATACTAAAGAACGTATTATGCCCTGTTGATTTTTAGCAGGGCGCCCGAAGTCAGGGTAAAGAGGTTTTATTATTGGGAGCAGGTTATCTAGGTTGAGGAGATAGAGCTTAGAGATAGCTTTATCGAACTCAAGGAGCCTGCTTTTTTCTTTTTGATCATAGGCAGATAGACGTTGTATAAGATGCTGTTGATAATCAGAATGAGATTGCCAGTTTCTTAACATGTAGAACCCCCCAAACGAAATAGAATTAGAGAACATAAAACTATTTTGGGGGTAAGAGCTAAGAAAGTAAAGTTGTAATAAATGGAAATTAGGATATGAAAGTTGTTTACAAAGTAGGGGTGAAGCTTAGAAGCAGAACCCTGAAACATATAAAAATAAGGCTCTCGGACTTTTCGAGAGCGTACACAATAATACAAAGAGGTGATTAAATGCCCTGGGACATAAAACCAGATCGCCCAATTTATACTCAGTTAATAGAGCAAATACAGCTGAAGATTTGTTCGGGTGTATATCCACCAGGCTCAAGATTGCCTTCAGTACGTGACCTTGCACAAGAAGCCTCTGTAAACCCAAATACCATGCAAAGGGCCCTTGCAAAGCTTGAGGAAGACGGATTGCTGTACACCAACCGCACAAGCGGGAGATTTGTAACGGAGGATACAGAGATGATTAAACAGGTAAGAAAGAGACTGGCCGAGAAGCATGTACAGGATTTTCTTAAAAAAATGACAGAACTAGGCTTTGACTACAATGAGATTATATCCATTATATCAGCAATGATAAAAACGGAGGAGATGAAACATGAATAATATTTTGGAGTGCAGAAACTTAACCAAAATCTTTGGCACAAAAAAAGCCCTGGATAATGTCACCCTCAGCATTCCCCGTGGGAGAATTGTCGGGCTGTTAGGGCCAAATGGCAGTGGGAAAACCACTTTTATTAAGCTTTGCAACCAGCTTTTAACTCCCACAAGCGGCGAAATACTGATTGAAGGCAAAATACCCGGTGTTGAGACCAAAAAAATAGTGTCGTATCTTCCAGAAAAAAACTATTTGAGTGACTGGATGAAGGTATCCGACATCATTGGACTTTTTAAGGATTTCTATGATGACTTTAATGCAGAAAAAGCTTACGATATGTTAAAAAGCCTAGGTATCAAGCCAAACGATAGGCTTAAGTCAATGTCAAAAGGGACAAAAGAAAAAGTCCAGCTTATCTTAGTCATGAGCCGTGAAGCTAAGCTTTATTTGCTGGATGAGCCCATAGGTGGCGTAGACCCGGCTGCTAGAGACTATATTCTTGACACCATACTCCGCAACTATAATGAAAACGCAACAATCATTTTGTCTACCCACCTTATATCAGATATTGAGAAAATCCTCGATGATGTCATATTTATCAAGGGAGGGCAAATTGTTTTGACAAAAACAGTTGATGAGATCCGAGAGGAAATCGGAAAATCAGTAGATTCTTTATTCAGGGAGGTATTCAAATGCTAGCAAAGCTGTTAAAGTATGAGGTTAAGGCCACCGCTCGGTTCTTTTTACCGCTGTATGTAGCCTTGATCGCATTCTCTTTGATAAACAGGCTGTTAAATCCCTTTGAAGCGGTTGCATCCCCCGGCAGCCCTAATATAGATTTAAACTTGCAGGTAATCATAAGCATTATCAGCATGATGGCCTATTTCGCACTGATGGTCGGCACGCTAGTGATGACGGTAATCGTCATGATTCAAAGGTTTTACAAAAATCTGCTAGGCGATGAAGGATACCTGATGTTCACCCTGCCCGTTAAAACATGGCAGCACATCACAAGCAAGCTGCTGGTAGCCATGTTATGGGCCGTGCTGAGCTTCCTAATAACCGCCGTTTCCATTCTGATCACTGCCAATGTCCAACACCTGGGAGACAAACTGAGGGAGCTGGTTGATCTAGTTAGAACCTATCTGGGCCCCGCTGGTCCATTCATAATCCCTGCCTACATCTTTCTTATAATCGCGTTCTACACGGTCATGGTGTATGCAGCCATTGCTCTGGGGCACCTGTTCGACAGGCATAGGCTTGCAGCCTCTTTTGGGATGTTTTGCGTCCTTTACTTCGTCTACCAAATAATATCTGCCGCGTTTATTTTCCTGCTCAGTACAACAATTCCCGATTTCTTTACCGCTTCCCGGATGCCTACCCCACACGAATTAAATACGCTTCTAGCTGGCCCAGCCATTATTTCCATAGTGCTGACGGCAGTGAATTTTACGTTGACCAATATTATCCTCCAAACCAGGCTAAATCTGGAATAAGAATCGTGGAAAAGCGGGGATCGGCATACAACTGCCCATTGCAAAATTGCACTACAAAAATCCGTATCCCCGCTTTTCCCATCGAATTTTTCCCCTAACCGATTTTTTCAAATTCCCCCGGGTATCTTAAAAATTTTTTTGATCGATTTAACCGGGTATATCCAATGGTCTTACCTGCTGTACCACCTGGAGGCTTCAGGATAGTGTTCCAGAAATCTCTCATTGGCTTTTTCAAGCTTTTTGAAGTATTCATCATATGAGGGACTGAGCTTCCTCATATTCGGTATGAATACCTCATAGTAACCGCTGGCTTTCTGAAATTCCAGCATAAGATTTTGTATTTTACAGGCAACGGACTGTCTGTATTCCTCGGAATTTTTGTAGGAAATATATTCCTCCAAAATATCCCTGTTTTGTTCTATATAGCGATCCACATCTTCTATAGCCTCAACTAAATCCGCAGCCACGCTCTCCATCATTCCCGCATCCATATACCTCATCATATCTTCAAAAAATTTTTCCAGTTCGCTGGGAATTTCGATATTCACAACATTATCCAGAAAATCGATGATAGCATTATACGCCTGCTCCTGTTCGTCGGTTAAAATTCTATCATTAAGAAAGCTTCCAAAGTGAAACACCAGCCATTGTCCGTAACATCCCGGAAAAGCATTCAGCAGCTTTTCTTTGATCGTCTGCTGCTTATCGAGATGTTCGAGCTGCTGGGCAACCCAGTCAATATCTTTTCCCTCCATCAACTGGGCTAGTAATTGTTGCTTCTCCCTGGCTTCCTCCAACTGGAGATCCCTGCGGTACTTAACCCCGGCCAGGACTGCCTCCCTGTTTTTCCCCTCCAGCACCTCGCGTATCTCGGCTATACTCAATCCCAGTTTCCTCAGCACAGATATCTCCTTGAGCCTTTTGACATCCTCTTCGCTGAAATTGCGGTACCCATTTTCCTCAACCGCAGGAGCGATCAACCCCTTTTTTTCGTAATACTCGATTGCCTTTTTTGTAAGCCCCGTCATTCGACATACTTCTTTAATAAACATCTTCAACACCTCCCGTTTCACATGATAAGCCATTCCCCAAGGCGCCAGTCAATAGAATTTTAAAACGAAATTACAAATAAATTTGAATGACATAAAAAACCCCTGAGGCAAACCTACTCAGGGTCAACCAGGTGCACAGTCAATCGCATGAAAATATCCGGAGACCGGCCAAACCTGCTCAATCCGAAAAACCAGCAACCACGGGGTATCTGTGGCGATGAGCCGAACGCTCGAATATGCAACGCTCAAACGGCGCAACCCATCTATCACCAGTTTTACCTATTTTAAAATCCCTCTGCATAAAACCAAGTCACCCTCTAGACAAACAGCACGCTTGCGTTTGGTATGCATCAAACCCGGTATTATTCATAAATTACGGGCTAACAACGAAAGATAGTATCGATGCTGCAACGGCGTAGGGAATATTATTTATGAACTACGGATTAACAACGGCACCCATCAGCAAAATCACGCCGGTCAGATTATCCCTTATGGCAAACAGGAAGGGGCGCTCGACAATCATCCTGAATGAACTCGCCGGCGCACCTTTTGTTCGTATCTCCACCGCGGTACCAGCGCCTGCCTCGGTGCCTTCTTCAGTGGTTTCAACAAACGTCTTGTGTTTTACGCTGTATATATAAAGGTTTCTTTCCGGATCGACCGGCCGCATCCTCCCGAAATTTGCCCTACCGGGATCAAAAGCCACTCCCATGCCCAGAGCCGTTAAGATTTCCCTCAACTCAATCTCATACTCTGCCTTAAATTTGGGAAGGCCAATCTCTCCTTCAGCTTCAGCAAGGGCATCCATCCAGCTTTTCCAGGTCTCCAAATTTACTGACGAACAAAAATCCTTCAAACTTATCCCCTCGTCAGGCAGTACAACAACCATACTGAGCCTGCCTTTACCATAAGGAATGCTCACGGCCTGAAAATTCTCACCCCTGTAATAAGGATAGCTACCCCTCCGGAACATCATCGAACAGTCTCTTCTCGTACCATCCTCAAGGGCAAAGGGCATCGTCTGCGTCAGTTCCGGGTCAAACTTGTTCGTCCACTCGCCCTTAAAGTACAGCGCATTTAGAAGGAACAGCACCGTGTTGCCGCTTATCTCGTCGTCTACAAGCTTATCTATCTTCCCCTCGGTACGTTCCCGCACCCAACCATTGATAGTCCTGGCAGCTTGGGGTGAGTCAAAATCCAGTTCCTCTATATAGGCATCGTAAAATTTTTTGTTGGTATCCAGAAACTCCCTGTAAAACCCCACGCCTTCCCTTGCCCATAAAGAATTGGCCATCTGAACCATCACATTCGGATCGGGATTTTGAAGTATTGTCAGTAAATCGGCATTGGCCTCGTTAACCTCTTCAATGCTCATTCCATTCAGTTCAAGTACCTCAGCCATGGCATCTTTTGTATCTCCATCGGCGCCGTTGTACGTCATGGCGAGCGCCATTGCTATGCTGGCAGGACAAATAACGATGTTTTCACTCGCCTCATCCCGCATGATTTCGTTAAACAGCTTAAAACTGAACCTGATATTTGCATCAACCAGCCTCTTATCAATTTCCGTTGCGGGAGGTGGAAGTTTGGAACCGATGACAAAGCCCCCTCTCCCCCGGTTTGCCGCACCGCAGGCGCTTGCGAAAAACAGTGCACCCGCAACAAGCAAGCATATACACAATCTTCTCACCGTTTATCACTCCCTTTTTAATTATGATATCATGGGCTTTAACCCCTCCACAGGGGCTCCGTACAAATCCGTGGCGCTTCCATATTTAGAGACGTGTGCACGAATTCGAAGGTTTCATATTTTGCTTTTATTTCGAAAGTTACTTCTATTTTTAGTGCTATTCAGAGTAATTACTTCGTTAAGAAACCAATATTATATGTTGAAGCTGAGAAGATCTTCCGTCAGCTGTATGTTTATCTCTTCCTTATAGCAAATATGCCTTTCAACGATATAGTTTTCGTGGGAAAACCAGGTTCATATTTATGGATATAATTTTTATTAAGAAGTATTTGGTCAGTATTTTCAGGGACCACCTGATAGAGATGTCAAATACATTTTATGTGTGATATTTTTTGATAAGACACCGAAATCTTTGCAAAAAGAAATACACACTAAGGTAGGGGTATTAAGATAAATGCAACCACCACTACTGAGTACAAATAACTACCGCAGGCCCCGATGTCAAGGACATGCGAACCCTGGCGAAAGCGTATCTGGTTTTTTTGATGGCAACTCCGGCAATATGAATATCCATGTTACAACCTGCAGAAGGACAGAGTCAAGATTCAAGAGAAAAGAAGATGAGTAAGCTAAAAATATCGAGCAAGCCATATTACAAAACAATACTTTCCGTACCGCTTTATGGACAGGAAAACATTTACAGCTTACCTTGATGACCATCAACGTAGGAGATGACATAGGTTTGGAGATGCATCCCGACGTCAACCAGTTTATACGCATCGAACAAGACCAGGGGCTCGTTATAATAGGCGATGATAAGTATAACCTGTATTATCGACAGAGAGTATATGAAGATTATGTAATATTAATACTTAAAACAAACCCTTTCCCTTTCCATCCCCTCAAACCCGCCTAAAATCTACATAGGATTTTTTGGGTGGTAATAATGCTTTTCGTAAATCTGTATTGATTTCACTAATTTATTCCAAAAACTGTTCTAATTTGTGTGAAAAAAGTTATTCCGAATGGATAGGGTCAAGGTTCAAGAAAAAAGGAATAAGGGGCTTAATACTACCCCGTTAAAGAACCAATATATGTAAACGCTTAAGGACGAGAGTATTCCTTACAAGCCATATAATATACATGGCTGTAAGTTTTTGGAGTACTCTCTTCCTCACAGCTGTATACTTTCAACGATATATTGTCTCAGGGAAAAAATCTCCCTATTGTTAAAATTAATTGCTTCAACTACAGGTCTGTCTACAACACTCTCATACTGCCTACTTACATATCCACAAATATCCCCGCTCAAGGGTAAGCCAACAATATACTAACATTACCATTGCCCAATGCTTGTGTAATCCCCTCCAGCTATGTCCCTCGTATTGATCAAGTCCTAACTCGCTCTTCGCATCTTGATAAAAACGTTCTATTGTATATCTTCGATGTACGTATTCCACAAGCTTTACATAAGGCATCTCAATAGGAAGATTGCTAAAGTAATATTTTGTTTCACCTTTCTCACCCTCCACTGGCTTCTCAAAAATAAGCCACCCTTCTTCCCCAACCTTGCTGGACGTTCCCCACTGAACTCGTAAAAAAGCAAACTGCTTCTTAAGTTCTCCTTTGCTTCCTTCCCTCCAGCTTATTACCTTCCAGTAATCCTTAGGAAGTTTATCTACTAGACTGTCTACTCTGTATTGTGATGGAAGTGGAGTTCCTTCAGGTTTCGCCTTTGGTCTTCCTCGCTTTTTACTCCCCTCCTTTGTTGGCGGAACAAATGTCTTTACATCCTGAGTAAACCGTACCGTAAAATCACCATGTACACTTACTGCAAATTTCTCCCCTCACTGCTCAAATCCTTCAATAAACTCAGGATTGTTACCATAAAAACTATCAGCACCTATAACACTATGCTTTACTCTTAACTGGTTCGTCTGGTCCAGTAACTCAAGTGGTACCTTCGTTTTAAATTCAATATCCTCAGGCACTTTGGCTCTCTTTAGCCTTTCAGCATCTTATTTCCCGCAAGAAACACATTTTTTGCTGTCTGTTTTTACCCAGAGCAGGGAAAAATAACTTGCTGGCTTCAAAAATACGGTTACAGGGCAGATGTATTTGCAAAACGCCCTATTGTCTTTCAATATAAAGGCCATAACTATTCCAACTGCACAGTATATGATATTTCCTGCAATAAAACTCCAAAACATTACAATTTCAATGTCAGGAGTATTCAATAGGAATAAAGTGCCTACAAATAGAATAGAACCTTAAAACAGGATATACCGTATAAAAGAAAGTTTTTTATACGTGGATTTTCAGGTATCTTGTAAGGCTGCAAATCTAAAACCGCAGCAGTCCAGCAGGCATATCCGCACCATCTTCTTCCAAATAACAGGGGGCCAATAATTTTGGCTACTGCATAATGTATTACTGCCACTTGAAATACCCCCATGAACAAGTAGTACCAGAAACCTTCAATCTGCATATTTTCACGGCATATAAGCCCGAGATAGACAAGCATATATAATCCCACACCAAATTGCACAATTTGTCTTGAATATTTGTATTTTTTTATCAGCAAAAAGATGCCAAAAGACACAATGATGCCTATATACATGAACCTGTTCACCTCACGATACATCTTTTTCACTTCCCCTGTTTGCTATTTTGTAAATTATTCATCCACAAATTTCACCTTCTTCCTTTGAGATAATCAATTATCCTTAATGTAATTATCTTTAAGATATTGGGTCCACTGTTTATATATATCTTCTTCAGATACGCCAAATATTTCTTCATATGCTGAAGGATTCTTTATTAAATCCATAATTTTATTCATACCGTAATTCTTATCGAGAAATTCTATATATGTATAAGAAAAAGCATAAAGTCCTTTGTTACCAAATTTAATTGGATTACTTATCCTTGTATCTTCTATATCAGGTATATTTTCCAATGGATAATCTGGTTTAGTATTGCCTGATAAATAACCTGCCAACCCTTCATTTAAAAACTTGGGTGTTTTTTTATTTATCTGGTAAATTACCGTATGGACATATTCATGCACAACAGCCTGAACTACGCTGTTATAGTCATGTACTGGGCCTGGATTTAACGGCGAAACGATAATCACTTTATCTTTTATATTATCTCCAATATACCATTCGGGACCTAAAATTCTGCCTAAATAACCATATTTTTTTGTCTGAAAGGTTTGGAGGTTAGGATAAATATATATTTCTGTCTTTTCCGTTCGGTTAAAATTCATAGCAGAGTTAATTTTTTTGTACGTTTTCTCCAAAATTTCTGCCATGTCTAGTGCAGCGTTTTCATCTTGTTTTTCATAATAAAAAACAAAATTATCTGTTTCTTTAAATATCATTTTATTTGTCTTCAGATTGAATGTGGGTAGAAATGTAATTATTAACATAAATATTAGTGCCATGATAATAATTAATAAAATTTTTGCCTTTTTTTGCATAAATATTCTCCTTTCTTTTTATGCTGAGCAAAATATCATACACTTGCAGCACATTTTATAATTACAGTTACAATCTTGGCATAAGCCTGCATGATAATGATACTATCCGAACACCTTAATCATCTTTTCTTCAAAATAAAAAGATTATTCAATTATCCAGCATAGCAGTAAAGGCAACCATGCCCGCAACTCTGCCCACTATATGCTCCAATATCTCTTGACCTGGTACATCCGCATCCTTTTCTTTGCCCTGCATCTTTTGCATGGGAGGCTCTTTTACCGAACAATTCTTCAACATAGGCCTCGTCTATACAATGCCCCTTCCTCACTCCAGGTACTCCTTTAATAATGGGGCTGGTGCATGTATAAATTGTGACCCCATATTTGTCTGCAATCTCTACTAATCAGCTTACAAATTTAATCTGCTGTTGCTGTGAAGGAAGTAAACAGGCAATTTTCGATGCATTCAATCTTTAAATACATTGGCAAACGACTTTGACCACAGCCATATGGAATACACCCTTTCAGGAGATAAATCCACCATGTATGTTGACTTATTGTAAGGATTTTTTACCATTACATATTTATTTTTCAGACATTCCTGAAGCCAATCATACAACTTATTATCTCAAGCATCGGTTTTGGATAATGCCTCCATAAAAAGTTTGTGTTTACGATGTGTGTAAAATATTTAATACTATTTTATATATCCGCCATGAAAAGACAATCTATATATTTCAATACCATCAAAGTATAGTGCCTCATTCTTTTATTAACGAGTATTTCCCCATCACCCTGCTCCCTTGCCCCATAATCATATAAAATAAACATTACAATAACATTAAAGAATGACTTTACCAGTCATTCCATTCGTCAAAGCCTTCCCTTGCTCCTGTAAAGAAAAACTCTGTATGCCTGCATTTAGGGCAGACATATACGTCAAAAGTCAAATGCTCTTCAATATCAAATAAGGCCCCCAATATTCCTCTATTATTATCCTGGGAATCAAAGCGATATTCTTTCAGATACTTCATTTGCTCTTTACACCTTAAACACTCAAACTGCTTTTCCATTTTAAGTTAGCCTCCTTCCACTTTATTCTCATTAAAATCATTCTATATCTTTAATTATAATATAAAATGCTTATATCCGTGCTATTTTATGGAACTCAAAAGCAACAGCTCTGGAATACTCGCCCCTGCCCCACCTATAATTAGCGCCATTACTGTGCCGTAACTCATACCCTTTGAAACCAACACCTGAGCAATGGGTATCATCGTTTCAGTTCGGATATACATTGGAATACCAATAATTGCAGCAGCCGAAAGAATCCTTTTTATTTTCTCCTTCGATATATATCTTTGAATAAGGGCTACATGCCGATAAAAAGAAGTATAAGCTCCCCTATTATGGTAAGAAATACTTTTCCTGTATCCAGCAAATTAACTGTTGGCAACATTTTCTATCAATTCCTCCTGACTTATATTTCTGAATATTTCACACAGATAAGGATAAAGGCTACTCTCGGTGTTTAAGGAATAATAGTTCCACACTGCCACCCGTTTTTTGTTGATTAAATTTGCATCGGAAAGCAATTTTAAGTGATACGAAATATTTGATTGCCCCATATTGAAAGAATTGCAAATATCACATACGCGTTTCTCTCCGTTTAAATATAAATACAAGAGAATTCTTAATCGGAATTCATCGGAAAGAGCTTTAAATTGATTAGCCTGCTGGGCTAATAACTTTTTCATCATCGATGTATTCACCCCTTAGTTTCATATTATATATCAAATATTTTTGATGTTAATATCAAAAATATTTGATATATCGGTTTTAAATTTGTGGATATTTCTCCCAATATGAGGTGTTTTATTCAGTGCGAAAAAGGAGCTTTATCATGGGATAGCAAAAATAGAATAAAAGGTATAAAAAAGGAAAAGGGCGGTCTATTTTTCACCCTTTCCCCTCATGGCTTGAAAAAATCTTTTAAGATTTTCTGGCAGCTGATATTTTTGTTCTTCTTTATTTTCATCAATATCCGATGAGCTACTACCACCATATACCTCTCTCAGTATTGCATCGACTATCATAGCTTTAGGCGGAACATTATATTCTTTGCCATTATATATCCATACTCGGCAGTCAACCTCATCGCCGCATAAATCACCGCATGATTCGCAAAGTGACTCTTTGATTTCCATTTGTATATCTTTCCCATTGATTCGGATAGTAGGCGAACTCTTAAATCTGTACTGTATAGCCTTTTCTTCACTATCAATGTGAATTTTGTTTACAATAACTTCAGCTCCTGTCAATTCAAGCACCCTTGCAACATCAGATATAGCTTCCTCAAGGCTTCCCTCTGTACCCTTACACCTATCACAAACACTTAAGTCTAGATACATAAAGTCGATTACAATTTTTTTCTTTTTGGCATCATCATTTTGCTCTCCACATCCACAAATTGCATTGCAACAATTGTTATTCACCTGAGTTTTACAACACCTCATAATAAAAACCTCCCTCTATAAAATTTAGCTTCAATTTTATAGACGGAGGTTTCTTAAAAAGGACGCAAATATTTAATACGGTTCAGCAGTACTTACAACTGTTTTCTTTATGCTGATATTCAATAATGTTCCCGTATACATCAAATTGAAACTTACAGCACTCAAGAAACTTCTTCTTCAGCATGGCTCTCCCGCGTTGAACTCTCGACTTAGCTCCTGATATGGACATTCCGAGTTTCCGAGCCAATTCTTTTTGTGTCAAACCACCTAATTGTGTTAGCACAATAGCCTGCTTATATTTGTCTGGAAGGCTCTCGATCATATTTTTAAGGCATAACACCAATTCATTAATTATCTCATATTCATCACTATCGGCTATATCCGTTTCGGATAAGTCCGAGATTTCAATCGTATCTCTTTTGTTCCTATAATAATCGGCAATTGTATTTCTTGTTATTTGATATATCCACGCATATATTCTGCCATTATCCTTTATCTGGTCAATATCTGAACATATTTTTAAAAACACATCTTGGAGGATATCTTCCGCATCCTGTTTATTTCCTACTTTTTTTAAAATAAAGGTTTTTAGCTTGAAACTTAACTCTTCCCATAAAATACCAACATCATCTCTTATGGCTTATACCTCCCTTGGCATATTACAGAATTGCTTTAAATCACTGTTAAAGCATTGTATTATTTTAGCTTCTTTCTGAAATAACGGTAACTCCAAAAAATTTACCTTCCAACAAGCACAAATGCAAACAAGTAAAATATAACGACTTCTAATATGCTAAACATACTCTTCCAAAGGTTATTTATATTATAAAACTAGTGCCCAGAACGAGCACTAGTTTATAGATAATCTCTTTACAAATATTTTTTAATTTCTTCTACTGATGGAACTCTTCCCATCACCTTTACCTGCTCATCCACTACAAGAGCAGGCGTCCTCATGACGCCGTAGGCTGCAATATCCCTGAAATCCTGTACCTTTTCAATAGTTGCTTCAATTCCCAGTTCCTCTACAGCCTCTCTGACATTGGCCTCTAATCTCTTACAATTAGCACATCCTGGCCCTAAAACTTTAATTACCATAATAAAATCCTCCTTCCTTTATCAAATGATATTTTTATTCCATTATTATAGCCATTCCACAACATTCCTTTGCACAGATTCCACATCCTGAACATTCTGTATAATCAATTTCTATTCTGCCACCCAAAGGTTCATCATCATCCTCAACATAACTTATTGCATGATTAGGACATGCAAGTATGGCTTTGCAGATATCTGCCTGTGCAGGACATTTCTTCTTTAAAATAACTGGTCTCACATCTTCCACCTGGTTGTCTAAACCGTATAAAACTATATAAAAACATACAGTTTAGACAGCTGGGCTATTTATAGTCCGCCCTTTCAGAGAGTGCTCACTCCCAGCAGGCGGTATTTAAGCACTCCCATAGCCCCTGCCCCAAGAAGCAGGAACTCGCGCCCTTACCCGGGTCTCCCCACTTGCCCTGAGAATAATACCCCCCTCAGGACAGAGACATCCCTCAATACCCTCTCGGGAGAGAGTGGCGTCACCACCGCTACCTTGAGAACTCGCCAGAGCTTATAGCTTCCGCTACAGGCACCAAGACTTGTTCCGCCCAGAGGTCTTGATACCTCCCCTGGCTCACTCCCAAGGCTTTGTATCCACTTTTTAACCCCGTCTATTTCTTTCAAACGTTTCTTCCTCAACTGTTTATTCTTAACCGTTTTCTTTACATGCTCTTTCAATCCCTCTAATTCCCCAGCATCTAAATGCTCTACAATTGCCATATACCCATCGGGGATCTGCTCTTTTAGTCCAAGCCCTCTCCTCGCTATTACATATGAAGCTGCTACATCCTTGCTTATCATATACTGCGGCGTATATTTTAAAAGCCCTATCACTGATGTATATGCGGGATTAACCTCTATAACCTGTATACCCTTCCGCTGTGCTAAAATCTTGACTTTATCCAAAAGCGACCTGTAGCTGAAATTATGTCTTATCCTCCTCGATTCCCTCCCCGAATAGTCTCCCCTCTTCCCTTTGTCCCTTATGTCCAACCTCTCGATTACTATAGCTTTTTTCTTTTCTTCCGCTAGCCTTACTACCTCGTGGGCATACTGCCATCTAAAATATTCCCTCTTGTTTGAATTGCCGCTCGCAAGTTCCGGCATCGGAACCTTGCCGTAACTTACAAGCTGCCCATTCACATCCGCTTCCGCCCACGCTATGTGATTCGGATACGCGTTGATGTCTATGCCTATGACACCTCTTTCCTTCGTTACCACAACTTCTGGAAAGTCTTCTTCGATCGTAAAGTAGGCATATACCTTGCCGTTCTTAAGCTTTAGCTCAACCGAATAAGCCTCTCCACAAGTGCTAATTGCCTTAAGCAATCCCTCCCGACTCTTGCCCCTCTTCCACCCTGCCTGTATCTTTGCATATGCATACTTCCTTTCTCCTACGTTGATTCTAAGCCAGGTGCCGTTTCCGTCTATCTCAATCCTTGTGTTGAGATTCCCTTTCTTGGTCCTGTCACCCCTTGAATAAAGATTGCCTCTCCTTCTCTCCTGCCACTCCTGTTTTAACTTCTCGTATGCCTTACCGTTTATGTGCCGTTTCTTGAGCTTATCAAACAAACTCCTGCCACCAAAAATAACCTTACTGGGGTTTTCGTCCCTTTCTCTGCAAGACTCTAAAACGCTCTTTGCCTTCATTATCGCATCATCTACATACCTCGAATTTAAATTAAAAACCCCCTGTAGTTCTCTTTTTAGTGCGTTTCTGCTAAAGCCTTCTAAAAGCCTGTTATATGCGAATCTTACGCAGGATGACCATCTTCTCATTAAATCCAGTACTATTTGCTCATCTTCCTTGCTTGGAAAAGTAAGTTTAGCCTGTATTGTTATCATGTCTTTCCCCTTCTTTTTTATATCTTCTTCTCCCTTTTGGTGTCCTAATTGGAGTTATTAACCCTTCCTTTTCCCAATTTATTAATGTACTTCTGCTGATGTTGTATGTTTTTTTAACTTTTTGTATACTCAACAACGTCGATAATCACCCAATTAAAATTATATTATTTTGTATTGTTATTTTCAACTGTTGTTACCTCCCCCGAAATTTAGCAACTGCAGCATCCGCACCTCAATTATCCTTTCCACCCGTGTCGCCAACATACTCAATTGCAACTAAAGGACGTAGGTTTTGACATCCATCCCATACATTTCTCAACACACCCTCCCGACTATACTACAACTTTTTATCAAAGCTGCTTACACGAAAATGTATGAAATTGCATTAAACAAATAGCCAATGATAATAATCCCGACTGCCACAATGGATACAAAGATTGCCAAAAGTTTAGGCTTTACCACCTTGCTGAGCATAATTATGGAAGGAAGCGACAGGGCTGTTACCGCCATCATAAAGGATAATATCGTGCCCACTCCCACTCCTTTTGCAAATAATGCTTCGGCTACCGGTAGAGTACCAAATATATCAGCATACATCGGAATGCCAACTGCTGTAGCCAATATAACTGCAAATGGATTATTCTCCCCAATCACATTTTCTATGATTGACTGAGGAATCCAATTATGAATGGTCGCTCCTATTCCTACACCAATTAACACGTATAGCCATACTCTATGGATAATATCCTTAACTTGGTCCTTTGCATAAGAAATTCTTTCTTCGCGGCTCATTTCTACAAAATCAGTATCCACACCTTCTGTCTCTTTTACATACCCTTCTACATATTTCTCAAGATGTAACTCCTCAATTAAAGTACCTCCGATAACTGCTAAAATTAATCCGACAACAACATAGGCTATAGCAATCTTGACACCGAAAAACGACATTAACAGTATTAATGATGCTAAATCTACCATCGGTGAAGAAATCAAGAAAGAGAAAGTTACACCCAAAGGCAACCCAGCCGATGTAAAACCTATAAAAATGGGTATACTGGAACAACTACAAAAAGGTGTAACAGTTCCAAGTAATGCTCCAAGTATATTCCCTTTAATACCCTTTATCCTACCAAGAATCTTCTTAGTCCTTTCTGGCGGGAAATAACTCTGGATATAGGATATAACAAATATCAAGGCAGATAACAGAATAAAAATCTTTATAGTATCATAAATAAAAAAATGAATACTTCCACCTATTCTATCATTAATTGACAGGCCAAATACTTTTTCCACAAGAAGCCTTACAAGCTCCGACAGCCATTTCATTTTTAATAGCTGGTCATTTAGCCAGCCAAATATTATAGTTAATATATTCATCACGTAAAAACCTCCTTATTTTCTGTATGCTACAATATACTTTTCAGCATCGTGGCACTTTTCAATATCACTTTTAAGTTCTGGATAATCGTCTATATTATCTACTATCTTTTCCAGTATCGCTTTGTATACTTTATCATTAAGATTTAAATCATAAAATATAAATTGTTCCTGTCTTTCGTCTTTTACAAACCCCATATCCCTGAGCTTAGCAAGGTGCTTTGATATTTTGGGTTGCTGGAATATCGCTTAATAGCTTTGGATGATGGGTGCTCATATCTACTCCTGCCTCTTCCATTACCTGCACCGCCAACGGTTTCACTTCAGGGTACTTTTCTGTTCCTGCCGAATATGCTTCCAGTACATCACTTCCCAGTTTCTTCGCCCAGCCTTCTGCCATCTGAGAACGGCAGGAGTTATGAGTACATACGAACGCCACCTTCTTTTTCATGTGCTATACACCTACTCCCTTCATTAATTCATTTAAACCAATGTCTTGTGCTGTTGGCTATCTTAACAAGGGTTAGCATAATGGGTACTTCCGTCAATACACCTACTACTGTAGCCAATGCCGCACCCGATTGCAAACCAAAAAGTGAAATGGCAACCGCAACGGCCAGCTCAAAAAAGTTGCTGGCGCCAATCATAGCTGCTGGTGCTGCAATGTTATGGGGTAATTTCCATGCCTTTGCCCATCCATATGCAATACCGAATATGAAGAAGGTCTGTATGGTCAACGGTACTGCTATAAGCAATATGTGCACTGGATTATTTATAATTATTTCTCCTTGAAAAGAGAAAATAATAATCAAAGTAAGAAGTAATCCTACCATAGTAGTATTGTCAAACTTTTTCAAAAACTGGTTTTCAAAATATTCTATTCCCTTATTTTTGATAACGGATCTTCTTGTTAGGTATCCCGCCGTCAAAGGAATAACCACAAAAAGTATAGTGGAGAGTATCAATGTACCATAAGGTACTGCGACATCACTTACACCCAATAAAAACGCTACAATGGGAGTGAAAGCAAACAGGATTATAAGGTCGTTAACGGCTACCTGCACCAAAGTATATGCAGCATCACCTTCAGTTAAATAACTCCAGACAAATACCATTGCTGTACAAGGTGCTGCTCCGAGTAAAACCGCTCCTGCTAAATATTCTGTAGCAAGATTCTCAGGTATAAATGCCTTAAATACAACTTTTAAAAAGAATGCTGCAATCAAATACATGGTAAACGGCTTAATAAGCCAGTTTGTTACACAGGTTACTATAAGCCCCTTGGGCTTCTTGGTTGCATTGACCACGCTGCCAAAATCTATCTTGAGCATCATCGGATAAATCATGAGCCATATCAATATCGCCACTGGTATGGAAACATTATAGTACTCGAACTTATTTAGCGTCTCAGGTATTGATGGTATATATTTCCCGATAAGTATACCTGCTATAATGCATAATATAACCCATACAGTTAGGTATTTTTCAAAAAAACCTAATCCTTTGTTACTTGCTTTGATATCGTTGTTTTCCATATTAACTCCTCCTTAAACTTCAAATATTTTTGTCTTCTTCAAAAATCCTCTTTAATATGATTATATGTGTATATAATCATATTCCCTCTAATATTTAAAATCGCATTCAGTTATAAGCTTTATCCTGCTCGATAAACAAATTTTGATTTTCTTCCTCAAAGCAAACCTTATTCCGTCTTAAGTCATCACAGGAAAGCTTGCTTTCTCTATACCTTCTCAATTTCTCTAAATCTGTCCTGTACAATTCTTCCCTAATCAGCTCATTATCCAATATTTCTTTAATGAAACTATATCTCTTTAATGTATCCTCATTAATTCTGTAATAAACGTACTGTGCCTTTTTATAAAACTCAACTATATTGGCATATGTCAACTTATTAAGGTGTCGCGATGCATTTGATTGAGTAATGCCTAGAATTGTCTCAATCTCGCATACACATAGCTCTCCTTGTCTTAATAAGTTTAAAATTCGCAGCCGTGTCTCATCAGACAACGCTTTTATTACCTTTATTAGGCTCATCTCCTCACTTCCTTTATGATTATATTCGTTTATATTCATATATTATGCTTTTAATTTTCATTTGTCAACCCTAAATAAAACTCTATTTTGTGTGAAAAAAGTCGTTCCGAAAGTTCAGTGTCAATATTCAAGGAAAATGCTTCATTCTCGTATTTTTCGAAGCCTCACCACCTATCCCTTCTATGTTTTACAGAGTTAATTTTTCCCTTATTTTGCAAACAAAATCACTTTGTCTTCATAGCTTCATCTATTTTTTCCATAACTTTCATAGCTATTCTTATGCATTCTTTCGCATCTTCCTTGCTCACCAAAAGAGGATCCTCGGCAGGATATCTGGTTTCAATATAATATGTATTCACAAAAGCCATGTCCTTAATAAATTCACCTAAAACCTTATTATAAGCCATAGCCTTTTTGCAAAGCCTAACCAAATTATGCCCTTCCTGAAGTTCTCCCGTAGCATATATAAGAAAACCTTTTAGATATTTCTCTATAGCTTGTTGACAATGGAAACATACTATGCCATTATCACCATCATGCTCATACAAAATTTCGGCACTTCTTATATCCTTTTTTGCCATTTCAAACCATTCTTTATATTTCATAGAATCGACCAAGTAAACTCACCCCAGTCCTTCTTATAATATTTGCAAAGCTTGTCCTATCATCCTTATATCTTGACCACTCGGAAGGTGTATATATGACTATATCCAAATCAACGTTATATTCTATATCAACAAGCATCTCTCTTAATGTTTGCCTCTTATCACGCGTATCCAAGATTACACAAATATCTATGTCGCTGCCCCGCTTGGCCAACCCTTTCGCACATGAGCCAAAGAGAATAATATCATCTGGATTGTATTTATTTATAATCTGGTTTTTTATCTTTTCAATCTCATCATAGTGATACATACTATCACCTTCTAACTCTGTACAAGTTCCTATTGTTTCTATGTTGAACTACTATTTTTAAACTAATTAATTTTTTATGACGTTTGTACTAATACATTTTATTTATTAAAAATAAAGGAGTTGACTCAAAGCTTTTTCTTTAATACCAAATATACCCTATCTCAAAAATTATTATACCATACTATCGGATTTCATCGCTAGCACCCCTATTTTCTCAGTCCAAATATAACACAACTTTATTTTAATTTTAACACAACTTACCCTTTATCCCCAACTCCAAAATCAAATTTTCTTAATCCTTTTTCCCAAAAACCTTGATCCTAACTATGTCCTCTTCAAACAAACTCTTATCATTTTTCAAAAAAACTCGTGTCACTTGATACCTTGAAACCCTTGATCCTTAAGCCTTTGTTAACTTCTGGCATATTTCCTTCTTTTACCTCATCTAAAATATTTGTCACTTTTGTTCCTCAAATGTACCCCAAAAAATAAAAAATTGTCGTGGCAAAATTTAACCTGACTTTGTCAGTTAATGTTCCAAAAACGTTGAAATCAAGCCATTTTTCCTCTTTAAAATGCGCAAATTGTACCCACACCTATCCTTTACCATGTAAAAGCCTTCGCTTCTTCAATGGATAGGATATTCTTGGGTGACGCTATTCGTAATACCCTTAAAATTTTAGTCGCTCCTTCGCTTAGTTTCATCTTGATCAAGTAAAGCTGCCCGTTTATTTCCACCTCCGTAAACATCATCGAATTTAAAGCCTCCCTTATTTTGTTGGGACTCATCATAATCCCATTCATCTTCAACTTGTACTCTAGTGTCCTCTCCAAAAGAAATGCTAAAAAACATACTACAAAATGCCCTTTTATCCTCCTCTCTGTCCAGTGAAATATCGGCCTTACCTCCAACGTACTCTTCATTATCCTGAACGATTCCTCAATCTTCCATAACGTGTGATATGCCTCCAGTACCTTTTCTGCTTTCAAGTCTAATAAACTCGTCTGTATGGCATAATAGCCATCAAACTTTTCATCAGCCGCAATTGCCTCCTCGTTAAGACAATATTCCTCTTTTTCACCTTTCTCCAAAATAAAGCGTTTACTCCCCCTCCTGTTACTGGCTCTAATCCTTGCTGGTTCTTTTAGCAGCTCCTTCGCTTTTTCAATAAGTCGTTCACGATCTGCTTTATCCTTTAATGCCCTCTTCTTAGAATATGTTATCACCATCTTTTCCTTAAGTTCCTTTACTTTCCCTTCTTCATCCCTGTAACGGTTAACGTAGTCTATAACCTTGTATCGAAACTCTTCTTCATCTTCTTCCTCATACCTTGCCAAAAATTCAGGAGTTAATAATCTATAACCGTTAGAATCAAATACTTCCTCAATTACACTTTCTGGCATTTTCTTCAAACGGCTTGCCACTATGTAGTCATAACCCATCTCCTTTATCCTGCTTAAGTTTAACTTGCTGTTTAAGCCCCTGTCAGCTACTATGATTACCTGACGAATATTGAATCGTTCCTTTAGCTTCTCTAAAGACCTCTCCAATGTCTTGCTGTCAAGCGTGTTACCAGGAAACAATTCATACCCTATCGGTCGTCCTTCGCTGTCAATTAGTAAACCCATTACAACCTGTACCTCGTTAATTTTATTGTCTTTGCTAAAACCAAAATCTCTAAAACCATCTTCTCTTACACTCTCAAAATAGAATGTAGTCACATCATAGAACACTACATCCACACTCATGTTAAACAGCGTCCGATTCCTATCAAAAACATAGTTCTCTATGTTCTCTTTATTCTCTGCCAGTAAATCTAAACTTCGGTACAGATGATTTAAATCCATTTCGGGTATACCCAAATACAAAGAACGCTTTTCGTAGGTGCTCAGCTTACTCATAGGTGACAGCAAGTGCTGGACTACCATGAGAAAAATAACCGAGCCTAAATCAAATTGTAGCTTGGTGTGCTTCCTTTTCAGTTGATCAAAAAAGCTATCAAAGCCAAACATCTGCCACAGCTTGCGATACACTATAAAACCGTAGTTGCGAAGAGTACCTTCTGAAATTTGCAGTTTGTCTGTCTTCTCAACAGTACCTCCTGATATCTCCAAAAGCCTTTCTGCCAATCGCTTAAATGAAGGATTACCTTCTATTATATCTTTGCGTCCCAAGTTAAGAATCACTTTATGTTTTACTTTGCCATTTTCCCGAAAGGATTCCACTAAACGTACGTATTCATATTTTCCAGCTTTAACAATTTTTATATGCATAGGAAATACCTCCTAAGAAACAGTAAATCCTATGCATATTGTACCATACAATTTGACACAATATCAACAAATTAAAGCATAATAATAAAAAATTTGTCCCTACACTTTTAATAAAAATTAATTTTTGTAGCCCTCAAACCCAGTAAAATCAAGGGGTCTTGCTTTTAAACCTCGTTTCAACTGACAAACTCGGGATACCTTGAAACCCTTGATCCTTAAGCCTTTGTTAACTTCTGGCATATTTCCTTCTTTTACCTCATCTAAAATATTTGTCACTTTTGTTCCTCAAATGTACCCCAAAAAATAAAAAATTGTCGTGGCAAAATTTAAAAAATGTTGTGCCGCGACAGGTTCAAGGATCAAGGAAAAAGGGATAAGTGTACCTCCTACTTATCCCTTCTAATCGTTGATTTTTAAGGCTTTTCAGACCTCTTTTACAATTTCTTTTAGTAATTCTTTTTCCTTCTTTTCTCCCTTAAACCTTGTCCCTTAACCCTTTCTCCTAATACATCTTTATTTTAAGTAACATGACTTTTTTTGAAATTCACAACACATTTAGATATGCTACATCTCACGCCGACCTTCCAGTGCTTTGGATAGGGTAACCTCATCAGCATATTCCAAGTCCCCACCCACAGGCAAGCCGTGGGCAATGCGGGTAACCTTTATGCCCATGGGTTTAAGCAGCTTGGAGATATACACAGCCGTTGCTTCGCCTTCCACATCGGGATTAGTGGCCAGTATAACTTCTTTTACCGTATCGTCGCTTACCCGCGCAATGAGCTCCTTTATCTTTATATCATCGGGCCCTATACCGTTCATGGGGGATATAACGCCATGAAGCACGTGATAAAGGCCACGAAAATCCCGCGTCTTTTCCATGGCAATGACATCCCGCGGGTCCTCTACCACACAGATTAGGGAAGGATCCCTTTGGGGATTGGAACATATCCTGCAAGGATTCACATCGGTGATATTCTGACAGACAGAACAATATCTGATCTTATTCTTCACTTCAGCAATAGCGCTGGCAAGCTGGCCCACCTGCTCATCGGGCATATTTATGATATAGAATGCCAGCCGCTGGGCGGTTTTATTCCCTATGCCTGGAAGTTTAGACAATTCACTGATAAGCCGTGCAATGGGTTCAATGTAGTAGTCCATACCATTACCTCTCAATCAAACTTCTGTGGTATTTTTACACAAAGCACATTGCAGACCTCTTATCAAATCATTTACAATCTTATAATCCTTAAAAATCTTTTTTACGCGCCAACCTCATCATAAAAGCCTTGCTGGCTTTAAACGCTCCGCATATGGATACAAATCCAACCTAGCATCACACTGATTACGCAAATTCACCACAACCGCACCGATTCAATACCTCCCAAAATATAAATATCCCTCATTTCCTTAAAACAGACCGGGTATAGACAAACCTCCTGTCAGCTTGCTCATTTCCTCCTGTACCATTTCCTCCGCTCGCCTCAAAGCCTCATTCACAGCTGCTAATATAAGGTCTTGAAGCATTTCAACATCATCGGGATCCACAGCCTCAGGGGCAATCTTTATCTCAACCACTTCCTTCTTCCCGTTTGCCACAACAGTGACCACGCCGCCACCTGCAGAAGCCTCAACGGTCTTTTGTTCCAACTCCTCCTGAAGCTTGGCCATCTGTTCCTGTATCTTCTTGGCCTGCTTCATGAGTTGATTCATATTGCCTATCCCGGGGAAACCACCCGGAAATCCACCTTTTGCCATGATTTAATTCCTCCCTTTCCACTCACATCGTGCAATCCTTTCCTCTATTATATTGTCTTTACAGTCAATCATCAACTATTTCCACAAAATCTTCGCCAAATATATCTATGGCTTTCTCTATTATCTCCTCATTCTGCGATTTTCCTTCAGGTTCACTCCTAGCAGTTTTTTGATCGGCTAAGACGCACCGAACCTTGACCTGCTTGCCAACCACCTTTTCAATGGCTTTCTCAACAAAATTCCGATTGCCCTCCCTATCCATCGATTCCATAAAAAACTGCTGATCTACAGGGAAACTTAAAACAGCCATACCCTTTTCATCCAGCGCAAAACCACAATCTTTTAAAAAGCCATATAAGGCTATGCGCTCTTTTTTGATAATCCCCAGCACCTCTTCCCAAACATGAGCATCTGCCGCACCTCCACCATCATTACTGCCGTTATCTCCACCTTCTTTTCCTACTGTACTGCCCCCATCAACCGCTTGGGATTTGCTTGCAGCACGTGCACCTTTTCTAGAAGGCGATGTCTGTTTGACCACTACGCCACCCTCAAGCTGCTGTTCCAGCTTTGCCACCCTGTCCAGTAGAGCATCCAGCGTCACTTCCTGCTCGGGCCTACAAATCCTAACCAGCGCCATCTCAAGCGAAACCCTGGGCTGAGTGCTCCACCTCATTTCCGCTTCTGCGGCACACAAAATCTCTATGGCTCTCATCAACCTTTCCTGGCTAGCCTTTTGCGCCTGTTCCGTATAGGCCTTGAAGGTATCCTCACCCACGTCTATCAGCTCTGACCCATCATGGCATACCTTTATAACCAACAAATTCCGCAAATGATGTATTAAATCCTTCAAAAATACGCTTACGTCTCGCCCATCATTTATCAGCTGTTCAACCTGATAAAACAGGTCAGAGACATTTCCCTCTATTATATTCTCTGCCACAGCAAAGATAAACCCTTGGTCTGCCGTCCCCAGCACAGCCAGCACATCTTCATTGGAGACAGCATCACCGCAAAAGCCTATGCACTGGTCCAAAAGGCTCAAAGCATCTCTCATGCTGCCTTCCGCCCACCGGGCTATGGTATACAAAGCCTCTGGTTCAACCTGTATCTCCGTCCGTTTGGCTATCTCTGCCAGCCTGCTTACAATCGACTTGTTGGCTATCCTCTTGAAGTTAAACCTCTGGCATCTTGATAGAATAGTGGCTGGCAGCCGATGCGGCTCGGTGGTAGCCAGGATAAATATTATATGCTCCGGAGGCTCCTCCAGCGTTTTAAGCAAGGCATTGAAAGCTCCGGTTGAGAGCATGTGCACCTCATCTATGATATATACCTTGTAACGTCCCACCACAGGAGGATACTTGACTTTATCTCGTAATTCCCTTATCTCATCCACTCCATTGTTGGAAGCAGCGTCTATCTCAATTATATCCATGCTGCTGCCTATTGACAGTTTTTGACACACTTCGCATTTAAGACATGGATTGCCATCTATTGGATTCAAACAGTTGACAGCCTTTGCAAAAACCTTGGCCGTGCTCGTCTTGCCTGTACCCCGTGACCCACAAAACAGATACGCATGAGCAATGCGGTTGCTCTTTATCTGATTTTTCAGTATACGAATGGTGGCATCCTGCCCCACCACTTCATCAAAGGTTTCAGGCCGCCATTGGCGATACAGCGCCGTATATCTCAAAACGCTCACCTGCTTCCCGTATAGGATTAAGTTAATACTGATTTAGGAAATTTCAAATATCACATAAATTCGCTTTCACGTTAGGTTACATCCACCATACATGCTACATTTAAATGCAACTCTTTCTACAAAAAGCAAAACATATAAGGTACCACTAAATATTCCACTTAATTTATTATAACACAAACAGCCATAAAATGTAGTCAGAAAAATAGACAAGCCGCGATCAAATCGCGGCTTGTTATAATGGTAATGCCGTGCACCTGCCTTCGATTTAACACCTACAGGCGGGAACCGAACAGTTTACTCCGACCAGGCTACCCTGCGGCACACGAAAACATCTACTTACTGCTGCTTCCTTCCGGACCTGACAGGGTTCGTAGAGTTTCGTTGCACAGGACCCAGTCATCCTCGTAGCTTATTCGACCCCAGTCCCTACAGGTGCAAACCTCCAGCAGGAATTCGACCCCGCTATAGCGGATTGCGGGTTACAGGGCACCGCTAACTCCCCGTCTAGCACGGCAAATTTTTTACTTTTTAAATGTCATTAAAGATAGTGTTCCTTTTGGCATATTAATTATACTATTATCTCACATCATTTGCAATACAAAAATTCTTACAATTTTACAGAAATATCCATCCTTTTAAACCAAATAATATTCATTATGCCTCAGCGCTGAGGAGTAAAAATTTTTCGGGCTAATTGTAGGATAAAATACGCCAATCTCTTTCAAAAAAGTGCTAAATATGGTATAATAATACTATAAAAAGTCAGCAAAATAGCACTTTTGGGAG
>Ga0224486_100202_pt1 | contig 25043 bp, 18 predicted proteins | sample TexhydDE_CT_test_FD_172013 | JGI IMG/M metagenome (GOLD analysis project Ga0224486, IMG submission 172013) | Fracking water microbial communities from deep shales in Oklahoma, United States - hydraulically fractured wells DE_CT_test ... | reverse complement strand
TGGCGTGGAAGACCGCCCTGGAACTGGCGCGGGTCATGGAGGGTTTTAAAGCCCGGGTGATCTGGACCCGCCAGGCAGAGGAAAACCCCTCCTGGCAGGAACGCCTGCAGAAAGTTACCCCGGCTACTTTTTGCTTTATCAGCATTCACGAGCATGGTGCAGAGGATGAATGCCAGCGAGGGACGGCCGTCCTTTATAATCCCGCTTTTCGGGGTAATGAGGAACTGGCGGCAAAGGTTTTAGAGAGAATCGTGGCCAGGGTCAAGACACCGGTACGGGGAGTTAAAGCAGACGAGGAGCTGGCCTGCCTTGGGGAGGTGCCCGGCTTAAAGCTGGAACCGGTAGCCATTACCAACTGGGTCGATGAAGGTTTGCTGCGCAACCCCTATTTCCATCAGAAGGTAGCCCTGGCTACCGCTGTAGCTATCAAACAATATTTCCAGCGGGGGAAATATGCCTATGGCCGGGAAGAATGAGAAAAAATTCTTCTATAAAATACCCATCCGCACCCATATCATTACCGAAAACGACGATATAGTCAGCCTGGCCATAAAATATAGTACCGGTATTGCTGCGCCCGGCGATGTCATCTGCCTGGCGGAAAGTGTCGTCGCCATTAGCCAGGGACGGGCTATTTTACCGGAAACAGTACGCCCCGGGAGGCTGGCCCGTTTTTTAAGCCGTTTTCCCGGTAAAGACGGGAGTCTCGCCACGCCGCCGGCCATGCAGCTGGCCATTGAAGAAGCAGGTAGAGCGCGCATCCTGGCCGGCTGTGCCGCGGCTGCTGTGGGCCGGTTGATCAAGAAAAAGGGCCTTTTCTACATTGTAGCCGGGCGCGAGCTGGCCCTGATCGATGATATAGCCGGTACCATGTACCCCTACGAGAGACATATTGTCATGGGACCTAAAAACCCGGGCCGGCTAGTACAGGGTATTAAAAAGGCTACCGGTGCAGAAGCCGTGATTGCCGATGTCAATGATAAAGGGTGTGTTGACATCCTGAGCATCACTGATAAGCGTTACAGGCAAGCAGTAATTGAGGCTTTAAGGGATAATCCCTTTGGCAATGAAGATGAGCAGACGCCCATAGTTATCCTCAAGCGCCGGGAAATGAGGGGATAGATGGCCATAGAATCGCCCAATGACGGGCGATTTTTTACTTGTCCTGCAAGTGGACGAGAACGTATAATAATGGGGTAATGAGATTTTCTGGAGGTGGCTTTAGTTGAAGCATGTGGTTACCCTGATACCGGGTGATGGTACAGGCCCGGAACTGATTGCTGCGGCCCGGCGGGTCCTGGATGCCAGCGGGGCCGAGCTTGAGTGGGAAGTCGTGGCGGCCGGGGAGACGGCCCAGGAGAAGTACGGCAGCGTATTACCAGAGGAAACCCTGGCTTCCATTCGTAAAAACGGCGTGGCCCTTAAAGGCCCTATTACTACGCCGGTAGGCACCGGTTTTCGCAGTGTCAATGTGGCTTTACGGAAAGAACTTGACCTTTATGCCAATATTCGCCCGGCTCGTAACCTGCCCAATGTACCCTCCCGCTACCAGGGTGTCGACCTGGTCATTTTTCGAGAGAACACGGAAGATCTCTATGCCGGTATAGAACATATGGTAGGAGAGGAAGCAGCGGAAAGTATTAAAATTATCACCCGCAAAGGTTCCGAACGCATTGCCCGGGCAGCCTTTGAATATGCCCGCCGCAACGGCAGGAAAAGGGTGACGGCCGGGCACAAAGCCAATATCATGAAATTCAGCGACGGCCTTTTCTTGCGGACTTTTTATGAAGTGGCTCAAGATTACCCCGATCTAACTGCCGACGACCGTATTGTGGACAACCTGAGCATGCAGCTGGTGCAGAAACCAGAACAATATGATGTCCTGGTGCTGCCCAACCTCTACGGTGATATCCTTTCCGACCTCTGCGCCGGCCTGGTAGGCGGCCTGGGGGTGGCGCCGGGAGCGAATATCGGCGACCGGGCGGCTGTTTTTGAACCCATCCACGGCAGTGCGCCCAAATATGCCGGCCAGAACAAGGTTAACCCCCTGGCAACCATCCTCTCCGGGGTAATGATGCTGGAGCATTTAGGCGAAAAGGAAGCTGCCGCGAGGATTCAGAAGGCTATCCTGGCTGTCCTGGCCGAAGGAAAATACCTAACCTATGACCTGGGAGGCACTGCCGGTACCAGCGAAATGGCCGACGCTATTGTAAGGCAGCTGGAGAAGGCGTAGCTGCCTGGTGGAGGGGTAGGAGTGGCCTTATTTGCCATAGCCGATCTGCACCTGGGTCGCGATATGGCTATGTTTGGGCCGGTATGGGAAAACCACCAGGCTAAGCTTGCGGCCCGCTGGCAGAGGGTGGTCAACCCCGGGGATACAGTTTTAATCCTGGGAGATATCAGCTGGGGCATGCGCCTCGATGATGCCTTGCCCGACCTGCAGTTCCTCAAGTCCCTGCCGGGGTCCAAGCGCATCCTGAAGGGGAATCACGACTACTGGTGGCAGACGGAGCGTAAAATGGCGGCGGCCATCCTTGATGCGGATCTTGCCCTTTTAAAGCCGGAGATCATTGCCGGAATGGCCGTCTGCGGCACCCGGGGCTGGCTGGTCCCCCAGCACCCTCTATATAATGAAGAGACGGATGGGAAAGTTTACCGGCGAGAAGTTTTGCGCCTGGAGATGGCCCTGAATGGTGTGCAGAAGCTGCGCCGGGAAGAGCCCCTGGCCGTGATGATGCATTTTCCCCCGGCCTGTCGTGGTGAAGCGACCGATTTTATAAGCCTAATGCAGAGCTATGGTGTCAGTCACTGTTATTACGGGCACCTCCACGGCGCTGACCAGGAAAAAGCCCTGGCAGGGAAGGAGTGGGGCATTAACTTTCACCTGGTTGCTGCCGACTATGTGAATTTTACCCCGGTTCTGGTATCCTGTTAAAATGGTGACCTGTCCATATTATGTGGACAGGTCGCTGAGTTTTAGGAACCTTAAGGTCCTTAAGGACGTCTAAAGATAGGGAAGTCTCTATTTTTGGAGGAAAAGTTATGAACTACATACGGAAACGGGTTTTATCTGTCTTTCTGACTGTTTTCCTGGCTGTCGGCTTGCTGGCCAATCCCCTGCTGTCTCTGGCAGCCGCTTCCTGGCAGGTGGTACCTGAGGTAGAAAAAATACCTCTGGCCACTGGCGTGCAGTATTCGGCCTACCAAATTACTGCTCCCGGCTATAAGGAGGCAGTGAAGGTTTTAACTATCGATCCCCGGGACAAGTTTACAATTCTGGAGACGTCCGTATCCCACGGCAACCTGGCCCTTGACCAGGAAAGACCCACGGCTATGGCCGCCAGGCTGGCCAAGGAAGGTAAGGCTGCAGTAGCGGCAACAAATGGTGATTTCTACAGCACCCGGGTGCCTTACTTGCCCATCGGCCTGCAGATAAGCAACGGTGAGCTGTTAATCAGCCCCCAGGGGTTTCCGGCCCTGGGGTTGACCGGGGACAAAAAAGCCATTATCGGAACTCCTGTTATGGCCGCCTACCTGACGGTGACCAGGGAAATAGCGGGAAAAGGCGGAAGTGTGGCCCGGGTGGTTTACACTTATCCTATCGCCCATGTCAACCGGGAAAGGGGGGCCGACATGCTGGTCCTCTATACCCCGGCCTTTGCGGCCCGCACCGGCACCAATGACTACGGTACGGAGATAATTCTGAAAGGCGTTGACCTGCCCGTTAAAGCAGGACGAACATATACCGGCACCGTGGCTGTCAGGATTGACGCCAAGGGTAATAACTCCATCCCGCCGGACGGGGTAGTCCTCTCCGGCCACGGGAAGGCCCAGGAGTTTTTAAAACAGCTTCATGCTGGCGACAGGGTTAGTTTCACCATCAGGTTTACCGATACCCGCTGGCATGATGTTGTCCAGGCTGTGGGCGGCCATGAGATTATCCTGCAAAACGGGCAGGTCGTCCTGCCCGCGAACAGCACGGACCCCCTGGTGAGGTCCCGCCACCCCCGGACGGCTGTTGGCCTCACGAAGGACGGCCGCCTGGAGATAGTGGTCGCCGACGGCCGCCAGCCCGGCTACAGTGACGGTATGACCCTTTACGAACTGGCCGCATTTATGCAATCCAGGGGGATAGTCGCGGCCCTGAACCTTGATGGTGGCGGTTCATCAGTGCTGGCGGCCCGAAATGTCGGCGAGCATGAGCTATCGATTTTAAACCAACCTTCCGACGGTCAGGAAAGGCCGGTTACCAATGGCCTGGTTGTTTTTTCCACCGCCCCCCGGGGTCAACTCAGCCATTTATACCTGGTTCCTGACGTAATCAAGGTGTATAAAGGCAGTAAAGTGCAATTCAGCCTCAAGGCCCAGGATAATTATTATAACCCTGCTCCGGTACCTGACGGTGTGACCTGGCAGGTGGCGGGGAATGTGGGTCGCTTTATTTCCCCCGGCCTGTTCCAGGCTGCTAACCCCGGCCAGGGTGAGATTACCGCCCGGACAGGGCGGGTAAAAGCTACCGCCAGGGTTACTGTCGTCGATAAGGTATACAGGCTGGAAGTTACCCCGGCTATTGCCACCCTGCAGCCCGGTGCTGTCCAGCACTTTACAGTAACGGCCTTTGATACCGAGGGCAATAAAATATATGTCGACAGCTCTTTGTACCAGTGGACGGTCAGCGAAGGGCTGGGCCGGTTTGACCCGGAAAAAGGGCAGCTCGCATTGGCCGGGCCGGTGAGTAATGCCTGGATCAAGGTCAGGCTGGGTGACCGGGAAGCTGTAGCCGCAATCAATCCCGCCCTGGAGCTGGCTCTAGATGGCCGGCCCGTAGCCGGGCAGGAGGTAACCCTGGTCGTCCGCCATAACGGTGAGCCGGTAGCGGGGGCGGTGGTCCAGCAAGTCCAGCCAACAGCGGCTTTAGGCAGGGTAACGGCACAAGCCCTTTATGTAAGGTCAGGCCCGGGAACAGGGCATAAAGCCATCACCCTGGTACCGGAGGGTTACCGGCTGGCTGTCCTGGCCAGGCTGGAAAACGGCTGGCTGCAGGTGCGCCTGCCGGACGGCCGGGAAGGCTATTGTTTTGGGGAATATGTTGCTGTCCAGGAAGGCAGCCGGAACCTGGGCCAGACGGATGCCCAAGGTAGAATCCGGTTTACGGCTGGGGTGGCCGGGAGCTATAGCTTTGTCGCAATGAAAGAAGGTTATTTACAGGCTAACCTGAACCTGGTGTTTAGCGAGAAATAATTTGCTCCAGGTTGCGCTTTACCACTTACCTTTGGTGGGCAAAAAGCGCCGGTAGACTTCTTCGTTAACAGCCAGCTCCAAAGAATCATTCAAGGGTGGCAGTTCGACTTCGCCATAACGGCGCTGCAGGGCCAGCCGGAGGAGGTAATCGGCCAGGTGGGGGTTTTTACTCAATAAAGGGCCGTGGAGGTAGGTGCCGATAGCGTTCCGGTAGCGGGCACCTTCCGTCTGGTCGGTGCCGTTGTTGCCGTCGCCGTAAATTACCCGGCCCAGGGGCCGGGCACCTTGGAGGAAGGTGCGGCCGCCGTGGTTTTCAAACCCTATCACCGGCCGGTCCGTACCCAACTCCTCCACCTGGATGGCAATATTGCCCTTCAAGCGCTTGTTCCCGGCCTCGGTATAGGCGGCAAAAAGGCCTAAGCCGGGTAATGTTTCCCCGGTGCTGGTGCGGTAATACTCGCCGAGGAGCTGGTAGCCGCCGCAGATGGCCAGGAGGGCCGCGCCTGCTTCCACCGCTTCCTTGAGCCAGGGACCTTTAGCAACTAAATCGGCACTGGCCACCCCCTGCTCCTGGTCGGGACCGCCGCCCAGGAAGAAAAGGTCATAGGCCTTAGGGTCCAGCTTATCCCTCAGGGAGATCTGGGTTACTTCTACCTCAATACCCCGCCACTCAGCCCGGCGGCGAAGGATTAAGACATTACCCCGGTCACCGTAGAGGTTAAGGAGTTCCGGATAGAGATGGCAGAGGCGTAACTTCACTGACAGCCCCCCTTGCTTTAAGGATGCGGCGGTACAGGGCCAGGTTGGTATAGGTACAGAGAATCAGGCCTTCGTCGACTGGTTCTCCCAGTAAAAAGTTGACGCTTTCTTCCTGGTCGGGGATAACCTTCAGGTCCGCCTCTTTTACCCCCTGGTATTTGAGACAAAGGGCCATATCACCGGCCCGCAGGCCGGCACAGATAATCCGGTTGTAAGGAGCCTGTAACAAGGGACTGACGTCGGCATCCCACAGCCAGGAGACGTCGCGGCCGTCGGCAGCCAGGTCATTGATGGCCAGGAGATAGGTCGCTTTTCCGCGGCCGGCAGTCAGGGTCTTCAGGGCCACACTTAAGCCCGTGGGGTTTTTTACTAACATCAAGGTCAAATGTTTGTTGCCCAGGATAAAGGTTTCGGCCCGACCCTGGCCCGGGAGGAAGGTCGCCACCACCCGGGCAACGGTTGCCGGGTCAATCTTTAATAGCAGGGCGGCACTGGCAGCGGCCAGGACATTATAGACATTATAAATCCCCGGCATGGGGGTCCGGAGGGGCAGTTTGCCGGCTGGGCAAACAAGGTCAAAACGTGCTCCTCCGGAATTTAGCTCTAAATTCCTGACCTCATATTCCGCTGGTGGCCGGCTGTAGGAACACTGCGGGCAGAAATAATCCCCCAGGTGGCTGTAATGATAGTAATTAAACTCCAGGGGCCGGCGGCAGCGGGGACAGATATGGCCTTCCAGGACTTCGCTGGTTGTCGCCTGACTCCAGGGCGTCCGCGCCAGGCCAAAGTAGCGGACCCTCTTCCTTCCCCCGCCCAGGGAAGTGACCAGGGAATCATCGGCGTTAAGGACCAGGGTGGCCGTCGGGATGGCTGCCAGGGCGCGGCTGATGGCCGCTGCCAGTTGTTCCAGCTCATGGTAGCGGTCTAATTGATCCCGCAATAAATTCGTAATGATCATCATATCGGCCTTGACCTGTCGGGTAACCAGGCCCAGGGTGCCTTCATCTACTTCCAGGACAGCAATTTCCCCCCGCCGGGCCAGGAGGGCCGTGGTTACGCCGGCGGGCATGTTGGCCCCTTCACTGTTATGAACCACCTTTAACCCGGCGGCCCGTAAAATTGAGGCCAGGAGGTTGGTGGTCGTCGTCTTGCCGTTGGTCCCGGTAACGATAATAACTTTCTCATACCTGGAGGCTAAACGGCCCATTAAATCCGGGTCAATTTTCAGGGCCAGATAGCCCGGCAGGGAGGTACCACCCCGTTGCAAAAGGCGGGATATAAATGCTACCAGGCGACCAGTCCAGATGGCCAGGAAGGTACGCAACAATTTCTAGGAACCTCCTTTAACCCATAGCGGCCTGGCTGCGGCGCAGGCGCCTGCCGAGAAGGCTTAAGAACATAGCCAGTTCCTCCATGCGTAACAACCAGGCCAGGCCGGCGTAACTCAAAACTCCCAGGGTAATCAGCAGGGCCAGTTCCAGTCCCTCCCGTACCAGACGGGGCCAGGTTACCGGGAGCAGAATATGAGCGGCCGCCAGGGTCAGGAGAAGGCCCATGACCAGAGCTGCCAGGAGACTTTTTAAAGCAGTTTGCAGCAACCGGCGACCTTCCAGGGGAGCTTCAACCTTGCGCCGCAGGTAATAGAGCAGCAGGGCGACGTTGACGCAGCCGGCCAGGGAGTAGGCCAGGGCCAGGCCGCGGATGCCGAAGGCCGGTCCCAGGGTAAAATTCAAGGCGGTACCCGCTGCCAGGGTAACCAGGCCGATCTTTAAGGGAGTTACCGTATCCTGGGTGGCATAGAAGGCCCGGCTCAAAATCTCATAGGCACCATAGGCTGTTATCCCCAGGGAGTAAAAGACCAGAGCTTCGGTAGTGGCCAGGGTGTCGGCACTGGTAAAGCGGCCATGCTGGAATAGGACCCTCACCACCGGTTGCCCCAGGGCAATTAGACCCACCGTGGCCGGGATGGAGATGAAAACCACGGCCCTTAAAGAGCCCGACAGGTAACGGGTAAAGGAACGAAAATCCCCCTCCATGGCAATACGGGTCAGGGCCGGTAGAAGGGCAATCCCCATGGATGAAGCAAAGAGGATGGGCACCAGCACCACCCGGCTGGAGATAGTCAGGGCATTAATGGAACCCCGGGGCAGGTAGGAGGCAATGAAAGTCTGGTTAAAGAAAAGGTTTAACTGGGCAATGGAAAGGCCAATGGTTACCGGTAGCATTAGTTTAAAAATCCTGCGAATGCCTGGATGCTTAAGGTCCAGGACCAGCCGGTAGCGGGGCTTAAGGTGCCATACTCCCCAGACCTGCACCAGGAAATTCAGGGCCGCGCCAATCAAGGTGGAAATGGCAAAAGCGGCGATGCTGTATTTCTCAGCCAGGGCGAGGCCGAAAACTATAATGGCGGCGTTGTATACCAGGGGGCCGATGGCCGTGCCTATAAAGGATTGGTAGGCGTACTCTGTCCCCATTAAGACCCCATTCAGGCAGTGAAAGAGGATGGCTACCAGGACAATCCGGGTCAGGTAGGCGGTATACGCCACTTGATCGGCATCAAAGCCCGGGGCTATCAAGTGTATCAGCCAGGGAGTCCAGATCATTCCCAGGGTTACGGCAACCCCTACCAGGGTCAGGACCAGATTAAAGGCAATGCTTACAGTCTGCCAGACGGCATCTTCATTCTCTTCCGCCAGGTAACTGGCCAGAACCGGGATAAAGGCCGAGCTAACCCCGCCTCCCACCAGGATTAAATAGATGGTGTCCGGGATAACAAAGGAGGTATTGAGCATGTCGGTTAACTGGTTCTGGCCAAACAGAGCGGAAATAGCTGTATTGCGTAAAAAACCCAGAATCCGTGACACGCCGGCAGCCAGGCTCATGATAGCTACCGAGCGGGCCAGCCCCATTGTCCCTTGTTTTACCACTTTTGCGCTTCCTTTTTATTTGGCATTGTTGACACACTACCTGTATTTTAATCCTTTAGGTTATAAAAAGGAAGCCTTAGGGTGACAGAATGTATAACGGAAAGGGGAGGCACGTTGACAGAGCGTACTCCCTGGAGGAAAAGGGATTTTCGGCCAGACTGGTTAAATAATTTAACCGGGAGGGGGAGATAATAACTTTCGAGCCAAACTATCTTTTTCAGGAGGAGATTTTTATGGCAGCCCATTACGGCGCCCATGAAGTAATGGAAATCCATGAAGTTTTGAGCGACACTATCGATGGGATCAATCAATTCCAGTTATACCGCCCCCATGTCAAAGATCCCCAGCTTCATTCTATCCTGGACAAGCAGCTGCAATTTATGACCCAGGAGTATAATAACATGGTTCAAGCCATCAACCAGCGCGGTATCACCCAGGCGATACCTTACCGCATACCCCGAACGGCTGCCCCGGTTTACGGCTTAAATAACCCGGAAACCCAAAAGCCGAATACCTCCATTCAAGATATGGATGACCGGGATGTAGCCAGCGGCATGCTGGGATGCCATAAGGCTTCAGCAGCCTTTAGAATGATGGCTTCCTTGGAATGTGCCGACTTGGAGCTGCGGCGCATGCTCCAGCAGGGGGCCATTAACTGCGCCGAGCAGGCTTATGAAGTATGGCAGTACATGAATCAAAAAGGCTATTACCAGGTACCGACCATGAAGGATGTAACGACAAGTACCATGATTAATGCTTACAGCCCAGCCAGTACAGGACAGATAAGGCAGTATCAGTAATAAACCGCGCTATTCTGGGCGCAACCGCTGTCCCCTTAGACATGCAAAAACGCCCCGCCTGCTAGTAGTAGGCAGGGCTTTTTTATTTCCAGTAGATTTCTAAGTCAATGTTAACTTCTCCATGGAGCTTATAAACCCTTGCAAGCTTTTCCCGCCCGGTGTAAACTATAACCAGTTCATCTAATCCAGTCAGATCATAATTAGAGGCGGGGCATCTTCCGCCCCAGCCAGATGTTTTGCAGGCCTCTGAGGCCTTTATCGTCGCGGAAAGTCTTTATTATCTTAAGAACTTCTTAACATTTTCTTGATAACATCCTGAGACTCTTGGGGTATGCTATTCCTAAACCAAGAAACAACAGGCCTGGTTGTTTCGAGAAAAAAGAAAGGGATGATGTAAGGTGACGAAGGGCAAAAAGATACTGGCTGCTGTGGCGGCCCCCCTGGTGCTGGGAGGATTCCTGGTGGCAACCCAGCCCGGGTCTTCCCTGGCAGCCGACGGTACCCCGGTGCAGTCCACCCAGACTACTTATGGTCCAGGTTTAGGCTTGGGGTTGGGGCGAGCCCAGGGAGGGATGCTCGGTATACTCAGCAAAATCCTGGGCCTGGACCTGGCAGACTTAAGGGCCGAGCGCCAGGCGGGTAAATCCATAGCCGGGATTGCCGCTGAACACGGGATTAGTAAAGACCAGCTGGTAGACACGATAACTGCTGAACGGCAAAAGCTCCTGGATGAAAAGGTGGCCGCCGGCCAGATAACCCCGGAGCAGGCCAGTTACTGCCTGGAAAACATGAAGGAGAGGATTGGGCAGAACCTTGAACGGACGACAGTTGGTCCCAATGGCCAGGGCCGGGGCGGCTGGAAGGCCGGTGCCCCGGGCAATACCGGAGCACGCCAGGGGATGCAGGCCGGGCCAAGGGGGCGGGCCGGCCAGGGTGCAGGCTTTGGCCGCGGCCCGGCTAGCAGTCAACAGTAACCTGTACGGGTAGTTTTAACCGTCCAGTTAAAGGTTTTCAGGAAGGTTCCCGTAGTTGTATCTACCCAGGGGGATTACCCCCTGGGTATTCTTAAATCAGGAGTAATAAAGGAAAAACACTGCTGGTAGCGAAACAGTTAATAACATAGCCTCCCCGGGGAGGAAAAGGATGGATAAAAAGAAGATCTTAATCATCGAAGATGAAGAAAAAATAGCCACTGTTATCCAGCAATATTTACTCAAAGAACAGTTTGCAGTTTTAATAGCTGCTGATGGAGTCATGGGGCTAAAAAAAGCGCGCCAGGAAAAGCCCGACCTGATTATTTTAGATTTAATGCTGCCGGGCTTGAGCGGTCTCGATGTCTGCCGGGAAATCAGGAAGGAAAGCCAGGTCCCTATCATCATGCTCACGGCTAAAGCTGAGGAAATAGACAAACTTTTAGGACTGGAGCTGGGAGCCGACGATTACATCACCAAGCCCTTCAGTTTAGCCGAGCTGGCGGCGCGTATCCGGGCCGTCTTGCGCCGTACCGGTGGCCAGGAACAGCCCAAAAATACGGTGCAGACCAGGGGCGATTTGACCATAGATTTTAGTGGCCTCCAGGTATACAAAAAGGGACAGCCCCTGAACCTTACTCCGACGGAATTCAATCTTTTATCTGTTTTGTTCCGGCATCCGGGCCGGGTGTACAGCCGGTTGCAGCTCCTGGATGCGGCCCTGGGCGAAGCATACCAGGGATATGAAAGGTCCATTGACACCCATATCAGCAACCTGCGCCGTAAAATCGAAGACGACCCGGCCAATCCTCGCTACATTCTCACCGTTTACGGTGTGGGATATAAATTTGGCGAAGGATAAATTCCGGGCAGAAAAGGGTGAGCGGGTTGAAACTCAGGACCAGGTTATCCCTGGCCTTTATCATGGTAGTTCTCCTGGCGGTAGCGACCCTGGCAGTTGCCGTAGGCTGGGCCACCAGGACTTTCTTTCATGGGTACCTGGATGAGGTAGCCGGGAAACGCCAGCAGGTGTGGGCCGATTTTTTTACTGCTTATTACCGCGACAGAGGGGACTGGACCGGGGTCCAGGAGCTTTTTAATACACCATGGCATGGCGGCCGGGGCCAGGGCATGGTCCGGGGGCAGGGTATGGGGCGGGGCCAGGGGTTGGGCTGGGGTCGGACCGGTTTAGAAAGGGTGATCCTGGCCGATAGCAGTAGCCTTGTTGTTGCTGATACTTATGGGCTCAGGTTAGGTGAAAGACTGTCCGAACAGGAATTGGCGCAGGGTACAGCGATTATCGTTGATGGCCAGAGGGTGGGTACCTTGTGGTTGACTACTACAACCCCACCGGGTGTCATGTCCCAGGAAGACCTTTTTACCCGCTCCGTTACTGTGGCGATCATCCTGGCAGGTATAGCGGTATTAATCCTGGCCGGCCTGGCAGGCTTTTTCCTGGCCCGGCGGATAGCCGGGCCCTTGAGCAAACTTACAAAGGCAGTACATAGGCTGGCTGCCGGCGGCTGGGAACAGCGCCTAGTCCTAACCGGCGATGAAGAGATTGTCCAGCTGGTGACAGCCTTTAACGACATGGCTGCCCGGCTGGAAAAATATGAGGCCATGCGCCGCAACCTGGTTGCTGATGTGGCCCATGAACTGCGCACACCCCTGACCGTCCTGCGGGGTCAACTGGAATCCCTCCAGGCAGGAGCCCTGGAGGCAAAGCCGGAAGTAATAATGTCCTTGCATGATGAGATCCTGCGCCTCTCCCGGCTGGTTCATGATTTGCAGGAACTGAGCCTGGCCGAAGCGAAAAAACTCCCCCTGCACCAGGAAACTTTCAACCTGGTCGAGGCAGTGCAGAAGGTGTTGAATTTCTTCCAGGTTGAAGCTGAAGGTAAAAATATTGCTCTAACCCTCAATACTGAGGGACAGGAAATACAGGTAAAAGGGGACAGGGACCGCCTTACCCAGGTCTTAATTAACCTCCTGGGCAATGCCCTGCGTTATACGCCCCCGCAGGGCCAGGTGGGGGTAACCATCAAGGAGAAGTCCGGCGAAGTTAGCGTTTCAGTGGCTGATACCGGCCCGGGGATCGCAGCTGCCGATCTCCCCTATGTCTTTGAAAGGTTTTACCGGCCCGATAAGTCCCGGAGCAGGGCCCAGGGGGGAGCGGGGCTGGGCCTGGCCATTGCCAAAGGTTTCGTTGAAGCCCATGGGGGGAGAATCTGGGTCGAAAGCCAGCCTGGCCAGGGTACCAGGTTTACCTTTACCATTCCGGTTACCCGCCATAATAGTTCTTCATAATTTTTCCATATATCCTATATTCCGCACCTCTAGTTATAATTTCCAGGATTTTGGGGGGCCGTCCAAAATTAGGGTGTTAGCCTGATGATTTCCAGAAGGTTTTACGAAGAATTTCGGCGAAATAATGCGAACCAAGGTATTTTGGTCGTTTAAGTCTAAATTATTGGAAGCCAGTACAATGCAGCAGAGCTACAAGTTAAAAGCTAGTCCCTTGAGTGAAAAATACTTACTAGAGCTTATGTTTCCGGGAAACGGCGACAATATTGCTGATGCAGATCGTTTACGCCAAGCACTGGAAACCCAAATTGGCTGTCCCGTGATTATTCCTCTTGAGTTACTAAGGGAAATTCCGGCAAAGTTACGCCAGAATGATTGGAAGGTAACAGTAACTGTAGGCTACTACTGGCCTCCGGGGTGGGGGTTAGAACGACTGGCCGCCGAGTTAGTGGAACTAGGGCCGGGTTCTGACCGGTTAGGTCCCTTTGGCCTGGCGGTGGACTTGGGCAGTACCACTGTGGGAGGATATTTGTGGGATCTAGGTTCAGGTAAACTTCTCGCTGCTGATGGTGTGGCTAATGCACAGACGAGGCTTGGAGAAGATATCCTGACTCGTATTCATTACGCAGCTACTCCTCAGGGACTAGCAGAACTGCAGCAGTTAGCAAGCATGAGTATAAACAGGATAATTGATTTGGTGACCAAGCAGGCTAACATAGTACCGCAGGATATTACCGCAGGGGTAATCAGTGGTAATACAACTATGGTGCATCTATTACTGGGTCTACCAACAGCAAATATCTGCCGGAATCCTTATGTACCTGTAGTTAACGCTCCGGGGTTTTTCCCGGCAGCAATGATAGGTCTGGATCTCCACCCGCGAGCTCTCGTTTACCTTTTACCCAGCGTAGGTAGTTATGTGGGAGGAGACATCCTGGCGGGTATTTTAGCGAGTGGTATGCACCGGCAAAAAGAGGTCAGCCTTTTGGCGGACATTGGTACCAACGGAGAAATGGTCTTAGGCAATCGAGAATGGTTGGTGGTAGCTGCTGGAGCAGCCGGCCCGGCCTTGGAAGGTGGGGTAGTAGCTTGTGGCATGCGGGCTGAACCTAGTGCAGTTTGTCAGGTTCGTATAGATCCGGATACAGGTAAGGTGACTTACCGCACTATTGGAGATGTACCCGCGCGCGGTATTTGTGGTTCAGGCATTGTGGATGCAATAGCTCAAGCGCTGCTAGCAGGGATCATTAATCAGCGAGGAGAATTACGTGAACCGCTTACTTCTCTAGTGGTTGTGCCGGCAGAGGAAAGCGCTACTGGCCAGCCCATCGAGCTCACTGCCGTAGACATCCAGCGGCTGTTGCGCACCAAAGCTGCAGCCAATGCCATCATGGCTACGCTGCTAGAGAGTGTTGGCTGTACTTTTGCCGATCTTAAGTACTTTTATGCTGCTGGTGCATTTGGCGAGCATCTAGATATTGAATCAGCTATTACCCTTGGGCTATATCCCGACCTGCCGCGGGAAAATATCGTACGCTTAGGAAACAGTTCTGGTACAGGCGCCAGCCTGGTCCTTACTGACATTAATAAGGCACAGGAGTTAGAAGAAATAGCCCGGCGCGTTACGTATCTGGAGATGAACAATAGCCCGCAATTTATGGCCCATTTTACCGCAGGCCTGTTTTTCCCCCACACCGACCTTGACCTTTTCCCTACTGTTAAAGCTCGCCTAAAACACTAATAGGTGGTGTCCTGAACCAGTTTTCGCCACAGCAAAACTTTATATCGTGTATAAGATAAACTGATTGGACGTACAATCTTTTCTATGTTACATTCTTTTTGTAGGTTACACCCTTAATGAAGTAAAGTAAGGAGAAGAGCAATTATGATTAAAAAGTACGCCAACAAGGGTTTTATACAACAGCTGGATGATTCTTACGCTGTCTTAATTCATCCTCTCAACGGATATCTGGAACCCGAACAGCTAGAGGCCATACGTAAGCTGACCCAACAATACGGAAAGGCGAAGCTCACGGTTACCGAGGCTATTATGATTTACGGGATAAAACCCGAGGACCTTGACCAGGTGGCCGCAGAGTTAGAAAAGGCGCGCCTACCTTTGGCTGATATCGGTCCGGTGGTGCGAAATGTCAAAGTATGTTCCAGCCAGTATTGCAAGCACGTTATCCGCGATGTTAATCCTCTGGCAGCGGAAATCAATCAGCGCCTCGCAGGGATGGCGACGCCGAAAAAATTTAAGATGGCCCTGAATGGCTGCCCCAATTCATGCGTGGAGGCACAACTAAACGACCTGGGTATCATTGCTGTCCAGGACGGGTACTGGCTTTACCTTGGAGGCAAAGGAGGACGTCAACCCCAATTGGGTACTCGGCTGGACATGGTTATCAAGGAAGAGCATCTAGTCGAAACTGTCGAACGGATAGTTAAGGGCTATCTTCAGGTTGCCCAGAACGAGCGACTGGCTGAAGTTATTAACCGGATGGGCCTTCTGCCATTCCTAAAGGTAGCGCTGGCATGGAGTAGTGAAGGAATCAAGACGTGCATAGGCGCGCGGTATTGTAAAAACGGTGTTGGTGATGTCCATACTATGGCGGAGCGCCTAGTGTCCTCCGGCAATTTACAAGGAAATATCACTATCAGTGGCTGTGGCAATGCATGTGCTATGGACAAGGAAGCGGATTGTAATGTTGTTATTTTGAAAGACAGGTTATGGGTATACAAAAATGGCGATATGGATGTTGTTGATACTGACCAGTTACCTGAGTATCTTAAACGGAAGGGTATTTTAAAATAACTCCAATTTGAGTTTAACAGAGAAGGGGTGTTGGGGTGAATAAGTTGAAAGTCCTTTTCCATGTTAACGAATCTGGCAGATGGCAAAGGGTTCTCGTGAACATCATTAATTTTTTAAATGATGTTGGGCAAGGAAATGCTGACATCGAAGTAGTGGCCAACGGTGAGGCGGTTTCTATTTTCGGGAACAGGTGCCTCCTGGCCGGAGGTGAGGGTCAGGGGGCAAGCTGCGGGACAGCTAATGGATCGCTGGTAGAGCAGATGAAGAAGTTATCGGAGATGGGAGTAAACTTTGTAGCGTGTCGGAACGCTCTTAAAGGTCAGTCTATCGACGAGGACAGCCTCCCCAACTTTCTGACAGTTGTACCGGCCGGCATAACAGAAATCGCCACGAAACAGGCTGAAGGGTATGCCTACATCAAGCCCTGATTATGTGTCCGCATGGAGGGGAAGTGAGAAACTTCCCCTTTAATGTAATTTGAACATGCGGCAATAAAAAAGGGCCCGATCCAGCACAATAAGGGGGTAGTAAAATCGTATGGAAGGAATTGTAGACTCTCATACCCATGTTTCGTTGCTTCCGTACGAAGGGCTAGAAAACATGGCCCTGGCCGGGGTGAAGAAGATTATCGGCTGCTCCATATTTTTCGGGGCCAAACATGCGGAAACACTCTTTGATCACTTCCACCAGATGTTAACCCTTTCCACGAGCAATGCCGCCCAAAATGGTATCAAGCTTTTCGTTACAGTTGGTATTCACCCCATGGGAACGCCGGAAGACTGGCCCAGGGTAATCGACGCCCTTCCATCCTATCTTAATATGAGCGATGTTGTCGGTTTGGGCGAAATCGGCCTGCATGAGGGGAATAAGCGGGAACAGGACGTCCTCCGGGAGCAATTGAAGATAGCCAAGGAATACGGGGTTCCGGTGATTATTCATACTCCGCCCCAGCGCAGGGTGGAAATTACCGAAAAAACGATTGAAATTGCCGCCGCCGTTGGGATAGAACCCGGAAAAATGATCATCGATCACGCTAATTTGGACATCATTAACATAATTGAAGAGTTTGGGGCCGTTCCCGGGCTCACCATCCGCCAGGAGGGGCTCACTCCCCATTTATTGCTAAATCACCTGGAACGCTTCCCACGAGGTGTTCTGAACAGCGATTACAGCAATCTCAAACCCAATGATCCCCTGAGCGTCCCCAGGGCCGTGCGGTACCTGGAACTGAACGGAGCTTCCCCGGAAATCATTGCTAGGATCGCGAGGTACAACGCTGAGGAACTTTTTGGTATCTAAACAACCAGGGGGGTTAGCCCCCCTGATTTTGGATATCAGGTACAAAATACGGTTGTATTCTGATTTCCGAATACCCTGGTTTATTCCTGGTTGCAGCGGCCGTTTCATCTTGGCTAAGGCAGGGTGGTGACGACAGCCTCGTTGGAATATGCTGATGTTCCCGCCAGATTGAAGGCCAGTACCCGGTAGGTGTAGGTGGTGTTGGCCTCGACGTGGGTATCGGTATAGGCCGTTGCTCCCAACATCAGGGTGGTGACCCGCAAAAAAGGCCCGGCTCCCGTCCGGCGCTCCAAAACGAACCCGTCTTCATCGGCAGCGTTGTTTATCCAGGTAAGTTCAACCTGCACTGGCAAAGCCGCCGTGGCCGTCAAACTTGATGGGGCTTCCGGAGGAGTTACAGGAAAGGCCGGGCGAACATCAACAAGGGCCATCATCCCGCCGGGGTAATCGTCGGTATTGACCAGGTGCAAAAGATCCCGGTCGTATAGATAATGCTCCCCCTCCGGGGGCGTGAAGACCAGGTCGGCGCTCTGCCCGGCGCCTAAGGTGATCGCGTTCTTATCGTAAGTAGCGTCAAGCAAGGGACTGCGGCGGGGCCGGCCGTCCTCGGCCACAACGCGCGCCGGCCCTTCCTGGAAGGCCAGGGTGTGGGCGAGGAAGCCGGCATTAATTAAGCGGAGTAGTACCCGCTGGCCGGCAAGGACGGGGACGCGGGAGGAGAGGGGTTGCGTGGATGTATCGGGTGGGGCCACACAGTCCGGAAAGGGGCGCCCGTTTACCAGCCAGTACTGCGGGGCGTAGTTCAACGGGTTGTATACGGCGCCGGTGGCGATAACTTCGTGCGCCGCGCGGTCGAATTCGCTGAGCAGAATAACAGCCTCAACGTCGTAACCGCTCCCGGTATCTGCCCCGTAGGCGGTATAATAGTTCGGGCTGGCAGGGTCGTCCCAGCCGGCCGGCCTTACGATGAGCGCGCCGTACAGGCCCATCTGGACCTGACGCTCGGGACTGGTGCCGCTTTCATAGCGAAAGGTACCCGGGCGGTAGGCGGGAAAACTATAGACCACACTCCTTCCTGGCGCGGCGAAGCGAGTGAGCGAAACCAGCCGGCCGCCGGCGTCGAGGACCGGTTCCGGGGCAATCTCCTGCCCCGGAAAAGTAAGAGAGACGGGTTCGTTCAGCATGTTATGGAGCGTTATTTCTACCATATCGCCGACCGTGGCTTCAAGCACAGGTCCCGGCACTTGAGGCGCGGCGGTCGGACTGGTAGCTAGACCCCAGATAACGGCGGGGAAACCACCTGGTAGCGAAACAATGCCCGGACGTGCCCAGAGTTCTATGCTTACCAGCATACCTTCATCTCCTTTCGCGAGTACTATTTGCACGGCTGTTTCTTTGCAGCCTGTCGACCTCCGGCCCGAGAGTACCGACTGGAAAGATGCCGATCATCGTCATCATCCCCCCGGGGAATTCGCCCCAGTTGGTGATCTGCGGTTCGGAGTGGGAGTGGAGCATAAAGTAGTACTCGCCGGTCACGTTGAGAGAAGTTACGCCTGTGGGTATGTCACCCTTTTGCCCTAAGTACGGGCTGCCACTCCACATGGTCCACCCGACGTCACCAATCGCCTGGTTCCGGAGGTTGGGGATCGGGGTGGGGATCGGGTTGGTCACCGGGTCATATCCCAGGCCGTCCCACTGGAAGATCTGGTCGTATGTCTGGCCGGGACCCACTAACACCGTGAAGTGTTTGTGCGATAGGTCCTGGGTGCCGTTTCTTAGCAGCCGCCCGTCCAGCGCGACCACCCGGGTATGATTCCCGTGGGGGTGTAGCGGGTGGGCATCGCAGCCGGCGCCTATATAGCGTATAAGGACCCGCTCGCCCGGTTCCGCCATAATCATTGAACCGTATGGCTGCTGGGGAAGATAGGTCGCTCTATCGGGCAACATCGTATCGGGGGCGCAGCGCCCGTTAATCGTCCAATAGCGAGGCCTGTAAGTGCTGGGCCGGTAAGGTTTGCCCAGGCGGACGGCTTCGTGGAGCACCGGGTCTATCTCCGCGACCACCAGCAGGTATTCGCGGTCGAATTCGGTGTCGGTTTCCGGTCCGTATGCGGACCAGGTGGCCGGGTCGAGCGGGTCGAAACCGGCTGGGCGAACGATAATGACCCCGTAGAGCCCCATCGGCACCTGTTTGTTAATCTCCGTACCGCTGTGGTAGATATAGGTGCCTGGCTGGCTGGCTACGAACTGGTAAATGACCGTTCCCCGCGGGGGTGCGTAATCGGTGAGGGACACGAGGCACCCGTTTTCGTATATGGGCCCGACCGGTACCGCGCCACCGTTGGTCAGCCTGAACACTCCGTTCTGGCCGGGGAACATTAGGGAAACGTTCTCGGGCAGTTCGTTGGTCAGTTTAATGGTGACTGTATCGCCCTGGTTAACAATAATGGTCGGCCCGGGCAACTGGGCAGCCCGCCCCGTTTCATCCCGGTAGCCCCAGATGTAGATACTCGCTCCGTCGGGGGTGATGATATATCCGTCAACAGCGCGCAGGTGGATGGTCGGCGATCCGTTGGCTGTAGCTTGTGTTGGCATGCATCCTCCCTCCTGGAAGTTGGTTGGGGGAGCCCCGGCCGGTCCCGCGTTTAAAAGCCGGGCCCCGGCTGGGGCGGCAGAGTTCCGGCAGGGTATACAACAACGTGGGTCATCATCCCGCCGGGGGTAGCTCCCGCATTGGTGTTTTTATGGTAGCCCCTGTTGAAGAGCGGGTAAAGTCCCGGTTGTTGAGGTTCGATGATGACGTCGACTGTCTGCCCGGCGCCGAAATAGAGAACGTCCCGCCAGTGGGAAAGGTCCTCCCCGTGCAGCCCGCGCAACAGTCGGGCATCCCGGGCAACAATCCGCAGCGGCAGCCCGAGAATGGTGATGGCATGCTCTTCAAAACCGAGGTTTATGAAGCGCAGGAGCACCTTTTCCCCGGCGTTGGCCTGGATCAGGGAATGAGAGGGCTGCTGGCTGAGGTCGCCATCCGGCGCCGTATGCAGCGTGTCGGGGTAGGCGCGGCCGTTGATCAACCAGTAGGCCGGGCGGTATTCGCTCCAGTCGAACGCCTGGACCCTGTGCACCTGGTCGTGGGCTACCGGGTCGAGCTCCGATATCAGTAAAAAGTACTCCCGGTCGAATTCGGTTCCCGTACCCGCGCCGTACGCAGTTTTAAATAGCGGATTCGCAGGGTTGTAGTCGGCGGGACGGGCGATCAACGGCCCGATCATACCCATCTGAATGTGTTCCACCGGTTCAAAGTGGCAGTGGTACATATAGGTGCCGGGATCCTTGGGTTCGTAATAATATATGAAATCGCGCCCTACCGGTACCGCAATTGACGTCTCGGGAACGCCGTCCCACAAAGATATCTGGTTGGGGAAGCCGTGCCAGTGGATCGTGTGGGAGTCGTCGAGGTCGGGCCGTTGCGGCATCCCCAGGTTGGTAAGGGTCAGTTCAACCCGGTCGCTGGCTCTGACATCCAGGAGCGGCGCGGGTAACGTTGCCTTCCCCCGGCGCGCGAAGATCTCGTTTTCGGGGACCCCGGTCAGGTCCACGAAACCGAAGATATAGTGGACCGAGCCGTCGGGCATGGTGATGAAACTGTCGGTTGCCCCGTAACGCACCTGGACGAACGTCACGTGAACTCCTCCTTGGTAAAAACATTTAGCGGGCCTCGTCGGCGCCGATATCCACCCCGGCCCCCCGGGGTCGCGGCTGGTCGTCGAAATCGGTTGTTGGCGCGTTATAGATATCGCCGTTCACGACGAGGGTAGTGGTACCCCGGTCAATGACTGGTGAATTGGGTTTCAGGTGGTAATCGCCTTGCAATTGCGGTTCGACTGTTATAATTTTAACGGTCTTGAAGTCCGGCTCCATATTGAAGGCTACGGCCGTGACGGTGGTATCATAAGGCATCACGAACGACGGGTTTACACCAACAATGTTGGTAGGAACGGGCACGCCGTACGGTTGCGACAGGCTGCAGTAGCGCGGGCTCAGCACCTCGGGGGTCGGGGTACCGAAGACCTCGAGATCAATCACGTTGACCGGGTTCGGGTCGGCCGGTGCGCCGATGCCGGCAATACCGCCGCGGCCGTTGTTTAGGGTCTGATCGTACCAGCCGGCCCGGTTATCCCAGAAGATGTTGTTGAAGAGGACCGGGTTGCTGAAGGTGGGGGCGCCCGGCGGCAGGCTGGCCTGGAAGGCGGCGCTGTTCGCCTCGCTTACGAGGCCCGCTCCGTGCGGCCGGCCGTCGCTGTCTTCGGCGGTGGCGGTGGTGATGTTCTTGGCGACGGTGTTGTTGACGATTACCACGTTGGACGCATCGTCGAGGGCAATTCCCCCGCCGAGGTCGGTGGAGACGTTGTTAGTGATGATGTTGTTATAGATGTTGATGCGGTGCGTACCTGCCCGGAGCAGGCGGATCCCGCCGCCGTCGTCGTTGGCCAGGTTGCCCTGGACGAGGTTGTTGTAAATGTCCACCGCCCCGGAGCCGGGCGAAAGGGTTGCTGGTGGGATTGGCTGTTCGCCGCCTACAAAGATGCCCGCACCCTCGTCAAAGGAAGCGTTGAAAAGGAACTTGTTGTGGTGGATGCGCCCGCCGTCGCTCAGCCCGAAATGCGAGAGGCCGCCGCCGTATTCGGCGGAGTAGTTGCCGCAGACCTCGTTGTGGTCGAATTCATACCCGTCGGCGCCGGTAAAGATCCCAACGCCGCCGGCCAGGCTGATGCCGCCGTTATTCAGGATGCGGTTGTGGTGGATGTGCACGCCGTCATTTTGATTGTCACCGGCGTAGGGCCTACCGATCATGATCGCGCCTCCGAAGCCGCCGCCGTTGCTCAGGATGACGTTGTTGCTGATCTCGAGGTAGCGACAGTAAGCGTTGGCCACAATGCCCCCGCCTTCTTCGCCCCGGGCACCGGTGATCGTCAGCCCGTCAATTTGCGTCGTAAACGCAGGACCGAAGGCGCCATCCTCGGCTACTACCGTGATGACTTGACCCCGCGGTATCTCCTGGGGCCCATGAAAGGTAATGGCGGCGAGCCTTGTTTCCCATTGCTGCTGGTAGCTGGCGAAGAAGCGCCCCTCCAGTCTGGTAACCCAGGCCCCCATACCTTGGAGTTTCACATTCTTGTAGAGAATCGGGCTCTCGTAGTAAACGCCGGGATTGATAATGATCAATGACCCCGGCGCGGCGCGGTCGATGGCCGCCTGGATGGTCGTACGGGTGGTGGCGTTTACGATCGGGGGATCGTAAATCCCGGGGACCAGGACGTGGATGGTGATTCCCAATGTACTGGGGATACCGGCACTCGAGGTTATCACCATCTGGGCCGGGCCGGCAGCGAAGCTTCGCGGTACGTACGTGAGGATAAAGGTATCACGCCAGGCCAAAACGGGAATGGCTCTGCCGTTAAGCGTCACTGTTCCTGGATGGGCACCGAAGTTACGCCCCCTGATGAAGATCAGGCGGTTGCCGGTCAAAGTCACGTAGACAGGATTCACGCTTCCGATCTCCGGGGCGCCGGTTGTCTGGCAGAGCGGCGGCCGCGAGAATTGCGCCCCCGGTCTTCCCACGAAGGCGGTGATGGGGAAAAGGGCGACGTCGGCATAGGTGGTTTTCCCCGGCCAGACATCGAAGACCATGGTCAAGGTCTGGTAGTTGGGATTATATCTTATATTGGGCCGGCCGGGATCGCCGGGGTCGTTGCCGACAACCAGGTACATTCCCGGTGCCACGCCGGATGGAGTAGGTACGTTGCGGGTATAAGTGGACGGTAAGAGCACCTCAAAGATGCCGTTGGCGTCCGAATGAACGGTGGTGATCAACCGCCCCGTATAGTCCCGGATGCCGACCGGTGTATAAGGAATGCCGCGCTTTTCGCCGTAGTAGATAAAATTCGGGTCGGTTTCGATATTCACGTCGTCGAGGAGGAAGCCGACTATGCGCCCCGGCACGGGAACATCGGTATACAGAAAGAAGTCCGCCACCGCGTTTTGCCCTGGACTGACGGTTACTATTTTAGTATCGTATTTGTCGCCATAGTAAGGGGGCGGGGGCAGGCGGAACAGAGCCGCATCAGTAGCGCTGGCGGGTTGGTCCCGAGTGGTCATCGAAAGGGCGACAAACCGGTCGCCCTGGCCGGTGTTCACCGCGCCGGGGTCGAGCACCTTGTACAGCGGTTTCGGGGAACCATCGGGCCAAAGGTTATACGGGTCGGCCGGCGGGACCACCTGCACAAGGTAGGTTCCTGGTGGGAGCGGCTTTTCCACGGCGCCGGGGGCCCCGAAGTATGGTTCGAAGTAAGTCGCGAAGGAGTAACCGCCGTCAAAGACGCCGTCCTTGATCTGGTTGGAGGCGTTGGGTACTTCGATGCAGCCCGGGTCAACGCTCCCGTCGGGCCGCACACAGTCGGTTGGATGTTGCCAGGCGTCGGTCTGCACGGAGTTAATCAGCGTGGTGCTGCCGTCGTCATTCAGCCGGTAGAGGTTGACGGTTACGTTGGGGATGCCCGGTTCGTAGTCCTCAGCCACCGCGTAGCGGGGGTTGAGTTCGTTGCGCATCGTCGCGTAATAAACGATTCCCGAGATGCCCCCATGGAGTTCGTCGTCGGGTGTTCCCAAAAGTCCGTCCGGTCCCGGTAGCGGGTATTCCCGCATCCCCCAATCGATGCGGTTCGTTTTCGCCGCCCACGTCAGGACCGCCAGGGTAAGGGCGCGGGGATGGGTCGTAGTGGGTCGCGGCGGGGTGATCCCGTAATCGGGGGTAGCGGTCGCAGCGGTGCGCCCGAACCGGTCAAAGCCCAGTTCCGCCACGGCGAACCGCTCGAGTTCGAAAACTTCGTTGAGCGAGTAGCGGCCGTCGAGATCGGTTACGGTGGCATACTGCACACTGCCGTCTTTGAAGCGCGTGCCCACGGGGATATAGGGGATACCTTCCTCGATATAGTTCCCGGCAGCATCCGTATCGCGTACGCCGTTGCCGTTCTCGTCCCTGAAGACCATGCCGCTGATCCAGCCGAACCAGCGCGGGATCCCGATATCGCCCATATCAATCGTTTCACCCGCGGCGATCTGGACAGTACGGAAGGAGATGATGTAGTCGAGGGGTTCATCCCAGATGGCCATCTGATAGAGACCTGCAGGAACGTTGGTGATGGTAAAGGTTCCGTCAGGGTTGCCCCGGCCGGTATAGACCTGTTCGTCGGTGCGGCCGATATCGGTAAGAGCGATCCAGGGCCGGTCGACGGGTCCGCCGAGGGTCAGGGGTCTGACCGGCGGTGTGAACTCGATGATCGTACGGACGCGGCCGGTGATCGTGCCCGTTCCCGCTCCGGGGGCGAACTCCTTCGGCCTGACAAAACCGAACCAGACCAGGGGTGCCCTGAAACCCTCGCGTGGGCTATACCCGTCGTTGCCTTCTTCAATCCAGGCGTCAATGACGTGGGTACCCTCGATGGTTGTGGTCTGGATCCAGTCGCTGCCGTCGGGCGGGATCGCCTGCACCCCGTACTTGCCCGGCGGGAGGTTTTCAATGACGGCGTCGCCGTTTTCATCCGTCCAGATTATGCCGCCGGTGTTCGGCACTGGTACCGGTTTCCCGTCCGGACCGATAATCAGGTTGCCGCTGGCGTCACGCTTGTAAACCGTTCCGAGGGGGTTGCCGAAATAGTCGACCGTAACCTCGCCGGCGGCATCTGCAAGTACGATGTGGAACCCCGGCAGGCCGTGCTCGAGGGGGAAGTCATCCTCGCCGTTGACCGGGTGGATGTCTTCGAAAACGTGGACGCGGATTTTGGCAAGCGGCAGGGGGTGGGGCTGCAACTCGACGGTCAGCGTGCTGTCACGCGTCAGGTTGATCCAGTTACCCCCGAGCTTGTAG